>Ga0315280_10000013_pt1 | contig 362211 bp, 392 predicted proteins | sample YL17G06_40_MG_FD_203697 | JGI IMG/M metagenome (GOLD analysis project Ga0315280, IMG submission 203697) | Sediment microbial communities from Yellowstone Lake, YNP, Wyoming, USA - YL17G06_40 | ecosystem: Environmental > Aquatic > Freshwater > Lake > Sediment | place: USA: Wyoming | collected... | reverse complement strand
TTTATTTCAGATAGAGGGCTAACATCAAGCCCTCGCTCATACTAACAAAATGCAAGTAGAAAAAACTTACGAGGATCGCACTCCCCTGCTAGCTAAAGCAAGCAGTATCCGTGCGATGTGCAAATGACAAACTTGATTATAAAGCATAACATTAAGAAGGCTTTGCCTAAAAACATGCGTGTAGCCGGAAACGTGGCAGATGTTTTAAATAAGCTTATTCAAGAAATTTTAAACAAGGCAGCGCAGAGGGCAAAATCAAATAAAAGAAAAACTGTTATGATACAAGACCTTTAGCCTCTGTTAATGCGTTGAAAAAGCCATGCGTAAGATTTATAAATAAAAACGCTTTGATATAAAAATGAAAAGAATAAAATTAGCAATTTTGCTTGTAATAGCAATTTTAGCGATTTCTAGTGTGGCTGGAGGTATGTTAATTCCTCCAGCAGAGAGAGGAAAAGAGAAAGGAAGAGCGCCAGAAAAATCTCCGGTAATAGAGGATAATGGGGTACTTGAGAAAGCAACTTTTATCCACTATGCGAGATCAGCGTACCCGCTAAAGGGATCGGTGGCACCGTCGTGCTATAAATTGCTTGGAGTGAAATGGAAAAGTTTCCCTGTAAAGTATGTCATAAATCCGGCTAACCAAGATGGATTGTCAGTGGAGTTTGTAACTACAGCGATATCAACATCTGCAGAAACATGGGACGTTGCAACAGTTACAGAACTGTTCAATGACGCTTATAGTGTAAATTATGAAGTAAATTACGGCAATCAGGATTTTGTAAATGCAATAGCTTTTGGTGACTACCCTGATAACGGAGTCATAGCAGTAACAACAATATGGTATAGACCTCGTGGGAGGCAGATAGTAGAATTTGATGTACTATTTAACACAAGATTCAGTTGGGGTGACGCTACAATTAACCCTGCAGTAATGGACTTGCAGAATATCGCGACTCATGAGCTAGGACATGGTGCTGGCTTAAATGACATATATCAAACAGCATGCTCAGAGGTAACGATGTACGGTTATTCCTCATATGGCGAGACAAAGAAAAGAACACTCGAACAACCAGACATAACAGGAATTAAAAAGATTTACGGCTAAATTGCTTTTTGTTTTTATTAGCAGGAATTTAATAGCTGTAATTATCCTGCTTACATAAAGCGATAAATATTTATTCTTAAATTTCCTCAGGTTAGCATGAGCAAGAAAAGAGGAATCGCTGCTGAAAGAGAATTGCTGCATATGTTATGGCAAAGAGGTTTTGCGTGTTGCAGGGTAGCAGGCTCAGGTTCAATTCCTGAACCGTCTTGCGATTTGCTTGCAGGAAATACCAAGCAGAGATATGCAATAGAATGCAAAACCTGCAGAGCAGAAAAAAAGTATCTCAACAAAGAGCAAATAAAAGAATTTGTTACTTTTGCAAAAAAATTTGGTTTAACGCCTTTACTTGCTGTAAGATTTGTAAGGCAAGGGTGGTTTTTTATTTCTCCAGAAAAGCTTGACAAAACAAAAAAAGGTTTAGCTATCTCGCTAGAAAAAATAAAAAAAAGAGGAAAAAGTTTTGAACAGCTCGTAAAATGAATGAAATGAAAGAAGCTTTATATTATAAAAAATTAAAGGGTAAAGTTGTACAATGTCAGCTTTGTCCTCATTACTGTGCTATCAAGGAAAATGAAAGAGGGAATTGTGGCGTGCGAGAGAATAAAAAAGGCAGACTTTACAGTCTTGTTTATGGAAGGCCATGTTCTGCGAATCTTGACCCTATTGAAAAAAAACCGCTATATCATTTTTTGCCTGGCGAACAGGCAATGAGCATAGCAACAGCTGGCTGCAATTTGCATTGCAAGCACTGCCAGAATTGGACAATTTCTCAAGCAATGCCAGAAGATGTCATGTCACTTAATATGCCACCAAAACTGATTATTAGTGAAACAAAAAAATCTGGAAGCAGAACAATATCATATACATATACTGAACCAACAATCTTCTACGAATATATGCTCGATACAGCAAAACTCGCAAAAAAGCAAGGCATTAAAAACACAATTGTAAGCAACGGCTTCATTAATCCTAAGCCGTTAGAAGAACTATGCAATTATATTGACGGTGCAAATATAGACTTAAAGGCGATATCTGATGATTTTTACAGAGAAGTTTGCTCCGCAAGACTGCAACCTGTTCTTGATGCTTTAGTTATGCTACACAAAAAAGGTGTTTGGCTTGAGATTACAAATCTTATCATTCCAACATTCAATGACAAAATAAGCGATATCAAAAAACTCATAGCATGGGTTAAAGAAAATCTTGGCTTAGATGTACCGTTACATTTTACTGCTTTTTATCCTTGTTATAAACTTAGTGATTTACCATCAACTTCAATCAAAATCTTGCAGACTGCAAGAGAACTTGCATTAAAAGCAGGCCTTCATTATGTTTATACAGGAAACTTGCCTGATGAGGAAGGGAATACAACTTACTGCCCGAGCTGCGGAAAAGCGCTCATAAAGCGGCAAGGCTTTTTTGGAATAAGCAACATCGGCGTTGTTAAAGGAAAATGCAAGTTTTGCAATGAGAAGATTGCTGGCGTATGGGAATAAAAAAGTAGCGGGATAATAACAAAGTCGATAAAGGTAGATATGATAACCTAATACAGTCTAACAATAAAAACTAACAATAAAATTTAAAAAAGATGATATTTTTTAGTTAATAAGATGTTAAGACTAAAAGGGATGATTTTGCTGATTGGTATTGTTCTTGTCTTATTTGCGGTTCCAACAGTAGCTGCTGATGTTGTGATTAATGAGATTTTTCCTCACCCAAACCCAGGTAATAATAATCATTGGGGAGAATGGATAGAACTATATAATAATGGCACCCCGGTTAATCTTAATGGTTGGAATATTAGTGACGGTGAAGGTACGTACACGATTGATAAAGATGTAATAATAAGTGGGGGTGGATTTATAATTTTAGCGTACAACAAAACTTTTTTCAAGGAGATATGGGGCTCCCCTGCAGAAATAGTTAAGTATGGTGAGGACGCCCCTGGGTTGCAGCTAGCAGATTCCAATGACAGCTTAACACTTTATGATAATCTTAGCGCGATTATAGACACATCTAGCTGGACAAGCGATCCCGGCGTAAATAAATCAATAGGGAGATGTCCTAACGGAGGTGTCTCGAAGAAAATCTTAACAACAGCTACCCCAGGTACATCAAATAATGATGTTTGTCCTCCTCCTTGTGGCGATGGAAACTGTAGCGCGGATGAAAGTTGTGCTAACTGCTCGACTGACTGTGGGAAATGCAATGGTGAATTTTGTTCGTTAAATGGTGACTGTGCTTCATCACATTGTGTGCATGGAATTTGCAGAGCTACTGACCCTTACTGCGGCGATAGTTATTGCGACACTGGAGAAAATTGCCCTTCAGATAACGCATCATGTACAGACAATAAATGTTACGAGCCAACTTGTGTGAATGGATGTGGGCAAACGGCTGTGGCTTTGAACGGAACTGATGAAGCATGCACATCAACAAGCGGCTGTGGTAGCCCGCCATGTAAGTGTGATGGTTCTGGAAATTGTACCTCTGTTGCTCCGACGTATTACTGTGGAGATGGAAACTGTAGTACTAATGAAAATTGCAGTTGTTCAGACTGCGAAGGAAAACAAAACGGCTGCACTTCAAGTCAGTTATGCTGTAGTGGTTCGTGCACAGACCTATGCTCTTCTGATTCTGGTTGCCCTAGCGAAAAGACATGTTTAAATCCTGGAACATGCAATGCTAGTTGCGTAAATGCCTCAACTGTTGTGTGTGATTTAATATTAAGTATATTAGCTGAAGATGTTTTCAATGTGTCTATAACGCAAAATTATTATCTGTACGTGAATGACACGATAGGAAATTATACAGGCTCTGCTTTGGTTGGTTATTGGATTGAAGACTCTGAAGGTGATTATATAAAATATCATAGCCCATATAACACAACAATAAATGTGAATGAAAATAAATCAAGAGAGTATACGCCGCTTGCTGTTTGCGGTAATAGGACATACTATATTAAAGCAAAAATAGAAGATACAAAGTGTAACGATCTTGATCTGACAAATAACGCTGCAACAAAGCTCATAACACTTTGGGGTCTTGACCCAAATTCAATCGAATGTTTTAAAAATCTTACTTATTCCCTTGAAATTCCGGTAGAAGTTAAAGCAGAAGAAAGATTCGCGATAAAAATAGAAATAAGCAACAACCAAAACGTCAGCCAAAGCATCGAGGTATGGAGTTATATTTACAGAGGTACCAAATGCTATTCTTGTTACGACAACGAAACACAAGAAAGCAACAAGCAAGTGATAAATATATCTGCTAAATCATCTGCTATCGTTGAATTACAAAACAAAGTTAACGCAACTAATGGAACTTATTATATAAAAGTAAAGATACTCAAAGAAGGATTTTCAACTCCCGAGGAGCTTACATATACTATAGACGTCAAAGAAAAAGAGAAAATAGAAATAAATGAAACGGTCGAGGTTATAGAAACGAATGAAACAGAAGAAAATGTGACAGGAGAAGTTATTTACAAATCGAAAAGCGAGAAAGTAAAAAAGATTGCAATGTATCTATTGCCTTCTTTGCTGCTTGCAATAGCAGTATACTTTGCAATTGCGAAACGAAAGCAAATTGGAGAATTCTTTATAACCAAAAAGCAAGAGTTTGAGAAGAGAAGGAGATGGAAAGAATACATCCAGAAAAGAAGGCCTGGTGTAATTAAAAGACTATCAAAAGGTTTCTTAAAGCCTGGTGAAAAGGTTTAAAAATTGTAGTCTGCAGAAATGGCAAAAAAAGAAAAAACGGAAAGAGAGAAGTTTAAAGAAGAGATTAAAAAAGACTTAAAAAAAGAGTTTCGATTAAAAAAGAGAAGACCACTACTTTTTAGATTTATAAGACTAATAATCCGAGTTGTGATAATAGCAATAATTATATTAATTGTATCTTTAACTCTCGTTGCTGGAGGAGCGTTTTTAGCATACAATTTTCTTCCTCTAAAAACAATTACTTATTGTATCAGCAACGAAACGCAAGTTTCGCCTATTAAATGTTCTTCAAATAACGATTGCATAGAAAAAGTTACAGAAATTATTGAGATAGGCGGCGAGAGCGTTAGCGAAGTTACTGGAACAGAATCAGACATAGAAAAAGGCGTAAGTTTTATTGAAAGCTTTTTAGGATTCGTATTCAAAGAGATAGGATCGTGCAACAAAGATGGCTTCTGCGAGATAAGAAAAGTAAGAGGGCTTGAGCAAATAATTGGTAAAAAAGCAGTTGAATGCGCCTCAAATGAGGAAAGAAAAGAGATTAGAATAACTTTAAAAACTCTAATTCCCCCAAACAAGGTTATGGAAATAATTAAAAAGATTGTTGAATCAGAAAAGATAAGAGATACTTTAATAGAAATAATAAAAACAAAAAAGTTACCGCAGTCAATAATAAAAGAATGAAAATAAAAGAAAAAATTGAGCAAGGCTGGGTGCATTGCATTATCATAATAGAAATAGCTGGAAGGCCAGCAGATTACATAAAGAAAGCGATGGAGCTTGTGCTTAAAGGTATTTCAAAAGAGAAAGATGTTGAGATAATTGGCAAGAAAGTGCATAAGCCAAAAGAAGTAGATATATTTAAACAAAAGCCAAAGCCAAAAAATGCAAAAAAGTTATTTTCGACATTTGCTGAAGTTGAGCTACTTGTAAAAGGCTTGGGTAAACTTATGGGATTTGTTTTTGATTATATGCCATCAAGCATAGAAATAATAGAACCTCTATACGTTAGATTAGAGCTTAACGATGCTAACAACATTGTAAATGACTTGGCTACGAGGCTGCATGGCTATGACGCCTCTCTTAAAGGATTCAGCATGGAAAACGAGATATTAAAAAAGCAGCTAGAAGAGCTAAGAAAAAAATAAACTGAGAAGTTAAAAGGGAATAGTCACAAGAAAACCTGAGCAATTAGGGCTGAACAACTAATTTGGTTGCTACTTCTTACTTCCTACTTTTTATATTTTTCTTCAATTTTGCCTAAAATCTCTTCCATCCCCTCTTTTTTTGGTTTTTTACGCAGTTTGAGAAGCAAAAATATTGCTACAGCAAGTATTGCCAAAACAAGAAGGGCTATACCAATTAATTTTTTCTTGCTGACTGGCGGCTTTTCTTTCTTCTTGCATACGCCTAAGCAGCAGCTGTCTGTGTCGGATGATGCTGTTATGTTGCCTATGCATTCTTCTTCTTTTAAACAGATAATGCCATTTAATTCAGAGCATGTTTTTTCCTCTACTTCTATTTCTTCTGCTTTCACATCAAAGGTGACTTGCAAACTAACAGAGAGGCCTTCTGACTGCGCTTCTATTAAACCCGAATATAAGCCAAAAGAATCTTCAGCATTAAGTGTTAAATATACTTTTTTCTCTTCACCCGGCAGAAGTTTTTCTATTTCATACGGTTCTATTTTTTCAAGTACAGGACGCAAACCATAAGAATAACTTATTTTTATATTTTCAACAAGCCTTGCTGAAGGATTTTTTATGCTTGCCTCTATAACAGTTTTTTCTCCAGCTTTTAATGTCTTTTCTATTTTTTCCTCAACAAAAGCGAGATTTGGCTGTATTAATGTTTTATCTTCTATAGCAGTTTTGTTGACCTCTTTTTCTATTTCTACGGCAGCTGGAAATATCACTAATGGTATCTTAAATAATTTTTTTTCTTCCGATACAACCGAGTTATAACTTATTTCAAGGCTACTAAAAGTTGTAACTTGGCTTGTTGACGGTATTGAAAACGTAACTTTGTTTACGCTACCGCTTGGGAGAGTTAAATTTTTTGTATCATATTCTGTAGTTGCTAAGATATCAACAGAAAGAATGCCTTTATTCTTTAGGATTATCGAAAAATTTACATTTGCCTTACTTTTTATAACAGCAGGATTTACTGACAAGATTGGCTCTATTTTTTCGTATGGAAAAATTTTATACAAGACAAAGGCTGTTTGCTGAATTGTTCCAAATTTATTATCAATATATTGTTCAAGCAACCAGCTCTTTGCTTTTTCTATTGCTGCTGCATTTTCTCCTCTTTCTGCAAGAGCAAAGGATGCTACAACCGTTGCTTCAATATCCGGAGCATCGGGCAACGCTAATTCCCTAACTTTCCAATATCCTTCCTTAGCCTGATTGTTTAAAAGCCAGCTTTCTACTGCAGCATCTTGGGTAAAGAAATAAGTAAAAGCCTTCTCTTTAGTTGTTTTTGCGTTCTTTAAAAGCCAATTAACAGCTTCGCTGTCTTCTATGTCAAGCTCATTTAAGGCCCATAAAGCATATGCTGTAGATTCGGCATTACAACTACTTCTAAAGCTACTGCCCCAACACTTTTCATTGCTTAACGTTATTTTTAGTAAGTTGTCTTCTTTTTTCAAAGGAAATTTGTTAATTATGCCAAGATAGGTGTTTATGACTTCTGCGCCAATATCTGTGCAGTTTAAAGTTATAATAATTGTTTCATCATCAGGCAAGTCAATGTCAAAAGAAGTTATGCCCTCAACTATACCTATTTCTCTTTCTTTATTGTTAACTTTAAGCATACATGTTTCATTTTTTGTCGAATTTATCATTAAATTCCATAAGCCAAGAGTGATAGAATTTTGCGAAAGAAGAAGCCAATTTTTTGCAGTCTCATCAGGAGAAATAGCAATTGAAGCCAAGGCTGTTGATTTTACATCACATGTTAATGGCCAGCAATCCTTTTCTTTGTTTCTTTTCTCTAGCAGCGCTGTTTTGCCGGCAGCAGTATCCTTATATTTTAAAGCGAGTAATGCTAAAGCATTCTCTTCTATGCTCAGGTTTTGCCAATTTCCAACCTGGCTTGAAAGCCAAGAGTAAGCAAAATAAATAGGCTTTTTAATCATAAAGTTCTGCGCAACATTTTTGCTAATTAAAGTTTCATTTTCTGTACACAAAACATCTTTGACAGCAAATGAATGAGCATCATAACTTTCAGGCAAGTCGAAGTAAACAAAGTATTTGTTGCTTGCCAGCTGCTCAAGAGAAAAAGGTACAAACAATTCTGTTTTATTTTTATAAAGAAATAAATTATCTTGAGTCAGCTTTTTAGCAAAGCTGCCTGTTATTTCAGCCTGAAATGTTTCTTTTGGAAAATAAGACGATCTTGCAATTTCTACTTGAAAGCAAGCCATGCCGAGAGGCAAAAGCATAAAGAGCAGAAAGGATACAAAAAGCGTAATAAGCACAAATTTGAATTTCATTTCAACCTCTTTATTTCTTATGATATTTTAAATGCCAGCAACTTAATAAATTTAACGAAATAAGTAGCTGAAAAATCCCTGAAGTTCTGCCCAAAAGAATTAATAGTTATAACGATACATAAAACGATACAAAAAGAAAAAATAAACTACTCGCTGGCTCCTTTGAGCTTGCTCAATGTTTTTTCAAGTTCTTCTTCGGTTTCTGTTTTTTCTTTTGCCTCGGGCTGAGGTTTTTTAAATGGCCTTCTTAATAACACCATTGGCCTTGGTCTTCCTAACACCTGTGCTGGTTGCTCGCCAAAGCGCGGAGGCTTTCTCCTAAATAGTTTGCGCTTAAAAAACTCTGAAGGCCTAAATCCTCTCCTTCGCAAAAAGAGATACAAACCAATAAGAGCTGCAAATAATAGCAGAATAAAAAGCCATAACTTGGATTTTGGCTGACATTTCTCAAAAGCAACACAATCCGGATCATCGCAATCTATAAGGTTATTTCCATTATCGTCAATTTTATTATCGCATATTTCTATTTCTTCTGCACATTTTTCACAGCACACATTATTTAAGCCGCAACTTTCATCATACTCTGGATAATCAAAAAAATCGGGGTCGCATTTTGTGCAGCATTTGTATTCTTCCTTTTCACATTCAGGAACTGCTACTTCTGCACATTTTTCGCAGCACACTTTATTCAAGCCGCAACTTTCATCATAATCTGTATAAACCTCAAAATTAGGATCACATTCCTTGCAACAAATGTGTTTTTCTTCAGAACATTCTGTAACAGCTTTTTCAGGCTTGCAGCATACCTCATTTTCTTCACAGGAATCGCTGTACTCTTCCGCCTCAACCTCGCCATATGCTATACAGCTTGTTCTGCAGGAATAGTGTTGTGCTAAACATTCATTTTCTGTAGGTGGAGGAGAAACTTCTAGACGCCAAATTGCATACAAAATAAAAGCTGTGTCTCTTATGCTATTCCCCCAAGAGCCAGTTTTTACTTGATTGCCAAGCAAGTATTTTTTAGCACTCATTAGACTTTCTTCAGCAGCATAATAGTCTTTTAAAGCGAGATAAGCTAAAGCTGTATCATAAAATTTGTACCTTTTGTACCAAAATCCTTTTTTGTCTTGCAAAGCCAACAAAGAATCTGCATAACCTGAATCTTCTGTCAAAACATAAAGGAAAGCATCTGGTAAATACTGATCTTCAATATCTGCTTGTGCGACTAAATAAGGCAAAAGCAAATTCACTTCTCTTCCTTGCTTTGCCAGAGCGTATGCTGCCCATAAAGTGCCTTCATAATCGCACTTACCACCTTCGGCTAAACATATAGATTCTATTTTTAAATCAAAAGAATTGCTTTCTTTCGTCTCACTTGGTATAAACCATCCCTCATCTTTTTTGTACAACAAAGAGCCCTTAACATGATCATTGCAATAGAAGGAATATGTTTCTTTTAAGCAATTTTCATCTGGACTTATTTTTAGCCAAAATGGATTATCTTTAGGATACTCTGACAAGCACCTTGGTGTGTCTTTAGCATCTAGTTTTACTTTTTTGTCCTCATATAAGGTAACCTCGTCAGCTTCAGTTTTTCCACCATAAGATACCTCGCAACTTGTATTGCCATCAAAGTCTATTTGTATGAGCCACTCAAGGCCAGTAGCTTCGAAAGTTTTGCTTTTGTTTAAAAGCCAGTTCTCAATTTCTGTTGTTTTTTCTCCTAATCTATCTAGCGCAAGTAATGCTAAAGCAGTTTGCTTTATCCCTTGCCAGCCTCCATCAGTCTTTTTGTCAAGCAAGGCTTTTCTGCCTTGAGACGCAAGTTTATCGTCATATGCTAAAGCAAGCAGCGCAAAAGCATTATCTTCAACACTAGTAGGCCATCCTTCTTTAACTTGGTCAGAAAGCCAAGAATAAGCAAGAGCAACTTTTTCTGCTTCGGCTGTTTCAGCTGTTTCTGCTGCCGTTTCCTCGCTGGTTTGCGCAAAAACCAATGCAAATGATGCTGTTAATAAAAATGCTATAAAAACTAGCAATGCAGCTTTTTTTGCTACTTTCATATTATTTGAAGTCAAGTATTATTTAAAATTCTTTCGTTTTATTTCGAGTTTGACTTTTCTTCTTGCCTCTCTTTTCAAGTTCTTGTTCCTGCTCTCTTACAAGCTTTAACTTTTTTGATATGTAGTTAAGAGGATTCTTTATTTTTTTGCAGAAAAAATCAGGATTGCATAATCCAATATCCTTATAGTAAGGCTTATCGCAGTTAGGAGGAGGCATAACCTTATTTTTCTTATACCATTCAAGTTGCGATGCTATATAGTTTTTATTCAATAGTTTATAGTTCAGCTTATTCCACTCTTCAATTTTCTTTTCAATCTCTTCTATGCTTAAGTTTAGACTTCTCAAAAAATTAACCAGAATGAATAAACATCTTTTTCTGCCGTCTTCTTTCATGCCATTTATAGCTTTCTTTATGCAAGGTGGATATAGCTCTTGATTTATATTTTTAAGAATAACAACTTGTTTTCTATCTTTCGTAAAGTATTGCTTTTCTCTCAATTGCCTAGCATGCCAGTCCAATGCCTGCATAAGCAGTTCTTTAGCTTCATTTTTCTCTGGCTTAGGGAAGAAAGGTTTTGGTATAACTCTGGAAGGAATCGCCCAACGAGGCTGAAATGCCTTCAGCTGAGAAGGCCTTAAAACTATGCTTGCTAAACCTGTTCTTTCATGAAGAGAATAGGGCATCCTAAATAAGTGTCTTGGCGATATAAGCACAGTATCAATTTCTAAAATAGCAAAAGGATTAAAGTTGCCGTTAATAAGCAATTCATTTGATTGCTTGTTAGTTTTTTTCGTTATTTCTTTTAATGCATTGAGCTCGAGAATTCTTTTTGCAAGAGGTTTTGCTATAAGTTCTTTTAAATAACCTGCTATTATTCTTGGGCCATTTGGAAAAAAATCTTTTATAAATATATCATTAAGCTCAGACGGAAAAGCATCAAATGCCAATCCTATGTGAAAGCCGCTTCCGCCGCTAAACTTCAGTCCTATATTGTTAACATTATGAAAGCGAAGCGCTTCTATTAGCAATTCCGCAACTATTTTGCTGTATTCTATAAACTTGCAATCTATATCGAGAACCAAATCCCAGCCCTTTCTTAAATTAGTAATCTGCGCAGCGCTAAGTTCCGTACTCAATTCGAGTGGGTTATGCCAGAGTTCTTCAGAACAATGAAAACTTGTGGCTCCTTTATTTGCTAAAGCAGCTATATCATTCGCATAAGTTACAACATCTGGCCTTTTTCCAAATTGGTCTAAATAGCAAGGTACTATTTCGCGATTTTTTGCTTCTGATTTTAATGCTTCTTGTATATCTCTCCTAAGATAATATCTTCTTGCTATACTTCTTATATCAATTCTCATTTTCAGTTTTCATTTCTTCAAATTTGCTATATTTTGTTGTATATTTGCTTGTATAAAAAGTTATTTAAATACTTTTGTTCTTGCATAGGAAAATTTAAAAACACATAAAAGTATGTAGTAAAAGAAAAACAGAAAAACAAAAAATGCTGTTGAAGTTAAATGAGCCAAAACTGATTGCTGAGCCAATTGCAATAATATCAGAACTTGTTAGTGAGGTTAGGGCAAAAATAAATAGTGAAGGTTTAAGCATAGTCGCGTTTGATCCTGCAAATGTTGCTTTAGCCATTTTGAAAATGCCAAAGGCTGTCTTCTCTGAATTTGATGTAAAAGAAGAACAATTACTTGGGTTAAACCTTGATGACCTAAAACAAGTATTAAGAAGAGCATCGCCAGACTCGATTCTTGCGATTCAAAAAGAAGAAAAAGAAAATATGCTTCATTTGAACATACAGGAAAGTGGAAGCAAAGCAAAAAGGTCTTTTGCTTTATCGCTAATCTCTTCTGCTGGAGAAGAAAAAAAAGTTCAAGAATTGCAATTTGCATCACATGTTGAGCTGCCTTCAGATATTTTTTCTGCTGCAATAAATGATGCTGCAATAGTTAGCGATTCATGCTCTTTCATAACAACATCTGATTCATTTGTTATAGAATCTAAAGGTTCATTGAATCGCTCAAGAACAGAATTTACAAATGAAGAAGCGAAGGTAAAAGCTGTAAACGCAAAGGCAAAATACTCTTTAGAATATTTACAAAAATTTGCAAAGGCAAGCAAAACAGCTCAAAATGTTACAATCCGCTTCTCAGCTGATTATCCTTTAAGACTTGATTTCAAAGACAAGATAGAACTTAGTTTTATTCTCGCGCCTCGCGTCGAGGAAGAATGAATTTTTAGTAAATCAAAAGAGAAAAAAGAGAAAATTTTATAAACAGCATATGCATAATAAGAGTATGAAAAGGGGAAAAAAAGGACAAGTTACTCTTTTTGTAGTTATTGCAATAGTGCTTGTTTCTGTTGTTGTTCTGCTATTGGTGTTAAAACCAGAAATAATAAGACCAAAAATGTCTGAAGAGGAAGCAAAGCGGTTTCTTGCACCACAAATCGAAGAATTGCGTGTCTTTACTGCAAACTGTGTGGAAAAAACAGCTTTGAATTATTTTGAAAGAATTGGCATGCATGCTGGCTATTACAAATATGATGGCTTAAATGCAATAAATTTTTCAGGCGATAAAGTTGTTGTGGCTTATAAAAGCCCAGGAGGAGAATTTGTTAATGCTCTACCAAGTTTATCCTTAATTGAGAAAGGATTTGATATTTACATGCAAGAGGAAGGCTATAAGATGCTTGACGAATGCACAGACAATTTCAAATCTTTCAAAAAAGTGATGGGAATCGAAGAAGGAGCAAGAGAAATAACAGCTGAATGTCGCGAAGAAGACGTAATAGTAAATGTAGTATGGAGCATAACAGCAAGCAAAGCAGACGTAAGCTTGGATGCAAAACCAAAAGATGTTAAATTGCTTATACCTTTAAAGACGCTGTGGTCGATTGCTAGTGATATTGTAAATTATGAAGCGGATGGAGGAATATTCATAGGAGAAAGTATAGACCGCTATGTTTTCGCCAACGACCGTAAGTTAAGAAAAGCAAGAATAGAAAGCGAGCTTTATCCAACACATAAAGAGGCCCTGATTTTATTGCGCTCCATCCCTTATAGAACAGGGGAAGAAGAGTACATATTTAATTTTGCTATTAATAGGACATAGGAATGGAAAATAAAAAAATCAAAAAAGAATCGAGCATCGCTATTAAGAGTTATGCTGTTTTTTGCTCATTAGTTTTGATACTGGCAACTATTTCTTTTTCAATTAATCTTGCTCCAACTGTCAAGGCTCAGCAAACTGGTTGCTGTGAAAAAACAAACGATATTCCTCCAGCTTATTGCATAGATAACCTAGAGTCAACTAACTGCTCGCAAGGTTTTCATACGGATAGGGTATGCTCTGAGTTTGAAAATTGTAAGAAAGGAGTCTTAATAACAGATGATGGCTGTGTAGAAGATAAGACAAAAGCTGAATATCTTGACACTCCTGGCTCTGACTGGGAACCAGCCGATAGCATAGAAGATGTAGAGAAATGCCAGTTAGGCTGCTGTTCAATACCTATAAGGGTAAGATGTTATACAACGACGAAAGTAGAATGTGACGCCCAATCTGGAGACTTACCACATAGCTTTACAGGCGGCATAGAAGATAGTGAATGTAGAAACATGTGCAATGGCAAAGAAAGAGGAACTTGCGTAAAAGCCCTAGATGGAGGAAAAGTTGACTGTGTTTATACAGTAAGGGATGGTTGCAAAAACATACTTCAAAAGGATGTTCTCAGTATAGGAGATTTTTTCCCAAATACATTTGCCAGGGATGTTGTTGGGTGCGTTGTTAGAACGCACGATAGTAAGAAGTGCGGGCTTGAGTTATTTGGCGATCAAGATAAAATATGCTGGTTTGATAATAAAGGAAATCAAGAAGAATGCGAAATGGATTGCAGAAGAGAGGGTCCAACATATGATTGTGAAACATGCAACCCAAAAAATGAAACTAATTGCTATGACAAGATGAGAGGCATAGAAGTAAATAAAAGCGACCCCTACTGCAAATACACATCATGTGAAAAGACAGTAGCCGGAGCTCAAAAAATGCTGGATAATGGAAAAATTAGGCTATGGACAGAAAATGAAAAAAAGGTAGTTTTGCTTAACGCAAGAAGCATCTGTTATAATTTTTACACTCATTATGGAGATGATAGAATGAATGGTATTGCTACTGGCTTGCAAAATCAACAACTTGAGTGCCAAAAAGGAGACTTAGTAGTTCAAGGTCTCGGCGTAGACAGAAAACTTATAGGCATACAAGCTGGAGGAGAATTAGGGCTCTACCACTGCAATCCAATAAATAATACATATGAGAAATGCATAGAATGCGGTAGTGGTAGTAAGTGGACGGATTTTTTGGGAGACATTTTTGGAATCGCTTGGCCTCAATGGGGCCTGAACGAGCTTATTTCTAATAGATGCTATGATTGTGAAGATGAAGAAAGAGGTTTATGTGTTTTTAATGCAGACGCTTATGGCGGCTCAGCAAGAAGAGTAGGCTCTTGCAATCCAAAATATCCTCCAGGAACTGATGAGCTTTGTGGAGAATGCGGAAAAGGAGGAGACGCTATTTATAACTTATGCACAAGGAAAGAATGCTATTCATTGGGCAATTGCAAATTTACCAGAGCAAATGACTGGAATAGATTTGCATCAGCTTTCTGGTTCTATTCACTATCATATTATTCGCATAGAGTAAATTGGGTTCCTCTAGAATGCGGTGCGGAATTGGCACTGGGCGGCCTCTGCCTTATTCCTGGACTCCAATTCTTGGGTGTACCTTGTGGCGGCTGCGACAAGTGTTTAACGTGTTTCCCTGATAGATGGAGAAGACATGTTCTTGCATTTCCTACCACAGCATTTGGACAGTTGATAAGTGGACTGGGGACATTATATGATATAGTAAAAGGAACAGAGGAAGCAATAACGGTTTCGGGGAAATTAAGTCTACTAGAAGAATATTTGAAACCATTCCGAGGGTAAAATAGCAAAAATTCCAAAACAAATAAAAAATGAAAAAGCGAAAAAAAGAAACAGCAAGTAGGCAAATAAAAGCAAATGCATTGTTTATGATAACAATTATGATAGTTGCGCAAATCGCTTTTGTTGTGATGTTAAGTCCAGGAGTCGAAGCACAAGAAAAATTGATATCAAAAGCAGCGAATCTGTTTAAAAAGGCGCTAACTAGACAAAAAGAGAATACGATAAAAGAAATGTGCAAGAAACCATGGGAATTTAATTGTATATTTACAGTCCTATCTGTGGGTTTTGCTTTCGTAGACGCCATTAGTCTATCATATGGTGAGGATGATGATTTAATTGGACGCTGCTCACCTGAATCAAAGCTTGCTGTCAGCCGCTGTTCAAGCTGCAATGATGATCCTTATAGGTTATGCACAAAGGAAAGATGCGAAAAGCTTGGCGCATGCAAAGCTGTAAAAACGGAAAGAGAAGATAATTTTGAATGCGTAGAAGGAGTATGCGAAGAAGAAGGCTATGTGAAGATCAATTATATAAAAGCAAGCTGGCAAGGTAATTATAAAGAAGAAAATAAGGGCATAATCGATATAGGAACATTGCCTTATAATCTCGAGAATTTAACATTAGAAATAAAAACTGACTTACATGCTCAGTGTAAATACATAGTTGACGTAAAAGACTCGCCATACGAAAGCACAGCCATGAGTTCTTTTGATTTTGGTGTTGGATATCCTAAAGAGCAAAGTGTTGAGGTTTTACTTTCAGCAGACATTGCTAGAGGTGAGGAGCATACGATTTACATTAAGTGCTTGAGCTCTTGCGGACTCCCACATCCTGCTGAATTCAACGATTACTATGTTAAGTTCGCTTTTGAAAAAGTGCCTGATGAAGAGCCCCCAACAATAACTTATATCGACCCTGATCCAGAATATGTTTATTCTTCAGAGCGTAAAGAATTGAAAGTTTCTTTCAAGCTTAGTGAACAGGGTTATTGTAAGTATTCAACAAGAGTCGAAGAACTAACAACAGAATGGCACGAAATGTATAAATTTGAGACAGGAACTGTTACAGAGACTTCAGGAAGGCATCCGCTCTATAATACAGGCAACGTTTCTGTTAAAAAAGCGTGGTGTAATATAAGGAATGCGGAGTGCTGGCCGCTTACTTATAAGAAAGAATGCGCCGAGTGTTTTATGATTTTGGACTTAACAAAAGGCTATGATGAATTTAACACAAGCCTATTCAATTGGGATGACTTAAAAGGAGAAAAACAAACCAAAGAAGAAGCCGAAAAAGAATTTTTAGGGGTAATCAAAATGTATTCTTTCATGATTAGATGCGCTGATCTTGGTCGCGACGGAGTACCACAACCAGAAGAGCCAGAAAAGCCTAAGGAAGAAGGTGGCGACAACATCATGCTGGAAGAAAATGCTGAATCGTATTTCTTCAAAACTGCAGATCCTTACAATATAACAATAATCAAGCCTGCAAAAGATGAAAAAGTGGATGAAAAAGAGATATCAATAGAGGTTAATACAAGCCGTAAAACCACTTGTAGATATAGTATAGATAATGAAAAAGCATGGGTGGATATGTCTGAGATAGATGACGACTATTTCGTTAAGTTACATACAGGCAAAGTTGAAGAGAATATTACAGCTTCATTAAGCGGCACACAACATACACTTTACGTTAAGTGCATGGATGGTATGGACCTCTTAGACAAGGCTGAAAGGAAGTTTTATGTTATAGCTGATGCTAGTGCTCCGATTATAGTTAGGGCATATCACACTGCTGACTTTGGCGATGGGCTACTAACCATAATAACAAATGAAGAAGCTACATGCGTATACAACACTAAACCAACCACTGAATGTAACTTTGAATTTGACCAAGGAAGCGGAATAATGAGCGTTGATGAAAAAAGAGTCGAGCACGCTACAGACTGGGCAAGTGGCAGAACTTACTACATAAAATGCGAAGACTGGAAAGGCAATAGGCCTCCTGCAAGCAGCTGCACAATGATAGTGCATCCTTATTCTGTTGTAAGATAAGTTAAGATAAGCAGTAATCCTAGCTTAAGCGGCCCTTTTCTTTGGATGAGTTGGTATGATGCAAGCGTTATTTTAATCTCCTCTTATTTCAAAAGATATTTAAAATATATCTTGCTACTATTCCTATGCTAAGGAGGTTAAATTAAAGAGGTTAAAGCCTAGAGCAAAGATGAAAAAAGCGCAAGTTATGGGCATGTCATTTCAATTTATTTTTTCTATAATTTTAATAATTATATTTATCTTTGCTGCTATCATTGTTATAAAAGTTTTCTTGAACAGAGCAGAACATGCAAGAATTGTTAGTTTTGAGCAAGAGCTTACTAGCGAGGTTAACAACCTTTGGGCAGGTCCTTCAGCGTCTGCAAGAAATGAATTTACTTTTGATTTGCCTTCAAAAATAGAATACGTTTGTTTTTCTGCTGACCTTTCTAAAGCAGAAAGCGAAAATTTCCCGAAAGGAGTCTATGAAGAAATTTCAAAATATGAAGATGAAAATGCTGACCTTTTCTTTTATCCTCCAGATGTTGTTGAAGGCCATGGCATGGCACCATATCTTAAAGTGCTATGCGGAGAAAGAAAAGTTCCATGTTTGAACCTTACAAGTCTTGCTGAGCAAGAAAAAGATCCTTATTGTATTCGAAACAAAGAAGGTATAAGCATAACTTTTGCAAAAGAAATTGGCGTAATCGGCATTAAAATTCTACCGCAAGAATAAGAATAAGAAAAAGAATAATGTAAGAAAGTATGGCAACATTAACAAGAAAGAAGAAAGCGCAAATGCCTGAATTTAATTGGTTATTTGCAATAATTATTGGCGCTGTTATCCTTTTTTTAGCAATATACTTTGCTGGAAGGCTTATCAGAACAAGTGGCTACAAAACATCAGCTGTGCTTTTAAGAAATTTTGATGCTTTGCTGAACCCTTTTGCTTCTATTGGTGCAGTCGGAGAATCTCTTAGCAAAACAATAAAAATGCCTGTTGAAACTATGGTGGAGTTTTCTTGCGATCCTGCCGAACTAGGAAAAGAAGGGCTAAGGCTAAGAAGCAAAGGTTCTTTTGGAAAATGGGGTGAGTTTGCCCCGGAAGAAGGTTATTATTATATTTATGACAAATATATTTTTGCTGCAGGCTTGAAAGGAAAAAAATTTTATTTATTAAGCAAGCCCTTTGCACTGCCTTTCAGGATAGAAGACGCTATTTATGTTATTTCAGAGGATTATTGTTTTGTTAATGCTCCTACTGAAATAAAAGACGAATTAATTGGAATGAAAATTCCTGCAATCGAATTTAAAAACAGTAAAATTGAATGTAAAGAAGGTAGCAAAAAAGTGTGCTTCGGTAGCATAGACTGTGATATAAATGTTAAAGGCATGCTTTGCGGAGAAGATGAGGAATGTGAAGGTGCGTATAACTATGGCGATGTTGCTTACAAAGATGGCGAAATACTGCCCTTCGTGACGGACGCTTTGCTATATGCAGCGATATTCTCTGACGGTGAAATTTACGAATGCAACCTCAAAAGACTTATGTACAGGCTTGGCTTATTGTGTGATATTTATAACGCCAGAACAGCTAAACTAAGTGGAAGAGGTTGCAACATGGAAAACATAGATTCTCTTATAACTATGCTTCATGATAAAAGTATAGGGGTTGATATGACCGACACGACTGATATGAGCGAGCTTTATACTCTAGCGCAGGATCTTGCTAAAAAAAACTATTATCTTGACTGTCCACTTTTTTAAATCAAATGAAAAATGACAAAAAGAAGTAAAAAAGCGCAAGTGAAAATACAAGAAACAGCGTTTGTGCTGTTAGCTATAGTGCTATTATTTTCTCTTGCATTTATTTTTTATTTTAGGATTCATTCTTCTAGACTAGCAAAAGAAGCAGCTGAACTGCAACAACAGCGAGCTGTAAGTTTGCTGGATAAAGTAGCTGCAATGCCTGAACTGCGCTGTTCAATGTCATTGGGCTTTACAACTGTAAAGGAAGTTTTATGCATAGATGAGGATAAGCTAGAAAGCATGACAGAAGATCCTTTTATAGAAGATTACAAAAATATTTGGAGAGGTCTTCTTGAAGTAAAAATAACGGAAATTTATCCAACATCTGGAAAGGAGTTTGTACTTTACTCTAGCGAGAAGAGAAAAGAAGAGGAAGGCAACCGCACATACTCAACATTCGTACCTTTATGCAAAATGGAGTATGACGGAGATGGATGGTATAAATGCACAGTAGGCATGATATCAATTTCAATAGCCACTGAAGGATGATAAGCAAGAAGAAGGAAAGAAGAGAAAGAGGATGGGAAAAAGAAGGAAAGAAGAGAAGAAAAAAGAAACAATCCCTCGAACATAGCACTTAACAAACAAAAGATGCAAAACAAAAATAATAAAAAGCAAGAAAAAAAAGCCCAAGAAGAGATGTTTGGCTTTGTTTTAATTGTAATAATAGTTATGGTTATCGGTCTTGTGTTCTTGTTTTTAATGAAGCCAAAAGAAGCTGAGCTTAAAAATTTTCAAATAGATAACATGATTTATAGCATGCTCTCATACACGGCTGGAGACAAAAATGTAAGAGAATTGATTGAAAAATGTTATGATAACGATCAAGAAGCTTGTGACTCTGCAAAAAAAGCGCTAAAAGATATACTTGAAATTGTTTTAGAAAAAAGCAGTCTTGTAGTTGGACAGCAACTATATGGCTATTCAGTGAATATAACAAATTGTGATATTCTTATAACAAAAGGTAATCTAACTGGCAATATGTTTGGTTCTTATACGCCGGTAACAAAAGATATTTTTGTAATATCAAATTTCTACTATTAACTAGTTCTAAAAAGCTTGCTTTTGGCTCGTATATCAAAGATTAAAGTTTAAGCTTGATATGCAACACGTCAAGATTTGATACTGGTTTAAGCATTTTACGTTTGCCTTTCTCTCCTTTTTCAAGCCTTATCAAATCAAAATGTCTTAGCAGCTCGACATCTTTTCTTACTGACTTAAAGTCTCTTCCAAGCTGCTTGGCCAGCTGATATATAGAAGAAGGCTTTTTTGTCCGCAAAGTATACAATATTCTCGCTTTTTCATCGCTTAGAAGCTGCCTTAAAGCTGTTATCTCTCCAAAATCTATTCCACCGCGCTTTTTTCCAGCTATTCCAAACGTTCTAAAGAAAGCTGTAAATGCGCTGCTCTTTACTTCCAAGTCGATGTATCTTGTTTTTTCTCTTTTTTTTGCCATTTTTAGATTATTTTTGGTTTTTTAAGCTCTTATATAGCTTTATACGCCTCCCAATATTGAATATTACACTATATTTTGCCCTTATTGGTTAAACTCATCCATGTATTTAAATCTTATGTTTTCAACTTATTGGTTTTAGAAGTCAATAAATTGATGCTTTAACCCTGGATATTTCTTACCATATATGGCTTTCCATTCGATATAATAAGTATAATAACAATAAAATATTTACTTTTTAAAGGACTCTTGTTTCTTTTTTCTATCCAAAAGCGAAAGCTTTTTAAAGTCTAGAATTCTACTAAGTATACGCTAGAAGCCTTAGCTAGGCTTGTTAAAACTAGCACATTAAAGACTGGCGGCCAGTGAACAGCATTCTAAAATAGGGGTAACAGAATTAACTATAACCTAAAGCAATTTCCCTATTTAGCTTTGGTTTAAAGGTCGACAAATTAAAAGTGGTAAATTTTATAATATGAATGAAAGGAGGTTAGTGAAATGAAATTTAATTTCAAGAAGATCGTACCAATTTTAGCTAGTGCAGTATTACTAGGTTCTACTATAGGATTTGCAAGTGTTGCTGCTGATCTTGGAAGTTATCCAGCGCCATTCGTTTCAGGCGGAGTAGCTGATGTAACCGTTATTTATGGCTCAGATGGAATGGCCATAGATATGGAAGCTGCTGCGCTGCTTACAGGAGACCTATCTTCTGAGCTAGCTGCTCAAACAGCAGAAGCCGGAGGAGCTGTGACAACAACCGGAGAAAGCATAGACGTGTCACTTGCAAGCAGAAGGCTTTACTTTGGAGATGCTTTGAATACTGCAAGATCTGATAAGATAACAAAGGCATATTTGCCAACAATCTTAGCAGATGGAAAAGCAGTAGACCTTGCAGGTATTAGCTATCCTTACACGCAAACAGTAAAGCTAGGTGCAACAGGCATAGGTTACAATAAAAGTAGTGAAACCATAGACCCTGTAATGCTTTTGGGCGTAGGAACTACCTCATATAGTGGTCTCTATAACTACACTGTAAGCTTTGATAAAAATATAGACATAAACAGCAGTAATGTATATGGCTATACTACCTTAAAGTTGCAGGGTGTAGAGTATTTGATAGGACCTGAAACAACAACCGCTGCATCACTTACTTTGTATGGCGCAGGAACCATAATTACTGCTACAGAAGGCACAGAACAGACAGTAACACTCGGCGGTACAGAGCATACGATACTGCTAGATGCTGCTTCTGGTACAAATGCCTATCTTGTAGTTGATGGCGTAAAAAAGACATGCGCTCAAGGTTCCTCGTACTCGTTTGCAGGAGACTTAGTAATATACCTAAAGACTGTTTATGCAGCTGCAGTAGCAGGAAAAAACAGTTGGGCAGAACTTGTTTTAGGTACCAAGAAGCTAACTTTAGCGAATGACGCTGCAGTAACATATCTTAAAGAAGGAACTACAACAACAATGGACAACACCATAGTAAGTATTACTACAGGTTCAACTACTGGAGATGTATACGAAATCAAGAGCTTCACTATTGGACAAGCAATGCCAACAGCATCGCATGACTATGTTGCAGTTGGCGAGTCTTACACAGACAGGGTATTCGGAGGCTTAAAACTAGACTTTAGTTCCGTAACACCTGCTCTAGACTCGACAGCAAGAGACAAAGTTGTGATTGAAGCTGACGGTTGCGCTGATGTAACGGCAACCTTTACAACTGCATTGTCAGGAAAAGAATTTTCTACGACATATGCCAAAGATCAGGACATAACTTGTTCTGACAGTACATATAAGGGTATATTGGCTAACAGTGTCAATAAAACAATACATGTCGTTGAGAACGAATCAGGAGATATAGGCGACTGGTTTGTAATAAATGCTAACGACGAAGGCACAATAGTACAACTTATAAGTGCTGGTTTAGGTAGCAGTGTAAATGACGTGACAAAATTCAAGGATGTCATTACCGGAACAGAATATTCTGTAACAACAGGAACAAACAACTACTCAACTACCGCAAATATAGCAGGCAACTTGTATAGTGTGTATGTTGGGGCTCCTACTGGTGGAACAAGCGGAGAAGATGTGAATGTTGTGCTAGCTTGGGGTGATACAGCAACTGCAAATTCTACCTACATAACTCCTGGAAGTTCGACAACAGTATTCCCAAGGGTAAAACTGAAGAACGGAGAATGGCTTGCATTCATGCAGAATACAACAGTAACCAGTGGTACAACATATAGTTTACCTGGACCAGAGCTTCTATCTACTTATCAAACTGGAGCGGCTATAACGGGAGGCACCCATTTTGGAAGTGGTGGAGGAAGCGAGACGAACTATACAACTTATGGAAATACTACTTACACCCTACAAGTAGTGACAGCTAACACCACAGCAAAAATAACAGGAGTAAGCACAGGCGCAGATTCAACTGCTGAATGCAGTTTCTCAGTAGGACCAGCTGTATTGCTGGTAGAAGAGAAACAGGCAGGAATGGGATACACAAATGGTAATGCTGTTTGTGTTCCATTAACAACCGCTACTATCAGTAACACAGTACTTGCTGTAGGTCAGCCTAGATTCACAGAATCTAATGCTGATGCAGTAGCAGCAGTTTGGCCTGCAAAGATAGGCGAGAACTCCTATCTTACATCCCAAATTGACAAGTATGGTACTTTTGTTGAGCGTAGTACGAAAGCTGGCAGCGCCTACAAGGCAACAATATTGTATCCTGATGAGCAGATGGTTGTCAACATAATCCTTGGAGAAATAGCTGCCCAAGCAGTAGTTAAAGAGCCAACAGAAGTTCAAAAGCTTGGTGATGTTGTCATAAGCGACACTGAAGCAGCTGTAAGCAAACCTCTAACAAACTTGATTGTTGTTGGAGACGCTGCTGTCAACAAGGTAGCATTCGAGCTAGTGAAAGACGAAGCAGCAACAGCGGGTTTAACCTATCCGGTATATGGAGCAGGTTTGACAACCCTATACGGCTACGGAGCTGACCAAGCGATAGTAAAGCTATTCGCATCTCCTTATTCAGCTACAAAGAAAGCAATGCTTGTAGCAGGATGGGAAGGTCCAGACACAGTAGCTGCTGCAAAACAGGTTATTGACAAAACAACAACGTTGGTCGGTCTTGATGAGAAGAAAATAACGAAAGGCGTAGACTACACATAAAGCTATTTGCTAAATCAATTTTTGTTTTTTTTCTTTTTCTTTTTTTTTAAGCATTTAGTGATAGCTTTCAAATTTTCAAAAAGATTTTTAAAACAAATAAGCGTTGCTTTATAATGAAAAATGCTCGTATAGCATATATTATAATTTTTGCTGCTATTGCTATAGCCCTTATTGCCACAGTTATCGCTGTCATTGCTATGGCAAAAGAAAAACCAACTGTTGCCATAACCTTTGATGTCGAATATCCTTATGGCGTGCCTGATAATTTGCTTGAGCAAACGAGCGAGCAAGAATGGATTAATGCTATTAATGATATAGTTGAAATAGCGGAATCAAATGATGTAGTTTTTCAGTTCAATGTTTTGGGAAAAACAGCTGAAAAATATCCACAGTTGATTAAAGAGCTCAGTTTAAGTCAAGATGTTTCATGCCATACTTATTCTCATCTGTATCAAACAGAGCTCAACAGCAGCCAAAAAGAGTTTGAAATATCAAAATGCAAGGAAACAGTTGAAAGTGTAATTACTGAAGAAATTGTGGGAAACAGATTCCCTTTTACTGATTGCGATAACGAGTCATTTGCTTTCTTAGAGGCATATGGTTACAAATGGGATTCTTCTCTATTTGCTTTTTCTCTTGCCGAGCTTAAGCCTTATTCTTATAAAGGAATAATAGAATTTCCTATTTTCACTATGGATGACTGGGAATACTTTATTTACGAAAATAAAACCGATGCTGACAAATTTTATGACATCCTTTATAGCGACATAACAAGTATTAAAGATAAAGATGCTGTTTATGTTGTTTTGCTACATCCATGGGTTTTGTCGCTTGATGAAAGCAGAATAGATGGCTTAGATAGTTTTATTGAAAAACTTAAAGAAAGCGAGATAAAAATAGACTCTTTAGATAAAATTTATAAAAGAGTAATAGCATAATATTTCATAACATTTTTATTATTCAAACTTAAAATGGCTAAAAAAGCTAAGAAGCAAGTAAGCAAGGCAAAAAGAGAAAAGAAAAAGAGAAAAGTAACGAAACTTGACAAACAAATAGTAATTCTGCTTATCATTTTAGTTGGCATACTTGTTGGCTTCTTTTTATTCAATTCTTTGCTTAGAAAGCCTTACTTTAATTACAAAGGTTTTAGAGTTTATAGAGTAGGATTAAAAGGAGCGGAAGCGACAATTATTTTTTATTCGATTCCTGTTAACTTTAGAATAGGCTATGAGGTTCAACAAAGAAATGTTGTGCTTCGTAATGACCCACGTCAGATAGATAAGTTAAATATAAGTATAGAGGTTAGTGAATATTTCCTCAAAACAAGGCCGTCAAAGTTGTGGATAACGAAGAGGCCGGACTTAAAAGCAAAAGTAATAGAAGCTGCCAATGAAATAACAAAATTTGTTGGAAACCTTAATATCTCAGTAGTTTCGGCTTATACTTATACGATTGAAAATAGAAGCGTAAATATTGCAAGATGCGAAGATGCAACTGATGAAAACAGGGTTATATTTCTAGAGATTGCAGAAAAGACAAGAGTTTACAATAGTGAAAATCCTTCTTGTATTGTTGTTGAAGCAGACTCTTATGAGAATTTGATAAAAGCTGCCGATGCCTTAGTAATAGAATGGCTATTAAGGATACAAGAAAAGGCCTGACAACCAGAAGGAAAAGGCAAGATAACAATAAAGAATGCAACAAAGGACATAATAAAAGAGCATAACAGTAAAAGATGATTCCAAAATTTAAAACTGCAAAAGAAAGAGAAGCAAAAGAACAAAAAACAAAGAGGTTTTTTGGCATCTTAGTAATTGCAGTTCTTGCCTTAAGTGTCGCTGCATTTGCTTTAATGAGCTACAGCCCAAGCCAGCAGGGCGAGCAGTATGGTAAATTTATTTTTACAAGAGAAATAGAAGGATGGCAAACACAAGTTAATGATTATTTTTTGCTTACCAATTACTTGCCTCAAGAAGTTGAAAGCATAAATCATAGCGGCATTTTCATATTGGAAGATTTTCAGAATGCTGTTTACTTTGTTGCAAAAAGTGAAAGCGAGAGAAAAGCAGCAAATGAGTTAGATAGAGTTTTGCTTGCCCCGAAAAAAGAAATTACTTGCTTGCCTAAAGACGCTAATGAATCTGCCTGTATGAATATGAGTGTTAAGAGTTGCAATGATGCTAGTTTTATACAAAAGATAGTTGTTTTTGAAGAAAATGATGATATCAATAAAACATCAATTGAGTATAGAAACAATTGCTTAACAATAAAAGGCGATTCTGTAAATATTATAAGGGCTACCGATAAAGTTATATTCCTGCTCTTTGGAATCATAAAGTAAGAAGGTTAATAAACAGTTAGACGTTAAATGATAAGTTCACAAAGGATGGCATTATTGCTAACTAACTAAAGATAACTAACTTTAAAGATAAAAAATGAATACTTTTTTATTAAGCGCATTGATGAGTATGCTACCTTTTACAGAGCTGAGACTTTCAATACCATATGCTATTGCACAAAACGCAAATCCCTTAACAACTTTTATTGTTTGCGTTATAGCAAACATTTTAGTGATACTGCCTATTTTCTTATTTTTAGATTCCATTCATTCTAAGTTATTAAGAATAAAGATATATGCAAAGCTGTCTGAGCTTGTTTTAATGAGAGTGCGACCAAAAAGCATCAAAATCAGGAAAAAAATGGCTTTATATGGATTTCCTGCTTTGGCGCTATTTGTTGCAATTCCGCTTCCTATGACTGGAGCTTATACAGGCACAATCATAGCATGGTTGCTTGGCTTAGATAAGAAGAGAAGCTCTATTGCTATTGCAGCAGGAGTAATAATAGCAGGTATTATCGTCACTTTGGCGAGTTCTGGTGTGTTGGCAGCCTTAGGGTGATAATAATGCGATGCTTCAAACTACCTATTTCTTATGCATCGTCTCTTTCATGTTGCTGATTTTGGATTCGTAAAGCTCTTCGATCTTTTTCCGTATCGGTTTTAATGTCGGCGTTAATTCTTTTCCTATGCTGAACGGCTCTGACACTAGTCTGAATTCTTGAATCCTCTCGTAATGTTTAAACCGCGCACTTTTGTTGACAAGTCTGTTTATTTCACTCTTGTAAATGTCCTTTATCCTAGGATGATTGAAGTCAAATGGTTCAGAGTTGTCCTCTGAAACAGGTATTCCTTTTTCCTTGTAGTACTGCTTGAGGTGCTCAAAGTTTGGCACAATCAATGCTCCAAGATTTTTCCAATTTTGTCCTGTAACCACGGCTGCAGCAATAAAATCGCTCTGTATAAGCTCTTCTTCTATGGGTATAGGATTTACATTCTCTCCATTTAGAAGGACTATAATATCCTTTATTCTGCCACTAATGGCTAAATTGCCTTTTTTGTCAAAATGTCCTAGGTCGCCTGTATCTAACCAACCATCTTTTAGCACCTTTCTTGTTTCCTCAAAATTCTTATAGTACCCCTTCATGACATTAGGTCCATTAACGTATATAACGCCTTCTTTACCAATAGGCAACTTATTTCCTGTTTCAGGATCTATAATTTTGGCTTTAACGCCTTCAAGCAGAGGCCCGACACTGCCAAGACTTTTTTTGCCCGGTATTCTTACAGACAAAACAGGAGCAGTTTCAGTGAGACCATAACCCTCGAGGACTTCGATTCCTGCTGCGTTAAAAAAGTCATCTATGCGCCTTGGCAACGCGCTACCTCCTGAAACAGCATACTTAAACCTACCACCGAGTTTTGCCCTTAGCTCAGAGAAAACTTTTTTGTCAAGATAGTTATATGATAATGCTTCAATTAGCCTGAGAAGATTAAAACCCTCTTTCTTTTTATAGTCTATAGATGCTTTAAGGGCGATGTGGAAAAGTCTTCTCTTAGGGGCACTCTCTTCCTTGACCTTTTCCATAATCTTATTATAGATAAGCTCCCATATTCTTGGAACAGAAGCCATGAAGGTTGGTTTTTGCTCTGCTAAATCTTGTAAAATGCTTTGACTAGTAGTATAGAATGTTTCAGCACCAGCAGCGAGTGCAACATATTTGGCCATCCTCTCAAAAGCATGCCATGCAGGCAGTATTGAAATAAGTTTGTCATTATCAAATATAGGGACTCTCTTAAGCACTGCATTAATATTGCTCACGAAGTTGCCGTGAGTAAGCTCCACACCTTTTGGCGTTCCTGTAGTTCCTGATGTATAAATTATACTGGCGGTGTCGTTCTTAGTTAAGTCTGGCAGGCTTTTCTTGCTGTTTTTTCCTTTCTCTTCTATCTTAAGAATATTTGTTACTCCATTTATTTCTCTTATAGAAAGTATGCCCTCGAGATTGGGGTGTTTGCGTTCTTTTACTCTGTCAAGCAACGTATCGTCTTCTACGATAGCTACCTTTGCTTGACTGTGCTCAATAATATAGTTTATCTCTTCAAGAGTAGAAGTTTCCCCCCTCGGAACATCTATGAGGCCTGCATTATCGATTCCTAATGTTATCCCTATCCATTCTGGTATGTTCCTAGAAAATATTGCAATCCTATCTCCAGGCCCGAGTCCGAGTTGAAGAAAACCTTTGCTGTAATGAATGATTTGATGATAGAGCTCTTTAAATGAGAGTTTATGAAGTTTTGAGTCTTCTTTCCACGATATCGCAGTTGCGCAGCCCCTTCCCTCAAGGGACGCGACCAGATCTTGCAGGGTTTGCATTGTGTTTAATTGTAATGCTAGTATTTTAATTTTTCCATTAGCCTTCTTAGCCTTTTTATTGTTTTTTCCTTTGCCTTTTCATAAAAGATTTTAAATATAGGATATCAGACCAAACTGGAATTTCTTTAATTTTGTAAATTTTAATTGTAAAAAGCCATATAAAGACTACAAATACTACGCTAACGACATGCCAAAAAATAAAATGCATTACATCAAAGAGTGCAGATGATTCAACAAGCACTATTGCTAATATTACTATCCTTAATATGTTTAAAGCCAAGAGCAAAGCTGCGTCGAGAAAAAAGATTTTTATTCTTTTAAAGAATCTTATGCCGCGAGTTGTTAAATTTAATATGGCAAGCATATAGTATGCGGAGCCTGCAACGCAAGCATCCACAAGTGAAATTTCATAGCTGTTTACTATTAAAAGCTCTAAGCCGCTAAGCCCGGCAGAATAAAAAAGTTTTAGTATAAACAACACAGGATAAAAAGTTAAGGGCCTAAATATGTAATAGAAAATAAACAAAGAATTTATTGATAAAGCAAAAGCAAGACTGTATCTTGCAGCTAAATCCACTAAATTGAATTTTTGTTTTTTTTGCTTCTTTGTTTTTCTTCTTTTTCTCATGTTTACTTCAACAAGAAATTATTTAAATAACTTTGCTTTAATTAAGATATGAAAAAAGGCGTGAAAGGAAAAGGAAAGAAGAGGAAGGAAAGAGGGAAAGAAAGAAGGAAAAGAGTAAAGAGGATTTCTTATATTGCCCTAACTTTGGCGATCCTCGTGCTTTGCTTCTATTTTGATAAAGAGATAGTAAGCAGCATTACAACCTTGCAAGGCAGTTTTCTTAATCAAATCATGGTACTTATAAGCTATCTTGGGTTATATGCTATTATTTTCATTTTTTCCACATGTCTAGTTTTTTTGCATGACAAAAAAAAGATAAAGGCATTATGGCTTTCTTTTGCAGTTACTGCTGCGCTTGTTTTTTTATTAAAGATAATAGTTAATAGAGCAAGACCCTTTACTTTAGGCTTAAACACTCTTAATTTGTTAATAAGAAGCTCTTATACAACATGGAATTCAAGTTTTCCATCTTCTCACTCTGCTATTGCTTTTGCTGCTTTGCCTTTTTTCGAAGGAAAATTGAAGTATTACTGGTTTGTTTTCTCATGTTTAATAGCCTTTTCAAGAGTTTTTTTTGCTTTGCATTACCCAAGTGATGTAATTGCTGGCGCATTAATAGGTTTTGCTGTTAGCAGCACATTTACCAAAATATTTAAATTAAAGGAAGGGGTAATTAAATAAAAGATAAAATGAAAGAAAAAGAAGCGATAAAGATATTGGAATCACTCTCAGATGAAACGAGATTAAGAATACTTGAATTTCTTTTGGATGGAAAGAAGTGTGTTTGTGAGATTTTTCCTTATGTTAAGAGAACTCAATCAACAGTTTCAATTCATTTAGGAAAATTAGAAGATTTGGGAATATTAGAATCAAAAAGAGAAGGCAAGATGATTTATTATAAAATAAAAGATTACAGGATTTGCGATATTTTCAAAGCATTAGGTTATAAAAAAGAAAGATTTAAATATTGATATTCATCAATATGTAAACATGAAAAAAGAGGATAAAAAATGAAAAATAAATTGTGGATTGTTTTGGTAGGTATTTTAATAGTTCTGATAATTGGTTTGATTGCCTCACAGAAATTATTTATCGGAAAAGAAACAAAAGGCATGATGCTTCTTATAGAATTTGAAGAAACTAAAGGACTGATAAATTGGGCAAATGAGCTTGAAAGCAGAAATATGACTGCTGTAATACAAGTGCAGCATAATATTGTTGATGGGCATTGTGATGTTATAAAAAATCTGTCTGACAGAGGATTTGAAATTTCAGGATTATATGCTGCTGAAGCATTCTGGGACAAAAATTATACATTCCAGTATGAAAAAATGAAAGAAGTCAAAGAGAAAATTGAATCATGTACAGGCAAGAAAATGCGTTCATTTGGTTCAAGATATTTTGCATACGATGAGACAACATTAAAAGTTGCTGACGAGCTAGGCATAGAATATATCTTTGCAAGAGGTACCACCAAAGCAAGAGCTACTATCTATAAGCCTAAAGAATATAATGTTAAGATAATTGCAGTCAGCAATGTTCCTTCAGAAAAATTAGGGACAGGAAGTCTTTGCGATTATTCTCTTTGGGCAAGAGGCGAAACACCAGAATCCTTCGAAAAAATAGCTATAAAATCTTTAAAGGAAAATGATAAAGTAATTTTGGTGAGCCATGCTTATCTTGGCGGAATGAAACTCAGATGGTGGAATGCTTATCAAGAAGTTTTAGACAAAAGTAAGGTAAAATGGATGAATTTAGATGAATTTGCAGTTGTTGATTATGAACTGCCAAATGCTCAAATACCAGTAAATAGGGAAGTAAAATATGAAGTTCCCAAGCCTGAAATTCCATTGGAAGAAGAGGCAGAATGTTCTTCTGAAGAACTAGTTTGCTATTAAATACGGAACAAAAAGAAACAACACTCGGCTAAAGCCTTTATCACTAAACAAAAAATGCCAACGAGATCCGGTCTAAGAGCGGAATTATTTCAAGAATTTAAATTGGATTGCAGCTCCTCACTCAGCTTAAAAGCCAAGGTATCCTCAATTTAAATATAATGAAGGTGAAAAAATGAAGCAGAAAAGCATGAAGGAAAAATATATTCCCCCAAATTGGGCGTTTGAGTTTCACGGACATCTCTGTCCTTTCATGCCAATTGGCTACAGAATGGGCAAACTGGCAATGGAATGTCTTGGGGTAGAACGTGAGAAAGATCACGGGTTTTTTGTTTTTCCTGAAATTGGTAAAGGTCATCCTCAAACCTGTATGGTTGATGGTATGCAAATAGCAACAGGAGCAACTTATGGCAAGGTTTTAATAGAAAAAACATTTTACGGAAAGCTTGCTGCTACTTTCTATCATCCGAAGAAAGGCGCAGTGCGCTATTCGCTTAGACCTGAATTTATTGATGAAATGGGCAAGTTTGAATTTTTCGTTTATCGCAAGAAGGGTGTTGAACCATCTGAAATTCCACAACAAGTTGTAGAAGAAGTTATTAGCTGGGTATATGAGCAGTCAGATGACTTTATGTTTAAGGTTGAACCTAAACCTGATTTCAAGTTTACTCCGGCTAAAGGCTCATTCAATAAAGCTAAATGCAGCGTTTGCAGCGAGTATGTTTTTGAGAGATATCTGCGCCAAAAGGACGGGAAATTCGTATGCCTTCCCTGCTCCGGTTACGAATCCAAGTGACAATGAGTGACAAGAAATTAGGCAATATTGAATCAAGGGAAATAAAATAACAGAAAAATGCTGAAAATAAAGGAGGTAGAAAATGAAAATTGAAATATTAGGAACTGGTTGTCCAAAATGCAAGCAGTTAGAGGCAAATGCAAGAAAAGCGCTAGAACAGTCAAAGAAAAAAGCAGAGATTGTGAAAGTTACTGACATTGATGAAATCATAAACCGCGGAGTTATGGCTACACCTCCTATAATAATTGATGGAAAATTGAAAGCGTCTGGCAGGGTCCCAGAAGTTGAAGAGATAAAGAAGTGGATTTAAAATGAAAGAACCAATTTTGAAGGTTAAAAATTTGAATGTGAAATTCGGAAAAGAAGAGGTGATTAAAAATTTATCCTTTGAAGTGAAAAAGGGCGAATTTTTAATTGTTTTGGGACCAAATGGGGCAGGAAAGACGACTCTTTTTAAGGCAATTTTGGAATTAGTTCCTTCAAGTGGAGAAATTGTTTGGTCAGAAGGAAAAATACCAAAAATTAGTTATTTGCCGGAAAGATTGAGCCAGGATAAATTTAAAAATTTAGCAATCACCGTCAAGGAATTTTTTAGATTTAAAGAAAGTTCAGATGAGAAAATTTTTACCATTTTAAAAGCCGTTGGTTTGGAGCCAAATGAAATTTTGAATAAAAATCCAGGAAACTTATCTTCAGGCCAATTTCAAAGAATGCTTATTAGTTGGAGTTTAATTTCGGAACCGAAAATTTTATTTTTTGATGAACCGGCCACCGGCGTTGATATTGGCGGAGAAGAAACAATTTATTCTCTTTTAGAAAAATTCTGGAAAGAGAAAAATCTAACCATTTTGTTGGTTACTCATGATTTAAATATCGTTTACAAATACGCTTCCAATGTTTTATGCCTGAGTAAAAAAGAAGTTTGTTGTTTTGGACCGCCAAAAGAAATTTTGACTCCAAAAGCTTTAGAAAAAATCTACGGAACAGGAATTAAATTTTTCGAACATAAACACTGATGATTATGAATCAATTTATTTTGAGTTTAATTTCAGCAGTTTTTATTAGCGGAGCAGCGGGATATTTAGGTTCTTTAATGATCACCAAACGAATGGGTTTGGTTGGTGGGCCTCTGGGACATTTAGCTTTGCCCGGAGTGGCTTTGGCTTTAGTTTATCATTTCAATGTTTTTTATGGAGCATTGCTGACCATAATTATTGGTGGAATTTTAATTTGGCTATTAGAAATAAAAACAAAAGCGCCAATGGAGGCTTTAACCGGCTTGGTTTTTGCCTCGGGCGTGGCTCTGGGATTTTTAATTCTGCCATTTTCTGAAGAACATCAACTTGAAGAGGCTTTAATTGGGGATATCGCAAAAATTAGTTTTGTTGATACAATTTTGGCAATAATTTTGTGTACTGGAATTTTTTTGATAATAAGAACAATTTATTCAAAATTGGTCCTGGCTGAAATCTCTGAAGATTTGGCAAAAACAGAGGGGATTAAGATAAAAAAATACAACTTCATTTATTTAGCCTGTATTGCAATTATTGTTGCTCTGACAGTAAAATTGGTTGGGGGATTGTTGCCAGTGGCCTTAATTGTTATCCCAGCTTTAACTGCTAGAAATTTTAGTAAAAGCTCTTTTCAATACTCTTTTGGCGCTTTAAGCATAGGAGCAATTTCAGCGATTTTGGGAATTTTTCTATCCCAATTTTATCATTTACCAGCTGGACTTTTAATTATCTTAGCAGAAGCTTTAATTTTTGTGGTCTCGATATTTTTTAGAAGACTGTAAAATGAAAGAAAAAATAAAAATTTCTTTTGAGCTAAGAAGAGAGGCTTTTCATATTTTTTTAGGCATTATTATTATGCTTCTTATTTTTTTATTTAAAGAAAATGCAATGTGGTTGTTATTTTTTGCTTTAATAATTGGAATTACACTTTCTCTATTGTCATTAAAATTTAAATTGCCAATTATAGATTATATGCTACTTCAATTTGAAAGGCCCAAATACTTGCATAAATTTCCTGGAAAAGGTATGCTTTTTTTTGTTGCTGGTTGCTTACTTGTTTTAAAGCTTTTTAGCACAAACCTTAATATTGTTCTTGCTTCAATAGCAATTTTAACACTAGGCGACTCTATCTCGCATCTTGTTGGGCTAAAAGCAAAGAAAAAGATAGCAAAAAGGAATATCGGAGGAACAATAGTTGGTATTGTAGCAGCATTTATAGGATCTAGTTTTTTTGTTAAGCCATTATTTGCTTTTATCGCTGCTTTAGTTGCTATGCTTTCTGAAAACATCTCGCTAAGAGTAGGATTAGAAGAAGTCGACGACAACGTAATTATACCATTAGTTGCAGGAACAACGATTTTTTTGCTGCTGAAAATATTTTGATAAAAAATTCACTTTTACCTTTGCAAAAGTCTTGGCATTCTTGGGCGAGTTACAAAATGTGCTATAAGAGCAAATATTATAAGGACAAGTACAGCATCTATAGTTAGCCAAATCCATTCTTCCTTTGCTTCTGAGGCAAGTGTCTCTAACTTTTGACGCCACGTTTGAGGTTGTTTTTGCACATTAATAGGAATTGATTTTGCTTCTCTTGTTTCATCAACGCTTACTCCAACCTCGAGATAATGGATGCCCTCTACTGTTCCCTCTTTTGGTGTTAACTCGATAGTTATGCTTTTACTTTGGCCAGGTTCTATAGTCAATTGCGGCTGACTTATAGAATTTACGACAGCCCAATCACATACCACATCTATTATATATACCGCATTAGCATTTCCTGTATTTTTTACAGAAATGAACACATTAACTTTCTTTCCTACAATCTCTACAAGCTGCGTAGTTAATGAGAATTCTGTTTTTTTCTCCACTGGTTTTGGTTTGTAGCATTTTCCCTCTACTGTTAGATAATATTCATATTCATCATCTTTCTCGTAATATCCGCTAACATCATCATAATCATAATAAATGTGCAAAGTTATCGTATGACTGCCTTCGTCTGCATCAGCAGGAACCTCTGATTGAAATGAAAATAATGAAGATAAAGAACCCTCATTAATATCATTAAAGACCTTAGAATTCGAATTACCAAAATCGTCTTCATATACTATTCTAATTTTGTCTTCGTCATGAGACCCTATATTGGCTACTCTACCAGTTATCTTAAATAGCTGACTGCAGTTAACCTTCGTTGGTTCAATTGCGATAGAGTAAGGTATCGCGAGATAGCTTTCCTTATTTACCCTAAACCTTATCTGGCGCTGCTCGCAGTTATCTCTATTATCTTCATCATACACCTTAATATAAAGGTAATAATAGCCTTCTTCAACATCCGGCGGTATTTTCATTGTGAGGCTTATTTCTTCTGAGTCATAGTCGCTTATTTTTACTTCTTCTCTAACTTCTGTTTCTCCAATCTCGTTATTATCATATAAAAGAACTGCCTCAACTACAGCATAGTGCTTCTCCTTATCATCATTTCTCACTCTAACATCAATTTCGAAAGAATCTAAAGGTCCAAATTCCTCATCTTTTATATCGTCTTCATTCACTATGTTCTGTAAGCTTATGTTGCCCTTTTCTCTAACAATGCAGTACTGGTAAAAAATATCAAAATTTTTTTCTGACTCTTTTGTTATATTAACTGTTTCGTTTTTTCCAACTGCACTAATCTTTAGTGTATATGTTCCTGCTCTTGTCGAAGATGATGTTTCTATTGTAAGATTTACTTCCTTAGAAACATTAGGCATGAGCAAAAAAGAGCTAAAACTAGAAACAAGTTCTGGCGTCGATGTAATGTTAATTTCCATGTTTAAAAGAATGTTTCCTATATTTGTTACGTTAAACTCTATAACTTGGCTTTCTCCTTGGTATAAATTTGATGGTTCTTTAAGCCAGCTAATTTCAATATTTGAAGCAGCGCTAACATTTACAGCAAAGGAATCTGAATCGCTAGTTGTTGTGTTGTCTAATGTGCCGCTAACATTTATTAAACCAAAATATGTACCTGGAGTAGTGTATTGAGGGATGGTTACACTAAAGCTGGCTGTTTGGCTGCTATTATTAGCAAGCCAAGAAGGGCAAGAGCATGATGTGCTCCAGCCTGCTATGCTAACAGAACATGTTATGTTTGTTATATTCGACGTAGAATGATTATTTGAAATTACAAAAAAACTGGCTGCTGTGCCTGGACTTGCTGTAATATTATTAATGCTCACTATGTTGAGGTCAGTTGCAAAAACACTTCCGAATATAAATAGAAATGCGAGTGCAAAAAACAGCGATAACAATAGTTTTTTCATTTTTATTCTCTTAGCCTTTTGTTACAACTAGAAAGTTAAAAATATATTTAAATCTTTCGCTTTTTTAGAACGATTTTATGTCGATATCTGCTAAATTCAATATTCGCGGCTCCATATTTAAGGCTGGACATGCTATATTAAGCCATGCCTTGCAAGAAAAATTCTCAAGTTCTTGCAAATTTATTGTATCTGCAATAAAAATAAATGCTTCCTTACCTTTCTTTTCTAGTTCTTCTTTTATTTTTAATGCTTTTTTCAGATTTTCTTGGCCCGGTTTTATCGATACAAGGATACCAACTTGCTCTGCTGCAAGAAAATTAGCCAATGCAGCCTTCTTCCTAGCCTTTAGCTTCAACATATCTTCTTCTTTTATTTTATCCAATCTATTATTTTCTGGCTGCCAAATAAAAACTGGTTTTTTTACTGCTAAAGCAACTTGTTCGGCATGAAACCTCCCTGAACCAATAAAAAGAAAAGCATCCACTCTGCTTAATTTTTTTGCAGCACCAATGTCGCAGCCAAGTATTTGTCCTGGATATTTTGTAAGAGTACCTTTCACTATGCTAACTTTTTTACCTCTTTTCTCAAGCTCCTTTTTTATTGGTGCTAAAAAAGAAATATATTGAACAGTTGTGATAAGTCTTATCTTCTTTGGTAGCTTTTTAGCGTCTATATTAAATACATCAAACTTATGCAGCTTTTTCCTTGCTTCAACAAATATAGTTTTCATAAAAATAAGAAAGGAAAGCAATTTAGATTTTACTCGTTTACTCGTATCCTTCTATTCTCTTTAGCTTTTCTGTCTCTAGCTTCTCTACCTTTTCTGTTGTTTTTTCTCCTTTGAAAATCTTAATAAAGCTCGGCGTAATTATAATCATATTTTCGCCAAAGCCTGCTATGTCACCACCTATAGCATCGCATGTTTTCTTTAGCTTTGCTATTGCTCTTTTTAGCTCAACAATGTCCTTGCCTCTTAAGTATTTTATGTCAATTAAAGCTATAGAATAGCCTTCCCTTAAAGAATCCAATATACGATTAACGTCTTCAAACTCTCGCAAAATGAAAGGTCTAATAACAATTTTTGCTTTTCTGCCCAAATCCCTCTTCAAGTCTATTTCTATGTACTCTTCTTCTGGCAGTTTTTGCCCTTTTTTAAATATATCAAAAATACCCATATGAATTTTTAACCTCTCTTAATCATAATAAATTATATACTTTACTTTATAAATATTTCGATTTTTTATTTGTTTTTCTCAACGCGGCTATCTCAACTCTTTCATAACTTCGCTTCTTGTTTTAAGCAGTCTTTCCCTAACTGCTTCTTCTTGCTTCTCTATATTTTTAATCCTTAAATCAAGCAGCTCTTTTTTACGCTTTAAGTCAATTTCAAGCTCTTGTTTTTTTGCTTTGAGCATTATTGAGCCAATAATTTTGTAAACTTCCTCTTTTGTTTTGCTAAGTTCATCAAGGGCATTTAGCGTTTCGCTCATCTCAAGCTGAAATGCTTGTTTTTGCAGCATTAGACTTTGAAGATTCTGCTCTAATAACTGCAATTCTTGAATATCATTAGCTGTTTTCTCGCTTATCTCTTTTGGCTTTTTTTCTTCAGGCGTTTGTTTCGGCATTTTAAATCGCTTTTATTTTTACAATTTTTTCTCTTGGTTTAAAAAAAATTCTCGAACCGCAGTTTGGGCAAATAAATCTCTTTTTTAAACTTTTGTGCGATATCTGCTTGCCACAAAAAAAGCATTTATACTTTGCCATATTCTGCTTTAAAATTTAATTTTGTCTGCTTTATATAGTTTTTCCATAGCATTTAAGCCTGTCAAAATGCATCTCATTTCAGCATCTTTCATTTCTTTATCTGAAATGAATGATTTGGTTTCGCGGTTTGCATAAACAGCACAAACCGTTCCTGCCCTTATTTTATAAGTTGATACCTTAGCCAGGGCAAAAAGCGTTGATGATTCCATCTCAAAATTCAGCACTCCTTCTTTCCTCATCTTCTCCACCAAACCTCTATTCCTGATAGGAAATCCCTCAATTTCTCTTCCCTGGCTTCCATAAAAGCTTGAAGTAGTACATGTTTTGCCAATATGATGCCTATAACCAAGCTCCTTAGCAGCCTCGATAAGAGCATTTCTCACTTCCTCATTTGAATATACCTTAACTTTTTTTGATAAATAGCTGTCACTTGTATTTTCATGTCTCAGCGCTTCAGTAGTTATCACCAAATCGCCTAAATTAATCCTAGCTGGAATAGCTCCGCAGCTGCCAATCCTAATAAAAGTTGGATCTTTTACGCAATGAGATGCTTCGACAACTGCAATTTCTGCGTTGTCACAGCCGATGCCTGTACTCATGACAGAAACAGGAAAGCCATGATATAATCCTGTAAATGTTAAGTATTCTCTATGTTTCCTTTTGTAGTTAACTTTTTCAAAAAGATTTTTTACTCTCTCGGCTCTGGCAGGATCTCCACATAAAAATATGTAAGGAGAAAGTTCTCCAGATGCAACAGAAATATGGTACTGTCTTCCTTCTTTGTCTTTTGGCTCCTCGCTTGAGCATGATATTATTTTCATTTTATAAATATTTTATAAATAGTAAGCTCCAGCTGAAAATTTGCGTTTGCATTTTTTACAGAACCATAGCCCTTTTGCTAACCTTTTTGCACCGAGATGGTTACAGTAAGGACAAATTTGTTTTTTCCTTTGCTTTTTTTCTGTCTCTTTTATTCTCTTTCTAACTCTTTTGCCGTATCTCGCTCCAAATCTACCAGCTGCTCCAACTTTTTTTGTTTTTACCATTTTATAGAATGGGGCTACGCGGATTTGAACCGCGGTCTTAAGCTCCCAAGGCTTAGATGCTAAACCAAGCTACACCATAGCCCCTTGGTTGTAAAAATATCCTTTTTAAATTATTTAAATATATTGCTATTTCTTCTATTTCTTTTTTTCTTCTTTTAGCTTTTCCAGCTTTTCTTTTGCTTCTTTTGTTTCTTTTGTTTCTTTTGCTTCTGCCGGAGCTGGTGCCGGTTTTTCTCCTTTGACTTCTGCTACAGCAGCAGCTTCTGCTGCCTTTGCTTCTTCTGCTTTTGCTTCCTCAGCTGCTTTTGCTTCCTCTTCAGCTTTAAGTATCTCCGCTTGTTTTTCTTTTATAACATCAAATTCTTCTTGAAGTTTCTTAAGTTTTTCTTCGCTAGCTTCTATAACTTCTTTCCTTATGAGGTCGTCATAAACACCGCTGTCGACTCTTTTTGATATGAACTTTGGGTCTTTGCTTTCTATCAATATTCCTAAACTTAAGCATGATCCCAACACGTTCTTGACAGCTTTTTTGAGATTATTAACAAGCATACATTCTTGTTTTGTCTTAGCCACTTTAATAATTTGCTCAATAGCGGCATTAGCGACCTTAATTTTTGCCGGCTCTCCAGAGCCTTTCTCAAGACCAAATTCCTTTTTAAGCAACTCGGCAGTAGGCGGCGTTTCAACTTTAATTGTAAACTCCTTTGTTTTTGGATTAACATCAAGAATAACTGGTACTCTCATGCCCTTAAAACCTTGTGTAGCAGCATTAACTTCTTCTACAATCTTACCAATATTTATGCCTAATGGCCCTAATTTCTGGGCTACAGCAGGTGCTACTTTCATTTCACCACCGTCTACAAGCAACTTAATTATCATTTTAAAGTTAAAGCGAGAGAGCTTATTTAAATTTTCCTGTTTCAAAATTTAAGAATTTTATTCCTCTTCCTTTTTTTCTTCCTTTGCTTTTTCTTTCTCGCGCCTTATTACGCGAATGTTATCAATTTTTACTGTTATTGGTATAGGAACTGCTGCTTCAAGTAATTCAACAACTGCTTCCTCTTTTATTTTGTCGACTCTTATTACCTTAGCTTTTTCCTTTTTGAAAGGCTCTGTTATAATCTCTACTATGTCTCCCTTCTCTATCTTTACTGCCGTGATAATAGGCTCGAGAAGGTTCTTTATATCCTCATAGCTGATAGTCTTTGCGATTAAGCCCTTAACATAAGGCAAGTCATATGATGCAGTTTCGGCATCTTCTCTAGTGGCTGCTTCTATTATAAGATAACCCCTTAAACCATGGGGCCTTGCTATGCTAAGTACATTTAGGCTGCGCTTCTGAGTTCTCTCAATTATCATGTCTACTACTTGGTCTTCTTTATTTGTTGTAACCTTTAAAACAAAAATCATTTCAAATTTAATTAAGTTAAAATTTAAAAAAGTTTAAGGCTAAACCTATGATAAAACCGATTAAGCCTATCAGCAGTATCCCTAGCAAAGATGCTTTGGATATTATTTTAAATTCCTCGCTAGTTGGCTTTCTCGTTACTCTCCACACTCTTATGCATTTTTTTATAAAGTTCCAACTTTCAAATAAGATGTTCATTTTTATTTTACTCTTTTTCGCTTTTCCTTCCAATTATCTGAGGACTTTTAACTCCTGTTACTATCAGCATTATCCTTAACGTTTTGCCCATATCTTTGCTAACCTGAGCTCCCCATATAAGTTTTGCCTCTGGATTAAGCTTTCTGCTCACTACCTCAATAATTTGTTTCGTTTCATCTAAAGTTAAATCTTTTCCTCCAATTATATTGACCAATGCTCCAGTAGAGCCTTCTATTGTTACATCCAAAAGAGGACTTTCTATGGCTTTTGCTACAGCTTCCTCTACTCTATTTTTCGAGTCGCTTTCGCCTATCCCAATTAACGCAACTCCACCGCCAGACATTATTGTCTTTATGTCTGCAAAATCTAAATTTACAAGACCAGGCTTTGTGATAAGTTCTGTTACTCCTTTTACGGCATTTGTCAGCAGTTCATCGGCAATCTTAAATGCCTCATCTATTGGCACTTCTGGAGCCAAATTAAGCAATTTGTTATTTGGTATTACAATCAGAGTATCTAAAACATCATTAAGTTTTTCTAAACCAGAAGCAGCATTTTCTTGCCTTTCTTTGCCTTCAATAGAAAAAGGCAATGTTACAACACCTATTGTAAGCATGCCCCTCTTTCTTGCTATTTCTCCTATTATAGGAGCTGCTCCTGTTCCTGTTCCTCCGCCCAAACCGCATGTTATAAAAAGCATGTCTGCTCCCAAAATTTTTTTCTTTATTTCTCCTTCACTTTCTCGAGCAGATTCTTCGCCTATTATAGGATCCCCTCCTGCTCCTAATCCGTGTGTTATTTCGCGTCCTATAAGTAATTTAGAATCAGCATTAGTATTCAATAAGTCTTGAGCATCTGTGTTAATTGCAATTAATTCTGTTCCTTCTATTCCAATTTCTTTCATTCTTGTTAAAGTATTTCCTCCGCTGCCGCCAATGCCTATAACGCGAATTTTTGTTCTGTTCTCCTTCACCAATTGACTAAGTTCTTTGTCAATAGCTTCGATATCAAAGCTCTTTTCTCCAGCTACCATTTTGCTAAAAAGCGCCTAATAAATTTAGCACCTTTGATATTTATAATTGTTTCGTTTATTATTTCGTTTACTCTTTCTTTTCAATTTTTTCAATTTTATTTGCTTTTTTTGTTTTTATCTTTACGCTTATGTTAAGAATCTCTTTTGCTTTTTTTATAAAAGTGTCATGTTTAGTAAGCATGCTTTTTATTTCTACTTCAGCTGTTTCATTTTTTTCGTCTACTTTTATTTCTGGTTTTTCTCCTAAATAGAAATCAGCCAAAACAGCAAGTTTTTCTTCTGTTTTTGTTATTTGCCTTTTAACACTAAAATTGTATTCTATTACCTTTCCTGCAAGAGGGTTGTTGAAGTCAACAACAACTCTTCCGCCAGAAACTGAAGCAATTCTCGCTAATATGCCGTCTAAAGTAAGCATCATTCCGCTTATAGGTATAATTTCTTTTTCAGTAAAAACCCTTATAGGAATCACTTTTATTAATTTCGCGTTTCGCTCGCCAAAGGCTTCCTTTGGTTTAAGCTCTATTGTATAGTTTTTACCTGTTTCCTTTCCTTCTAATGCATTATCAACACCAGTAACGACCATTCCTTGACCAACACAAATTTTTAATGGTTTTAATTCTCCTTCTTTAGCTGGAAGAGCTGCTTTTTTTGCTTCTTCCAGTAAAGTTGTGTCAAATACTTTACCTGTTTCCTTTATCTTTGCTGTAAAATCAAGTTCAATAAAATCGTTCTTTTTAATCATTTTTTATATGTGGTTTATGTAATTTGCTGTTTTTAAATTTTTATATACAGCCAAAAATTTTATAAACGTCATTTAACTGTAATGTGAATGACACTTAAGCTAGTTAACGCTACTGAACTGCGCAAAGGCTCTTATGTTATTATCGATGACGTGCCTTGCGAAGTTATAAAGATAGACATAAGCAAAACAGGAAAACATGGACATATGAAGGCAAGAATTGAGGCTTTAGGAATAATAGATGACAAAAAGAGAGTTATTATTAAACCTGGTCATGAAAAGATGGCTGTCCCTTTAATAGAAAAAAAGAAAGGCCAAGTTCTTGTTGTTAATGCTAAAGCAAATGTGATGGACATGGAAAGCTACGAGACAGTAGAGGTTGCTGTTCCAAACGAAATGCGAGGAACGCTAAAAGAAGGTATGCAAGTAGAGTACTGGAGCATTGAAGGGCAATGTGTAATAAAAAGGATATTATAAAATAAAGGGATAAGAAACTGTAAAATAGAGGGGACAATAAAATAAAAAAATGGTAAGGATTCCTGCTGCGCATGCGAGACTTTTTAGAAGGGTTTTTGTATGCAAGAGATGCGGAACAAAAATAAGGGCAGACATAAAGAAAGTTATAGAAGGAAAAGTAAAATGCAGAAAGTGCAAAAGCAGGGCTCTAAGACCAATAAGCAAAAGGAAGTAAAAAATAAAGGAGTAAAGTAGCGGGATGAGGTTATCATCTAATATCACTTAACAATAAGAAATAAATAAAAATGGGTTTTTTGTTTTACGACATAATATTTTTTATTATTTTTTGCTTTATCGCAGGCTTTTTCTTACTTAAGCACAAAAAAAATGTAAAAAGAGAAGGTATCATAATACTGTGCAGGACAAAATTTGGGCTTAATTTTATAGACAAAATTGTAAAACGCTATCCGCGCTTTTTTAACTTCTTGTCTAATGCATTTATCATCATAGCCTTTATTGGCATGGCAGTTATTCTTTTCATGCTTGCTTTTGGAAATTATAAATTGGCTTTTATGCCTACAAAAGAAGCTGCCGCAGCACCTTTCCCTGTATTCCCAATTTTGCCATGGATACGCATTCCAGGCTTGCCAATGATATACTTTACCCATTGGATAATTGTAATTTTTATAGTCGCAATTGTTCACGAAGGCTTTCATGGGATTTTTTCAAGGCTAAATAGAGTAAAACTTAAAAGTAGCGGTTTTGGTTTTTTAGGACCTATAGCATTAGCATTTGTAGAACCAGATGAAAAGCAGCTAAGCAAAAAAAGTGCCAAAGCACAGTTAAGCGTTTTTTCGGCTGGGCCTGTTGCAAATCTTGCAGCAGCATTACTTATATTTTTAATATTCTCCTTTGTCATAAGTCCTTTGTACTTGGCGGCTATTAAAGAAATAAAAATTGCTGTTATCAATGTAGAAAAAGATACTCCTGCTTATACCGCAGGAATTGAAAAAGGAGATGTTATATCAATAAACAACATCAATGCAACTAATTTGTCAGCTTTCTTCTTACAACTTAAACCAAATCAAAAATTAAATATCACTATAGAAAACAAAAATAAAAGCGTTACTCTTATAACAACAGCTCATCCTACTAATTCTTCAAGAGGATATATTGGGGTAGGAGTAAGTTATGTTCCTCAATTTGAAGGACTCGGCAAAATATTTCCTTTTGCGCTTATACTTTTTTTCTGGATTTGGTTAGCAAATTTTTTCGTTGGTTTAGTTAACTTGCTTCCTCTTTGGATATTTGATGGTTGTAGATTATTTTATATAGCAGCTCTCACAAGGACAAAATCAAAAAAGAAGGCACGAAAAATAACAAATGCTGCAAGCTCAATTTCGTTATTCCTAATACTCCTGATGATTTTCATATGGATTATAAGGAGAGCGTATGGAATATAATGATGGAATATAGCGGGCCTGTGGTCTAATGGCTAAGACACCTCTCTCGCTAAGAGGAGATTCTGGGTTCAAGTCCCAGCAGGTCCATTCCATTGCTGTTTAATATCTTAATATGATTCCTAAAGAGACAAAAAAAATCTTACAAAGGCAGCATTATGGCTTAGTTGGAAAGCATTCTGCTGTTCAAATTTGTAGATGGACAAAGAAAAGCTTGCTTGATAGGGGCTTTTGCTATAAGCAGCAATTCTACGGCATCAACTCGCACAGATGCTGCCAAATGACTCCCGCAGTAATGTGGTGCCAAAACCGCTGCTTGCACTGCTGGCGCGCAGTAGAACTGACAGCTGGTCTTAGAATAGAAGCAAAAGAGGCTGATAAACCCTTACAGATAATCAAAGGCTGTATTGAAGCGCAAAAAAAACTTTTAAGCGGTTTTAAAGGAAATCCCTCTATAAATAGGAAAAAACTTTACGAATCATTTGAACCAGCGCATTTTGCAATATCCTTAGCCGGAGAACCAACAATATATCCTTTTATTGGTGAATTAATAAAAAAACTAAGACAGCAAAAAAAGACCACTTTTCTTGTTACTAATGGCTTGCTACCGGAAAAATTAAAGGAATTAATGAAAAAAGATAACTTACCAACTCAGCTTTATCTTTCACTAAATGCTCCTAATAAAAGTCTTTATCAAAAATTTGCAAGACCTGTCGTAAAAAAAGCATGGGAAAAATTTAATAGCACAATAAAACTTTTTCCTCATTTAAATACAAGAAAAGTTGTAAGAATAACTTTAGTAAGAAATATTAATATGAGTCCTTTTGCGGCTGGCTCTTTTGCGAAACTCATAAAAAAAGCTTCTCCAGACTTTGTTGAGGTAAAAGCTTTTATGTCTGTTGGCTTTGCAAGGCAAAGACTTAGTTATGAGAAAATGCCTTTACATTCTGAAATACAAAAGTTTTCAAAAAGGCTTTCCGCCTTGTTAAAAATCCCGGTTCTTGATGAAAAAGCTGAAAGTAGAGTTGTCTTATTAGGAAAAGAAAGGGCACTCATTCGATAATTTCTATATCATCTATCTTACCATCCCCATCTCTGTCGAGCCCTTTTATTAATCTAAAAAATTCTTTGTTTTTTTCATAATTTTTAAGTGTTTTGTCAAAAAAGTGTGTTAGCGCGATTATGCAAGATTTTGTTCCCTCAAACTTTAATCCTGCAAGAACGATAACTGTTTTTGTTTTATCGAATGGGTTTTTTATTTTTGCTATTAATGCAGCATCCTCATTACTGTATTTTTTGTTTTTGGTAATTGAAAAAATCTTCCATGAGTTCTCCCAGATGAATTTTATCTTAAGCTCTTTGTTAATGTTATTCGAGATTATATTTGTTATGGGTCCTCCAATAAGAATCATATTTCTCTTTTCTGCCTTCTCCCCCTTTACCTCTGTGTCAAGCTTTACGATGAATTTTTTGGGAATCTCGCAAAAACTGCCCAGAAACATCGCGAGCTGCACTGCATAATGACTATCTCTTGATGATGTCAGGTAGGGGCCATGCTGTGCTGGAGATCCTACAACAATAGAGCCATCAAAAAAACCATGTCTTATGAATTCGTAAAAAAATTCTTTTGCTTTTTCATATCCTTCCTCATTTATTGACTTCTCATAAGCTTTTTTTGCTACTTCTATTCCAAATGCTGTTGCAACAGGAGAATAATACTTGCATACAGCACCGTGCATTTTTTCCTCTTTTGTCACTTCTATTATCCCTGCTTTTTCCATATTTCTTATATGATAATAGACTTTTTGTTCATGAAGTCCAAGTCCCTTTGCTAATTTATTAGGATAGCAAGGCTCTTTATTGAGTTCTCTCAATATTTTTATTGCGGTATTATTCAAAATAGCCCTCATATCTTTTTGATCAAGCATTTCTATATCACCGCAGAGATATTTCCCTCTTACCCTTTCCATTATCATTCTTTTTACCATAAGTATATAAGTTCCTGCTAGTTTAAAAATCTTTTTAATGGTAATAAAACCATTTTAATTAAATTTATATAGGATTTGTTCCTTATAAAAATATGAGATTCAAAGTGAAGATACTTGATAAAGAAACTAACAAAAGAAGATGGGGTTTGTGGTATCATGTTTTTTCGTCTGATTTAGATATAGGCTCTGAACTAGTGAGGATTATAGAATTTGGTGCAGACACCCATAAGGAAGCCCTCGATAAAACACTAAAAATCCTCAAAACATCAGCAAGCAAAGCCTCCAGACAAACCAATTATTCGATAGTGCTTCTTCCAGCAGAACCTTTGCCTGGAGAGGAGTATGTTATAGCAGATGACGAGCTTTATAGAATGAAAGATAAATATTCGACTGCAAAACAGATTCTAAAAGTAAAAAATCCTGGAGAGTGTTTTGTGAGGGGCTATGGACCAGAGGTAGCAAAGGCATTGGAGGAATTATAAAAATGAGAAGTATAGAAAAAATCCTAGAAGGGAAAGGGAAACATGATAAAACGTTGTTCTTTCTTTATTGGGAACATCGCGGTTTGTGCAAAGTGGTCGAGGAAAGCACAAACTCAAAAGAAGCTTTAGCTGAAATTCTAGAAGATAAGGACTTATTCGAGTCAGCGGTTGATCTTTATTACAGGGTTCATCCTGAACCCGAGTCTTGGGCTACCAGGATATATCACAAAACACGGCGAGGATTTCTCTTAGAAAACTGCAAAACAAAAGACATTGGAGATCCTAGATGGGAAGGTACATTTGAGGATGATAATGTTGACAGCGGTTATTACTGGGAAGATGGAAGAGAAATAAGTTATGATGAAGCAGAACACACTGTTAAAAAATTAATTTATGAGATTTGCAAAAAATTGAATAAAAAGTGAGAAATATAAGAAGAATAGTCAAGAAAGAGAAATACGACCACACACTATTTTCCCTTCATTTTTATTATCAAGATTTGTGTAAGGTATTCAAAAAAATCACAGATCCAGAAAAAGCCTTAGTTGAAATTCAAGGAAATAACAACTTATTTGAGTCGGCGGTTAATCTCTATTACTATATATATCCTGAGCCGAATGGTTGGTGTGCGAGGATATCTCATAAAACAAAGAGAGGATTTCTTTTGGAAAACCTCCAAACAGACGATTACTGGGTGGACGGAAGAGAAATAAGTTATAATGAAGCAAAGTATAATGTTAAGAATTTGACCCATGAGATTTGTCAAAAATTGGATGAAATAGAAAGGGGAGAGTATATGGCAAGCTTTTATGGTGGGAAAGCGATAGGAAAAACACTTCAACAAATAAGAAGGAAGCATGAAAGATTGAAAATAAAACTCTACCCTCTAGGTTTAGGAGCAATAGATTTTTCAGATATTCCGAGCATGAACGGAAAAGCAAAAATAAAAGAAGGGATGCGGGTTTATATAGAAGGAGAGTGGGACGATATAGACAGGTTCTGCGAAGAGTATGATTTGTTATAAAAAATTGTCAGCAAAAGATTAAAATAGCCTTTTTCTTTAATCTAAATATGGATGAAATTATAGTTGGAATAGACCCAGGAGTTACAACAGCTTACGCTGTATTGGATTTTGACGGCAAGCTAATTGAACTTGACTCTAAGAAGCATTTCAGCAAAAATTCCCTTATAGCATTAATAACAAGCAAAGGAAAAGTGAGGATTGTTGCCACTGATGTTGTTATAGTACCACATCTTGTATTTGATATAGCAAAAAAGCTTAGGGCAATCATAATAAAACCAAGTAAAGAGATAAGCGCAATAAAAAAGAAAAAACTTGTAAAAGAATACTTAAAAGAAAATTATAAAAAACTAAAAATAAGTAACAAGCATGAGCTGGCAGCTTTATGCGCTTCTATAATCGCCTACAAGCATTTTAGCCAGCTTTTGAATAAAATAAAACACAAAGTTAAAGAAGGAAAAACAAATGTTCTAATTTCGCTACTAACAAAAAAATCTGCGAACATAAAAGAAGCCTTAAAAGAAATAATATAGAAATTAAATAATTATAATTAAATAATTACAGCTCAATTATGCCGTTTTCTGCCATGGCGACAAATTTTATTCCTACAGGAATGCATAACAAAGCAGAGATTAATGCTATATGCTCTTTTCCAGAGCCAGAAGAAATGTTTAAAGCTATTTCCGGGCCTCTGAGCTTATTTTTAAGTTTCGAAAGCAACTCCTTTTTAATTTTCTCAACAGTTTGATTGAAATTTACTTGAATAAATTCGCTTTGCTTTCTTGGAGAAAACTTTCTTGCATATTCCTCTCCAACAAGCAGGATTTTTTCCCACTCTCCCCCCTCTATGAGTGATGATGCCTCTGCCCATGAACCTTTTCCTGTCGATACCAAAACTACAAGCTCCATGAGAGGCTTGAGTTACAGCTGTTTATAAATTTTTCGTGAAAATTTTTTGAACGCAAAGTGTTAAGCAGTTAAGTGACGAGAATTATCCACAATGCTGTAAAAACTGCTCCAAAATCTTAAAATTTTCTAAAAAAAGGAAAATTTTAATAATGTAGTATACTCTAAGATGGTATGGATTTACCATTAGCAGAATTGACTTTAAGAAAGTACGAAAAGCCGTATCAAACAGAAAAACGTGAGCTTGTAAAGAAAATTTGCTTAAGTCTAGGCTTATTACAGCCTGGTGATTCTCGCGACATTATAGTTGATATCCTTCTTGTATTGCTTAATTCCAGAAACAAAAAAGAAGAACTTTCTTTAGAAAAAATAAAAGAAAAAGTTATTGACGAAAGGAAGAGGGCAAACTTAGATGAAAAGGGCCTTGCTGATTCAAACATAAGAAGGCAGCTTAAAAGATTAAGGGATTTGCTCATAGTGGAAAAAAATGAAAACAATTATAAAATTTCTGAGTTCGAAAATTTAAGCAAAATCTTTGATGAAAAAATAAAGAACTTCTATTTGCCTTCTATAATCAGCCGCATTAAAGAATATTTAGATGCGCTAGAGAAATCTTTATAAAGCCTCTTTCTGTATATCATTATCCGCTTTTACTACTTTAATAGGGAGTAGGAGGAAAAATGCCAACAAAAGAACAATTTCTTAACGCATTGAAAGAATTGCGCAAAGAGAAAAAGCGCAGATTTGATCAAACAGTTGATTTGATTATAAACTTAAAGGAGTTCGATATAAAAAAAGATTCTATTAATACAGCAGTTGCGCTTCCATATCCTGCAAAAAAGCATAAAATCTGTGCCTTTCTTGAAAAGCCAAGTATAATATTTGATTATGTTGTTGCAAAGACAGAATTTGAAAGAATAGGCAAAAAAGACTTAAAAAAAATTGTGAAAGATTATGATTTTTGTGTTGCCTTGGCCAAGCTGATGCCTGAGATTGCAAAAAGATTTGGTCGCTTTTTAGGGTCAGCTGGAAAAATGCCTGACCCAAAAATAGGATGCGTCGTACCAAGAGAAGACAATGCTATTATGAGCAAACTTGCAGAAAGGTTAAGGAAAACGGTTAAAATAAGAACAAAAGAGAAAAGCGTGAAAATTGCAGTGGGAAAGGAAAGTATGCCTGACGAGCAGATAAGCGAAAATGCCGCAATAGTTTATAATGCTGTTTTAGCAGTCTTGACAAAAAAGAAAGCAAGCGTAAAAAATGTTATGCTTAAATTTACAATGAGCAAACCTGTTAGAGTTGGGGAATAAGTAAAATGACAGAGCAAACAAAACAAACAGAAAAGAAAGAAAAAATTAAAGAAAAGGCAGAAAAGCCAATGGCAAGAGAGGAGAAAACAAGAATGCTAACAGAAAAAATCAAAAAAGTGTCTGAAAAAAAGAAAAAAGCTCTAGCAGAGCTAGTTGGGCATATAAACAGTTATAATACAATAATGATATCATTCACAACAAATGTGCCTTCTTCTCAGCTACAACTTATAAGGAAAAAGCTAGCTCAAAAAGAAACTAAAATTAGGATTATAAAGAAGAATCAGATCATAAGAGCATTAAAGGAATCAAAGAAAGAGAAAATAGTTCAAGTTGCTGACTACCTTAAAGAAAGTTCTGCTGTTATCTTTTCAAACCTTGATCCTTTTGATTTAGCATCCTTACTTGCTGAATACAGATATGATGTAAAAGCAAAAGCAGGCCAAACCGCAACAGCAGATATAAAAGTTGAGGCTGGTCCAACTGATATCCCGCCTGGACCAATAATCAGCGAGTTGGCTAATGCAGGAATAAAGGCAGGAGTAGAAGGAGGCAAGATAGCTATAAAGCAAAGCAAAGTTATCGTGCGTAAAGGAGAAAAAATACCTAAAGGAATAGCAGACATTCTAGGAAAGCTTGATATTAAGCCTTTTACTATAGGTCTAGAGCCTGCTATAGTTTATGATACTAAAAGCGATGCCATTTACGCAGATATTAAAATAGACACTCAAGCCACAATAGAAAAATTAAAAGAAGGCTGGTTAAATGCACTCGCTTTGGCTGAGCATGTTGCCTATCCTGCAAGAGAAGTAATAAATATGCTGATTGCAAAGGCTTCTCGACATGCTAATGCTTTACAAAGTAAGATAAAATCACAACAAATCACACAAAATATAATATAAAATAGGAGGAAAAATGCAATATATATATGCGGCTTTATTGCTACACAAACTTGGAAAGCCAGTAGATGAAGCAAATATGCGAAAAATTATGGGAGCTGCAGGAGCAGAAATAGACGAATCAAAGATAAAAACTTTGGTAGCCTCGCTTAAAGGTGTTGACATAGGAAAAGCTTTAGAAGAAGCGGCAGTTCCACATGTAATACCAGCAGTAGCAGAGAAGCCTGTTGAAGAAAAAGAAGAAAAGAAAGAAATGGCAGCAGAAGGGCTTAGTGCTTTGTTTGGCTAAAAGCAAAAAGCAAGAAAAATGGAGAAAAGAAAAAAGAAAGCAAAGAAACAGAAGAAGCAAGAGCCAATTCCAAAGGCTTTATACAAGATACTTGCTTGCCCAACATGCAAAAGCAGCGTGCATTACAATAAAACAAAAACCGCATTAGTTTGCACAAGGTGTAAGGTTACATACCCAATCAAGCAAGGCATCCCGATAATGTTGCCAAAGCAAAGAAAGTAGAGAATAGAAAGCAGCAAGATAAAGTTAAAGCAGAGGGAAGGGGGTATGCAATGATTTCATATCATTACTGCTACTAACTAAGTTTCCTACTAATCTTACCAATCATGCTTAGCAAAATTTAAAAAACACACAACAATTGTTATTATGCCGGGATGGCACAATGGTAATGCGCAGATTTCTGTAAATAAGAACAGAAAGCGTAAGCCTTGAGAGCCTGTTTCCCTTACGGGATATGGGGGTTCGATTCCCTCTCCCGGCGTTCCAATTTACTCTTTCAAAAAACTTAAATACTTTTCAGTCTTTGTAGAAGGAGGTAAAATGGCAAAAAAGAAATTGCAAGAAAGAGTAAACAAACTTTTTTCTGAAACAAGAAAACCAATGTTGCCAAAAGTAGTTGAACAAAAACCACTTACAAAAATGAGCGAAACTCCATATGACATTATCATGACTTTTGAACTTCCAGGACTAGAGAGAAAAGACATTGCTTTAGAGGTAACAGAAAACAGAATAAAAATAAGAGCCACAAAAAAGAGAGCAGAAGAAGAAAGAAGAAAGGGTTTTTACAGATCCCTAAGAGAAGCAAGAGCCTTTTATTACGAAGAAACCCTGCCAGTAAAGGTTATTGCGGAAGAAGCAAAATCAGAATACAAAGAAGGCATTTTTAAAGTAACCTTACCAAAAAAAGAAAAATCAAGCTAAAAAAGACAATATTTTTTATTTAACTGCAAGTGAGAGGGACCGAAATGCATAAAATAAAGAATCTTCATATCCCGCGTTGATTTTCAGAAATAGCGCTATTCTGTTTTCTTTTTACTTATTATAAGGTATAAAACTACCGCAGCTATAACTACTGCTGATATTAGCACAAATAACCATACCTTTGCTTTTTTTGGCGGAACAACTTTTGCGCAAGCTCCAGCTTTGCATTCCTCGCCTTCTGCGCATTTAATATCTGCAGGACAATTTTCGCAGTTTTCTCCTGCATCGATTTCGCCATTTCCACATTTCTCAACAACGACTTCTTCTTCAGGAGGTAGAACTGCTTCGCTTATTGCCTTAAAATTAACATACGCTGCTGCTGATACTATTTTCTCTAAGGTTACAGACATTTCATAAACATCATCAGCGTCTAAGTCAATCTTCTTCGTTTCGTTAACAGCTAAAGTGAATGCAGTACCTGCAATTGTAAGACTTATAGTTGTGCTTGTAACTTCATCTATTGTTCCATTGTAAGAGGCATTTTCTGACTTAAACTTTATGCTATCATTTAGAAGCAAAGTTTTTGTTACACCAGTTGTTGTCAAGTCTCCTAAATTATATGTTACTCCTAAATAACCGCCGCCGCCAGCCGCTGCGGCTGCAGCTGCGGCTGCAGCTCCAGAAACACTAGGAGAAACTCCAGTGAAGTGAGGAATCTCCATTTTGAAGTAATTGCTTGCTGTATCCATATAGCATACAGCAGTCGAGTCTGTTTTGCTACATTCAATTCCTCGTGCTGTTAAATAATCTCTATATCTTGAACCATTATATTCTATGAACGCGTCTGTTAGGTTATCTGTTGTATATCCTGCTGATATGTTCCAAGCTGCTCTGAACTGATGCACTTCAGTAGGATTTTCCTCATAAAGCACTGGAATAGACATATTATAACCCCAGCTTTCATTTATTAGAGTTTCGTTGTAAGGAATTGTTAATGTAACATTATTATAAACGTCTCTTGGAACAAAATTGCCGAAGTTCCATGTTTGGCTTGATGAGTTCATCGTACTATTATCCATGATAGCAAACATAGGCGGCTGTTTTGCTGAAAACATGTCAAAGTTATTGAACTTCATTGTAACATTTGTTGCTGTCACTTTTATCTCTAAGTCAACGCTTCCTGCAACCATGGCTTTCATAGGGTTGAATTCTGTTGCAGCATCCATGCTGGTAATTACGTCTGTAGTTCCTCTTCTTAAGAATCTTATGAGAATGGGCATTGAAGAGGTATCTGTATACTCTAAACTTCCATTTGTGAGCATATGTCTCACTCCCTTATCACCGCTGCCAGCAAAAGATATAGAGGCGATTGTAACAGTATTTGTTGCATTACTTAAATTCAATACTTTTTCTATAGGCGGAGCCTCATTTGGGAAAACAGAAACTTTTGCCCAATTGCTGTTATTTAGTATAGGAAGATAGAAAGTTCCATTTGTCAGGCTTTCAATCATGTAATTTATTGTCCCAATTCCTGCTGCAGTGTTCTTAACTTTGACTTCAACATGCATGTTTGTTGTTAGAGCGTCTCCTGATGAATTTACGATATTAACTCTTATTTTACTTGTATTTACATCGCCTCCTCTAGTGAAATTTCCGGCAAGTCTATAAAGAGTTATGTTTAGCTCTTTATGCTCACTTCCTATTGTAACGTTTTGGAAAGCTGCTAGATCCCAAGATGCATTTCCGTAATAATTATTATCATCTCCAGCAGTAGTGCCATTTCTTGCATAAAACTCAACCAAGTAATATATGCCGCCACCCATAAGTGATATGTTATAGAAAGCTAAATGCCCCGAACAGCTTGGATGACCTGAATAGTTATATTGAGCTGGGTCAGAAAGATTTATGTTTCCGATATCGCCTTTTACAGGAGGAATAAACAAACCAGCAGAAGTTGACCAAGGAACCATTCTCGGAACTATTTTTGTTATATTGTATTGATTGTTTGCATTAGTGTTATTTGCTCCTGCTGATATATTTATACAACCATATAAGTACTGGTTAGTTATCGCCAAGTTCGTAGTTATTTGCTTTACTTCGCCTGCAGTTAATGTACCGGAATAATTTGATTTCGGAGGTGATGGGCAAGTAGAATTGCCATAATATGTCCCATTGCATTGAGCGCCAAAAGGAAATTGCGATGGGTCTCTTACAAACATTATAGTGTAGTTTTTTCCAGATGGAACAACTACATCAACAGTTGAAACATTCGCTTTGACGTTGCTTTCTATTGGGAATCCTACTTTTTGGTCAATAACCTCATAACCAAATCGTATACCCCCCGAAACGGTATCAGTATCCTGAGTATTTGTAGTAGTTGCATTCAACCTCAATGTTGCTGCCGGTTGTAAATAAAATGTTGTTCCATTGAGGTTCATCTGATCCCCAGAAAATTTAGGATAATACATGTTTGCGGGGAATGGCGGAATAACTGTTCCTACTTTTGATGCGTTTACCCCACTAGCTACCGAGCCAGGAGTTGCATTATAACAAGTTCCACCGGTTGCATTATAACAAATAAATTTTAATGCGTAGTTGGAAGCAGAACCGTTCAAGCTTCCAAAACTGAAATTGCCATCTGTGCCGGTTGTAACGCTTGCTTCAAAAGTCTGTGTTGGAGGTCCTATTGTGCCTGCTTCATATCTGTATATAGAAACGTTTGTTCCGCTTTGATTGCCGCCTGTTTCATTCTTTACATAGCCGCAAAAGGTGAAATTAACTTGCACAGCTTGCGTTGTTGAATTTGATTTTCCAGGTGTTGTAAAGTTAGCTGTAATAGTAAAAGTTTTTATACCTGTCGTATCAATAGAAACATTAAATCCAAACTGTGCTGTCGTATTTGTTGTGTTATCTATGAAATATGGGCTTGTCGTATTTGCCCATGTAAAGGTTGCTGAAGTGTTCGAGGTGGTAACTTGTGCAGCACTAATATTAGTCCTATTCGAGGCGGGATAGAAGTTTACTCCTAGTGGAAGAGCCACTGTTACCATTGTAATATTCTCTGTGCCATTAGCGCGAATTGTAAAATTTATAAACGTAACCTGTGACCTATTAATTGAAGTCGGAGTAAAAGATGTAAGACTAAAAGCTTGTTGGGCGCTAATAAAACTTATATGCAGAACGCTATACAACACAAAAACAGCTACCACCAACAGAATAAGTAAAGGAATACTTTTCCTTATCAGTGATTTTTTGCCACAAAGACTAAACATTCTACCTCTCTTTTGTTAACTGTGTTAAATTATTGAATGATGAATCATTTATAAATCTTTTGGCTCTCTGTGGGCTTAGCTAGAAGCCATTTTTTATGATATCACCCTATAGAAAGTCCTAAAGAACAAGATTTCTTAACTTAAACTTATTTCTTCTTTTTTGTTGCAAGATAGACCACAATACCAATTACCAATACACCAAGTGCTATCCAAAGCCATGTTAACTTTGCTTTGGGCGGAACAACTTTTGCGCAAACGCCTTCCTTACATTCCTCGTCAGCAGCACATTTAACGTCTTCAGGGCAGTTCTTGCAGTTCTCTCCTGCATCAACTATGTCATTTCCACATTTCTCAACAACGACTTCTTCTTCAGGAGGTAAAGTCACCGCTTCGCTTATTGCCTTAAATGTTAGTTCTGCTTTACTCTCTGTTATACCAACAAGAGTGATAGAAGTATCGTAAATGTCATCATTATTGAGGTCGAGCTTCTTTTCGTCTCCTATGTTAAGTGTAAAGGTTTGAGTGGCAATTGTAAGTTTTGCTGTTGTAGCTGTTACCTCATCTATTGTTGATGTATATTCTACCTCTTCGCTTACAAATTTGACCTTCTCGCTCTCTTTTATCTCTCTTGTCCTGCCAGCTTCTGTTAAAGTACCAATATTGTAAGTTATAACAGAAGGTGTCCATCCTTCTGGAAGTCCGCCACCACCACTAACGGTATATGAAGCTGTAGCCGAATTGGAGTTTCCAGCATAGTCCCTTACCGTGCATGTTTCGGTAAATGTTCCTACAACTGATGTATCTTGGCTTGCAGTTGAGGATGTAGAGGCGGTGCTTGAGCTTAAGGCATAAGAATAATTCCTTACTCCAGAAGTTGCATCGCTTGCTGCACACGTACATGTAATACTTTGGCTAACAGAAACAGAAGAGGGAGAGCAGCTGAGGCTTACTGTTGGAGCTACTGTATCGATAGTTACAGTCCTTGAGCCTATGCTAACATTTTTATTAGTTGCAAAATCTTCGGCTGTTGCGTTGAATATGTAAGAGCCATCGACAGAGTTGTTTGTCCAGTTACAAGGCGAGGACGAGCAATTCTGGACTAAAGAGCCGTTAACAAAAATCGATATGTTTTTTACGCCTGAGCCTGCGTCAGTTGCAGTAATATTAATTAAAAAGTTGCCACTTTGGTTTGCACTAGCAGCGAGAGTTGTCGGCGCATAGGTCATGTTCTCGGGTGCCGTCCTGTCGACCCTAATTGTATAATTAGCCGCTGCAAATGAACAATTACTTTGATTATCACAAACATATACATTCCAAAGATATATGCCTTCGTTTAAAATGCTATTACTTAAATTAATACCGCTCTGCGTAGCATTGCCAGCTAAAACACTTTGATTTGTTCGACTTGCATTCCATTCTACTCCTGACCCCGACAAGTTTCTATAATAAAGTGTTGCATTCTTTAGTACAATACCTGCAGTATCATTAAGAACTGGTGTAAAGGTAAAGTTAATAGTAGCATTAGAGGTATTGGTATAGTTAGCGAGGTTTAAAGTAACAGACCCTATATTTGCAAACGCAAGATAAGCAGCTAAAACAATAAATAACAAGAAGATAAATACATAAACAAATTTATGTTTCATTTTTCACCTTTTTTCTATACTATAAATAGGAATTTGTATATATATACTTTTCGATTATATCGATTTTTTTACTTAATTCTTACTTTATCGTTATGGGCTGTAAATTGTCGCAAATCTTTTTTGCATAGCTAAGCTTTTCATGAGTTTGCGCATAAATTGTCAGCAGAGTTTCATGCTTTTTTACAACTGCATTTACATGTTTATGTAGATACAGACCTGCACTTTTGTCAGCCGGACAGCCTGCTGCTCTTGCGATAGCAGAAATTGCTCTGCTGTCTATAGCAGAAATTTTTCCCTGCTTTTTTGCTTTTATCTCTATTTTATATTTTGCAAGAGCAAGTTTTCTGTCAAGATTTTCTTTGCTGAGGTTTTCCAAAGAACCGCCCTGAGCCTTAATAATCTCTTTGAACTTTTTGTATGCAACTCCAGAATCCAAAAGCTGTTTTGCAAGTGCCAAGCCTTCTCCCTCTTTGGCTTTTCCTGTTAATTCAAATAACAAAGCTGACAACTTAACAGACTTCTTTTCTAAATCTAATGGCCTCTTTTCTTGCCTTGATAAGACTGCTATAACATCTCTTGCCTCTAGAACAGGTCCTATTCCATTGCCTATAGGTTGACTGCCGTCTGTGAGGATTACTTTTAACTTCAAACTAAAATTTTTTGCAAGTTGGCTGAATTTTTTTGCAAGTTTTAATGCCTCGGCATGAGTTACTTTTGCACCTTCTCCATAAGGGATGTCCAATAAAACATAAAAAGCATTAACTGCAAGCTTTTTTGCAAGTATGCTCGCAATCAACTGCGCTTCGGGATCAAGGCTAAGAATGCGTTCAACTTGTATTATTTTGTCGTCTGCTGGAGCCAAGCCTAAGGCGCCGCCCCACACAAGGCATGCATTGGTTTTCTTTATTATTTTTCTAATTGCCGCTATTGAAAATTCTACTTTTGCAAGACATTCTATAACATCTGCTGTTCCTGCTGCACTAGTTATTGCTCTTGAAGATGTTTTTGGCATCACTAAACCTGCAGCAGCACATATAGAAACTATTATTGGTGTTGTTCTGTTCCCTGCTGTTCCGCCAATTGAATGCTTATCAACAACTTCAACATCTTTTAAGCCAAGCTTATTGCCTGTCTCTACCATTGCTCTCGTTAGAAAAGCAGTTTCGCGCAAAGTCATGCCATATATGTAAACTCCTGAAATAAAGTAAGCAATTTCTGCTTCTGTTAAAGAATTATTTACTATATCTGCTGCTATTGCATACAACTTTTTATAGTTAAGCTCCTTGCCGTTCAATTTTTCTAAAATGTAATTTGTACTTAACGGCTTTGGAGCTGTATACACCTCAACTTTGTCTCCTTCATGTAGTTTAAGCTCTTCTATTATTTCGGCACTTACCGCAACTTCATCTTCCTTCAAGATGCCTTTTGCGATATCAACTACGGCTGTTAATAGTTTAACTTTTTTGGCTTTTGGTTTTTTTGTTATTTTTACTATTTTTACCCTTTCATTTACATACAAGGAAAGCTTCTTAGCTGTTTGAGTATGCACTATTGCAACAGGCCTGCCTGCAACAAGCTTCAGAGATTTAACTTTAAGTTCCATTATAAGTTATCCTCTTCCTGCATCACCAATTCCATCTCCTATCCATTCCTTACCCATCTCTATATTGCTAAACTAATTCCCATATCATTAAGCTACTTTCTATGCCACTAGATAAGTCTTTTAATTTGTTTTGTTCTGTAAAATTCTATAAAAATTATTAGATAATCAAGCACAAGAGGTCCAACTATAAGTCCTATGAAGCCAAATAATCTCAAGCCGCCTAGCATTCCTAGTAATACGATAGCATTGGACATTTTTGTTATTTTGCCAACAATGAAAGGTCTTATTAGATTGTCAATATAACCTACTACTATTGCGCCGTAAAGTAATAGACCAATTCCAGCAACAGTTGAGCCTTTAATTATCATGCTTGTTCCAACTGGAAGCCATACAATCCAAGTTCCAATGAAAGGTATCATGGCTGCCAATATCGCCAATATTGCCAAAATAAAAGGCTGTGATGCACCAAAAATATAAAATCCTATTCCAGCAAAGACTCCTTGCACTAAACCAATAATAATCATTCCGTAAAGGAACCCCTTTGTTATTTCCTGAAACCTTATTGAAAATCTTTTTTTTATTTTTTTCCTGAAAGGTAAGAGTTCTCTTGAATACTCAAATAGCGTACTTCCTTCCCTAATAAGGTAAAACATGACAAAAAACATGACAAAAATCTGCAGTATCAAAAATGGCAAGTTTACCAGCGTTTTGCTTACAAAACCAAATAAAGATGATACAACTTTCTCGACTGCTTGGTCAAAGAAGATTGACAACTGATAAGTTGATTTTGTAGGGGTAATTTTCGAAAGGAAAACTTTCAGCGGAGCCATTATATCTGTTGTTTGCATGAAAGCATAAAAATCAATTAATTGCGCTACGGCAAAACGCATTGTAACAATTAGCAATGCTATTATTATTAAAGCGACAACTATACAAATCAGCAATGCAATCAAGGTCGGTTTTTTAAAGCGCTCGTTAGCTTTTTTGTATAAAGGATGAAGATAATATGTCAAAATCAAGGCTGTTAGAATTGGTGTGATGAAAGGCTTTAATATGAGAAATGATACTATAGCTAAACCAACGAAGATCCCTATGGTAAGAATTTGTTTAATAGCCTTCATATTATTTACAGTAGAATGAATTTTATAAATCTTTTTACTTCTCTGGAGAAGCGCTTAAACGCTATTTTGTCATCACTTATCAAAAATTTTCTAAAAGAAAATTTTATAAAGACACATAACAGGTAAGTAACAGAATGAACTTCATTCATAAGATTTTCCAAGGAAAAATAGATGAGGCGGTACATTCGCAGTTTGTAAGATTCGGTAAAGGCAGATTTGAGAATAAAGCTATTATCAATGTTAAACGCAATGACAAGATAAAGCTAAACACAACATTTGAGTTCGCAAATGATTTGGTGTTGTTTGCAGCAGAGCTTGCTAAAAAGCTAAATGTTAATGGCATAATTTTATCAAAGCAGTCAAATAGCGAGTTGGAAAAGCTGCTTGGCAAAGGGGAGAAAAAGAAAAACCTTTTTTCTTTCAGCATTGCGAAAGAACTAAGCTTAGAAGAGCTTGAAAAAATAGCAAAAGTTGCTTATTATATGTTAGTTGACTGCAATGCAGAAGGTATCTCGTTAAGGATTAAAAAAAAGCTGCCTAGACCAAAGCCACAAGGGACTCTTTCGAAGATTGGGGACAAATTCTGCATTTTAGAACTTGAAAAGAAATTTCAGCAACAGCTGATTGATGAATTTTTGTTTGATATTCCCGGGGAATTTAAAAAAGTAAGAATAGACCATTGTTATGTCATTAATGATATTGTAATACCTAAAGGCGAGCGCGATTTTGCTTTGATTCGCTTGCTTGCAAAGAGAAAAGGAAAAATAATAAGGCATATTGTTGTAGATGGAAAAGAGGTTAGTTCAGAAAAAACTTTCTTGGTATAAAGCTTATATGATATTCAGCGTAAGCTTTATAAATTGCCTAAACATTCGAAATTAAGTTAGGCAGGGGATTCACGGCCTATAAGATATAAGTAAAATGCTCCTAACTAAAATAACTAAGAAATGCCTAAGAAACACAAACCAAGATTTGGCTCTTTGCAATTTTGGCCTAGGAAAAGAGCTAGAAAAGTTTTGCCTAGTGTAAACTGGAAACCCCTTGAAGAAAAAAAGGATGAAAAAGAGGGAGGGAGGATAGGGCTTCTTGGCTTTATTGGCTATAAAGTTGGGATGCTTTCTGCTATAGTTAAAGACTTAACGCCTGATTCTATGACAAGAAACAAAAAAATTGTTCTTCCTGCAACAGTAATTGAATGCCCTGCAATGAAAGTTCTAGCAATAAGGTTTTACAAAGACGATAAAGTTGCAAATGATATTCTTGCTCAAGGACTAGAAAAATATCTGCAAAGAAAGGTAAGGCTGCCAAAAAAAGAACAAAAAGTTAAGATAGAAGATATCGCTAATAAACTAAACGAGTATAGCAACATAAGACTTATTGTTTATACTCTTGTAAAGCGCACAGGAATAAAAAAAGTACCAGATATAATTGAAATTGGTTTGCGTGGAACACTACAAGAAAAGTTTGATTCAGCAAAAAACTTGCTTGGAAAAGAAATAAAAATCGAGGATATTTTTGCTAAAGGCCAGCTAACTGATGTTCATGGAATAACAAAAGGTAAGGGAATTGTAGGACCTGTAAAAAGATTTGGGATAAGTTTAAAGCAACATAAAACAGAAAAGGGAGTAAGGCGTCCGGGTTCATTAGGACCATGGACGCCAAAAAAAGTTTCTTTTAGGGCGCCTATGGCTGGCCAGCTTGGGTTTTTCACAAGAACAACCTACAATAACAAAATTTTAGAGATAAACAGAATAAGCGAAAAAAACATTAATCCCTCTAGCGGTTTTGCTCATTATGGCACGATAAAAACAAGTTATGCCATTATTAAAGGCTCTGTGCAAGGCGCCAGGAAAAATCCCTTAATTTTGACATATCCATTAAGAGCTAGAAAAAAGAAAGTCAAAGAGAATTTTGAATTGATACAGTTAGAAAAATAAAAAGAAAAATGAAAGCGAATGTTTTAAGCATAACAGGAGAAAAACTTAAACAAGTAGAATTGCCTAGCTGCTTTACTGAAGAAATTAGAAAAGATCTTATAAAAAGAGCTTTTGAGGTTGAAGCTGCCTCAGCAAGACAGCCTTATGGGGCTTTCCCGCTTGCAGGAAAACTTGCAAGTGCATCAGGAAAAATAAGGCACGCAAGGCGCAAATACAAGACAGCATATGGCATCGGCATATCAAGAGTACCACGCAAAGTCATGACTAGAAGAGGAGCAAGATTTTTTTGGGTCGGTGCTTTTGCACCCGGAATGAGAGGAGGAAGGGCTGCTCATCCACCAAAAGCTGAGAAAATTTTTACAAAGAAAATAAACAAGAAGGAAAAGATTAAGGCTTTAAAGGCAGCAATTGCCGCTACCTCAAGCCAGAAAGAAATATACAAAAGATATGCCACTTTGAAAGAAGAGAAAATTGAGTTGCCCTTAATTGTTGAATCAAAAATAGCTGATATTAAAAAAACAAAAGAACTGCATGAGGTTCTTTCAAAATTATTAGGCAATGCAACAAATATCGCTTTTAGACAAAAAAGAATAAGAGCAGGAGCAGGAAAAAAAAGAGGAAGGCTTTATAAAAAAGGCAAAGGAATGTTAATTGTAACAAGCACAGATAAGGAAATGCCTGCTGCAAAAGGACTTAAGGGATTAGGCGTTGATGTAGCAAAAGTTAAAAAGTTAAAGATAATGGAACTTGCTCCTGGTGGCATAGGAGGAAGACTTACTCTTTACACAGAAGATGCTATAAAAGAAATGCATGAAACTGAGAAGCTAAAATAAAATGAAATAAGATGGAAAAAAATGAAAAACAATAATAAAATGAAAGATAAGATAATATTAAAATATCCTGTTGCTACAGAAAAGGCAGTCAGGATAATAGAAACCGAAAACAAGTTAACATTTGTTGTAGACAGAAGAGCAACAAAAAAAGATATCGCTATAGCATTTGAAAAGGAATTTAAGATTAAGCCTATCAGCGTTAATACACAAATAAGGCATAATAAAAAAATAGCTTATATAAAACTAAAAACAGAAACTCCAGCTTTGGATATTGCAACAAAGCTTGGTTTAATTTAATTATGTAAAAATGAGAGTTAAAATATGTCCGATATGTGGGTCAACAAGAATAAAAATTCCACCTGCTGGGCTAGACATCAAAATGACAATTCAAAATTACTGTCTTGATTGCGGATATAGAGGAACTTGTCCGCTAATAGAGAAAAACAAAATAAAAGAATTTAGAAAAAAACTAAAAAATAAAAAATAAAATGGGAAAAAGGATAAGAGGGCAGAGGAGGGGAAGAGGAACTTCTACTTTTAGGGCTAGAAAAAAAGCATTTAAAATTGCTTTACGATATCCAACTAAAGAAGGTGAAGGCAAAGTTGTTAAGGTTATTAGCTCTGCTGCTCATACTGCGCCTATTGCGCTAATACGTCTAGATAAGGAAAAATTTTATAACATAGCATCTGCGGGAATGTATGAAGGTCAAATTGTTCAGGTAGGAAAAGACGCTGCTATAAAACCTGGAAACATCCTGCCGCTTGGGCAAATACCTATTGGTACATCGATATATAATATAGAAACATTTCCTCTTGGGGGAGGAAAGCTTGTGAGAACAGGTGGTTCATTTGCAAGAATTGTAAAAAAGGAAAAAGAATGTGTTATTGTTATGCTTCCTTCAAAAAAAGAAAAGATTTTCCAGAAAGAAGCTAGAGCAACTATAGGAGTTGCTTCTGGAGGAGGAAGATTGGAAAAACCTCTTATGAAAGCAGGAAAGGTTTGGTATGCTATGAAAGCAAAGGGAAAACCATACCCTCTTACTTCTGCAGTAAAGATGAATATTGTTGCACACCCATTTGGCTCAGGCAGAGGAAAGAGAATTAAATCAAAAATTGCAAAAAGGAATGCTCCACCTGGAGCAAAAGTTGGCCTCATAAGGCCAAGAAGAACTGGCAGGCGCAAACATTAAAATTTGAAAATGGTAAAGGAATTCACTTTCAGAGGGAAAAAAATTGAAGAACTTGAGCAGTTAGAAGTTAGAGAATTTGCAAAATATCTGACATCAAGAAAAAAAAGAAGTTTATTAAGACAGTTTGACAAAGTTGAAAGATTTTTGATTAAGTGCAGGCAGAAAAAAGAGAAAGGTGGAAAAATAAAAACTCATGACAGAGAGATGATAATTGTTCCTGCGATGGTTGGCTTGACTATATACGTCCATAACGGCAAAGAATTTGCTCCAGTTAAAATAATACCTGAGATGTTAGGGCATAGATTAGGAGAATTTGCACTAACAAGAAGAAAAGTTGAGCATAGCGCGCCTGGAATTGGCGCAACGCGCTCTTCTGCTTACCTATCTGTTAAATAAAGTCAAATAAAATTAAATAAAATGGCACAAGAAGAAAAGGAAAAAAAGGAGAATGTTGAAAAGAAGAATGAAGCTAAAGAAGCTTCTGTTAGAGGAAAAAATCTTCCTATATCAAAAAAGCATGCTGTTGCAATATGCAAATTTATCAGAAACAAGAAACTTGAAGATGCTATAAAAATTCTTGAGCTTGTGAAAAAGAAAAAAGTTTCTATACCATTCGCGAAAGGGATGCCCCATAGGAAAGGCATTGCTGGCGGCAGATATCCTGTAAAAGCATCTTCTTATCTTATAAAGATGCTGCATAATTTGGCTGCAAATGCCATTACAAAAGGTCTTGATACAAGTAACCTAATTATAAGCGCAAAAGCTGATAAAGGAGTAACATTTCCACGCCCAGGCAGAAGAAGGAGGGTATTCAAAAGAAGTCATATAACTATTATTGCAAAAGAAAAAAAGGAAAAGGCAAAATGATAAAGTGATAGAAAAAAAAATTATCGCAGAGAAAAAAAATGAATTCGCAATAAAGGAATTTGTAAAAAAAACTCTCGGAAAAGGTAAGGTAAGCGATGTAAAAATTGAAAGAACCCCTGTAGGTGAGAGAATAATCGTCTCGACATCAAAACCCGGGATTGTTATTGGAAGAAAAGGCGAAACAATAATATATTTAACTAATACGCTTAAAAAACAGTTTAAGCTAGAAAATCCTAACATAGAAATAGTTGAAATCGCTGATGCTGAACTTGATGCTCAAACAGTTGCTGACCAGATTGCATTAGCTTTAGAGAGATTCGGGCCTTCAGCTTTCAAAAGGAGAGCATATGCTGCGCTTGATAGAGTAAAAGCAGCTGGTGCATTAGGAGCAGAGATTTTGCTAAGTGGCAAGCTCCCGGGCGAAAAAGCAAGAGCATGGAGGTTCTCTTTTGGCTATCTTAAAAAGACAGGAAAAATAGACATAGTAAGCAAAGCTGAAGCAACAGCAAAAACAAAGCCAGGCACAGTTGGAATAAAAGTTGCGATTGTCCCAAAAGGCGTAAAAATACCCGACAGAATAGAAACAGCAGAAATAGAAATTGAAGAAGCAAAAGAGAAAGCAGAAAAAGAAGAAGAGAAAAGAGAAGAAAAGGAAAAAGCAGAAGAGAAAGGCAAACAAAATAGCAAGCAAGATAGCAAAGATAAGAAAAAAGAAAAAGCAAAACAATAAAAAGTAAAATGGCGATATTAAGAAAAAAAGAAATAGCAAATATGGCTGTTCAAGAGTTAGGAGACAAATTAAAAGACCTAAAAATGGAATTAATGAAGCTTAATGCTCAAAGGGCTACTCGTCAGAGTAGCGGAAAAATAAGAGAAATCAAAAGAACAATAGCAAGAATATATACAACACTTAAGAAAAAACAAAGCAAACAAAGTAAGTAACAAAACACAAGAACAAAAATAAAAACAAATGGAAGTGTGCCCTAAGTGTGGCTTACCAAAAGAAGCTTGCATATGCGAGAAATTAGCAAAAAGCAAGCAGAAAATAAAAGTGTCTACTGAGCGAAGAAAATTCGGAAAAATTATGACAATAATAAAAGGAATTGAAGATAAAAGCATCGATATACGTGAAATCGCTAGAGAACTAAAAAGTGAATTTGCCTGCGGCGGAACAATAAAAGGAAACACAATAGAGCTACAAGGCGATCACGCAAAGAAAGTTAAGGAAAAACTAATTGAACTTGGCTTTCAAACAGAGACAGTAGAATAAAACAAGTAAAAAGTTAAGCAACACAAAAGCAAAAATAATAGTGAAGCAAATATAAAAATGAAAAAAGCTCAAATAGTGGGTATGCTAATAGGAAAAAAAATAAAAGTTAAAAATGCTCTTAACAAAAGCCTCTTAGGCATTAGCGGCAAAGTAATAGATGAAACAAAAAATATGCTGCTTTTACAGACAAAGAAAGGAAAGAAAAAACTAATAAAAAAACAAGTTGAAATTGAGGCAAAATAAAATGGCAAAGGAAAAGAAAAGCGAAAGCAAAGGAAAAGAAGAGAAAGAAAAGGAAGAGAAGGAAAAGGAAGAAATAGAAGAGAAATGCGTTGATAGAAACTGTCCTTTTCATGGCAACCTTAGCGTTAGAGGTAGGACATTTAAAGGTTATGTAAAGCGGATTATAGAAAAAAGGGCGGTAATAGAATTTGAAAGACTCGTCTATTACCCAAAATACGAACGTTATTCGAAAAGGAAAAGCAAACTTCATGCCCATATTCCTCAATGTCTTATGCCGAAAGTTAAGATTGGCTCTTATGTTAAGATTGGGGAATGTAGACCGCTCAGTAAAATAATACACTTTGTCATGTTAGAGATTATAAAATAAAGATAAAGTAAAAATAAAGAAACAAAATAACAAAAAACAAAAATGCAAGCTGTTAGCGCAAGAATTACAAAGGCAATAAATATTGGTAGTATAATTAATGCTGCTGATAATAGCGGAGCAAGAGTTGTTAAAATTGTTAGTATCATTAGGGGCAAAGGAACAAAGAGAAGACAGCTTGCTGCTGGAGTTGCGGATCTTGTAAAAGTAACCGTAAAAAAAGGAATTCCAGAAATGAGAAAGCAGATATTTTATGCTGTAATTATAAGACAAAAAAAAGAATACCGCAGATTAACAGGAGAGCGTATTTCTTTTGCTGACAACGCTGTTGTTGTATTTAAAGATGAAAAGGATCCAAAAGGAACTCAAATAAAAGGGCCAATACCAAGAGAAGTTGCAGAAAGATGGCCGGCTATAGCAAAAATAGCTAGCATAATTGTATAAATAATCGTGCAAAATTTAAAAATGAAAAAGTTTTCAAAAGCGTGGAAAAGTAGCAAACAAAAAAGAAAGCAGCGCAAATATCGTTATAAAGCTCCTTTGCATATAAGACATAAATTTGTGGCAGCAAACTTAAGCAAAGAACTGCGAAAGCGCTATTATAGAAGAAATTTGCCCTTAAGGAAGGGAGATAGTGTTAGAATAATGAGGGGCAGCTTTAAAAAGAAAACAGGCAAAATTAGTAATGTTAACTTGCGTAATTTAAAAGTTTTCATTGAGGGAATACAGCAAAGTAAGAGAGATGGAACAAAGGTTAATGTCCCTTTTGAGCCAAGCAATTTGCAGATAATAGAACTCAATCTTGAAGACAAAAAAAGAATGGAAATTATTGAAAGAAAAACAAAGGAAAAAGAAGAAAAGCAAACAAAGAAAGAAAAGAAAGAAAAACAAGAAAAGCAAGAGAAGAAAAAATGACAAAACAAAGTAAGCATTTGAAAAGAATGGCAATGCCACGTTCATGGCCTCTTCCTAGAAAAGGCTCTAAGTATGTTACAAAGCCGCTTCCTGGAAAAAAGATTGAATATGCATTACCAATTTGTATAATACTAAGAGACATATTAAAGATAGCTACTACAAAAAAAGAGGTAAAAAAGATATTACTTGCAAAAGAAGTTTTTGTTGACAACAAAATAATAAAAGATATATTGTTTCCTGTTGGCTTATTTGATATAATCGCATTGCCTAAGATAAATAAATATTACAGAATGGAATTTTCAAGAAAGGGGAAACTCAAGATAGAAGAAATAAAAGAAAATGAGGCTTATACAAAGCCTTGTAAAATTATTGGCAAGAAAATACTGAAAAAAGGAAAAATACAAATTAATCTTTATGATGGAAAGAATTTTCTTTATGACAAGGGAAAGGTTAATGATTCTGTGATTATAGACCTAAAACAAAACAAAATTGTAAAGCATCTTCCTCTTAAAGAAGGGTCTTTTGTTTACGTTATAAAAGGAAAATATGTTGGCGTAAAAGGAAAAGTTGTCAAAAAAGAGGAAAATTTTGTGACAATTAAAGACTCCAAGCAAATTAAAATTGCTGCTTCAAATGTATTTGTAATAGAATGAACAACATAATGCGCAAGATTAAAATTGAGAAAGTAACACTAAATTGCGGCACTGGTACTAGCCCCGCAGACTTAGAGAAAGGAATGCGCTTATTAAAAATTATAACCAATCAACAACCTGTAAAAACAAAATCAAAAAAAAGGATTCCTGCATTTGGAATAAGAAAAGGGCTTACAATAGGATGCAAAGCAACAATAAGAGGAAAAAAAGCTATAGAGTTATTAAAAAGACTTTTAGGTACAATTGATAATCGCTTAAGCTATAAACAAATTAATCCTGGCTCATTTGCTTTTGGTATTAAAGAATATATCGAAATACCAGGCATGGCTTATCAGCGCGATATTGGTATAACTGGCTTAGATGTTTGCGTTACCCTAACAAGGCCGGGTCTTAGAGTTTGCAAAAGAAAAATCTCTTTTGGAAGGATACCAAAAAGGCATAGAATAAGCAGAGAGGAAACAGCCCAATTCATGCGTGAAAATTTTGATACAAAAATAGAAATGGAAAAAGAAAAGGAAAAATAAAATGCCAGCAAGTGATTGGAGAAATATGTTGAAGCAATTAAGCAAAAAGCCTGCTGTAATGAGAAGATTCCTAAAATATTGCAAGCCAAAAGAAAGAAAATTTGGAATAGCATCAAAAAAATGCGTGAGATGCGGCAGGTTTGGGGCACATATCAGCTCATATGGTTTGCATTTATGCAGACAATGTTTTAGGGAAATCGCAAAAGAACTCGGCTTCAAGAAATTTATGTGAAGATGGATGTACTTACAAATGCGCTAAATCAGATTATGAATGCAAAAAGAGTCGGCAAAAACTCTTGCGTAGTGCCGGCTTCAAAGCTTTTAATTAATGTATTAAAAGTAATGCACAAACATGGCTACATAAGCTACAAAATAGAAAAAAAAGAAAAAAACGCATCAAAAAAAGTAGCAATTGAAATTCAAAAATTAAACGAATGTCGAGCGATAACACCAAGATTTTATGTCAAAGTTGAAGAACTTGAAAAATATGTTAGGAGATTTTTGCCTTCAAGAGAGCTTGGAATACTCATTATATCAACAAGCTCTGGCTTGCTTACCAACAAAGAAGCAACACAAAAAAAACTTGGTGGAAGCTTGATAGCGTACTGCTTTTAATTTAAAATGGAAAAAGGAAAAAAGGCAAAGAAAAAAGAAAGAATAGAAGAAGAGATAGAAATTCCTGCTGATGTAGAAGCAAGTTTGGATTCTTTTCTGCAAATTAAAGGACCAAAAGGCGAACTTCGTAGAACATTTAACCATATTATAAAAATAGAAATAAAAGACAAAAAGATTATACTCTCGGCTCAAAAAGCAAGAAAAAAGGAGAAGAAACTTCTCTACACCACAAAAGGTCATATAAAGAATATGATAATAGGCGTTAAGGAAGGCTTTGTCTATCGACTACAAATTTGTTCTGTGCACTTTCCTATAAGTGTAAATGCTGATAAAGAAAAAAATCTTGTGATAATAAAAAATTTCCTTGGCGAGACAAAAGAAAGGACAGCAAAAATCATCCCTGGAGTTGATGTTAAAGTAGAAAAAGATATAGTAACTGTAGAAAGCGCTGACATAGAAAAAGCTGGCCAGACAGCAGCAAATATAGAAACTGCAACAAGAATAAAAGCAAAAGACAGGCGCGTTTACCAAGATGGTATATTTATAATAAGCAAAGCAGGTAAAGAGATAGGAGAATAAAGGCAGGAGAATAAAGACAAAAAAATGGCAAAACCAAAATTCCTAAGGAGAGGTTGGTTTAAAAAACCAAGACTTGGAAGGAAAAGAAAAAAGAAGCAAGTATGGAGAAAACCAAAAGGGAGACATACAAAAACAAGGCTCAAAAGAAGAGGCTATCCAAAACAGCCAAGTATTGGTTATGGTAAAGAAAGAAAAGAAAGGGGCAAGATAGAAGGATTAAAGCCTGTACTGATACATAATGTTAATGAAATGTATTCTGTAAAGAAGGATAACATAGCATTTATATCTGCAAGTGTAGGCATGCTTAAAAAAGCAGAGATAGCAAAAAAAGCTATCGAACTTGGAATAAAGCTGGCTAACTTAGATGCTGAAAAATTCTTAGAAAAAATTGCAAAGGAAAAGATAAAAGAAAAGACAAAGGAAGAGAAAAAAGCAGAGGAGAAGAAAGGAAAGGAAGAGAAAAAAGGAGAGAAGGAAAAAGCAGAGGAGAAAAAAGGAGAAGAGAAAGCCGGGGAAAAAGAAATAAGAGAGGAAGAAAAAGAAGAAAAGGAAAAGAAAGAGAAGGAAAGAATCTTAAGAAAAGAAATTCCAAAAATAAAACACGAAGTTGTAAAGCCAAAAAAAGCTGTAAAGGTTCCATTAATGAGGAAGGCACTTGAAAAATGAAAACTTTTGCAACACAAAGAAGATTAGCAGCAGAAATTTTAGGAATTGGAAAAGGTAGAGTATGGTTTGATCCAGAAAGGCTTACAGATATAGGAGAAGCGCTGACAAAAGCTGACATAAAGGAGCTTATAAAAGACAAGGCAATAAAAGCAAAACCTGCTAAAATAAAACGCAAAGAAAGAAAAAAAAGAAAAAAGAGAGGAAGAAGAAAAACTGGAAGCATAAAAATGAAGGTAAAAAAAAGAAAACAGCGCTATGTAAAAAGAATAAGAAAGTTGCGCAATTATCTTAAGATGCTTAAATCAAATGCCATGATAACAATACAACAATATCACAATTTAAGAAAACTTGCAAAAGCAGGCCAATTCAAAAGCAAAAGACATTTGCAAGACTATGTGCAGAATATTTTGAAAAAAATAGCAAAAAAACCAGAAAAAGAAGAAAAAAAGCCAAAACTAAAAAAGCCCCAAAAGAAGAAAGAAGAAAAAAGAAAAAAACCCGAAGAAGAATCCGCAAATGATAAAAAAATAAAAGTTGCAAAAGAATAAAGGAAAAATGAAAAAAACAAAAGGAAAGATAGAGAAACTGCTGATAGAAATTGCCTTAAAGATAGCAAAGCAGGGAAAAGGATGCTTATTTGTGATAGCATCAAATCCTGTAAAATATAAGTTGCTGTTTGGCAAAGATATAAAGCCGTTTAACATATTTGACAATAGAAGAAGGTTGGAAATTTTAGCTTTCGTTGACGGAGCGGTAATAATTGACAAGGATGGAAATATGGTTGATTATGGAGCAGAGATAAAAATAACAAAAATATTCAAAGGATTCGGAACTCGACATTCTGCTGCTTTATCAGCAAGTTTGAATAATAATACCTCTATTCTTGCGTCAGAAGAAGATAAAAAAGTCCGCGTGTTCAAGAATGGAAAAGTATTACTGCAGATTGACGCTTTAGAGAGAAACATAGAAAAAAAAGTTCCTGAAGCAGTATCTTTATTGGAAAGCATAGGGGCCGGCACTGTTGGAACAATTATGGCTTCCGTTGCTGGAATTGCTGGAATAAGTCTAATTCCGGGAATAATTATTTTTGGAGTTCCTTATTATGTATTAAAGAGATTACTGCAGGAGGCAAAGAAAAAATGAAAAAAGTAAAATTTAGAAGAAGACGTGTTGAAAAGACAGATTACAAAGCAAGACTGGCTTTACTTAAAAGTGGCTTGCCAAGACTTGCTGTAAGAAAGACAAATCGCTATGTAATTGCACAAATAGTAAAAAGCAAAGAAGCTCAAGATGCTGTTGTTTGCTGCGCTAATTCAAAAGAACTCTCAAATTATGGATGGTCTTTTTCATTAAAGAGTATTCCAGCGGCGTATTTAACTGGTTTTTTACTTGGAACAAGAGCGAAAAAGAATAAAATCAAAGATGTCATACTCGATATAGGATTACAACGTTCAACAAAAGGAAGCAGGATTTATGCAGTACTAAAAGGGGCTATTGATGCTGGCCTCTTAGCAAAATACTCGGAAGATGTTATGCCGAGCAAAGAAAGGCTGAGTGGAAAACATCTCAAAAACGCTGAAAGAATAGAGGAAGAAAAAAACAAAGTGAAAGAAAAAATGATAAAATGAGAAAAAAAGCAAAGCCAGAAAAGAAAGAGAAAGAAGTGAAGAAGAAAGAAGCAAAGGAAGAGCTTGAAGCAGAAGAAGAAGTGAAAGAAGCGGAAGAGATAGAAGAAATAGAAGAGATTTTACCAGAAGAGATGCTAGAAGTAGAAGAGGAGCCCGAAGAAAAAATCGAAAAAGAGGAGATTAAACGCAAAGAGAAGGAAGGAAAGGCATGGAAAGTTAAAACAAATCTTGGCAAACTCGTCAAAGAAGGAAAAATAAAAGACATTGACGAAATTCTTGATAAAGGAATGCGCATAATGGAAGAAGAGATAGTAGATGCTTTGCTATCTTTGCAAACAGATTTTATTGCAATAGGCCAATCAAAGGGCAAATTTGGAGGCGGTAAGAGGAGAATATGGCGCCAGACACAGAAAAAAACTGCAGAAGCAAATGTTCCTTCTTTTGGTTGCATGGCTGTTGTTGGAGATGGAAAAGGACATATTGGACTGGGCTATGGCAAAGCAAGAGAAACGCTACCTGCTAGAGAAAAAGCGATAAGAAAAGCGAAGCTTAATATAATAAAGATTAGAAGAGGCTGCGGCTCTTTTGATTGTGCATGTAATGAAGAACATAGCATACCATTTACTGTTAAAGGAAAAAGCGGCTCTGCAAGAATAACTTTGATGCCTGCACCTAAGGGAACAGGCTTGGTTATAGAAGACGAATGCAAGAAAATTTTAAGGCTCGCCGGAATTAGCGATGTTTACTCGAGAACATTTGGCGAAACAAGAACGAAGTTTAATTTAGCTACGGCATGCTTTAAAGCTTTAAAAAGAACAACAGAGATATTAAAATAAAAATAAAACAAAGATGATAGTAGTAATAAGAATTAAAGGCATTGTTGATATACCAAAAGATGTAAAGAGAACTCTTGACATGTTAAAACTTAGAAAAAAGCATGCTTGCGTTATGCTTTCTGAAAAGCCCGAAATATTGGGCATGCTTAAAAAAGTCCAAGGTTATGTTGCTTTTGGCAATCTTGACAAGGAAACATTTAAGCTGCTTCTGCTGAAAAGAGGAAAACTTTTAGGCGATAAGCCGCTTGAGATAAAAGAAGAGAAACTTGATAACTTCATAGAAGACTTTTTCAATAACAAAGCTGAGCTTAGTGACATAAAATTAAAACCTTTTTTTAGGTTGCATCCTCCAAAAGGCGGCTTTAAAAAAAGCACAAAGATTATGTGGCCTAAAGGTATTTTGGGCAATCATCATAACGATATAAACAAACTCATAATAAGGATGTTATAAATTATAATATAAAATGGCAAAAAAAAGAAAAAAAAGAAGCCGCTTACGAGGCAGAAAGACTTGCGGATATGGTTCGAGAAAAAAGCATCGCGGCAAGGGAAGCCGCGGCGGAAAAGGTATGGCAGGAACCGGCAAGCGAGCTGACCATCACAAAACATTTATCCTAAAATATATGCCGGGCTACTTTGGCAAGCGTGGTTTTAAGCCAATAAAAAAGAGGGAACTAACAAAAATAAATCTTGATGAAATTGAAAAAAAACTCGATATGTTTTTACAAAGCGGTATTGCAAAAAGAACACCTGATGGAATAGAAATTAATCTTCAAAACTACAAGATACTTGGAGCAGGCAAACTAAGCAGCAAATTTATTGTCAAAGCAAAAGCATTTTCAAGTCAAGCAAAGGATAAAATAGAAAAAGCTGGTGGCAAAATAGAAAAGGTAGAAAGGGAAAAGGAAAAGCCAGAGGTAAAGGAAGAGAAAGTAAAGACTGTATCAAAAGAAGAAAGGAAATAAGAATTAATATGGCAATAAAAGATATTTTGTTAAATTTGCCCGAAGTTAAAGGGCCAACAGAAAAGAGACTTGAATTTAAGATAAAGTTAAAATGGACTCTTATTATACTTATATCATTTTTTGTTCTTGCAGACATTCCTCTTTATGGATTGGCAGCAAATGCTCTATCAAGATTTGAATATTTAGCTGTCATACTTGGAACAAAATTTGGCTCTGTCATCTCTTTGGGTATAGGACCAATAGTTATGGCCTCTATTATTTTGCAACTTTTGGTTGGCTCAAAGCTGCTTAACTTGGACTTGACAACGACTGATGGAAAAAAGTACTTCCAAGGTTTGCAGAAGATGCTAGCTGTATTTTTCTGTCTCTTTGAAGCAGTTGTTTATGTTTTAATGCGCGGCTTGGAAGCCCAACCTGGAATGGCAGGAATTGTTATCTCACAACTTTTTTTTGGAGGCCTGCTTATCATTTTCATGGATGAGGTTGTAAGCAAATACGGCTTTGGTTCTGGTGTTAGCCTATTTATAGTTGGAGGAGTTGGCTTGAGTTTGTTTACTAGAGCATTTGGCTTTCTAGGGCCAGAAAGGACAATAGCCCCAATAGGAAAGGTTTGGTCTTTAATAAAGTCTATTGCAAGTGCAGACACAAGTGGAGCTACTGCAGCAGCAGCCACTATTCTAGTAACAATAGCGATCTTCCTTATTATTGCCTATGTACAATCAATTAAAGTTGAAGTCCCCCTTTCTTTTGGAAGAATCCGCGGCTATGGAGTAAGGTGGCCTCTTAATTTTTTCTATACGAGTGTTATTCCTGTAATTTTGGTTTCAGCTCTGCTTGCAAATCTGCAGATAGTTGCAAGATTAGCCGAAAATTGGGCTGGCCACCCAACATTTCTTGGCAGTTTTACAGAAGGTTCTCCATCAAGTGGCTTAATAGCGTGGCTTTCTCATCGCAATTTGCTTGAAATCGCAATAAGAGGCGCTTTCACACAGAAACTCTTGTGGCAAAGTTTAACATATGTTGCATTTATGGTTATTGGCTGCATTATATTTTCAATATTTTGGGTTAAAACATCTGGAACTGATGCAGCAAGCCAAGCAAAAAACATTCTTGCAAGTGGTTTGCAAATACCTGGCTTCAGGCGAGATGAGAGAGTTTTAGAAAGCATTCTTGCAAGATATGTAATGCCATTAGCTGTTATGGGTGGTGCAGCAATAGGCCTGCTAGCTGCAGCAACAGACTTAATGGGGGCATTAGAAAGCGGTACGGGTATCCTACTTGCGGTAATGATAGTCTATCAGCTCTACCAAGAAATTGCACAGCAGCATGCTTTTGATATGTATCCTGCTCTGAAAAAGATTATAAAATAAATAATAAACAGTAAATAATAGGCGGTAAATAATAAAAAGTAAGTAAAGTTTAAAAATCCAAAAGTAACAAAGAGAAAATGGAAGAACATAAAAGCATAACAGGCAACTTTTTTTTGTTTATGATAGTGATGCTTCTTTTTTTTATGTACAGCAAAAAAATATCAACAACTATGATATCTTTCTTTGAAGGCAGCAGTTTGCTAACAAGTATAATAGCAAGTCATTCTCTTTTGATAATCATAGTGTCTTCTCTCTTTTTCTCTCTATTTACAAGTCTTTTTTATAAATTTTGTATCGACAAAGAAACGCTTGCAAAAATAAAAGCTGCAAAAGAAGAAAGCAAAATGTTAAGAGAAAAAATGGGCGAATACAAAAGCGACCCTCAAAAACTGGCGGCTTTGCAAAAAGAGATGATGGAAAAATCTATGGGGAGCATGTCAACATCATTTAAAATAATGTTCAGCAAAAAATTCCTTTTTCTTGTAACAATTCCATCTATATTCTTTTTATGGTTTGTTATTGGTCCACTTTACAGAGCAGCAAAAGTAGGCTATATGATAAGATGGGGATTTAAACTTCCTTTAGTTGGAACAGGAGGAGGCTGGCTTTTTTGTATAATCTTTTTTAGTTTTATTTTCACGCCAATTATAAAAAAAATTTTAAAATCTGAAATGTAAAATAAATATAAAATGTTTGAAATAGGAAGAGTTTGCAAAAAAACTGCTGGCTCTGAAAAAGGAAAAATTTGCATAGTTGTAAGCAAAAGCAGCGGCAACTTTGTTTTAATTGATGGCAATGTACGAAGGAGAAAATGCAACATAGCACATCTTAAGCCACTTCAAAGCATCTTAAAGATAAAGGAAGAAGCAAGCAGCTCTGAAGTAAGAGATGCTATGCGCAAGGCAGGCATAGAAATAGAAGAGAAAGTAAAGCTAAAAGAAAGATTAAGAAAAGCAAGGGAGCTCAAAAAAGAAAAACAAAAGCTAGAGACAGAAACAAAGGAAGTAGAAACAAAAAAAGTAGAAAGAAAAGCAAAAAAAACAAAAGAACAAAAAGCAAAAGCTAAAAGAACTTAAAAGAAAAATGGAAAATGAATTGGAAAGCAAGATTTTGGAAATCCGCTTATTTGAAAGCCAGATAGCAAAGCTAGAGCAGCAAATGGCGTTGCTTGACCAGCAAATTATAGAATTACAATCATTACAAGCAGACCTTGATGCAATAAAAAATGTAAAGAATCAAGATATATTGGCTCCTTTGGGAAGAGATGTTCTTATTCGCGCAAAATTAGAATCTGTTGATAGCGTACTTCTTAATGTTGGAGCAAGAGTTATTGTAAAAAAAGATATAGAAGGAGCGAAAGCAACATTAGAAAAACAAAAGCAGAGCTTTCTTGAGGCAAGAAGTGATATTAACAAAGGAATGGATAATATAATCGAAAGAATCATGCAGATAGAAAAAGAGATTAAGGAAATTAAAAATAAAAAGTAAAAGGATAAATTTAATATCATTAATATCACTTCCACTTGTGCAACGCTTCTCTTAATGCCTCGTGTTCTTTTGCATATTTCTCTAAAGAAACGCCTTTCATAACAGCATCAATAGCTTGTCGTGCTGCCTCTTTTTCAAAAATGACCATAAAATTTAAATACTCATTTGTATAATTAGATTTATGAAAATTCACATTTGGGATTTATTAAAAATGGGTACTACAAAGATAGTTGTGGATATAAAAGACTCTCTTAAGAAGAGAATGGCGTATAAAATTAAAGACGACATATATAATCTATCAAAAGAGTTAAATATTAAGCCTGCAAGATTGTATGAGTACTTCATCTGGGAAAAATCTCCAATTCCATTAAATATTTTATTTAATATTTCTAATAAGATAAATATATCAAAAGAAGAAATTGAAAGAAATATAATATTATATAAGCAACTTCATACCCCATGCAAGAACTCTATTAAGAATCCTAAACTGCCAATAGAAATTAATCCCTATTTTACATCTATAATTGCAAATTTATTTTTTGATGGAAGTGTACCTAAAGATGGTAAAGGAACATATTATAGCCAAAAAAGTAAAGATATGATGGAAGATTTTATTAAAAAAGTAAATTATGTTTTTGGTGATGTATTCTATTCATTAAAATTAGATCATCGCGGAATTTTAAAATGTAGAATTCCGAGGCTCATAGGAGAAATATGCAGGCACGTATATAGTGTACCTTCATTTGGGACTTTTGATGCAAGGATACCCCAATTAGTCTTTAATTTAGAAGAGGATCATAAAATCGCATTTATCTTAACGGGGATAATAGATGAGGGCTCAATAGCTTATGACGGTTCTATTATCTTTGGAGTTTCAAATGAAAATATGATTTATGATTTTGACAATCTTTGTAAAGAAATTGGTTTAAATACGGCGGGTGTTAAAAAAAGGCAAGATTCTAATCATTTTTATTTATATATCAAATCGAGAGAAAAACTCTATCAGATAATTATGGATTTCAAAAAAGAATATCCTTTCATTTCTTTAAATAAAAAAGAAAATAGACTTAAAAAATATCTGGAGATTAAGAATCAGAGATACTTATCAAAAAATTCTATGAATAAAAGCAAAGAAAATATCTTAAATGAAATGAAAAATAAAAAATGTTCTATTAATTATTTGGCTGAAATACTATCCCTTGATCCAAGAAAGCTTAGGAGATATACTAACATTTTAATCAAAGAAGGAAAAATTAAAAGGCATAGATACGGAAAAGAATTTATCTACTCTCTGGGATAACCAAATTTATCCAGTGCTTCTTTCAATTCAAGGTGTGTCTTTGCATATTCTTTCAAAGAAACTTTTTGCATAACGGCTTCTACTGCCTGTCTGGCGCCCATAGCGCCATATTTTGTTCCTCTTTTGTTCCAGTGCACGCCACCGCCCATTTGGATGATAATGTCTTTGCCAAACAGCTTAACAAGTGCAGGCACATGACCTGGGTGCAAGCCGCCTGATGCAACAGGAAAAACCTGCTTTATGTTATATAACTTTTCCTTAAGCGAGTCTCTAACTCTTTGAATATCGCTTTTTGAACCTTCCATTTTGCCTATTATTGTTCCAATATGTAACTGATCAATGCCTATAAGACGTGCAATTTTTGCAATCACAAGCATACTTATACCCTGTTTTGGATTTCTTGTTAATGCTGCATGACCTGCACGATGGGCATGCAAAACAAGATTAAGTTTTTCATTATAATTGCGCAGTGTTTGCAAAGCGCTCCAGCCGCAAGTAATAATATCAACCATGACATATTTTCCTCCTTGCTGTTTTACAAATTCTGCTCTTCTCATCATTTCTTCTGTTTCTGCTGTTATGTTAGGCATATAAACCTTGTACTCGCCTGTTTCTCTCTGAGCAAGATTTCTTGCTCTAAGCGTCAAGAGAACTCTTCTTTTGAAGTTATTAAAGGACATATTTGTTAAATTCTCATCATCTTTAATAATGTCGCAGCCGCCAGTCCAAGCATCATAAGCAACTTTTGCATGCTCACTTTCGTTCAAACCTAGCTTTGGTTTTATTATCGCTCCAACCAAGGGCCTTTGTCTTATCCATAATAATTTGCGTATGCCTTGGATTCCAAATTTTGGTCCTTTAAATGAGCGCACAAGTTTATAAGGGAATATCACATCTTCAAGTCTTAAATTCCTGACAGATTTCATGCCAAAAATATTTCCTGCTATGCTGCTTAAAATTTGACTCATGTTGCCAGGCTCAAAAAGTTGAGAAGGATAAGCAATTTTTATCCAATTTCCTTTAATAAAAAAAACTTTTGCTCCAAGCTTCTTTATGTGTGGTTTCATTGTAGCAACATCTGTCCATGTTCCGATACTGCTTTCGCTAGCAATATGCTCGGCCGCTTTCTTTACCGTTATGCCTTTTGCCGGTTCAACGTAAAAGCTTGTTACTAAATCGTCCTTACCTGGCCTATATTTCAAGTCTATATAACCCATTTACCTAAGCTTCTAAAAATTTATTTCCCTCAATATGGTAAAGCCTCTTACCTTTTTTAAGTACCTTGGATTTTAATACTTTACCTATAAAAATAATATGATCGCCTGTATCTACTTCATCAATAACGCTACATTCAGCGTAGCCTAGTGCTTGCTTAATGCGAGGACAATTTATGCTTTGGCATTCTTCTTTTTGCAACTTTGTTTCAGCAAATTTATCATGACTTCTTCCTGAGCATGAGCCGCAGTAAACAATCTCCTTTTTGAGCGAAGCTGGCATAAAATTAACACAAAAACATTTACTCTTTTTTATCATCTCACAAGAATAACGGCTTTTGCCTATTGATACAGCATACAACTCTGGCTCAAAAGAAGTTGACATATGCCACGCTAGCGTGATAATATTATCTTTTCCATCATGACGAGATGTGACAAGAACAACTTGTCTCGCTCCTGTAAGCTCTGACATCTTATCTTAACCAAGGATATTTTTTCTTTACTTTTTTAACGAATTGTTTTGGTTTTAATATTCCTAACTCTGATATTATAGCTGTGATATATTTTGAATCGACAACCTCAAAAGCAGGATTTTTAATTTTTATATTTGCGTGAGTTCTTTTCCATATTTCTTCGTAACCCCTTATTTCTATTTTTATTTTTCTTTTGGAAAATTTCCATGAATTACCAACTACATAAACAGGAATGTGATGATGATAAGCTATTTCAGCAAACATCCCAGAGCCAACTTTATTTATAACGCTTCCGTCAGAAAGCATGGCGTCACAGCCTATTAACATTAAACTTGTTTTTTTCAATATTGAAGTTTTTCTTAAAGCAATTCCAGCAGCGGCATCAACAATATTGGTAACCTTAATTCCTGCTCTAGCAAGTTCTCTTGCTGTAATTCTTCCCTGATACAATGGCCGAGTTTCTGTATTAAAAACTTCAAAACGCTTGCCTTCCTTTTTTGCTTCTTTTAATATGCTAACAACGCTAGAAGAATGGCAGTGCGTGAAGATAACAAAACCACTTTTAATTAGTTTTTTTCCATACCCTATATATTTTTTCCTTGCGTTCTTAAAATGATCTAAAACAAACTGCTGATTAAATTTTTTTGCAGCAGTTAAGGAATTTCTCAAGAGAGGTTCTGTTGGCCTTAGAGAGAGTAGTTTTTTAACAGAGGCATTTTTAAACTTTAGAGCCTTGACGCCGGCAAGAGCAATACTCTCTGCACCTTGAATTCTGACCTCTTTTATTGCCTTGCATATCTCATTGAAATTCATAATTATTAAAAAGCAACAACATATATAAAATTTTCCTAACTCCTCTCCGCTCGTCACATTAAAAGTAATCGCCCAAAGCACTTGAAGAATCTATTAAGCCATCGTCATAACCGTCTGTTGGCATCACTTCACATCTGAAAACATCTCCTACGGTTGTTTCTTCTGCTACTATTTGCTCTGCAGAAACAAATGATATTAAGGATATAATTGAAATAAATAAGAATGATTTTTTCATCTTACATTCTTTTGCGTTTTGGCTTTTTGCTTCTTCAATAAAAGAAGAACAGCTTTGTCAACGAAAGCCTTTACAGTAGGAAAATCAAATCTTTTTTCTCCTTCTTTAATTAATTTCTTTATTTTTTCATAAAGTTCATCGTCTATCTTAATTACTGCCATTTTCTTTTCTTTGAATGTTTCTTTTTGTAGAAATAATAAGCAATAATGTATGCTATAATTAAGATTGTTAATGTAATCGGTATCCAAACCGGTTTTCTTTTTTCTTTGGTAATTTCCTCTTCACCCTCTTCCTCTTCGATTTCCTCTTCAGGCTTTTCTTCTTCTTTTGGGACTTCTGCTGGAATAGCCTCGCTTATTGATTTAAAGTTGAGACTTGCTTTGCTATCGCTTATGCTGTTAAGAGTTATTGCAGTGTCATAAATGTTATCATCATTCAAGTCAAACTTTTTTGTCTCATTGATAGCGAGGATAAAAATGATATTTGAAAGATTAAGAGTTACGTTAATGCTTGTTATCGTCGTTATCTTTGCTGTTTGCTCTGTTTCATTAACTTTGAATTTCACTTTATCATCTTTTGTAATTTCTTTTGTTGCTCCTTCTGCTGTAAGGCTACCTATGTTATATGTTACTCCTGCTGAAGGTCCTCCACCGCCTCCGCCGGTTGTTGGGGCTGTGTAACTTATAGTTAAGCTATATGTTGTGCTGTTTGATGTATGATTTGTAAAGTCAGTGCAATTGACGCTCCATGTATAAGCAGCATTGCTTAAAGAGCGCGAAAATTGCTGGTTTGTGTTAACAGTAATGCTACTGTCAGTCTCGACTATGCTGCTATCGATTATTAGACTGCAGTTTGTAATCGCCAAATCGCTTACATTATAGGTGAAAGTTACTGTTGATGAAGATGTCCATGTTGCTGTATTTGCTGGACTTACTAGACTAACATTAGGATTTGCATTATCAATCATAAAAGTCCTGTTGCTTGAGAAAAGACAGTTGCTATTTGTGTCACATGCACGAATTGCCCAGATATAAAAGCCATCGCCGTAAGAAGAGAGATTTTTGCTGAAAGTGTAAGCTCCATTAACTAAATTACTCGAGTTAGTTTCATCAACTACAAAACTTCCTGTCCAATTTCCCCACAAGCTTACATTAGCAAGACCAGAATCGTCTGTTACATTAACATTGAAGGTTATTGTGGCGTTTGATGTGTTATAAAGATTGACAGGGCTGTTAAGAGTTATTACAGGATCAACGATATTAGTAGCTGTTGTGTAATTCTGTTCTGCCGACCAATTTGATTTTGCTAAGCCCGTATCTATTGTCTGAACAGACCAATAATAAGTTGTGCTTGGGCTTAGGCCTGTCAGCGAAATGCTTTTGCGCTGCATCATGTTGCCAAAATAGCCTGCTGTTGGATTTGATGAGCCTCCATACACGCCGGAAACAACATCATTGCCTCCAGAAGTTGTTCCAACACGCAAATTATAATACAAACCATTTGTAGGAGTCTCTGCATCAGAGCCATTTCCCCATGTCAATGTCAGCAAACCATTTGCAAAACTCGAGCTGAAGCTTGTTGAGGCATTTGGCTGTGTGTTTGAAACGGTATTATTATTGATGTAGACTTTTGCTACAATACTTCCAATACTTATACTGCTCCCTACCATCATTAAATCCAGATCACTATCGTTATCTACATCAAGCCACCCAAGAGAACCATCTTTTATATCATTCGTTATATTTGCATATGCTGTATTATCTACTTCAAAAATAGTTTGATTATTTTCATAAATCCTATCTCTTCCAGCTTCTGCGTTTCTTCCCATTGCTCCTAAATCCAAATCACCATCATTATCATAGTCTCCAAATGCGAGAGAGCCATGAAATAATCCTACCAAGTAAACACCGCCATCTCCAGAACTTTTTTGGTCTACAACTAAGCTTGTGCCATTATTTTTAAATGCCCAAAGATGGTCTCCAACAAGCGTACCACTACGAACCATATCTAAGTCATTGTCGTTATCATAATCGCCAAAAATATTTGCTGACCAACCCCATCCAGTCAAATTCCCCTGCCATGTTGAATTTTCTGTTAGAGTTGTACCATTGTTAGTATAAATTTTTGCATTTTCGTTACTTCCGTCATATCCTGTTAAATCCAAATCTAAATCACCATCGTTGTCGGCATCCCCTAAAGAAATAGAACCACTTCTTCCTACCCCGGTCAAATTCCCTTGCCATGTTGAATTTTCAGTTAGCGTGGAACCGTCGTTAATATAAACTTTTGATATATAGCCACTACTACTAGTTCCTTTAATAACCAGGTCTAACTTGCCATTGTTATCAATATCACCTAACGCTATTGAACCAGGGCCTACCCCGGTCAAATTCCCTTGCCATGTTGAATTTTCAGTTAGCGTGGAACCGTCGTTAATATAAACTTTAATTATAATATTTCCAGTACATAAATTTGGATCTGAAGCGTTATTACACCCGGTAGCTATCAAATCTAAATCGCCATCGTTATCAATGTCTCCTAGAGCAACCGAACTAAGGCCTACCCCGGTCAAATTCCCTTGCCATGTTGAATTTTCAGTTAGCGTGGAACCGTCGTTAATATAAACTTTTGCAATAACACCTGCGTCACATTTTAAAGCACCACTACTAAGACAACCAGTCAAAATTAAATCTGTTTTAGTATCGTTGTTAATATCAGCGAAGGCAGTTGCACAAAACCTCACACCCGTCAAATTTCCCTGCCAAGTTGAACTTTCAATCAAGCCGACATTGCTTGCACTAACCAAAGGAGAGGAGATTATAACTAAATAAAACAAAAAGAATGCAAGCAAGTACTTAATCCTCATTTTAGTTACTAACGATAACCAAAAGTAACTTATAAATCTTTCGCTTTATTCCTTTTAAGTCTAGAAACAATTATTGTTTGATATATCAGAACTCCCACAATGAAGATAAGTAATAAAAACATTGTATTCTCTTTGTCGGATAAAAAGTCTTTTATTACCGCTCCTGTTATTCCTGCTTTGGCTTCTGTCTCGGCTTCTGTTTCACTTGTTTTTGTTAATATAATGTCAGGCTCTCCTTGTGCGTTTTCAACTGTTATCATGCCTATATCCTCCTGTCCGTAATTTGTCCATGTTTGCTGTCCTTCTACAAGAGGGTCTATCTCTATGCTTCTAACAACGCTATAAGTTCCATCAGGCAAGTCAGGATGCAAATCAACAACAAATGTTATACTGCCACCGTTAGGTCCAAGAGTTTCAGCAATAAGAGGCATACAATAAGGAGCTTCAGCACGATTACTATCGTTTCTTTTGTCCTGATTAAAGCATTTTGTCTTGTTGACATCTGTAAACCAGAAGAACATCCTTAAAGGAAGTAACTCGTTTGTTTCATAGCCTTCTTTGAGCGGGATATCAATTGTGTAATTAATTGAAATATTTGATGTCGGACTTAATGTATTGCTTATAAATTGTTCTCCTGTTATAACGTCTCTGTTTGTTCTCACAACGCGCTGCCAGATTTTCGATGTTGTTTCATTGATGTGAGCCAACAAATTAAAGACAGTACAATTCCCTTCGTATAGACATTTGTATATAGCATCTAATAATTGATGCTCTTCCCAACTTAAAAAACCAGAACGTGACATTACTACATTTACTGTTGTATCGTTGTCAGCTACGAATGTTATTGTTTTTGGGAAATAGTCTGCTTCCTCAAAAATGCATTTCCAGCTTCCCGGTGGGAATCCATAAGGACCGTAAGGATTAGTTGTATCATCACCCTTATTGAAAGCAGAATAATTACAAATAATACTATCAATATAGTCTATTCCAGGATGGTTTTCTTCGCCGCTCGTAACATTAAACGTAATCGCCCAAAGCACTGTTAATAGATCAGAGCTGTTTGTTATTCCGTCGTCATATCCATCATTCGGCGTGACTTCGCATTTATAACTTTCTCCGGGTGTTGTTTCCTGTGCGACGATTTTATTGTACTCAAGATTATAATGTGATGCTATTTGCTCTTCTGTTAAGACTTTGTTATAGACGCGAATTTCATCTATAGAGCCATTAAAAAACTCATTAGAGCCATCATCGCCGATAACAAAATTTGTTAAAGCAGGAATGGTTTCTGCTCCACTTTGTATTATGATGTCATATTTTTTATTATCTATGTATAGCTTTGCAGTTGACGTATTACCTGAATAAGTCAAGACTATATGATGCCACACATTTTTTTGAATTTTTGAAGCTACGCTGAAATAGTCATTTGTGCCTGTTATGTAAAGATGGTTGTTTGCCGGATGCTGATATAAAACACGATGCAATCCTCTGTACGAGCTTTCACTGGCAAACTGTCTAAAGTTAAACCATCCTTCAATTGTTGCAATACCGTTTGCGCCTATTCCTAAATTACCTACACCGATTTTATCAGCAGTACCTTTAAAATCTAAAGCTTTGCCTTGTTTTCCTGTCACAAATTGCGGGTTGCCATAAATTGTGATTGCATGATTATAACCACTGTAGTCTTTTGCGCTTGTCTCAAAAGGCATGTTCAACACAGCAAGAGGCTGATTGTTGAGATACCAGTTATAGATGTTAGTTACATTATCTCCATCGGCATCATATGTTGACTGACTGTAACAAGTTAGATTATCATCATTAAGGTTCTTGCCTGAGGTTGACGTTAAAATAGGCTTGCTTTGGGTTGGTGCTGTGTTTGCAACTGTGAATTGCCATGTATCGGTTTGATTTACATTTCCTGCACTATCACTAAACCACCAGTACCATTTTACTTGCTGGCCTCTTGTTGCTGTTATTGTTTTTGTCCTGTTAACCGGAATGCCTGAAATCCAGCTTCCTGTTGTACTGTTATCCCAACTTACACCATCATAAAAGCTTAAAATATAATTGCCTCCTGCCACGTTATCAGTTAAGTTTATGCTAAACCATACTGACTCTTGAGTTTTTGTTGCGTCACTTGTGTTTGTTTTATTATCTTGCCATTTTGGTGCTTCTGTGTCATAAGATTCTTCTTCTCCGAAAGTATAAGTTGATGTACAAAGAAAAGGATAAGCTAATCCATTTCCATTATTATAAAGTTGTAAAGCTTCTTCATAAGTTAACACTCTTGCCCATATTCCCACTTCATCTATTACTCCTACGAATTGCCCTATATCATTATATTGCCCTCCTATAAACACAATTCCACCAATATTTACTGAAGTTCCTGTAAAATTAGCAGTGTTAACTCCATTAATATACACCTTTGTAGTGGCACCTTCTCTTGTTGTAACATAATGAGCCCACTGATTTGTAAAAGGAGCGTCAGCAATATCATGACTGCTTCCGTCCCATATACTTGGTTTATAGGTGCTATACCCTGCATCTATAACATACCTCCCACTTTGGCTATCAAAAATTTTATTTTCGCTTGTATAAACTGTTCCAGTTTGATAAGCCCAAGCACTTATAGTAAAAGTTGAGCTTGCAGTTGCTCCTGTCAAATCTATCCAGGTTGAACCAGAAAAATTGGCAGCAGTTCCAAGTTTTGCTAAACCCCCTCTTGTATATATATCGGAATTACTTAATGTTCCATTTTGATTTCCTATGCTATCAGCTGCTATCATTCCAGATGTTTCATCAAACGTCCAGTAATATTTCAAATCAGTTTTAAGCGGTGTTATACTGGTTGAAGTCGTTTCAACAGAAGAATTTCCATAATACATATAGAAGGTCGTATTCGCTGAAGCGGGAAGGAAAGGCAGAATAACGTAAACTTCTGCATAGGAGCTATCTACTTTATTTGTTATATTATAAATTAACTCATTATCACTGGAATTGGTAAATCTTAAGTCCTTAAAGGAAGCATTCATATCGCTATCATAAGTTACATTAATTAAAAGTATTTGATTACTTAAATTATTTCCGGTTGTTTCATTAACATAAAGCGCTTTTCTTCTTGTCCAATTGCTATTCCACCAACTTGAATGACTCTTGTCAACATAAGTTTTGCCGTTCATGGCTAAATATACTGTTCCGGCAGAGCCCCAGCCTGCTCCATTTCTGACAACTGGCGTATCAAATTCAAGTTTGAAGTGCTTTATGTTGTTTGGAGCCTTGCCTATCATAATTTGCTCCCATTGATGCTTTACTTCTTTGTCTGCTGCTTGGTTTGATGTTAACTGCCTCTCTGTCCATTCTCGCCTTGTTTCTATATGCGAGCCGCTTACAACTTGAGTGCAGTTAGGATGCTCTATTGTCCCATTTGCTGTTACCTCGTTATAAGGATTGCATACTGTTTTGTAATCTGTTATTGTGTAGTCAATATCTTTCAGCTCATAGAACTGCGCATTTCTTATTTGCTGCGTGTTGAAATTTGTTTCATTGATTATTGTTTTTAAGTCAAGATTGTCTGCTGTGTCTTGGTTGTTTGTTACTGTTATATAAAGCGTTTGATGGGCTATGCTTGGCACGATATCAAACTGAACTGTGAACTTTTCTCCTGCTGAAAGAGCAGGCCTGATGAAGAAAACAAATGCTAGTACTGCGAGTATGACTAAAGATATAGAGCTTATTAATATTTTCGCCTCTTTATTCATTTTTCTTCCTTTAGCCTTTTTTGTTAAAAATTAATAAAACGTCCTAGTATTTAAATTTTATTAACCACTCCCTAGTTTATACGATACTCGTTAAAGCGTTACAAAAAGGGCAGAATTTTTGCAAATTAGACAAAAGTTATGTTAAATTCTCTCAGTTTTTTTGCAACTATGCTTTTAATCTCCTTTAGGCCCTCTTTTGTTTTTGCCTCAAATGCTAAAACAATAGCTGGCTGCGTGTTTGAAGCTCTTACAAGAGCCCATCCGCCAATATTCTCAAACATGATTTTTGCACCATCTATTTCAATTACTTTATACGTTTTTTTGAAATGCTCTCTAACTTTTTCCACGATGTCGAATTTATCTTTATCTGAACAATAGGATCTTATTACTGGAGTTGAATAATAAGATGGAACTTCACTCATAAGTTCTGAGAAGTTCTTGTTGCTACTTGATAAAAACTGCAGTAGTCTTGCTGAAGCATATACAGCGTCATCAAAACCATACCACTCATCAGCAAAATTTATATGTCCTGATGCCTCACCAGCAAAAAGAGCCTTTTCTTTTTTCATTTTTGCTTTTATTAAAGAATGGCCAGTCTTCCACATAATTGGCTTTCCACCATATTTTTTGATGAACTCTGGTAGCGCATCAGAGCATTTAACATCAAAAATTATCTTTTCTCCAGGATTTTTTAAAAGGAATTCTTTTGAAAATAATGCTAAAAGTTTATCGGAAAAAATCATTTTTCCTTTTTCATCTACTGTGCCTATTCTATCGCCGTCGCCATCATATCCCAAGCCAATATCTGCTTTCTCTTCCTTTGCCTTTTGCATAAGGTCTTGCATTAATTCTGGTACAGTTGGATCTGGAAGATGATTTGGAAATCTTCCATCTAGATTGCAGTATAGCGGAACAACTTCACAGCCTAAAGAAGAGAAAAGCTTTGGCACAATCATTCCTGCTGTTCCATTTCCTGCATCAATCACAATCTTAAGCTTTCTCTTGAGTTTTATTTTTTCTTTTATCTCATTCAAGTAAGGCTCTATTGGATTTTTTGTTGTAAGCTTTCCTTCTTTCTTTTTTTTCTCTTCTTTTTTGTTACGCTCTACCATTGCCCTTAATTTTTGAATTTCTTTGCCATATATTGAATCTGCGCCTAAGCAAAGCTTCAATCCATTAAATTCAATTGGATTATGAGAACCTGTTACCATCACTCCGCCATCTTTTTTATAATGATGTATTGCATAATAAAGGATAGGTGTTGGCGCAACCCCTATCCCAATAACGTTACAACCTGTTGAGAGAATTCCCTTAATGAGAGCATTTTCTATCCTTTCTGAACTTAGTCTATTATCTCTTCCGACAACAATATCAACAGTTCCTTTTTTATTATGTTCTTGTACATAAGTTCCGTATGCTTTAGCTATTTTTTCAACTATATTGTTAGTTAGATCCTTATCGGCTATTCCTCTAATATCATACTCTCGAAAAATCTCAGGATTTATTTTATTCTGTTTGCTTGTTTTTTCTGTTTTGCTTGCTTTCATTTTACTCTTTTATTTTATTCCTTTCCAACCCTTTAATGCTTTTTCGTATCTTTCTAAAGTTCCTGTATCAAACCACTGTCCTTTAAAAGGATAGCCACAAAGCTTTTTTGCTTTTGCAAGTTTTGGAAAAACATCTTTTTCCAACATCGCAAATCCTTCTGGAATTATATCTATAACCTCTGGTTCTACTATATAAAAACCTGCGTTAATGAGATTACTTGGAGCATCTTCTCTTTTTGGTTTTTCAACAAACTTTATTATTTTATTTCCGTCAAGTTTCGCAACCCCATAAGCGCTTGGGTCGTCTACTGCAGTTAGCGCGATAGTTGCTAATGCGTTAGTTTTTTTATGCAAGCTGTACATTTCTGCTATGCTAATATCTTTCAGCTCGTCTCCATTTGAGACAATAAAAGTTTCCCTCAATATGTCTTTTGCCAGTCTTAATGGACCGGCTGTACCAAGAGGCTTTCTTTCTTCAATATAGCTTAAATTTATTCCAAATCTTGTGCCATTACCATAATAATGCTTTATTTTCTCGCGCATGTAGCCAACAGCCATTATAATATTTTCTATATTGTATTTCTTAAATAAGTCAAATAAATGCTCAGTAACTGTTTTCCCGTGTATAGGAACAAGTGCCTTAGGAATTTCATATGTAAGAGGCCTTAATCTTGTGCCTTTACCACCTGCTAGAATAACAACTTTTTTTATGTTAATATCCATAAAAAGCCAAAATAAAGTAATCTTTTAAATCTTGTTATTTGAAATAGTAAACTAAAGTTTTGAGAATTTCGAGAAAGTTTTTTAAATCACAGTAGCCTTACAATGACATGTTCGAAACAATTTTGAGCCCTAAAAAAGCTGAAAGGAGGCCCTGGGAACTTTTTTTTGTTGGCCTATTTTATGCTTCTTTTGCTATGCTACTCGCAAATTTTATGTTTTTAAACAGCCAAGTCTTTTCAAACTATTTGGGCGTTTTAACAATACTTTTTACAGTGATGCTTAGCCTTCCCTTTATGTATTTTACAATAAAATTTGAAGAGGAAAAAGATATTATCAACAGAAAAGAAAAATTTTTGATAAAGGAACATGGCAAGGCTTTGCTTGCATTTATGTATTTATTTTTGGGTTTTTTAGTGGCATTTTCGCTTGCGTATATAATCTTGCCTCAAAGTATTGTAAGCCAAAATTTCGATATGCAGGTAAGGCAGTACTGCGCTATAAATGTTCCAGGAAATGTTGAAGACTGTGTAACTCAATTTTTGGGAATTACTGGAAAAGCAAGCAGTATAACAACTTCTGCAACAAGCTGGGGCAGAGTTATGACAATATTTGAAAATAATATCTATGTGTTAATTTTTTGCATTCTTTTTTCTTTAGTTTTTGGTGTAGGTGCAATCTTCATACTAACATGGAACGCAAGTGTAATTGCAGCAGCCATAGGAATCTTTTCGGAATCAAACCTCTCAAATTTGCCTGCTGCTCTTGTGCGTTATATGTTCCATGGTTTGCCGGAAATAACAGCATATTTCTATGCAGGCCTAGCAGGAGGTATTGTCAGTATAGCGGTAGTAAGGCACCACTTCAAAGGAAAAAGATTTTGGCATATTCTGCAAGATTCTGTTGACATGACTATTTTAGCGGTAATTATTTTATTCGTGGCCGCATTAATTGAAGTTTTTATAACGCCTGCGTTGTTTTAATTTGATTTTCTAATAGATGTTAACAGTTAGATTTTTAAACAAGCATCTTCATAATAACTGTAAAACTATAAACATGGCAGAGCCTAAAAAAGAAGAGGAAGAAATTGCTTTAGATTTTAGCAAAATTGCTAATTTCTTTAAAAGAAAAGAGCATGGAAAGGAAAAGAAACCAGAAATAAAGGAATCAGAAAAGCAAGAGAAGAAAGAAAGCGAAGGAATTGCTATAGACTTTAACAAGATTAAGGACTTTTTTATAAGATATAAGATAGTGCTACTGTTACTTATTCCAATTCTTCTTTCAACTTACTTTAGAATGTATCCTGCCTATCTTCCAGTTACAGATGACTGGGCAAGAAACGCTGTTTATAATAGCATTAAAAGCAATATCGGTAGCCAAATAGACAAGCAGTATCCTAATCTGCTCGAGGCGAATAGAGACATCTTAATTGAAAAACAATTTCAAAAAGTGCTTAAAGAGCAAAAAACGCAGATAGAGCAGCAGATTAAAGCTACTTCAGATTATTTTAAGTCACAAATGAAGGATGCTAAAGGAAATACATATCTTATTGGCATTGACTCTTATTTTTGGCTTGGTGAAGCTGGAAATTATGTGAAAAACGGAAGTTTTGGTACAGATGTAATAGATGGTAAACCAATGAACATGCTTAGAAATGGTAGAAGAGGACTTGACGTGCCCACTGAAAAAGCACTTCCTTATTCTGAAGCGCAACTTTACAAGATTTTGCGTATTTTTGATCCCGATATATCTTTAATGTATATTTGTTTCCTTATGCCGATAATTTATATGGCTCTTTCTATAATACCTATATTTTTTATAGGAAGAAAAATTGCCGGCGATATAGGAGGTTTTTTTGCAGCAACCTTCCTTGCTGTTCAGCCTTTCCTTGTTGGAAGACTATTGGAACCTGATACGGATATTTTTCAGATCTTCTTTCCTTTAATGATATTATGGTTTTTTGTTGAAGCAGTCGAGGTAAAAAAAATACAAAAAAAAGCAATTTTTGCAAGCCTCTCTGGACTGTTTATTGGACTATACAGTGTAGCGTGGAAAGGTTGGTGGTATATTTTTGATTTTGCTCTAGCAACACTTGGTTTATACCTTATTTACTGCTTGCTTGTTCACAGAAAAGAGCTCAAAAAAGGTTTCTTAAACTATGTTAAACATCCTGCCCTAAAGGAAATTTTAATCATAGCATGTGCATTGTTGGTGTCTTCTGCTTTCTTTGTTTCCCTATTTGGACAGTCCAAATTTATGTCGGCATTTGAGGGACCCTTTGGTTTTATGCAAATCAAGGCTGTAGCAGTAACAACGTTATGGCCAAATGTTTTCACTACGGTAGCGGAATTTAATCCAATTTCCCTAAAAGGTGTTGTTTCGACAATGGGCGGAAACTTTCTGTTTTTAATTGCTCTGGCTGGCATTGCTCTAACTATGCTTAAGAAAGATAATTATGGTAAGATTGATGTAAAATATGTAATCTTATTGGCACTATGGTTTGCTGCAACAATTTATTCAACAACAAAAGGTATGAGATTTATCCTTCTTTTGGTTCCTGCATTTGCAATCGCTTTTGGTATAGCCATAGGTATGATTTATAAGTATGCAAGTGTGTGGATTACAAAAGGGCTTAGCATTGATAAGAAGATAGCGAAAATTTCTCTTGTTGTCTTGTTATGTCTGTTGTTGATATCTCCAGTAAAAGCCGCGCATAATACAGCAAAAGGCTATATCCCAAATTTCAATGACGCGTGGTATGAAGCGCTAACTGAAATAAAGAATAACTCAAGCGATGCCATAATAACGTCATGGTGGGATTTTGGGCATTGGTTTGTTACAATAGGAGAAAGACGTGTTACCTTCGATGGCGCAGACCAAGGTATGAGAATTCATTGGGTTGGTAAGACCTTGCTGACAGATAGCGAGGAAGAAGCTATAGGCATATTAAGGATGCTAAACTGCGACCAAGATTACGCTTATAGAAAACTTTACAATTACACTAGTGATGTTATTAAATCTGTTAATATAATATATAACATAATCATGAAAGACAAAGAAGGAGCAAGAAATGTGCTCAGAGAAAACAATCTAAGCGAAGAGCAGATTAATGATATTCTACTATCAACACATTGTGATAATCTAATCGATCAGTACTTTATAGCATCTGATGATATGATAGGTAAAGCAGGTGTTTGGAGTCATTTTGGGTCTTGGGACTTTAATAGAGCTAAAATGTACCAAAGCGTTAAAGGCGAATCCCAAGAAGAAGGAATTGCTATTTTGAAAGATGAATTTGGCCTTTCCCAAAATGAAGCCTTTACAACATATCATGAGATACAGAATAACGAAGCCGACCACTGGGTTTCGAGTTGGCCTGGCTATGTTGGCGGTTTAACCTCATGTTCTGAAACAGAGGATCTTGTCAAATGTGGAAATGGTCTGCAATTTAATAAAACAACAAATGACGCGTTTATTTTAACGCAACAAGGCATGTTACATCCAAAAAGCATCGTTTATCCTATTAAAAATGAAGCAGGAGAAGACGATTTGTTTGAGAAAGAATACATAACAAACACCGCTCCTGTCTCAGCTGCACTAATTCCTACAGAAGAAGGATTCAAAAGCATTTATATGGATCCTAAGTTAGCATATAGTATGTTTACAAGGCTCTTCTTTTATGAGGGTCGTGGCTTAAAACATTTTAAGCTTTTCAGCTCAAAACAATCGTTTACAGGCGAGAAGATATATGTTTACAAAGTTAGCTTTTAGAATGAGAAAGAAAATGAGAAAAGATAGGGGAAGTAGAGAAATTTGGGCTGTAATCCCGGCTTATAACGAAGAAAAGAACATCGCTCGTGTAATTAAAGGAGTAAAAAAATACATTAAGAATATTGTTGTTGTAGACGACGGTAGTAAAGACGATACTTATAATTTAGCTAAAAAAAGTAAGGTTGTTGTCTTGGGGCATATTGTCAATTTGGGCAAAGGCGCGGCATTAAAAACAGGCTGTGATTTTGCTCTTGAGCATAATGCAAAAATTTTAATTGCAATAGATGGTGATATGCAACACGACCCAAAGGAAATTCCAAATTTCCTAAAAGCATTAAAAAATAAAGACATAGTTTTTAGCTATAGAAAGTTTTATAAGAAGATGCCTCTTCTATTAAAATTCGGGAACTGGTTCATTAATCACACAACAAAACTATTATATGGTCTTAACTTGAAAGACACGCAATGCGGTTATAGAGCTTTTACATCAGAAGCGTATAAAAAAGTAAGATGGGATGCCTTTGATTATAGCATGGAATCTGAAATGATAGCAAATGTTGGAAAGCATCATTTAAGATACGACGAAATTCCAATTCAAACAATTTACTCAGACAAGTACAAAGGCACTACACCAATTGATGGAATTAAAATTGTATTGAATATGATTTTATGGAGGCTGGCAAAATAAAATGATACCCGGAATACAAATTATTGGATTTTTATTTGGCTTGGTTATGTTATATCTTACTTTCCTATACTACAAAAGAGGAGACTATGAGAGCAGAAGTTTTGTTGTTTGGGTTTGCGTTTGGCTGTTCTTTTTAATTATGATTATGCTTCCTAAAACGATCTATGGATTAATGGAGACTCTTAAGATAGAAAGAACAGCAGATTTTTTCGTCGTTGGCGGTTTTTTATTTTTCTCTCTTGTAATATTCTACTTATTTGTTACGCTAAAAAGCATGCAGAAAAAGATTGAAAAAATAGTAAGGGTTATTGCCATGAAAGGCAAAAAATAAAGTGCTTAAAAGATGAAAATCTTGTTTGTTCTGGAAAATTATATTCCGCATATCGGTGGCGTTGAGGTTTTGTTCAAAAATTTAAGTGAAGGGCTTGTAAAGCAAGGCCATGATGTTGCAATAGTAACCCATAGGCTTAAAGGAACAAAAAAAAGAGAGGTAATTAATGGCGTCAAAGTACGCAGGATTTCTTGTTTTAATAGCAGGTATTGGTTCACATTCTTATCTATCCCTGTACTGCTAAAAGAAGCAAAAAATGCTGATATTATCCACGCTACAATGTTTAATGCCGCATTTCCTGCATGGCTTGCTGCCAGAGTAAGAAAAAAGCCTTGCATTTTGACTATTACTGAAGTTTGGATAGGCTTATGGAGTCTATGGAGCAAGCTTGGTGAAATGGGTTGGCTGAGTGCAAAAGCGCATGACGCGCTTGAAAGAGTAATATATCTGCTACCATATGACCGCTATGCGTGCATATCAAAATCGACCCAAAAAAAGCTTTTATTGATAGGTATCAAAAAAAACAAGACAGAAGTGATTTATCCTGGCATTGATTATAATCTCTTTAATCCAAAAAAATATAGCATGCAAAAAATAAGAAAAAAGCTCGGCTTAAAGAATAATTTCGTTTACATGTTCTATGGTAGGCCGGGAGTCAGCAAAGGTCTCGAATATTTGCTTAGGGCTGTTCCGACCATAGCAAAAAAAATTCCTGGCTCGAAGTTGCTTGCCATAGTAAGCAGAGATAAAGCATATCAAAAAAGATACGCATTAATGCTAAGGTTAATAAAAGAGTTAAAGATTCGGGACAAAATCATGCTCTTGAATCCTGTTCCATGGAAGGAGCTACCATACTATCTAAAAGCCGCCAATTGTGTTATTGTTCCCAGTCTAACAGAAGGTTTTGGCCTTACAGCTGCAGAAGCATGCGCCATGCAGAAGCCTGTTGTGGCTTCAAATACAACTTCTTTGCCAGAAGTCGTAAGTGGAAAGTATGTTTTAGTTAAACCACAAAATTCAGAAGAGATTGCTAAAGGAGTTGAAGCTGTTTACAATAAAAGGGTTAAAGGTAGAGGCAAAAAAATATTCAGATGGAGTGATAATATTAAGAGACATTTAGAAATTTATAGAGAACTACAAAAAATAAAGGAATAAAAATAAATAAAAACAATTACTACTCTTCTTTTTTACTTTTCTCTTTGTGTTTTGAGTATATTGAGTTAAATATGATGGCTATTGCCATTAATAAGATAAAGCTAATTGCTATTGCCAGTCTCATTGAAGAAAAAAGCAGTCCTAAATAATATACGCATGTTGGAAAAACTCCAAGACCAATAAAAAATGAAAAAGCTATTTTTTCCATCATTGGCAAATCAAAATTTTTGAAAATCAGATAAGTTGGAAGGAAAAAAAGCAGAACAAAGCCAAGGATTACCCTAACACCAGTGATGCCAAATAAGATAAAGAAAAAAGCTGCTGCTATTAAAAACAAAAATACTACAAACTGATTTTCTTTAAGCAACTTTGTATATTTTGACACCATTTTGATCATAAATTAAGTCTCCTTTAACATTTCCTTTTTCCCACTCTTGTAATTGCGCTATAGATTGTTGATCGCCTAACATTTGATACCATGAGTAGTCCATCAATACATAATTTGTTCTGTTAATATTAGGATCATTAATTGGGATAACATTAAACTGGTCAAAAATTCCGAGTCTGGCGGAAACTGCTTGTAGCCATGCCCTGTGCAGGAATGTTGGAGTTCCAACATACATAACTCCGGCATCCTGAGGCAGATTATCATTAATCCAATTTGCTGCTTCGAACTGGGCAGAGTTTAGTCTCTGTATACCGCCATAAGCAGACTTAAATTGATTGTAGGTGGCTTTTGCTCCTATAGAAAGAATAAGTATAGCTGCCAAAATAACAAGAACATATTTTATGGTTCCTCTTGATTTTTCATCCATTTTTATAAATGAGGGTATAGAGGTTATACCAATGGCTATCAGTGAATAAAAAATTATAGATTCGGCATAAAATAACCTTATTATTTTAGATTCAAGATAGACTCCTACTACGTCAGTATGCAGAAGCAAATAAAGTGCTATTATCATGCTAAGCATCAATAAGTCTTTTCTTTTTCTTCTTATAGCAAGGAAAGCTATTCCTAAGAATAAAAAAGGCAATGTCCAATAGCCATAATAAATATCCTTATACGAAAAAATAAAAGCGGGATAACTGCCAGCAATTTCTTGAGGAAAATCATACCATTTAAAAATTCTCGAGAATCTGGTATAGTTAATATCCTTTTTTAAGGATACATTACCAAATTGCATTTCTGGATTTTCATATTCATATAAGCCAACATTATACAACACTCTTCGAAAATTAGAACGTGTCTGCAGAGGTGCGAAAGTAAAAATTATAATAAAAAAGAGGCATAAAGCAAAAAAAACATGTTTCATATTTATTGGGATCTTCCTTTCTTTTACCATAATTAAAATAAAGTAAACCATAATCATCCCAAAGCATAAGAGAAATCCGATGGGGTGAAAAAGAAATTGAATGGCAAATAAAACAAATATTATGTATAAATAAAGGGGCCTTTCTTCTTTTTTATCCTTTTTTTCTAAGAACGAATTAGTATATTCGTAAAAAGCATATAATATTAGCGGAATAAAAGCAAAGGAAATGGCTGTTGCCCATTGCCCCCATAAATATGTAAATCGTTCCCTCATCGAAAATATAATAAAGAAATTGGCAAGCATAGCTGTTGTTGACCCAAACAGTTTTCTCAACAAAAAGTATAAAGAGAAAAAGATTACAGAGCAAGTTATTGCTAAATATAAATAGAATGGAACTACCCTATCTCCGCCGATTACCTCTGTTATAGCAAGCCCTGTATAAAACTGAGGGGCATAAGCAAGAAATCCTTGCTTAACTTCTACATCAAGCCCCAATACAGAATTTATGGGGGGCACCTGCGTTAAGGGTTTATCTGTAAGATATATTCTATCCGCCAAAAAAAAGTGAATTGTAGCATCGCTCTCGCCATATGGTATTTTTTGCTGTTGAAATGGCAAAGTCCATAGGTAAAGCATACTTAAATAAAGAGCAATTAAAAATAAAACCTCTAACTTCTTAAACCTATTTTCTTCCTGCAGTTTATTTTGTTCTGTCATTTTTAATCCAATAATACCCACAGTTTTCATTGACAATTCTTTTTTTCAAATTCTTCTAGGCTAATTTGCGTTTAACTTTTTTTGTTGTTTCTGCTTCTTCTTTTTCTCTTGCCAGTTTAATGATATAAACAAAAGCTAGACCAAGCCAATAAAGATTTTGTATTATGGCAAAGAAAATAAGCATAAAGAGAAGCTTATTTATAATAATAAAAAAGATTAAAGCAAACATCCTTGTTCCATGGCCTATTATAAAATAATTCAATATGCTTGACTTGCTTAATATTGAATTTCTTGATTTTGAGATGCTGCTTTCGCTATAACCTCCGGATATGAGAATACCTACAGTAAAGGTAATATATATGCCTGTCAAAAATAGGAGCCCATAAAGCCATATGCTGAAGTCATGAGTTTTATTAAAAAGGTTAAAACATAATCCTATTATAAGCAGAGCATCAATAAATCTGTCAAAAAGATTATCAAGGAAATTTCCTATCTTGGATGTTGCTTTTTTCATCCTTGCTAATCCACCATCAACCCTGTCAAAAACGAATGAAAAAAAGATAGATAATATTATCAAAAGGGGATATTTGTTGAGAGCCAGCAATGCAGAAGCAAGTACACCTAAGAAAAAAGAGAAAAGAGTTATCATATTAGGTGTTATATTTGTACGCGACAAAGGTTTTACAAGCAATGAAGCAATCTTAACAACTATCCAGTCAACAATAGGATTTTCCGTGCTTTGTCTGTTGACATATTCTTTTTTCATCATTTTATTTTTTGATAGATGATTTTTATTGAAATTCCTGTAAAGAGATATTTTAGAAAAGTGTAGTCTATTATGTCTGAAGGAAAAAAATTACAGAAAAAAGCCATAATTTTTTGATATAAAATGAAAAGTCTATGCCTAAATGTTAACTTTCCTCCCGGAACCTGATGACAGAATCTCGCCTTTACAATTTTTAGGTTTCGTTCTTTTCCATAATCCTTTTTTTGGACAAAATCTTTTAATGCTTTCATTGTAAAGCCTCTTTTATGGTATAAACTGTCCCAGCCAGAGGTTTCGTGAGCTACTTGAATCTCAATTTTGCCTTCTGGTTTTGTTACCCTTACAAATTCCTCTATTAAGGGTATCGGATCGCTGAAATCTTCAAGAACATAACCACAGTACAAGTAATCAAAAGTGTTGTTTTTAAAAGGCAAGGGCAATTTTTTTAAGTCCCATATGAAGTCTGCCCCCAGTTTACCATGACTGTCTAAGTTGATCCATCCTTCTCTTATGTCTCTCCCACATCCAATATTGAGTTTTTTCATTTTTGTCTGCTATTAACTTAAAAAAACCGTATTTAAATCTTTTTTGTTTCGGTGAGGAGGTCTGTATTAACTAAAAGTTTATAAAGAAAACAAGAGCTTTAAAAGTATAAAAATGGCAAATTACAAATGTGTTTGTAAGAAAAAGACATGCAATTTTAAGAAAATTAAACATTGTACTAACCAAAGAAAATACATATCTGTTATTGCCCCCACCTATAATGAGAAAGAGAACATAAAGAGGCTGACTATTGCCGTATCCAAGGTTCTTGCTGGAAAGAATTTTGAAATTGTTATTATTGATGATAACTCTCGGGATGGCACAGCAGAGATAATCGACAAGTTAGCAAAAAAAAGAGAGGTGGTGGCATTACATAGATATGGTATCAGTAATATTTTTTCTGCAATTCAAGATGGGATAAAATTATCAAGAGGTGAAAATATTGTGATTATGGATTCTGATTTTTCTCATCCACCGGCTATTATTCCCGAATTGTTAAAATATATTAATGAATACGATATTGTTTCTGCCTCTAGGTTCATCAGAGGCAGTAATATAAAAGCTCCATTTGCAAGAAAATACGCAACAATAGGGCTTAATTTTGTAGTTAGGCTAATACTTGGGTTAAAGCAAAAAGATTTAACCGGTGGTTTTCATGCTATAAGGAAAGAAGCATTTAATAAATTAAAATTTAAATATCCTGCAATATGGGGCGAGTTTGATATGGAGCTATTTCATCAGGCTAACAAAAATAATCTAAAGATAAAAGAAATACCCTTTACCTATAATTTCAGAAAAGAGGGGAAATCAAAATCAAAAAGCTTATTAAAGTATGGTTTGGTATACTTGACTAGAGCGGTTCAGCTACGCTTTTCAAGATAGATCGCTCTATAACAAAATGAAATTTATACCTGTTGCAGAACCAAAATTGGGAAAAAAAGAACTAGAGTACGTTACAAATTGCATAAAGACAAATTGGATTTCTTCTCAGGGCAAGTATGTTGGCGAATTTGAGAGAAAATTCAGCTCCTATTGCGGAGTTCGGCATGGTGTTGCAGTATCAAATGGAACAGTCGCTTTGCATCTCGCTCTAGCAGCATTAGGAATAAAAAAAGGCGATGAAGTCATTGTTCCAAACTTTACTTTTATAGCCCCTGTAAACGCTGTTACATATACTGGTGCCAAGCCTGTTTTTGTTGACTCTGATAAAAAAACTTGGAATATTGATACAAATAAAATAGAAGAAAAAATAACAGAAAAAACGAAAGCGATTATTCCCGTCCATTTATATGGTCACCCTTGTGATATGGGTCCAATTATGAAAATAGCAAAAAAGCATCATTTATTTGTAATTGAAGACTGTGCAGAAGCACATGGTGCGGAATATAAAGGAAAGAAGGTGGGTTCTTTTGGAGATATCGGCTGCTTTAGTTTTTTCGGCAACAAGATAATAACAACCGGCGAAGGGGGGATGTGTATTACAAACAACAAAAAACTGGCTAGTAAAATGGATATGCTTAGAGACCATGGAATGAATAAAAAGAGAGCATACTGGCACCCAATTATTGGATTTAATTACAGGATGACAAATCTTCAAGCAGCAATCGGTGTTGCCCAATTAGAAAAAATCGATAATATTATAAAAATAAAAAGAAAAAATGCCCAATTCTACAACTCTTTGTTAAAAAACGTTAAGGGAATAACCTTGCCGCCAGAGGAAAAATATGCTAAAAATGTTTATTGGATGTATTCTATTTTGATTCAAGACGATTTTCCAATTAGCAGGGATAAGTTGATAACAAAGCTTAAAGAGAAAAAAATTGATTCGAGACCTTTTTTTAATCCTGTCACTTCAATGCCACCATATAAATCTAATGAAAAGTTTCCTGTAGCTAAAGAATTGTCAAGAAAAGGTATTAACTTACCATCTTCTGCCAATTTAACAAAAAATGACATAGAAAGGATAGCTTCTGTTTTAACTTCTGTTAAAAAATAAAAGATGGTGATGCTGTTTAAAGAAAAAATTTTAAACAAAAAAACCTTGTTATCACTGTTAGTTGGCTTCATCGTACTGTACTTCCTTCTTACAAAATTAGATTTTGCTGAGTTACTGAATATAATAAAAAATATTAATATTTTTTATTTTATATTGTCTCTCTTTATTAGTTTTTCCGTATTTCCATTGTTAGCGTTAAGATGGCAAGTTCTCTTGAGAAATGTAGGTCTAAAAAAAAGGGTAAGGGATCTAAATGAGATTGTTTTTTTGTCGAATTTTATTAATTGTATTGTTCCTGCAAAAGCCGGTGAACTATATAGGGCCTATCTTATAAAAAAGAATTATAGATTCTCTATGTCAAAAACAATCGGTACTATTTTTGTTGAAAGATTAATTGATATGGCCTTTTTGATTGCTCTTATGATAATTTCTATTGAGGTTGTTTTTAGGGGGGTGTTCCCAGCTATAGTTATAACACCTGTTAAGATCCTACTAATTTTGACCATTATTTTTATAATCTTAGCTTTTGTCATGAAACATCAAAGAAAGAGGATTATGAAAATCTTGCCAAAAAAAATAAAAAAGATATTTGGCAATTTCGAAAGAGGTATATCGGGGTGTTTAAGATGGAGAGATATGCCTCTGATTGGTTCTTACTCTGTTTTGCGGTGGTTTATTCAAATTATGTCCTTTTATTTTATAATTCTAGCAATTAACTTAAAAATCTCGTTCTTTTTGATAGTATTTATTACTTTGGCTTCTGCTCTAATTACGCTGATTCCTATTACCCCTGGGGGATTGGGAATGGGGGAACTTGCGATTGCTGGAATCTTAGTCATGTTTAGCGTAGAGAAAAATTTGGCAATTTCTGCTTCAATTTTGATAAGATTTATAGGCTATTGGTGCGTGGTTTTGGTTGGTAGCATTGTTTATATGTTAAGTTCAAAGAAATGAAATTATTTGATTAGAAAAGTATATAAAATGCCAAAAAACAGACTGATATAAAGGTGTAAAATGGCTAAAATAGCACTGCTAACCCCAACATTTTCTCAATTTAGTGGCATAGACAGAGTTGTTGAGCTAAATGCTGAAGAATTTGCTAAAAAGAACGATGTCACAATATTTACTCTTAAAGCTGGAATGAAGCCAAAAAATGCTAGAATAAAAGTAATTGAATTAGGAATGCCGAAGAATCCTTTTTTAGAGCGCCTTTACAGACTTTTTTTCTTCTTAGACTGTGTAAAGATAAGAAAGTATGGAAAAAAGCTAAAGGATTATGATTTAATTATAAGCCATCAATATCCAATGAATCTCATAGCGGCTTATGCAAAAAAGCATTATGGCGTTAAGTACATCTATCATAATCATGGCGTGGCTTATCCAAGATTGTTTTCCAATCTGCCTGAAAAAGCATATATGCATTTATTCAGATTTTTAACTAATTTAAGCGTCAAAAAAGCCGATTCTGCAATTTCAATAAGCAAATACTTGCAAAAAAAACTTAAGGAGGAAACTGGAATGAATAGCAAAGTAGTTTACGATCCTATTGACAAAAAAAGATTCCATAAAGGCATAAACGGAAAAAAAATAAGAAAAAAGTACAATCTTGGCAAAAGTCCTGTTTGCCTCTATGTTGGAAGAATTTCCCCACATAAAGGAGTTCATCTTTTGATAAAAGCATTTAATCTTGTTTTGAAAGAGATCCCACATGCTAAGTTGCTAATAGTTGGAAAACCTACATTCAATCAATACTCAAAAAAACTTAAAAAGATAAGTAGCAAATCTGTTATATTTGCAGGGTTTGTTCCTGACGCACAATTACCTTATTATTATGCGGCATGCGATGTTTATACAACCGCAAGCCTATGGGAGGGTTTTAACATGACTGTTGCTGAAGCACAATCATGCGGAAAGCCTGTTGTAGCCTTCAATTTATGTTCACATCCAGAGGTTGTTAAAAAAGGCATACTTGTTAAGCCAAAAAACATAGAAGAATTTGCAAATGCTATAATAAAATTGATAAAAAGCAAAAAATAAAAATGAAATCTGCAAGGACAAGACCTAGAATAAGTATTGTTATCCCAACCTATAACGAAAGAAAAAATATACCTATTCTAATTAAAAAAATTCTCAATTTGGGCCTAAACACAAAAATCATAGTTGTTGATGATAACTCGCCTGATGGCACTGGCGAAATAGCAGATAGACTTGCTAAAAAATATAAAAATAAAATTTTTGTAATCCATAGAAAAGGCAAACTAGGACTTGGAACAGCTTACATAGCAGGATTTAAGTACGCTATTAAACAAGGTTCTGACTTGATATTTAGCATGGATGGCGATTTATCGCATAATCCGAAGTATATTCCTGATTTTTTGAAAAAAATTAATCAAAGTTATGATATTGTTTTAGGCTCAAGATACATAAAAGGAGGGGACTTTAGCCTAAATATAAAGAGGAAAATAATAAGCAAAAGTGCGAATTTGTTTGCCAAATGGATGCTAGGTATGGATGTGAATGACTTAACAACAGGCTATAGGTGTTATAAAAGAAAAGTGCTTGAGTCAATAAATCTTGACAGCATAAAAAGCGGGGGGTATTCTTTTTTGGAAGAGATTTTATTTTTCTGCAAGAAAAAAGGGTTTAAAATGGCAGAAACGCCAATCATCTTTACATTAAGGAAGGGGGGAAAATCTAAATTGGCCAGAAAAGAGATAATAAAATTTTTCTTTACGATATTCAGATTGAAATTTAAAGGAGTCAAATGAAATACGCAAAAGAATGGGGGGATTACTGGGATAAATCAAATGTAACTCTTTTCGGAAAGATATGCCATTTTTTCAGAGTAAATATCATTTCAAGATATGTTTCCTATATTCTTGATAAGTATTTCCCAAAAAAAGGAATATTTGTAGAAGCTGGGTGTGGTTCTGGAGAATCTTCGATGAGACTGAAAGGATATAGAAGGAAATATTATGCTCTAGATATTTCAGAAAAAGCCCTTGAAATGGCAAAAAAGATAAAAATATTTGATAAAAGGATTAAAGCGGATATATTTCATATGCCCTTTAAGAAAGAAAGCATAGACGGAATATGGAACCTAGGCGTTATGGAACATTTTACAGAGCAAGAGATAGTAAAGATATTAAACGAATTTTATAGGGTATTAAAGAAAGGTTCTTATGCTATTTTGCTTTGGCCACCCGTTTTCGGCTCTGCAACAATAGCTATGAATTCATTTGAATTTATTGTAAATAAAATTTTAAAGTTAAATATATGGATAAGGCCTGAGGAGAAAACCCAAATAAAATCAATAGGACATATAAAAAGATTATTAAATAAATCAAAGCTTTCTCTTCATAACATACATTTTTCATACAGAGTCCTGTTTATACATCTTGTAATCGTATGCAAAAAAATCAAATAAGATGGATATAAAAAAAAACCTTGTCATTGTAATTTTAATTTTAAGTTTTCTTTTGGTTTTTGTAAATTTGGGGAATAGAGTCATATCCGCAGACGAAAGTTTAACAACAATTGTTGCCAAAACTGTTGCAGAAAAAGGATACCCTTCTGCATTATATGATAACGGCCAGCTCATTATAACAAAAGAAGGGGCATATGCAAACGTTTTTGGCAAGGATGTTTATGCATGGAATTCATGGCTTGAATATTACTTGGCTGCATTGCCTCTTAAGCTGTTTGGTATGAGCGAATTCATGTTGCGTTTTCCTTTTGCGTTGTTTGGTCTCTTTACAATAGTTTTGTTTTATTTCTTTGCAAGGAAACTAACAAACAATAAAGAAGTATCTCTCGTCTCTCTTATTATTCTTGCAACGTCTGTTCCTTTCTTGCTTCACATTAGACAGGCAAGATGGTATCCTTTAGTTATGTTCTTTAGTCTTGCCTTGCTGTTTTCATATTTATGCTTGTTAAAAAAAGAGAAGAAAGCTTCATTTTACTTTATTCTTTCTGCTATACTGCTATTCCATTCAAACTTTTTCATTTTCCTCTCTCTTTTTTTCGGCTTGTTGATTCACTTTATTTTCTTCTTTAAGGAAAAAAATAAAAGAGAAATTTTTAGAAAAAGCATAGTTCCCTTACTATTGATATTTATCCTTACATTTCCATGGTTTTATCTTACACAGCTTTCAAAAGCAACATATCTTAAATTTAGTTTAATGACAACTGTTATCAATTTCTTTCTTTCTTGTTATTATATCTTCATTTATATGTTCCCTCTTATCTTTATATTGTTAATACCTTTAATTTTTAAGAAATATAGAACAAAAAGAAAAGACAAGGAATCTAGTGAATTAAAGGATGTTAGTAAAAATTATCTGCTCGTCTTTATAGTTATCCTTACTTATTTGGTAATTTTGTCTTTAAAAATTGACGCTCTTCCTGGAATGCGCTCTTTAATATTTTTGATGCCTTTATTTTGCTTAATAATTGGCAATATAATTTATAAAATAAAGGAGAAAAATAAAGTAATAGCATATTTGCTTCTTATTTTGCTAATATTTACGAATTTCCTTCATTTGTTTCCTTTTGTTTTTTTTAAGAGTGCTGCTTTAAATGTTTTTGAAAACTTTTACGCTAAAGATAGCTTTTCTCCTGAAGAATTAACTTCGTATGAGAAGCAGACATTTATAGAAAATAGTCTTAATGTGAGATTCTTTTTCTTTGACTATTTGTATGAAATTACTCGTGATTATGACAGCTCTGATGAGTTAATAGTAAATTACATGATAAAAAATGGCAATAAGAATGACACTTTTATCGCAAGTTCATTTCCAAACACAATTTTGCTTTATACAGGGATGAATATGGTTGATTTAAATGCCGGCAGAATTGACTGGATAGTAATAAGGGGCTTTAAAGTAAGAGCTGATATAGAAGAAAATTTCACTAAATCTGTTAATGAAAAAATAAACCTATCAAATTATGACAAAATTGTTATCAACAGCCTTGAAGAAAGATGGGCAGATGCTCCAGATCCTGTAAATCATAGGTTTAAAACTGATAAAAACGGCACTGTAATTCTTTATCATCTAAAGAAATAAAAGAACTCTATAGCCTATTGTAATAAGGCACTTTATTTAGCTTTTATAAATAGAAAAGTTTATAAAAGGGCTAAACATTGTTAAACAATATTAAACATGCCAAAACGATAAAAATGAAGAAAAAGGTTAAAAAATTCGGAAATTCGCTTTGCATAACTCTTGACACGGAAGACAAAGACATCTATGATATTGAAAAAGACGATTTTATTGATATTGAAATAAAGAAAGTTATTAAGCATAAACCAAGCGAAGAGCAAGAGGCTACCAAAAAACCTAAAATTAAAACAAAAGCGATTATTGTAGCAGCTGGTAAAGGCGCACGTTTGGGGGGGTTGCTACAAGAGCCGAAATGCATGCTAGAGATTGGTGGAAAAACAATATTACGCAGAGCTATAGACACATTTAAAGCATGCGGCATAAACGATATTATAATTGTGAGGGGTTATGAAAAGGACAAAATATCTTACTCGGACGTTAGATATTATGAAGACCGAGATCCTCAAGGAATTTTAAGCTCATTAATGGTTGCGGAAAAAGAAATGAGTGATGAATTTATTTTTACTTATTCTGACATCCTATTTAAAAAAAGTATCATAGAAAAAGTATTGCAAAGCAAAGCCGATATAGCATTGGTTATTGATACGGACTGGATAAGCCATTATGTCGGCAGAACAGATCATCCAATAGCAGAAGCAGAGAACGTTATCATTTTAGGAGATAAAGTGACAAGAATTGGAAAAAATCTTAGTGCTGAGGAATCTCACGGAGAATTTATCGGTATAGCCAAGTTTTCTAAAAAAGGGGCAAATGCCCTAAGAGAGGTTTACAGAAGCTTAAAAAAGCGATTTAAAGGTAAGCTTTTCCATGAAGCAAGAGAATTTGAAAAGGCTTACTTAACTGATATGATTCAAGAATTAATCAATAGAGGCTATAATGTCGCTCCTGTTAAAATAAAAGGCGGATGGCACGAGCTTGATACGCTGCAAGACTTAGGGAGATTAAGTCTGTTGTATAGACTGTAAGTTTTAACTAAAAAATGAGGTTCAATAAAACATTTTTTAATATCTGGACTTCATATGCCACATATTATTTTGGTAAAGTAAATTTAAGCATAGTTGTTCCAGCATTACTGGCAACATACAAAAATCTAAGCTTGTATAATGTTGGTCTCGTCTCTAGCGGATTTTTCTTTTCTTATGCTATTGGGCAGTTTTTGCATGGGCAAATTTCAGAGCGTTATAATCCATTTATGTATATTGCATTGGGTCTTATATTTTCAGGAATTATGAACTTAATTCTTGCTTTTTCTGCAGGATTTTTTTTGATTTTACTTATTGGAGAAACTTTAGATGGTCTTTGTCAGTCTATGGGCTGGTCTTCTTGCGTAAGAGCCAATTCTATAATACAGCCTGCTAAAAATAGGGAAAAATCCTCTATATGGCTAGGAACATCATATCAAGTTGGCAATTCAATAGCATGGCTTATATCTGCTTTCGCTGTTGGTGCATGGGGTTGGGAAGCAGGATTTTGGGTTGCTAGCGTATTTCTCCTTGTAAGGGGGGTATTGCTATTAGCAATAAAGCCTAAAATAAAGGTAAGACCTCCTCAAAAAGTAAAATCCCAAATTAAAAGCACATTATCCTTCCCTATTGTTTTGGGAGGCTTTTCATTATGCTTATTAAATATGGTCAGATATGGGGTCATTACTTGGATACCCTTATATTTATTTACGTCACAAAACCTTGCAGTACAGCAAATGGGAAAAGTAGGTTTAAGTATATTCTTAATTCCTATAGCAGGTGTTCTGGGCACCCTTATGTATAATAGATTTAAGATACATAAAGATGTTCTTACTGTTATATTTCTGATTATGCTCGCGGCCAGTTTCATTATATTCCCTTTTACAACAGGTTTATTGGCAGTAATAATCCTGTTAATTGGAAGTTTTTTCTTATATGGCCCCCATGTTTTTTTAGTTACCACGCTTCCAAGCCGCTTTGTAGATAAACAAGTAGTTGCAGCATCTACAGGATTCATAGATGGCATGGGCTATATTGGCACTGTTTTAATAGGGGTTATTGTTCCCTTTTTAGTCACATCAGCAAAGGGCAGTTGGACAAATGTGTTTATATTTTGGGCGATTCTTTCAGTTATAATAGCTATTCTTGTTGGAACAGTTTATGTCACCACATTCAAAAAAAGGCATATAGTCAATGGGGTTAGCCCGCCTCTTTAAATAAAAGAGGCTTTTATAACTGCCATTTTAATAAGCACTCCTTTGGGATGCGGCCTATTTAAGCAAATTTACCACTAAGCATAAGGCCAAACAAAAAAGATTTAAAAGCTCTTTTCTAAGAAATAAGTATACTAAAGAAGAATAAAGATGAAGCTAACAAAAGAGCAAATAAAAAGGATTAAGGAGCATAGAGACGAAGGTATTATCGGGACATTGATAATAAGAAAAATATCTAGGGTAATAACAGCGTGCCTTGCTGGAACAAAAATTGGCCCTATCCCAATCAATATAAGCTCCTTTGTTGTTGGACTGACTGCAGCCTTTTTTCTTGCTTTGGGAGAATGGAGGTACTTAGTAATTGGCGGCATTTTGGTCTTATTTTCTTATATCTTAGATAACGTAGATGGAGAAATAGCAAGATTAAAGGGAATGGTTACAAAAAAAGGGGGATGGCTTGATACGCTTTTTGACAGAATCGTAGAAGGAGCGATATTCTTTGGAATTTGTTTTGGACTTTATAATCAAACTAATAACCCCTTAATATGGATGTACGGTTTTATTGCAATCATAAGCGTATATATGAGCGAAATAGTCCCTAACATAACTGCTTTACAGTTAGAAAAGACTGCTTTAAAAAAAACCCATGGCAGTCTTTTTTTGACCAAAATTTTTAAAAAATTGAAGATAAAGCAAAGTTTTCTTTCTCTTGGTATTGACGTTAGGCTTTTTATAATAGCTTTAGGCGCTATGCTTAACCAACTAATGCTTGTATTATGGTTTTTTATGATAATCCAGAATCTTTACTGGATTGCGATAATGCTGCTTGTAGGAATTAGAAAAGAAGCAGAATTCGCAAAATGATAAAGCAATTTTATAATTTTGCCTTGAATAGGATGAGTTATGGAAAAGAAACAGCAAAAGGCCATCCGGTAGTTGTTGCAATTGAACCAACTAGTATATGCCCTATGAAATGTGTTATGTGCCCGGCAAAAAATATGAAAAGAAAGGGGGGTTTTATGGATATAAACTTATTTAAGAAAATTGTAGACCAAGCAAAAAAATACAGCCCCTTTATAAGTTTAGAAATTTTTGGAGATTCTTTGATGCATCCCCACATAGATAAAATGGTGAATTATCTGCGTAAAAACAAGATAGTATCACAAATTTCTACAAATCCTATACTTCTTACAGAACAAAATATTAAAAAAATAGAAAACCTCGACTTTCTTGTTGTTAGTTTGGATGCTACCGATGAGACTACTTACAGGAAAATTAGGGGAGGAAAAAATTATAGTTTGGCTGTAAAGAGAATTAATAACCTGCTAAGGAAAAAGAAAAGGCCTTTCGTAGTGATTAGAATGATTAGGCTGCCAGGTTTAGATTTTAAAAAGTATAAAAAACAGTGGAAACATGCAGATAAAGTAGATTGTAAGGAGCCACATACATTTGGAACAGGCAAATCAAAATGGAATTATAAAGGAACTTGTTTTAAATTTTGGCAGGGTCTTCATATTTATTGGGATGGGAGAGTTACAGTCTGCTGTTTTGATTATGATGGGAAAGCTATAATTGGCGACGCAAATAAACAAACTCTGGAAGAGATATGGAATAGTGATAAAATGAAAGAAATGAGGAGAATGGAATGCCCATTATGCATTAGATGCACTGAAAGAGTAAAACCAATAGGTTATTTGCAGTATCTAATAAATTATATTTACTGGCGCAATTTCAGAGCAATAGAAAAAAGTAGAAAGGTCATTAGAAGATAAAATGGCTAAAAAAATAGTTTTTATTAACGTAGCGATACATTTTGCAACTTATCAGTATGCTATCGGAAAAAAGCTGGAAGAAAAAGGGGTGGGAATATCATATGTAACTTATTCCAAGGAAGCTGCTAATTTCTTAAAGAAAAGAGAATGTGATGTTAGCTATATTCCTGATGTAGTTAAGAATTATAAAATCAAAGATTCTACTGAAAATGTTCTTAGAAAAATAGAAGAAAAATATGGCGTAAATGCAGACCTTATTTTATTTGGCGACTACGATCATTCTTTCATGCGCAGAGAAAAAGCGTTTAAGAGCATGATAAAAAATTTCATGTTTTGGGAAGATTACCTTAAAAATAAAAAAGTAGATGCGATAATAGGAAGCACGGAAAGATTTGTCGGAATGATTCCGTATGCTGTAGCGAAAAAACATAACACAAAGTATATCATCTGGACAAGGGCGGTCATTCCAAATCATTTTGTATTAACCGAAGATCAGATGGGTCATTGGAGTGTTTTAGATAAATATTGGGAAAGGAATAAAAATAGAAAATTAACTCTAGAAGAAAAAGAAAAAGCCAAAGAAATTATTAACCATATTATAGAAAAGAAAAAATCATTATATTTGGTTGTTGGAACTCCAGTTGTAACACCAAAAGAAATACTTTTCTTTTTAAAAAGACTTTATCTTAATATTTTTGTCGAAAAATTTAGAAATCCTTATGCGAGAGTTATGGGTATTGCTCTAGAGAAAGCTAAAAAAGCAATAAGAAAGTATTTTGTTAAACCATTATATTCAAAACCAGATTACAATGAAAAATATTTCTTTCACCCATTGCATGTAGAAAATGATGCTCAAATTCTTGTAAGAGCTCCACAATATTTTAATCAGGTGGCTTTGATTAGCTATATTGCAAAATGTTTGCCAGTAGGTTATAAGCTTTATATAGAAGAACATCCAAATAACAGGGGGGGAACACCAATTAAAATCCTTAAAAAATTTAAAGAAATACCTAATGTTAAACTACTTCATCCTTCAACACATGGACATGATGTTATACGGCATGCTTCCGGCATAACAACAATAAATAACACTATTGGATGGGAAAGTCTTTTATACAAAAAACCAGTGATTAATTTTGGACCTTGTTTTTATGAAGTTTCCGGATTAACTTACTCTTTAAGAGACTTAACAAAACTTCCAGAAACTATTAAAAAAGCATTAGAAAAGAAAGATTTTGATGAAGAAAAATTATTAAGATTTGTAAATGCTGTTTTAAAATCTGTTTATCCTGGAAATTTGAATTTCTATTACCAGTTTGCAAAAAAAGCGATGACTGATGAGAATATAAGTTTGATTGCCAAGGGGATATCCAAAGAATTAACAAAAAGTTAATTTATCCTTTTTAGTCTTCTTTTTTCTTTGTTAAGTACTTTTTTATTCTCTCAAAAGCAATTTTAAATCCTTCTCCATTTTTCTCATGACCTCTCCATACCTCAGGTATCATTGTTATAGAGTCGTCAATCTCAAGATCGTGAAAAAGAGGCATTATTTTTGAAAAATCAATTTCTCCCTCATCTATTTGGAATCCCTCTCCATCAACACCATCCGCATCAGCAAAGTGAATATGTTTAATTAAAGGTTTGACTCTCTCAATAAATTCAATTAAATCTTTAGCAGCCCATTTACAATAAAGTTGAGCGTGGCTTAAATCAAAACAAAAACCATAATTATTTTCCTCACAGAATTTCTTGATTTCATCCGCGTCTAATAAAATATGGCAGTTCCATTGTCCCCCAAAAAACCATGGAAAGGGGGGCATATTCTCAACAAGAATTACAATCCCTTTTTTGTCGAGCTCGCTTAAGCTTTTTTTAAGATTTTCTCTTAGCTCATTAATTTTTTCTGTATCTATAATTCTTTTTAAGCGCATGCCACCAGGATGCAAAACAATCATTGGTTTACTAGAAAAATGCTTTGAAATCTTTATTGTTTTATCAATTACACGCTGGATTAATTTTACTGATTCCTTGCGGGAATGTTGCAAACTTTGAGAGTCATCACTACACAAATCAATAAGCTTTCCTTTATAGTATTCTGGTGCGTGAACAACAAGTTCTTGGTCAAAATGTGCATTATCAAAAGAATGTTCTGTATCTAAATCCTTATCAGAAAAGTGAAATTCAAAAACATCTGGTTTCAAGTTGAGCATTGGCTGGATATCATGAAACCTAACTTTAATGCCTTTTTTCATCCTAGATCTGATTCTACAAAGAGTTCGTCAGCTTTGATATCCCTTTTCGCCTTTTTTCCTATTAAAACAGAAATAAGTTGAGGGCTTAATCCACGTCCCGGGCTTTTTGCATCAACCATCTCTTCAGTAATTACCTCTCCTTTCTTTATATTCCTTGCTGCAACTAAACTTTTACCAAGAATTTCTCTTTGCAGACCCTCCCCTCTTGTAAAGTGTTTTTTTCCATCGCCAAGTGCAATTTCTGCTGTTCTTATATATTTTACTAATCTTGGTAATCCTGATGCTTCAACACTTGCAGCATGATCGGGTCCTGGCATTGTCCTATCCAATGTTATATGCCTTTCAATAGCATTTGCTCCTAATGTAACAGCAGTAGCAGAGATAACCAGCCCTCTTTCATGACCAGAATATCCAACAGGCACTTGGAAGCTTGTTTTTAGAGTATTAATAAAACGAAGATTGAGATCCTTAAATGCCGCAGGATAAGTGCTATTGCAATGCATCAACATGAATTCCGCTTTTAGTTTATTTAAAAAATCAACTGTAAGCTTTATCTCTTCAAAATGGCTCATTCCAGTACTAACTATCATAGGTTTTCTCTTTGAAGCAACATATTTTAATAAAGGAAAGTTTGTCATGTCTGGTGAACTTATTTTGTATGCACATACACCTAACTTTTCTAAAAAATCAACGCTTTTTTTATCCCATGGAGTGCATAAGAAAATTATTCCTTTCTCTTTGCAATAAGCAAATAATTCTTTGTATTCGTCTTCGCTCAGCTCAACTTTTTTTAAAACGTTCATTAACGTCTCTAAGCCCTGACTATCTAAATTTGGATTCTCTATTAATTTTTTTTGGTATAAACTGTTCAAATCTCTTTTTTGGAACTTAATAACATCTACTCCCGACTCTGCAGCAAGATCCACCAATTTCTTAGCTATATTTAAACTTCCATTGTGGTTTATTCCTACTTCTGCGATTATTAAGATAGGATGCCCATCCCCCACAATTTTACTTCCAATTTTTATTGTTCTCATTTTATTTATTCGCTACTCTATAGAGATAAAGTTTCTTTTATAAATTTTTCCTTTTAATGATTTGCTCTACTAACCAAAAATCAAATTCTGTATCTACATCAAAAGAGTTTTCTTCCGGCATAATATAAAGAGCTATTTTACCGCCTAATCTGGAGTTTTTGTTCATTAAAATTCCTCTTTTTGTCACATAAATTGAGCCGTTTTCCCTATATAATTTTTTTTCTTGTTTTAAAGGCCTGTGCTTTGGATCGTAATTTGTAGGAATTGCCATATCTCCTTTTTTCTCCCATAAAAAATAAGGAAAAAAGTCGTAAACACTAACTAGAGAGTCTGCTTTTGCTTTTAACAAAGTATTAAGAGCATTGTCTATATCATCCTTTTCCCTCAGAGGACTTGTTGGCTGCAATAATACAATTAAATCGGGGGAATATCCTTTTTTTTCAAGTGTTCTAACAACATGCTGCAAAACAGGTTCCATTTTGGCGGTATCTGCAGTTAATTCGGCAGGCTCCTCAATAACTTCTGCGCTATATTTTTTTGCTATGGCGGCAATTTCCGCATCTTCTGTTGAAACAATTGTCCTATCAATAAGGTTGGATTTAAGTGACGCTTCGATTGTATAAGCAATTAAAGGCTTTCCTGCTAACAGTTTTATATTTTTTCTAGGCACGCCTTTGCTGCCTCCTCTTGCAGGAATTATTGAAATTATTTTTGGTCTATGTTTCATTTTATTTCTCTTTATATATTTTAGCCTCGAATATGATGGCATGAGCAAAAAATAAGCTTCTTAAAAAACTATACTCATATAATTTAATAAAAAAAGGATGAATATTAATGACATTCATAAAACTATAAACTGATTTGAAAGTAATCTTCCTTTTAACTTGATAAAAATATTTTCTATCAAACATGGCTTTTTTATAATCCTTACAATAGTCTCTAAACATGTTATATCTAAAAGGCCTTATATGAAATTCTGAGGTGTTATTACTAAAATGGGGGACTATAAAAGTTATCTTTGCATTAGGTTTACATACTCTATAAATCTCGTCAATAAGTTGATAAAGATTAAAAATGTGTTCTAAACAACTTTCACAATAAACTTCATCAATAGAGTTATTTTTAAAAGGGAGGGGTTTTTCTAAATCTAATTGCATAAAATTATTTCCAACATGGCTAAAATCTTCAAAATCTATGTTAATAAAACCTTCTTTAAATTTCTTTCCACACCCAAGATTCAATTTTTTTAATTTCATTTTACCTGATTTTGCTCTCATATTTCATTTAAAAAATCATGTGCTTAAAAATCTTTTTAAATGCTTTTTAGCAGATTTTTTATCTCTCCAATGCTAACTATTCTGAATACGAAAAGCAGTCCGCAATAAACTAGTCCTGCTATACCAATAACCAAAATTGCTTCAATATAGGGATTAAGGATAAGTAATTCTTTAAGCAAAAGGATTGCTGAAACGAAAATTCCCCCATTACATGCTATTTTAAACCAATCCCGTAATGGAATCTTGATAGATACGAATTCTCTTAGATTAATTAAACTTAAGGAAAACATTATAAAAGCAGTTAGGAATGCTGATATAGACGCTCCAATAATTCCTAGGCCAAAAACTGCAATTAGCAGTATATTAAGAGAAATATTAGAGAAGGCCGTTATTGCTGCTATTTTTAAATTCGTCTTTGGTCTTCCTATGCCAAGAAGCACATTGAAGTTAATTCTAGAGATTGTTATCATAATAAATGCCAAGGACAATATTTTCAAAGAATTGCTTGCTAAGGTATAACTTTTTCCAAATAATAGCCCCAATATTAATTCTGGAAAACAAAACATAATTAATGCAAACGGGATTATCAAAGCAAAAGAATACTTGTATAACTTATTGACTCCATAAATTAATTGCTTTTTTCCTTTTTTTGCCCATAGCTCCGAGGTTATTGGCAAGATTACTGTTGCAAGAGCAAGTCCAAAATAGCTTAACAATGCAGCAGTAGGCAATGAAGCATTATATAAACCAACTTGTTCTAACCCAGAAAAATATGTTAAAATAAAAATATCAATGTAACCTATAATAGACCAATTTATGTCTCCGGCCATACTAAAAATGCCAAAACTAAATAACCTTTTTATTAATTCTTTATCTATCGCAAATTTGCCTTTAGGTAACCAAACAAAAGCTATTTTTGATAAGATCGGAACAAAAATAAGAAGAAGTAAAACTGATGTAAGTAAATAAGCTATGCTTGGGATAACAACGCCCTTGCTTATTTTAAATCCAATAAATGATATAACAAAAACCAAAATAGATCTTGCTAAATCGATGGAAGCGTAATGGCCCATCTTCTGGAATCCTTGGAATATGCCGCCGCATATTAAAATGAAGGGCTTTAGCCAGAAAGAGATGGCCAGCAATTTGATAACTAAAGAAGCATTAGGGTTATGGAAGTAATTTATTGCCAAAAAATCAGAAAGAACTACTATAATTAAGGTAACTAAAGAAGAAACAACAAATTGAAAGCTGAAAATGGAGACAATAGAATTTTTAATTAAATCGTATCTTCTCTTAACCTTGAATTCTGGAATAAATTTTATAAGTGATCTTGTTAAACCCAAGTCTCTAAAAACGACTAAAAAAGTAAATAAAGCAAAAACAGCATAAAATAGGCCATACTCTTCTATCGCAAGGTTTCTTGCTAAGAGCAACCTCAGCAAATAACCAAAAAATAATGCTATTATAGAAAAAGAAAAAATTACTCCTGTTCCTCTGGCAACTTTCCTTGCGTAATTCATTTTATTATTCTATATTACTTTTATTTTATAAACTCAATAATAATGCTAAAAGCAGGAAACAAATACCTCAAAAAAGTTTCTTCATAAATTTTTGGGATTAGATTAAAAATTGGCTCTAATATATAACTTTCCAAATGAAGTCCGCGTGGAAAATATAACCTCCTTTTTATCCTTGAAAAAGCAAAGCCAAGATTATATTCTTCATTTTTAACGTTTAGGCCATATTTTTGCTTCGTGTTTTTTGCAAAACCATCAAATGTTCTTAAGGTGAATGCTCTTTTATGTTGAAAAGAAGCCCAAGTATGAATAATAGTTTGGTATGGAACTTCTATAATTAATTTTCCTCTTGGCTTAAGAATTCTATGGAGCTCTTTCATTACTCTTACTAAACCATCAAGATGCTCAAGAATATTCCTTGCATAAATTTCATCAAAATAGTTCTTTTTAAAAGGATATGGAAATTTATTTAAGTTATGAACTACGTCAACCCCTTTATGTTTTACTATGTCCAAGTTTACATATCCCTCTTTAATTCGAGTTCCACACCCAAGATTCAATTTTTTTAATTTCATTTTACCTGATTTTGCTCTGATATTTCATTTAAAAAATCATGTGCTTAAAAATCTTTTTAAACATTTTTATCTAGTTTTTTACCTTAAATAACCACATTCCTTGTGTGGAATATGTTAATTGGAAGTTAGCCGAATTCGCAAATTGCTGCAATAAATCATTTGTTTGGTTTATCCCTATTTTTCTAACACAATAACCATCCAGTATAACATAATCAAAGTTGTATTTTTTTGTTATGCTATGTATATCATCAATAGTTTTATTTTCTATTCCTTTCTGAAACAAATGCAAATCGGGATCATAGGGGGGAATATACATGCCAAAAGCTAAAAGTTTGCCTTCATGCGAGCAAAAATTAAATATTGGGGTATTTTTAGGCATATTTGTTTCAAGCCATAAGTATCCTGTTAATTCTTCTCCCGAACTCCAAGTTACTCCAGGAGGCCACATAGATGTTTCAACATAATATTTAGGATAAGCTGAAGTCCATAATATGCCTGCAATGATAGCCAGAAGAACAACATATTTTATTGAGGGGTTTTTTAATGACGCTGATATAGAAAAAATAACCTCTGCTACCAAAAATGCCACAGGAATGGCAAGAAAGGCCCAAAGTCTATGAGGAAACAACTTAAAAGGCAAGGCATTACCTTCTGTTCCAATAAGAGTGAAAACAAACCAAATAATGATAGTCATTATATAATGACTTGTTTTTATTTTCTTAAGATTAAAACACAATAAAAATAGCGAAAATAAAACCAATAAAAAAACAAAAATTCCAAAACCTGTTGGCTGGTCCATTTTGCTAACTAATGGAGCAATAGCATAATCTTTTATCGAATAAACAACTCCTCCTGATGTATCGATACTTTCTGCACCAAACAAACCTACTACTATGCCGACACCGCGAAGCATTAATTTTAAGCCATATTTAATTAAGGTTGGAATCCAATATATCATTGATAAAATGGCTCCTGCAAAAAGAGACAATATTAAGAGATTATTTTCCTGCGTAAGGGTATTCTCTTTACTGAAATAAGAAACAGCCATTTTGGAAAGCCAATATACTATAAACATTATCACAAAAAAAACTGCTGACGAAGGCTGAGAAACAAAGATGCTAGCTATGATGAGTGCGGCTAAAATCGTCCACTTCTTATTCTCTTTAATTTTTTCTGAGCAGTATAATGCAGGAAAAAATAATACAAGAGCAAGTGTCTGAGCCCATATAAAATGACTCATAAAACAAGGAAGAACTGCTAAAATAAAAGTTGCTGTCAACGCTTTTTTTTCGCTTTTTGCAAACTCTTTAGCAAAAAAATAGAAAAAGACCAAACCAAGTGCGATTATTAAAACATTAAAAAACTTAAGAGTCCATTTAATAGAATCGTTTGTTTGATGTAAGACGCCCATCAAAGTATCATAAGCCGGAGGATAAGGCTCCATATATGTCCTAATAAAGTTTTCTTCTGTTAAAGGCTCGTTTACATATCTCGAAAATGATTTATGCTCGGCAACATATGATGAGCCAATTGTATGCCCCCATGGATCGTCATTTTCTAAGTAAGGATAACCAAATGCTCCCTTCAAATAAACTGCAAACAAAACAAGAGAAATCAACAAAACAACAAATATGTATGCTGTTGAACTGTCAAATTTAATGGGAATTTTTTCTTTCCCTTCTTTTTTACTTTTAACAAGGTAAACCAAAGGTGTGGCGAAACTTAAACTCAAAAAAATCCACCATGTTAAAGGAATCTTTATTAAGTTTAATGTGACGGAGAGCATCGGGAATAAACCTAAACCCAATCCAAGCCTTATTAAATTTTTTGCTATTGCATTTTCTGTTTCTTTTATCCCTACAAGCTTGGCTATGCTAAAACCCAAACCCCATTCTATTGCAAAAAACAATAAAATAGATAATATCATTCTGCTATACTCTTTTTTATACTATTTCTCTTTTTTATACTATTTTATTTTTAAATTTTGAAGCCGCCCAATACAGCTAAAGCCCCTTTTATTTCTTGCTTTAACTGAGTAAATGACCTTATTTTTAGCAATCTTCTTAATATAATCCTTGGCCTTAAATAAAACTTTCTATGGACCAAGCCGTAATAGTACATAATAGTTTCTGGACTAACAGTTGGCAACTTCATTACTATATCACTCATATTATATTTTGACCAATCTTTTGTTATAATGTATCCGTTTTTTTCTGCCCAGTCAAACATTTCTGTACCTGGATAAACTGTGGTAATATTAAATTGTATCTCATCAGGATCCAGCTTAATAGCAAATTGAACAGTTTTTTTGATAGTCTCTTCTGTTTCTCCGGGATTTCCAATCATAAAAGAAGCTCTTGTTTCTACACCAATTTTTTTTGCAAGTTTAACAACTTTTTTAACCTGCTCTAATGAGATTCTCTTATTTATATTTTTTAAAATTTGCTCGTCTGCACTTTCGACACCAAACAAAATTAAATGGCAGCCTGCTTTGCGCATCCCTCTTAGCATTTCCTCATCAATAAAATCGGCTCTTGTAAAGCAAGACCATGCTATACCTATCTTTTCTTTGATAAGAATATTGCAAAATTCTAGCACAACTTTCTTAAACAATGTAAATGTATCATCATAAAAAGCAACTTCTTTAATTCCATATTCTTTTTGCAAGGTTTTTATTTCATTTGCTATGCTCCTAGCAGAACGTGCCCTAACCACGCCCCTAAATGCTCTATGGCAAAATGTACATCTTCCGGGGCAGCCTCTTGTCGCAAATATGCTCATCGCAGGCAGTCTTTTATAACTTCCAAGAGCAGGATAGTATTTGCTCATGGGCAAAAGATGATACGCTGGTATAGGAATCTTATTAATATCTTTTATTAGTGGCCTTAATTTGTTATGAATTATTTTTCCCTTACTCTTATATGATAAACCTAAGATGCTTAGCGGCTTTTTTCCCGATACTAATTCAAGCATTGTTTCTTCTCCCTCGTCTCTTACCACATAGTCAACAAAATCATAAGAAAGAGCTTCATCAGGTCTAACTGTTGGATGCACTCCGCCAAATACTATTTTTGCTTTAGGAAATAAATTTCTGCATATTTTGGCTACTTTTAATGCGTTTGGAAAAATTGGTGTTGTTGCTGTCAAACCAATGAAGTCAGGAATTATGTTTTGTTTAATTTGCTCAAGCTTATCCCCAGCAATATCTAAAGAAACTTTTTCAGCTGTACAATCCAAAATTTTAACTTTATGGCCTGCCTTTTCTAAAACTGCTGCTATATATGCCAAACCAAGACTGGGCAAACAGCTGCCTACTTTTCTCCATAGGTTTTTTTTGTTTTCAATAACCCATGGCGGATCAATTAATAAAACATTCATTTTACAAACTTATATTTTAACAATGTCCATACTGCTTCAAAACCATGCTGCCATTTTATTTTTTTCCCTTCTTTGACTGTTCTTGGATAGTAAGATATCGGAACTTCGTATATTTTAATTTTTTTCTTTGCTAATTTCGCTGTTACTTCCGGACAAAATTCAAAACCTCTGCACTTTAAATTCAAACTTTTTAAGACATCTGCCTTGAATACCTTATAGCAAGTTGATTCGTCTGTAATTTTTAAGTTCGGATACAACAAATTTGCTATAAACGTTAAGCCAATTCCACCAATAAAATAAGAAAAGCCAGCAGTTTTATTGCTTTTTTTTAATCTCCTTGAGCCATAAACAACTTTTGTTTTACCGTCAAGAATTGGCTTAATTAAACGATAGTATTCATTTGGGTTATACTCCAAATCAGCATCTTGTATAATTATAATGTCTCCTGTTGTATGCTTAATTCCTGTTCTAATAGCGTATCCTTTACCTCGATTTTTCTTGTGTCTTACAAGTTTAATGCTTTCTAGTCCAGACTTCTTTTTAGCTCTCTTTTTAAACTGCAATATCTCTTTAACAGTATTATCTTTAGAACAATCGTCTATAATAATTATTTCTTTTTTTATTTTATGCGTATTTGCTTTGATAACTTTTTCTAAAAGTTGATATACTGTTTTTTCTTCGTTATACGCCGGTATAATAACCGAAAGCTTTGTCATGTCTTTGATAAAAATAGAAGATATATAAGCTTTATGTCTAAAAGGTGCTTTTATTTAATTTTAGCTTCCAATTCCTATAAAACTAACTCCTATAATAATTATAACTATACCAAACCACTTCCACAAATTCATTTTTTCTTTTAGGAAGTATACCGACAACAAACAAACCCAAACATATCCTATTGAAACAAGAGGGTATAAAATAGATAAGTCTTCCCTCTTTAAGGCTACTAAATAAAATATTGCAGAAACGCCATACAATAGAATACCAAGAACTAAATTAAGATTGGTTAGTGACACAATTCTTGAACCTTTTTTTAGTAAGAGCGCCCCAAATGCCCCTATTACTGCACCGATCAGCACCAAGCCAGCCGCAAATAAATTTATCATTTTTTATTTCTATTAATCCCTCTTCTGATTCCTCTATTCTTGCTCCCAATTCCGACAAAGCTTACGCCGATGATTATTACAAAAATTCCAAGCCATTTCCAACTATTCATCGCCTCTCCAAAAAAATGGACTGACAAAAGACTAACCCAAATAAAGGATGTTGCTATAAAGGGATATAAAATAGAAAGTTCGCCCCCTCTTAACGCTACTATTAACATTACAGCAGAAGCCAAATATAACGCTATTCCAACTATTAAATAATAATTTGTTAATAAGCTAAAACCTAATGATGCTGTTTTTGAGCCAAGCTTTAAAAAAAGCTGGCCCCCAGACGTAAACAAAGTACATAACAACACTAGGTAAACTGCCCATGATTTTGTTGCCATATTTACTTAATTTGCTTTCTCCAATATTCCAATATATCACTTAATGTTTGCTCAATTTGTATTTTAGGCTTCCAGCCTGTTTGCTTGCGAAATTTGCTGTTGTCTCCTAATAAGATAGGTATGTCACTATGCCTCATTTTTTTGGGATCTTTCCTGACTTTAATGTCTTTACACTCGCTTTCTTTTATCAGCATATATAAAATTTCTTCAATGGAATAAGCCTTACCGGAGCAGAGATTATAGCGCTCTCCTACTTTACCTTTTTCTAATGCCAGTAAATAACCTTTAACTATATCTCTAACGTCTGTAAAGTCCCTTTTTGCTTCTAAATTCCCTACTTTGATTAAGGGCTTTCTCAAGCCTTTTTCTATCTCAACAATTTGCTTAGCGAAATCAGAGCAAACAAACTCTTCTGATTGGCCTGGTCCTGTATGATTAAAACTTCTCGCTATAACTATTTTCATATTGTGTTCCTTGCTGTATTCTAGAGTTAATTTTTCTTGCTCAAGTCTGGATTTAGCATAAGGGCTTTGCGGATTCAAAGGATGCTGCTCTGTAATTGGAATTCGTTTGGGGATGCCGTATATTTGCGCAGAGCTTACTATAAGTGCGGTTGGACTAATTTTAGCATTCAAAATAGAATCCAATAAATTTTTTGTTCCCTCCACATTTATCTTCCTTGTAAGTTCTGGCTGCTCAAAACTCTTCTTAACTGAAGACTGGGCAGCTAAATGAAAAACATAGTCTGGCCTTATTTCATTTATGACAGAAAAAAGGCCCTCTCTATCCAAAATGTCAGTTTGGTAAGAAATAACGTTTTCTATTTTCTTTTTGGTAATGTCCACACCAAAAACTTCGTGTTTGTTGTTCAGTAAATGTTCTGCTAGGTGGGGACCAACAAAGCCTGATATGCCGGTTATTAAAGATTTCATTGCTTGTTCCTTATCTCTTTTTTAACAAGCTCTAAATCTGCATCAACCATCATTTTAACGAGCTGATTAAATGAAACAGTAGGTTTCCAGCCAAGCTTCTCTCGAGCTTTTGCGGGGTTGGCTCTGAGAAGATAAACTTCAGCTGGTCTTAAGAAATTAGGGCCAACTTTTACATAATCCTTATAATTTAAACCAACATAATTAAAGGCAGTTTTCGTGAATTCCCTCACAGAATGAGATATTCCTGTTCCTATAACATAATCATCTGGTTTGTCTTGCTGTAACATAAGCCACATAGCTTTTACATAATCTCCTGCAAAGCCCCAGTCTCTCTTTACATCCAGGTTTCCAAGTCTGAGTTCTTTCTGCAGACCCAGTTTAATTCTTGCTACTGCATTTGTGATTTTCCTTGTAACAAATTCATACCCTCTTCTTGGCGATTCGTGATTGAACAAAATTCCTGAACATGTAAACATGCCATAACTTTCCCTATAATTAACAGTCAGCCAATGACCATAAAGTTTCGCTATGCCGTATGGGCTTCTTGGATAAAAAGGTGTTTTCTCAGACTGTGGAGTCTCCTGAACCTTTCCAAACATTTCGCTACTTGAAGCCTGGTAAAATTTTATTTTTGGATTTGTTGCCCTAATTGCTTCAAGCATCCTAGTAACGCCTAGTCCTGTAACATTACCAGTTAATTCTGGTTGATTCCATGATGTCGGAACAAAAGATTGTGCTGCTAAGTTGTATATTTCATCGGGATTTGATTCTTTGATTGCTGTTATTAGCGAATGCGGGTCGGTCAAATCGCCTTGCAGTATCATAACCTTATCCTTAAGGTGTTTTATCCTTTCGCAGCTTTCTGTGCTGCTCCTTCTAACAATTCCAAATACGTCATATCCTTTTTCTAGCAAGAATTCTGCTAGATAACTACCATCCTGCCCTGTAATTCCTGTTATTAATGCCCTTTTTGCTTTTCTCATTTTCCTTAGCCTTATAAAAATTCATCTGACTATATTTAAATATTTTGCTTTTTTAAATATTTTGCTTTTTGCGCATTCCACGGATTAAAAAATCAATTAAAGAAAATGCTCTTTTATTAGAGCCACTAATGCCAAAATCAAAAAGCATATGTAGAATAACTCCAATAAAAATTAAAAAAATAAATCTTGAGTATAAACTTGCTGCAATCAACAATAACCAGAATTCTATTGTATGGAATACAAATAAATATTTCTTCTTGCTTTTCTTTTTTGCAAGCTTTTTCATAAAATAGTATGCTCCAAATAGATTATAGTTTTTTGTTAGCTTTACATAAAGTAAATAATGGTCAAAGTCAACAAGAAATGACGAAGCAAAAATAATCAAGGAGCTTGAACCAAAAATCGGCCAAAGTAATAAGGAAAAAATTGCCCCTAACAAAAAATGCCATTGAGGTAACATTTTATCTTAATTTATTCTCTTGCGGTTATTGCTATTATATCTCCAAATGCTGGTCTTGTTATTAACACGCCAATTGAAATGCCTATTATCGTTGTTAAAGCAAAACCTTTAAGCAAGCCTGCACCAGCCCACCATAAAGGTAGCAGTGATACAGCTACTGTCAGATAAGCGCCAATTATGATAGAAAATGCTCTCTTTATGCGCTCCTTCCAGCTATACTCACGACTAAGTCTTGATTCGTCTAGGATAACTATCTGATCATCAACTCCTGTGCCTATAGCAGCAATAATTCCTGCAATTGATGCCACGTCAAGATTCCATTTTATTAGTGCTGCTATTCCTAAAGTTAAGATTAGCTCGCTTACCATTAGAATAATATTTGGCAAAAGTGCGTTAAGTCTCCTATAGCGTAAGAAGATGACTAAGGCAACAGCAACCATAGCAGCAAAAGAAGCTATGATCATTCTTTTAGTGAACTCTTTTCCAAGCAAAGGAGATACGCTATCAAGTTTTACTATCTCAAGTTTAAACGGCAAACTGCCTGTAATTAAAATTGTCTGAAGTTTAAGCATATTTTCCTGAGCTGCCTTATAGGCATCTGCTTGAGTATTACCAAAGCCAGGCCCTGAAATTGATACTTGAGTTGTTGCCTTGCCTTTTAGTTCCGCTGATATTCTCAAAGAGTCAACTAAGCGATCGTCTAAGTATAAATCAAGTGATTCATTCAGCCAATCTTCCCCTTCTGTTGTATTTACAGCAAGATTAGCAGTAGCAGCAGCTTGTTTTTTTGCAGCATCTTCGCTCAGGTAAACTGCAAATCTAAATCTGCAGCTATAACCTCCTTCAACAGGAGAGCACTGTTCTACTCCTGCACAAGTAGCATCGTTCCTGCATATAGAAGTTATATCGCGCTTTCCTCCAATAAATACCGTTGAGTTGGCAATTTTTGCTTCAAACTTTCCTTGCTTGCCAATTAAGTCTTCGAGATCTTCAGGCGTTGCTCCTGCTACCTCAACTATCATGTAAGTATTGCCGCTTAAATCGGTAGCGGACCTTACTGTTACATCAGCAATGCCATAAACATTAAGTCTCTCGCGGCTAACAAGCACCAAGTCAGACATTTCAGTAGGATTTAGCTTTTTTTCTGGCTTGACCAAGCCGCGTGCTCCTCCTTGCAAATCAAGGCCTGTTTTTAGATTTGAAGATGGTATGTTACCCACTCTTACGTCTAAAGGCGAGTTTAATAAAAGAATATATCCTTCCTTATTCCTATCAGTTTTAATAACCAAATTAATTTTTGGTTCTATTTTCTCTTTTACGTTACTAAAATCTTCCCTATTAATTATTTTATTTCCATTTATTTCTAAAACTGTCATGTTTTCAGTCAAGCCTGCGCCAGAAGCGTTCCCAAAGACGCTTATTATAGTAGCATTATCATTAACATCAAAATCCAAAGTTAAACTTCTATAATCAAAGCTGCCATTGTCTGCTAAAACAGAAAACTCTATTGGTTCTACAACCACAGAAGACATGATATGGCTATAATCATCAATATTTTTTATGGGTTTGCCATTAATTTCTTTTATTATCTCCCCATCCCTGAAACCATCAAGATAAGCTGTAGAATTTTCACGCACATTTTTAATTAGCACACCTTTTTGGAAATATCCAAGAGGATTGATAGCCACTATTGCTAACAATAAGCAAAAAAGAAATACCCAAATCCTTGTCGTTAGTTTTATTTTCATTTTTTAATGTTATGTTATGTTCTTTTTATCGCAGTACCATTTTAGGATTGCGGCATTTCCGCACCACGTTGAAATAATGTCAGCAAATAAGCCTACTGCAATTATAATAAAAACCTGCTTTAATACGGGAGAAACAACAATAAAATAAGCAACAAGTACTGCCACTATGCTTGTTAGGCTCATCGTTAAACCTGTCATCAGGGCATCTTTCAGTCTTTCAATTAGCTCCTTTTCCCGCCTCTTCAACAGCCTTGTCGTAAGAAGAATGTCTGTATCAACGCTGTAACCAATCAACATCAGAAAGGCGGCTATCCCCGCTGTTGAAATCCTTATTCCAGTCAAGTCGATAACAGCAAGAGCAAAAGTTACGTCAGTAAGCGCAGCCTGAATTACAGCTAAGCTTGGGATGGCCTTCCTAAATTGGATAACAACAACTATGGCCATTAATACAAATGCTATAATTAACGCTCTAACAAGTTCGTGATAAAAGCTCTCGCTTAAGGCTGTGCCTGTAAACTCGGTACTGGAATTTTCATCTGTTAAGCCATAACGTAAGTATTTTTCTAACTCCGATTTGAGCTCTGTAGCGTTGGCTTTTGTTTCTACAGAAAAAGCGATTTGCTTTCCTGTCCTTAACTCTGTTAGTATTCTAACAACAACATCTTTAAACTTGGTAGCTAAAGCACTTTCAACGTCACTTGCAGAAATCTTTTCTTCAGTAAAAACAGTAATCACCGTCCCGCCTGTTAGCGTAACATCTTTAGCCATGATATCTCCTGTTTTGGCATAAAAGGAAGCGATATAAACCAAAGAAAAAAGAAGCAGAAGAAAAGAGATTATTAATGGCAGTTTGTAGTGCTTTTCAAACAGTTGCCCATACAGTTGCCGAATCGTTCTTTTTGGCTTATCTTCCTTGCTTTCCTTATCTTTTTTACCTTCTTTTTCTTCCGTCTCTGCCATTATAACAGCTAACATTATAACATTTAAAAACCTTTTTAGAAAAAGTTATTATGCTAAAGAGGTTAAATTTATTAAGCTGAAACTGCTCTTAAAAATAAATAGAAAGCGCCGGTAGTCTAGTGGTAGGACCTTAAAATCCTCAAAATTGGGTAAGCCTTCCAAGCTAATGACCCGGGTTCGAATCCCGGCCGGCGCATTTACGAGAATGGAAATAAGTTTCTTTGAAGAGTTTCCGACAAAAAAGAATTTAGAAAAACTAAAACTAATAAAGTTTAAAACAAAGATTTATGTTGCTGCAAGCAACCTAAAACAGTTTTATGCTATCAAACGCAAAATCAAAAAGCTTAGCAAAAATGTTAAGAAAATTATTTACTGGCTGATCTTAAACAAAAAAGATGGTTATTGGATTTCTCCATTCTCGAGAAGAAAAGCATTAAAAAAAGCATTCGAAGAAATAAAAAACAAAAAAGATAAAAATCTTGATGTAATGCTTGATTTAGAGCCACCTTACAATAAAAATCTTTTTTTGACTGAACTGTTAAATTTTTTAAGGAACAGAAAGCTTATTAAAAATTTTATTAAAGAATATAAAAGAGTAATCTGTGCTGAATTATCTTACCTAGGCATTTTTTGGCAGCTACTTGGATTAAGTTATAAAAGCCAAAAAAAGGTAAGTATGTATTATTCGAGTGTTTCGCCCATGCCAAGATATGAAAGTGAAGCAGAGTTAGATAATTTATGCAAGCAAAATAGTAAAACTGCAATTGGTTTAGGTTGTATTGCGGTGGGGATAAGTGGAAAAACTCCTCTATTTAAAAATCCAGAAGAGCTTGACGGAGATTTAAGCATATTAAAAGGAAATAAAATAAAAGAAGCGGTAATTTTCAGACTTGGCGGACTAAATAAAGAATATCTTGAGATAATAAAAAAATATCTTTAAAATCTTTAAACGGGCCTGGCAGGATTCGAACCTGCGATCTCAAGCTTTCTCCTTTTGATTAAACTTTTTTTAAAAGTTTATTAGGAGGCTTGCGCCTTATCCAACTAGGCTACAGGCCCTTATAGTGGAAGCATATCTTTTTATGCGGGGAACAGGATTCGAACCTGTGAACTCACTAAGAGACGGGATCTTGAGTCCCGCGCGTTTGACCACTTCGCTACCCCCGCAAAAGATAGACGAAAGAAAAAAGAGAAATTACTTTTTAAATCTTTTTAGAAAAAGAAATAGAGAAGATGAACCTAGGTGTTTCCCGAAGGAAACATCAGTAGACACCGAAGTATCACACTGAAACCTAGATTGTTCCTCTCAGTTTCATATGCACATTTAATTTTTTAAATCTTTCGTTTTTTGATTAGAAAGTTTTAAAAATCAATTTTTGCTATTATAATAGAAGACGGCCATAATAAGCAGGAAACACCCGTTCCCATTCCGAACACGGAAGTTAAGCTGCTTATGTTTTAGGCTTTACTCTCGCAAGAGGGGAAACTTAAAAGCTGTCTTCATTTATTTTTTAATTTTCTTTTTCAAATGAAGAAAACAAACAAGGAAGTATTAAAACAAATAAAACAACTCTTTGAATGCGCTAGCAAACATCAAAGCATGGGTAAACGTTACGTTCAATTAGCCAGAAAAATGGCTATGAAATTTAATATAAAAATTCCAAAAGAGCTCAAAAAAAGATATTGTCATCACTGCTATGCTTACTTTGCTCCAAAAAATTGTAAAGTGAGAATAAAAAAAGGCATGAAAATTGTTGAATGCCTCAAATGTGGGTATTACAACAGAAGTAGGCTTTAAGTAATAAGTATTACTTCTTATTTTAAGATGATAATTAGAATTGGACATCGTGGAGCTTGCGGTTATGAGCCAGAGAATACCCTTCTTTCTTTCAAGAAAGCCCTAGAATTAAATGTTGATATGATCGAATTAGACGTTTATCTCTGTAAAACTGGAGAGCTGGTTGTTATCCATGATGATAAAGTTGATAGGACTACTAATGGAAGCGGATATGTTAAAGAAAAATCATTTGAAGAATTAAGGCAGTTAGATGCTGGTAAAGGGGAAAAAATTCCAACTCTTCAAGAAGTATTGGATTTGACTAATAAGAAAGCAAGAGTGAATATTGAACTTAAAGGCGAGGGAACAGCTAAACCTGTTTCTAAGGTAATTGAAAAATATGTTAAAGAGAAAGGTTGGTCTTATGATGATTTCCTTGTATCTTCATTTAATCATTATGAGTTGCTCAAATTCAGTAAATTAAATCCAAAAGTTAAAATTGGAGTGTTAATCAAAGGCACCCCAATTGGCTTTGCGGAGTTTGCAGAGAAAGTTAACGCCTATTCAGTTCATCTGTCACTTGAATTTATCAACAAAGAATTTGTGGAAGACGCCCATAAAAGAGGAATGAAAGTTTTTGTTTGGACAGTAAATGATACAGACGAGATGCAAAGAATGAAAGAATTAGGTATTGATGGCGTATTCAGCAACTTTCCCGATAGAATATAATTAAGCTTTCTTAAATTTGCTTACAATATCGATTAAATCAACATGACCTAAAAAGACTGCCCTGCAACAATAGCGCTCGATACCGAGTTCGTCTAAAACTTTCTTTGGGACTTCTCCTGCTTCTGTTCTTTTTTTGAATTCTTCCCATAAATGCGCTATTGGCTTACCACATGTCAGGCACCTGATCGGCATTATCATTTTAACACAAACGTTTTTTTGTTTTTAAATTTATCTATATGATTTTTGGCGTTTTGCTCTTGCCTTTGAGTCGCCTGGCTTTCTCATTTCTTTTCGCCTTACATCTGCCACGAGCAAAAAGCGATCATAACCTAGGTATGCTTTTTTCAGCTCTTCGCTTTGTGTGAAAGCGACCAAAGCCCTAGCGATAGCAAGTCTTGAAGCTTCAACCTGTGATTCTACACCGCCGCCTCTGACATTAACGTTAATGTCTATATTTTGTAGCTTATCTTTCAAAATATCTTGAGCAAGTCTTAATGGCTCTATAAGCTTAAGTCTTCTCAAAAAGGAAAATGCCTCTATTGGCCTTTTGTTTATTCTTACTGTTCCAGAACCTTGTTTTATGGTTGCTTTAGCTATAGCCCTCTTCCTCTTTCCAGCTATAGTCAATATATGTTTTATAGGTTTTTGTGCTTTTAATTTTGGCTTTTTTTTCTTTTTTTCTTTTCTTACTTTTGGCATTTTATAAAAGCTCACAAAGCCTAGCTAGAGTAATAAACTCTGCTGCTTTTTGCTTAAAATTTATTTTTTCTTTATTTGCATAATTGGCAGGCATCCCATCATAGCAAAAAACTCTTTTGAATGCTTCTTTACCTTTAACCTTTTTATAAGGAAGCATGCCCCTAACTGTTCTCCTAACTACTGCGGCAGGCTGCCTTGGAAAATACGGCCCTTTTAAGCTGCCCTTGCCAATAACCATTCTTCTCTTATAAGAAGCAAGAATCGATTTTGGCTTGCCTTTTATTATTATCTCATTACAATTACATACAACAATACTTTTGTTTTGCAAAGCTGCTTTGGCAACAAATGATGCCAGCCTTCCTAAGACCGCATTTTTACCGTCTATAACTATTTTTTCTGTTTCTCCCACCATTTTTGTTTTTAAATTATTATTTTTACATCTCTTCCCTCAGGATTCATTTTTAGAAGCTGCTCAATTGTGAGTAATTTTGCATTTTTTAGTTTTTCTCTTGCTGCATGTGAAACTGAAAAAGCAGCAATTGTCATATTATGGAGGAGATTGCCTTGCGCTAATATCTTCCCAGGAACAATTACAGTATCATTTGCTTTTGTAAGTTTTTCTATTTTTGCTATGTTAACAGCAATACCTCTCCTTTTTGGGCTAGAAAGCAAATTCGCTATAGCTAACCAAATTGGCTTCTTTTGTTTTTTAAGCATTATGATAAGCCTAACTAAGTTTGGATTTTCCTTTCTTTTTAATCTTTTTTCTATCTTTGTCTTGCTTATTCTTATCATTTTTTATGCGGGAGGAAGGAATCGAACCTTCGCAGGCACTAAGCCACAGGAGTTCCAATGCAGAATCCTCGGTCCTGCCCGTTTGACCGCTCCGGCACTCCCGCGCTTTTTACTCTATTTTTAATATTTTTGATATTTGCGCTGAAAGTTGTTTGAGATTTTTGCTTAAAGCTTTAGTAATTTCAATAAAAATTTCCCTTGGGCTTAGCTGACCCCAAGATTCTATAGTAAAAATAAAATTATCTTCGCTTGCGCTAACTTTTATAGCACTTTTGCCCTTTGTTTCACACACTTCTGCACATGCTCCGCAAAGGTTGCATTTTAAAATATCAGTAACGGCAACTTTCTTTTTCTGCTCGTCTATATTTAAAATTTTTTGTGGGCATGCATCTACGCATGCTCCGCAAAGGTTGCATTCTTTGAAATCCAGAATTGGATATTGCCTGTAGTATACCAAACCAGGACTAAATTTTGCATGTATATTGCCTTTTCCAAGTCTTGCCTCAGCAATCAGCTCAAGCTCCTGGCCTTTTTGCAAAATCACGATAGGCATATCTCTATATACAACATTAACCTTACCCTTTAAATCTTTAGAGTAAATTGTACATGGTCCTATAGCTTTAAGAGACAAACTTGCTGTACATTTTGCGCAGCCTTTTCCATTGCAAGTGCATTCCTCAATTGGCGTAAATGTTTTTTCCATTTTTAAAGGTAATAAACCAAGTCTATGAGCTAGGACTTCATCATATAATGCAGAATCATTACGAATCAACTCTACAGTATCTATAGCTAAAATTGGAACCTCCTCTGCTGTTCTTCTCAAAGTATTAGCCATAGTTGAATTTATGCCTTCTATTAAAAATACTAACTTTGGTTCCTTTGCTATAAGCTGTACTTTCATTTTAAACTCTTCTCCCTCTTCTTCCTCCTTTTACTTTAGGACCGCCCCTTGGTTTAGGAGTTGCGTCAACTATGTTTATTATATACATGCCGCTTTTTGACAAGCTTTTAATAGCAGCGTGTGCTCCTGGACCAGAAGAAGTTGCTCCGGGTTTTGATTTAATTCTAACATAAAGGCTATTTATACCTTGCTCTCTTGCTGTATCGGCTGCTCTCTTTGCTGCAAACATAGCTACTGTTGGAGTAGCCTTAAGCCTATCATGTTTTGTTACCTCTCCACCAGAAACTTGAGCAATTGTGTTTCCGGCCAAATCTGTGATGTGAACAATCGTGTTATTAAAAGTTGAATAAATATAGGCTATTCCTGCCCTATCTTCTCTTTTCTTTTCCCTCTCAATTTCTTGTGCTGCCATTTTTTACTTTTTTACTTTTGTTCTTGCTCTTCACCCTTCTTTTTAGGTTTCCTTATATCCTCTAATTTTTTTGCTATTTTTAATTTTATATTATTTTCCATACCCAAAGGTACTATATATGATGGTATATTTATAACTCTATCGCCAACAATGACATGCTTATGAATTATAAACTGCCTTGCTTGCTTTGGTGATCTTGCCATGCCTCTCTTAAAAACTATTGTTTGAAGCCTTCTTTCAAGTACATCTATATTCTTTAATGAAAGAACATCGTCGATTGTTGAACTAGCTTTAATTAAGCCTATCCCAACCAACTTATCTAAAAATTTTTTTTGTTCTTCAGAAGATGCTGTAAGAAGCTTTTTTGCTTGGTTCCTAATTTTTTCGATGTTAAAAGATGCTCTCCATAACTCACGCTTATTTTTTAAGCCATACTGCTTTAGCAAAATGTCTTCTTCTTCTATCCTCTTACTTTCAAATGGCTTTTTTGGCTTCTTATATTTTTTGTGCTGCTTCCTCATTTTTTTCTTTCTTTTCCTTCTTTACTTTTCTTTCTTTTCCTTCTTTCTCTCCTACTTCTGCTACCTCTACCTTTGCTTTTAGAACCCCTACTGCTCTACCATGCCTGAAGTGAGATCTCGTACGTTGGCCTCTAACGGGCAAACCGAGAGCATGTCTCCATCCTCTATATGACCTTATTTTCTTAAGTCTTCTTATATCAAAATCTTTCTGCAATTCAAGTTCTGTCGACACTAAATGTTTGTCTTCACCAGATTCTATATCTCTTCTCCTGTTAAGCATAAACGACGGTAAAAAAGGTTTAGATATAAAAGAGGTTATTTTTTCTGTCTCGTCTTCTGTTAGAGAGTATATTTTTCTTTCTTTTTCAATTCCCAAGGCTTTACATATGGCATTAGAAAAAGCAAATGAAACTCCTTTTATTCTCGTTAGGCCATAAAGAATGCTTTTTTCTCCGGGTATGTCTGTTCCAAGAATCCTAACAACTGATCCAGTTTTTGCTGCTTCCTTCTCCTTTTCTCTTTCCTTTTCCTCTTTTGCCAATTCTTTTTTATTTTCTTCTTTTTTTGCTCTTATCTCTTCTTCCTTTCTCCTTCTCTCTTTTTCCTTTTCTTTCTCTTCTTTTGTTAGCTCGTGCTCATTTTTTTTCTCTTTTGCAAGTTCTTTTTTTTCCATCTTATCCAACAAAAAGCTTGTATCTTACTTTCTCTTTTAGCTCCTCCAATAACCTTTTTTGCACAACCTTTGCGGGGTCTGGTATATTCTTTATCCTTTTCTTAATATCAGAAAATGAAGAGAAAGGTTTTTTTTCTCTCTCGTTGATTATTGCTGCTGTATGCTTTTTGCCAAAACCTGGTAGCAGCTCAAGTTGATGTAGCCTTGTATTTATCGGTTCTGCCTTATTAAAAAATTCTACAAATTTTTTTTCTTCCTTAGCTACAACCTCTGCAATATAATCATCTAATTGTATTTTTGCTGTTTCTGTAAGTTTTTCATTAGGAAGCCTACCAAAAATGTAAGAAATCTTGTCTCTCTTGCCTTGGCCAATATATACTTCTTCCTTTAGTTGCAAGCTCATTCCTCTTCGAGGGACAAGCTGTAATAAAGTAAGATGTTCTGTGCCTATAGCCTGAGCTACAGGAATCATTCTCCCTTCCAAAGGATAGCCATGTGGAAGGAAATCTAAAATAACTGCTTTTTCTTCTTTTTTGTTCATTTTCCTCACTTAGCGTATTTTTTAACAACGGAAAGTATTTTTTCAATCTCATCTTGGTCAAGACTAACTTCCTCACCAATAAATATCTTGCGTAAATCCTCTGCATCTTCAGGCAATATATCTACTATTTTTGCTATGTGCCTCTCCTTTAGTTTAATTATATCTAACTTTTTAAGCTCTTTCTTTAGCTCTTTTACCTTTTCCATATCCGATTTCGAAAATCTTTTGGCATAAAGGAGAGTTTGCTCTAATACCGCCTCTTTCTCTTCTTTTTGTTCTTTTGTTTGTTCTTCTTTCTCTTTCTTCTTTTCAAGTATTTCCCTTACTTCAGCGAGAGTTAAAACAGTTTCACTTTTTATCATTTTATTTTTATTTTATTTTTTTGATATGCTCTCTTGTAAGGATAAACTTCTTTTCCTTTTTTCCATTCATCAAGCTAACAATAAATGCTTTCCCTCTTATCCCTATAATTGTTCCCGTTTTTCCTTGGAGCCTTGTAGGAAAGCTTGCTTTATAACTTAAATTTCTAACTATTGCGATGCGCTGCCCTGGTTTCAGTTCTTGAAAATATCTACCGAGGCTTAATTTGCCTCTCTCTCTTATCCTTTTATGCTTCAACATTTTTATATGGTATCTTCTTTCCTCTCCTCTATTCGTAATGCTTGCTCTTCTTCTGCAGCTTCTTTTCTTTCTTCTTTAATTATCTCTTCTCCAACTTCTTTAGTTGACTTTTTTCTGTGCAATATTTCAGCCAAAACTTTATCAAGCAGCTTTGTTAGACAAAAATAAAGGTTCCATTCCATAGCACTTGCTCCGAAAAGGCTTCCATCAGCAGAAAGCTGAGCATTTATTTCGTGCATAAAACTTTTTCCTTTACGATGCTGCTTTAGCTCAAGTCTTAAAGAGCTGTAATTAATTTGGTTAGAGAGCTTTCTAACATAATTCCCTACTACTTTCTTTACAACAATCAATTCCATAGGCTCAAGAGAATCGAAGCCAACTAGGCTTATCTCTCCGCCAAGCTTTGTTTCAACCATATTATTATTAAGTAGCATCTCGATATTTTAAAAATCTTTCTAAAAGCCCTTTACTAGATTTATCTAGAAATATGCTCAACAAGCTCGCTTGCTTGATTTTTTGCTTATTTACTTTTTCTTACGCCTATTCTTTTGCAGTATTTTCTTATGGGGCATTCTGAACAGAAAGGAATTGCCTTGCAAACATACTTTCCAAATAGCACAAATAATGTGTTAAGCTCAAACCAATACTTTTTTGGCACTATTTTCATAAGCTGAATTTCTGTCTGCTCTGGCGTTTTTGTCTTTACCCAACCAAGTCTGTTTGCTATTGTGTGAACATGAACATCTGTTGGAATGCAGTCTTTTTTTCCAAAGCCAAATACTCTTGTTATCGCAGCTGTTTTCCTTCCTATTCCTTTTATTTCCATTAAAGATTTTGTATCGGAAGGAACTTTTCCTTTATACTTTTCAAGAAGAACTTTAGAAACATGCTTTATTGTTTTTGCCTTGTTTTTGTAGTAGCCTGATGAATAAATCAGCTTTTCCAGCTTTTTTTGAGGAAGTTTTAAAATCTTCTTTGGCGTGTCTGCAACTTTGAATAAGGCAGAAGAGGCTTTCCTTGTATTCTCATCTTGAGTTCTTAATGAAAGCAAGCACGTAATTAAAGTTTTGAAAGGATTTCTTTCTTTTGATGTTGCCCTTACTGTTGGCATTTTGTGTTTTTTGCTCCACTTCTCTAATATTTTTATTACTGCTATTACAGCTTCTACATTTTTCTTTCCCATTTTCTAATTTCTAAAAAGATGGGAGTATTAAAATATTTTTGCTTCGTTAAGTAGGAATCTTAATTCCTATAAAATATATTGCTCCTCTCGCGCGCTCCGCACGCTTCGCTACGCTCAATAAGAAAATTTAAATAAAATAGCTGCTATCTTATAAAGGAGGTAAAAATGCTGTCAGAAATACCAATAGACATTAAGAAAGTAAAAAAAGAGGATCTCGACAAGGAGATATTGAGGGTAGGTATAATAGCTGAACTAGATGCTGTAAGTCTTTATGAGCAACTTGCTGCCGTGACGTCAAACGAAAGTATCAGAAAAGTTCTTCTAAACATAGCAAAAGAAGAAAAAACCCATGTTGGAGAATTTCAGGCTTTGTTGCTTAAAATAGATGAGGAGCAATTAAAAGAACTTGAAAAAGGTAAGGAAGAAGTCAAAAAATCAGGATAATTTCGCTCGGGTTCGCTCGCCCCTCGCATCCCTCGGGGCTCGCTGCCTCGCTTTATCAATGCTTAAGAGGCGCTCAGATAAGGTTTATGTAAGGGCTTCCTAATGAAGAATTATGAAGAAAGCAAAACCATAGCTGCTAATGCTAATGCTATTCCAATACCTTGCTTTAGGGTTATAGGTTCTTTTAATATAATGAATGCCAAAAGAATTGTAACAAGAGGGTATAATGCAGTTATCGGAACGACAATCGATGCCTTGCCGCGAGATATCGCATACAAGAAAAATAATCCTCCTACTGCTCCAGCAAATCCTCCCAAGATTCCAAAAGTTATCCCTTTTGTATGAACTTCAGGTTTAAATCCAACACTAAATAAAACAATAATTGTTAAAAAAGCTGCACCAATAGCCTCATAAATTAAAACACTCTTAGGACCGATATAATTAGACGCTATTTTTGGGAAGAGCCCCCATAAACCCCACAAAAGTAAGGCTATTATTGCAAACAAAAGCCAATCGTTCATACATCACAGAAGCAAGAAACGATTATAAATTTTTCGTTTGGGATGCTCAAATTATCTTCGCAGAAATAAAAAAACAGCTATCTAAATACAAAAAGATTTCTCTACCTAATAACTTTTTGCTATATTCAGATCCTTTCCTGTATCTTCTTCACTATTTTGTCTGCTTTCTTTTCCAAAGCTTTACCAAAACCTATTCCTATGGCAATTGCAATCCCTAGCATTATTCCGCCAAGTATTACAAGCACTGTTCTCTCTGCAAGCGATATTCTAATGCCTATCTGTCCTAACGCAATCAATGCTATAAATACTACAATGATAACTTTAACTATGTCGCCGAGCAGACAAGAGCCTTTAACTTCCTTCTTTCTTATTTTGTTAGCTACCCAATCTGCGCCAACCCATCCAAAGACTACAACTATTGTTGCGACAATTGCACCAGGCATCCATCTTGCCAGCCCAACTAACATATCAGATAGTGTACCTAGGTTTAGCACTTCAACAGCAGCAGCAAAGAAAGCTATAAATACCCACCACTTCAGTACTGTGCTCAATATAACTGATAAGCTAGCACCACCCAAGCTTCTGCTTATTTTCGTCTTTGATGCCCATCTATCTAAGCCTGTTCCTATCAAGACTCCTTTTACTATTTTTCCTATAATCCATGCAACAAGCAAACCTAGAACAAATATCACTATGCAGGCCGATATTCCTGGCAGTACATTCACAAAACTTTCCCACAAAGTCGTCAAAGGATCTAAAAGCATCTCAGTAGTCATTTTACCTCTTTTTCATTTATTTTATTATTTTTTATATTTATGATAATGACTTATAGTATATAAATTTTCTTATTTTAGTGCTTTGGAAATAGTGGCTTGGTGTACTTTTTATTTTCTTATTACATAAACTTTCTGTACCCTAAAGCTTTTGTAGATTCCTTCCAAAATGTCTGTTCCAGCATAGCCTGCAAGCAAGCTTAATCTTGGGTCAAAGCTAAATACCATTCCTACGAATACTCCAATTATGCTTGCTATTATTATTGTTATAAGCCAATAAAGCCACAAAATTCTTCTTCTCAGAGATAATGCTTTCAGCAAGCCTATAATACCTCTTGTCATTCCGCCTATTGCACCTAAAAGACCTACTGTAAGATATGCTCCCATTTTACTTTTTGGTTTTTTTCTTTTGCTTTCGCTTTCTGCCGCCTTTATGTCTGCTAAAATATTCAATAAATTTATCTTCTGTTTTTGGCTCTTCATAGCCTTTTCTCTTCGAGGCAATAACACTTCTTCTGAGTATATCTGTTATGAGCTCTCTTAAAGGCATAAGCTCTCTTTTGGCTCTTTTCTCCAATGCAAGAAGTACTTCTGGGTCAATCAATATATTTATTGACCTCTTTTTTATCATTTTAAAGTCCCATTATTGTCCATGCTATTGTCAGTATTATGCCAATTCCAATAAGGCAGCCAGACATTTTTCCCATGCTTGCACTTAATGAGGTTCTTTCTTCTTCTATTTTATGATTTCTAAGATATTCTGCTACTCTTCCTTCGAATGTTCCGGCAATTCCATTAATTATTGTGTTTCCTATTGCTACGCCAATAACTGCGCCTAATATGTCTGTGAGGCCTAAAATGTCTGCAAAAGTTGCTCCTAGTAACGCCATTATCCCTAAAATTCCTGCATTAACTACTCCAAATACAATATCAGCCAATGCACTTTTTACTCCTCTTCCAGCCAAATAAAGCGGCAGCCAAGGAAGAAAGCCGAGTATAACTAAAATAGGACCTATGGCTTCTTTTCTATCCTGAGTAAAGTAAATAACAGAAACTATTATCGCTGATAGAATTATTGTTTCTATTAGCGTTGCTCTAAAGCCTTCTTTTCTGCTCTTGCCTTCTTCTTCTCTTACTATTTTTACTTTGGGTTTTTCTTCTGCTTCTTCTTCCTCTTTTTCCATGCCAATAAGAAACAGCTAGGCTTTAAAAATTTTCCTAAAATCTATAAATTAAATTTTCCCTCACAACATTTATTAATATATTTTTCTATAAGAATCTATGCAAAAAAAAATAAAGAAGCTGAAAGAGAGGGCAAGAAAGATAAGTATAAAGGAAGGGTGTTGGACTAGTGCGCAGGGAAGTTTTGGTGATTCTTACATAACGCCTTATGCAATAGCTTTAAACTCCCCTAATACAGAAATAGCTTTTCTTAGCTCTTTTCCAGGTTTACTTGGTCCTATAAGCCAATGGTTTGGTTCTAACTTAATTGAAAAGTATTCGAGAAAAAAAATTGTTCTGCTTTTTGTTTTGATACAAGCTCTAACTTGGCTTCCAATAATTGTCCTGGCATTATTATTCTGGAAAGGCGTCTTAGCAAATTATATCCCTCTAATGCTGATTATTTTTTTCTCTTTGTATATAATTTTTGGAAACTTTGCTTCTCCAGCATGGTTCTCATGGATGGGTGATATTGTAGACGAGAAAGAAAGAGGACGCTATTTTTCAAGAAGAGAAAAAATACTTGGAATAATTTCAGTAATGCTCTCGCTAATTGCTGCTTTTTTCCTTGATTTTTTTAAAAAGCATGGTATAGTGCTAGTGGGCTTTTCTATATTTTTCTTTTTAGCAATGACAGCGAGACTTGTATCAAGAAAGTTTTTCAAGAGAGAATACGAACCTAAAATAAAACTCAAGAAAGGTTATTACTTTTCCTTTTGGCAGTTTTTAAAAAAAGCTCCTTTAAATAATTTTGGCAAATTTACAATTTTCAGAGCACTAATAAGTTTTGCTGTGTTTATAGCATCGCCTTTCTTTGCTGTGTATATGCTAAGAAATTTAAATTTTGGCTATCTAACATTCATGATTGTGACACTTTCTCAAACAGTCTTTTCATTAGCAATTATGCCTATATGGGGGAAATTTTCGGATAGATTTGGAAATTATGAAGTCATTAGAATAACATCTGCCCTTATTCCTGCAATTCCTATATTATGGCTTTTCTCTAGATCTCCATATTATTTAATTTTTTGTCCAATGATGATATCTGGAATTGCTTGGGCTGGCTTCAATCTTGCTATAGGAAACTTTATTTACGACAGTGTTACACCTCAAAGGAGAGGACTTTGCGTTTCATACTTTAATATATTCAATGGAATAGGCGTATTTATTGGAGCAACCATAGGCGGAATCTTAATAAAATATTTAACAGTAAGCTTTATGAGTACTATTTTATTCATATTTTTAATTTCGGGAATAGCAAGAGCAATTGTAAATATGATTATGCTACCAAAAATAAAGGAGATAAGAGAAGCGGAAAAATTTGACAGTAAGAGGGCATTAAAAAATCTTGTCTTGAAAACTATCAAAATCCCATTAATTGGACCACAACATGAATTAATGGTTATAAAGAAATTAAAATGGAAGGCATAATTATAATATAAAAATGCGCTGTTTTATTGCTATAGATCTGCCAAATGAAGCTAAAGAAGAACTGGTGAGGATACAAAAGGAAATGCACAGCGAAAAAGCTAAGCTTAAATTTGTTGAGCCTCAAAATTTGCATCTTACGCTAAAGTTTCTTGGAGAAATTTCTGATTATAATCTTAATCAGATAAAAGAAGCATTAAAGCAGATAAAATTCAAGAAAATAAAAGCAAGACTTAATGATATTGGTGTTTTTCCTTCTCCAAATTATGTTCGCGTCATATGGATTGGTTTAGAGCCGGCTGAGGAAATAAAAGAGTTACATAAGAGGATAGATGAAGCATTATCAAATATAGCAAAAAATGATAAGCACTTTGAAAGCCATGTTACATTAGCAAGAGTCAAATTCATTTTAGATAAAAAAGCATTTGCTAAAAAACTGCAAGAGATAAAAGTTAAGCAGCTTGATTTTAATATTGACTCTTTCAAGCTAAAGAAAAGTACACTAACAAAAACAGGTCCTATATACGAAGATATAGTATTTTTTAAGTTATAGCTTAAAGAATAGAAAAGTTTATTAGTCTTCTCTGCTCTATATACTTTTAATGGCAAATGCCAATATTGAAGGAAAAAAACGCTTTTCTAACGTTGATGAGCTCATATCTTTTCTTGTTTCTTTCTTTGCCTCAAAGGGGGAGATGACTTCAAAGTACATTAGAGAATGTACTAGCGTAAGTAGTAATAAACATTCAGAGCTTGTTGAAGAGCTAAGGGGATTTAATTTCAGCTACTATAATGCTGAGCGCGCAATAGAAGCGATAGTTCCTCTTGTCTCTAAAGCCTTAGACAATATAATAAAGAAAGAGGAGCTCCATACGTTATCTAAGCAAAGGTCATACAACCTTATTTTCTTCGACAAAAACACGGAAAAAAGGGTAAGAGAAGAAGTATTAAGCAATTTAAGAGATGATGATAAGCCATATCTTGATACACTTGTTTCTTATACGCATTTTTATATGAGATAGCAGGAAAACAAAAAGTTTGTAAAATTCGATTTAACTTAATTTATATTTTGCCTCAAGCAATCTTTTTATATTATCTGCTTTTTTCTTGTTAATTTTCTTCACTTTCTGCAACTCTACTTTGTTTGCATTCATAACCCCTCTAACTGTTTTAAATTTTTTGAGCATCTCCTTTGCTAATATAGGACCAATTCCTGGCAAGCTCTCTATGATGAATTGCTGCTGTTCTGCTAAGCTAAAAGCCCTCCTTTTTGCTTTAAGACTAATCTCTCTAGAAGGTTTTTCTTGCTTTTTTGCAAGAAGTATAAGAAATTGAGCTGTATCAATATAATCTTTTGTAAATATAACTGGAATTGAAAACTCAAGCAAAATTGAAAGTATCATACCTCTTATTGCGTTAGGATGCAGTTTTGGGTGTCTATCACTTTTGTAAATATCCTGTTCTTCTATTCCTTCAATAATAAGTAGCGGCTTAGAGTAATTTTCTTTTAAGTCAATTAGCTGTTTTAGCAAACGCTTACTTAGCATTGAAGATATAAAATCGTTTACTGTTTTGCGTTCAACTGCTATATCTTTGCTAATGAGATAATCTGCTACCTGTAATTGTTTCATCTCTACACTAACTCCTTCCTCATTAAGTTCTGCTATTACAAGGCTATTCTTTTCGCGCTTATCTGCTATAATTTTCATTTTAATTGAATTAGTTTATAAAAAAGAGAATGTTTTTAAACTCTTTGTCTTTATAAAAAAGTATGAAAAAAAGACCAAGTTGGGACGAATATTTCTTGAACATTGCAAAAGAGATTTCAAAAAGAGGGACATGCATTAGAAGAAATTTTGGAGCAGTAATCGTTAAAGGAAATAGAATAGAAAGTACAGGTTATTGCGGTGCGCCAAGAGGGACACCAAACTGCTCTGATCTTGAAAAATGCGTAAGAGAAGAGCTTAAAATTCCTTCTGGCCAGCGCTATGAACTTTGCAGAAGTGTGCATGCTGAGATGAACGCTGTAATAAATGCCGCAAGAGATGGAAGAAGTATAGTTGGTGGAACGCTTTACTTATACGGAGAAGACGCAAAAGACGGCTCTGTTGTAGACGCTGAACTTTGCAGACTTTGCAAGAGAGTAGTAATTAATGTTGGACTACAAAAAGTTATCGTTAGAAAAAAAGAAGGAATTGTTCACTACGATGTAAAAAAATGGGTTGATGAAGAAAATAAGGACCCTTTTAAAGATTTATATAAAGAAAAAATCTAACTTTTCTCATAAGGAAAAACTACCCAATCCGAGGTTTCTTTAACAAAGTAATGCGGAATAAACGAAGAAGAAGGCTTGTTGAATAAAGTGGCTGTTTTTACTTTCTTTATTCCTTTATAACTTACTAAGTAATTAAATGCTGTCCTGAGCGAAGTGCCGCTGTCTGCTATATCGTCTATTAATAACACTGAACCGTCTACTTTTTTAGTTGTAGAGATGTGTTTATCAAACTTTAGCTTTTTAAGTTTTTTGTCTTCATAAGCCTTCATGCTTATTATTCCTAAAGGTAAAGTAAGTTTTTCCGAAACTAGTTTACCTAAAATTAAGCCGCCTGTTGCTATACAAATTATATTATCAAAATTTTCATTTTTCCTTTTTATTTTTTCACAAAGTTTATCTGTTAAGCTTTCAAATTCTCTCCACGATACTCGCATTTCTTTCATTTTTATTTTGCTTTTATTTCGTTTAATATGCCTTCTGCTGCAAGTAATCCGCTAGCTGCTGCTCCAACTATCCCCCTAGATAAGCCTGCACCGTCACCTGCTACATAAATATTTTTTGCACTTGTTCTTAATGTTTTATCTGTTAAAACCCTTAAACCATGAAACTTAATTTCTACGCCATACAACAATGTTGAATTATCTGCTACACCTGGAATTAATTTGTTTAAAATGTCCAATCCTTCAAGTATATCTTTAACAAACCTATAAGGCATTGCCATAGCTATATCGCCAGGTGTAACATTTGTTAATGTTGGTTTTATGTTATTCTTGCTTATCCTTTCCCAGTTGCTTCTCCTACCATTTCGCAAATCTTCTAAACGCTGCAAAATTGGTTTACCGCCGCCAATTGTTGCTGCTTGCTCTGCAATAGCCTTCCCATATAAGTTTGTGTTTTCAAGTGGCTCTGTTAATTTTACCTTAATCAGAAATGCAAAATTTGTATTCTTACTTTTCATGCCTTTTTTGCTATGCCCATTTACAAGGCAGTAAGAGCCATAATTCTCCTTAACAACATATCCATTTGGTGAAACACAAAAAGTCCTTATGCTGTCATCATAAGTTGGTGTTCTTATGTAAATTTTTGGATCCCAATTTATTTTGCATATTTCCTTCATAATTGAAGAATTAACTTCAACTCTAACTCCAATGTCAACAGGATTATATTTAAAAGCCATTCTTTTTTCCTTTGAGACTTTCTCGAGAAACTCTGCTCCAACTCTGCCTGGAGCTATAAGCAATAAGTCAAACTTTATTTTTTTGTTATTTGCTAAAACATAGTTTTTTCCTATTTCGCTTACGTTAGTCAAGCACTTAAAATTTACTTTTTTTCTTCTTAGATTATCTCTTATTTTTGCTATAATCCTTGGCAAAACATCTGATCCTACATGGGCTTGCTTTATTGGTAAATACTTTATTCCAGCATTTAATGCTTTTGCTTCTAATTTGAGGCATTTATGCTTGCCCAAATTTTTGGCTTTAATTCCATAACTAGAAAAAATCTCCTCAACTTCAGCGATTAATTCTGCACTTCTCTTATCACCAACAACTTCTCTTAAATTGCATCCTACCCTATCATCAAAATTTAATTTCCCGTCGGAAAAGAGACCAGCTCCACCAATACCAGAATCTATATTGCAAGGATTGCATTTCTGACATTTCTTTTCATTTAGACAGATTCTTTTCTCTATGTCTCTGCCCTTGTCTATTATTGTAATGTGCGCTTTTCCTGTAAGTTTATAAGCCGCAAATAAACCTGCTGGACCTGCTCCAACAATAACAACTTTCTTCACCATCCTTAGCCATCACAAAAGAAAGAAAATAAAGATATAAACTTTTCTATTAGCTTAAACTTACTCAACAAACTCTGCTAGATTCGACTGCTTTTTCTTTTCCTTTTGTTTTAATTGCTGTTGCATATCATCAAGTACACCATACATCTTGCGCTCTTTATGGTAAGCAGCCCAGTAATATGCTTCATCTCTTGTATGTTTTGTCATTAAAATGATAAGTTTTCCTGGCATTAGCCTAGCTGTTCTCCCCCGCCGCTGTATTTGCCTTATTGCAGAAGGAATTGGCTCATAAAAAATAACAACCCCTACTTCAAAAATATCCAATCCTTCTTCCCCAATTGAAGTTGCACATAAGACATTTATTTTTCCTTCTTTAAAATCGTCAAGAACTGCTTGTTGCTCTTGCTGTGTTAGCCCTGTCTCGCCTTTTTTAAGCTGGCCAACAAAAACTTTTGCTTTAATTGATGCACCTTTTTTTGCTAAACTATTAAGTTCCTTACAGATTTTTACTATGCTGTCCCTATATTGGGCAAAGACAATAATCTTTGCTTTTTTGCTTTGAAGTTCCCTCAAAACAAGTTCTTTTAACTTAATTAATTTAGGATGCTCAACTCCAGAATTAAATAAATCTAAGACTGCAATGTAAGCATCCTGAAATTTGGTGTTTTTAACAATTTGCTTTGCAGCCTTGCTTTTTTCCTGTTTAGCCTGCTCATATAAATTTTGCATGTAGCTATGCAAAGAAGCAATTGTTTGAGTTTCAAGCAACTCTAAAGCATGTCCTAATTTTATTGCTTGAGCACATACGCTTACCCCTCTAAGTATGTTAAAATGTTTGTTACCTGCTGCTATTGCCCTCTGCAGTTTTGCTTGCAGCTCAAGCAAGGTTTTTTTTGTTACAACTTTGGTAAAAAAAAGGTTTCTATTTTTAAGTTCTTCTATTTTTTTCTTGTATAGTTCTGATAAAATATTTTTGATTTCTTTAAACTCATCTGGCAAATCAACTTTAACAATCTCTTGAGTAAGTTTTTGCATGTAAGGCTTAACATCATCGCTGTAACGATGTCTTACTTCAACTGCTTCTATGCCCAAATTTTTACAGACATCTTTTATTACAGACGGCTTAGATCCTGGCGAAGCTGTCAAACCTAAAATTCTTGAATTTTCTGCAGTGTCGAGATAATTTTTTGCAACAAAAGTATAATCATAATTTTTTAAACAGCGATGACATTCGTCTTCAATTAGCAAACTTACGTCGCTCAAGTCAAACCTGTTTGCTTTTACATCGTTAGCTACACATTGGGGGGTGCTGAATATAATATCCGCCTTACTCCATAATTCTTTTCTTTCTTTTGCTTTTACTTTTCCTGTAAATAGAATCATGTCAGCATACAATTCTGGCAAATGTTCTTTAAAATAAGCAAGATGCTGCGCAGCAAGCGGCCTAGTTGGAGCCAAAAAAAGAACTTTTGATTTTGGAAAAAGCTCTACCCTATGGCAAGCAAGCATTAACGCAATTAAAGTCTTACCCATCCCAGTCGGCAGCACAGCTAAAGTATTTTTTTGCTTTGCAGTTTCAAAAATCGCATTTTGGTAAGCTCTTGGCACAATGCCTTTTAGTTCCATATACACTTTAACAAAAAGATATTTATAAATTTTTGTTAGAAAAGCATTTTGCTTTTTATCTTCTTACTCTAGATGAGGTATCCCTCCAGTTTGGATTCCAAATTTTTAGGGTATGCTTTTCCTGTTTTTGGATTGTAGGTTTTTATTCCGGCGCCTCTTAGCAGCCTAAGTTGACTGCAGGTTGTAATAAAAGAGAATCCATACTCATCGAACCTATAATAGAAAGGAGCCGCTGCCTCAAGGATCCTGGCTGCCCTCCCGTCGTTCCCTTTGCCAACTTTCACCCTAATGTAGGCGCGTTTTCTTCTTAAATACTCCCATTGCGATAACGGCGTTTTTTCATTTTAATTACATCCTTTCATTTTATCTCCTCTTTAGGGTGCCTATTTATTCCCAAAAAAATTGACACTTCCTCTATTTTCTCCAAAAATTTCTCCAATCCTTTTGCCGTATCTGGCAATTCTACTATGAAGTCTGGCTTTCTCGGTATGTTGCCTGCGAAAAAGTCGTGCCTGTAATTGACGGCGTGTTTAGTGTAAACTATTTTGTAATCAATCTCTCCGTCTATTTCTGCTCCTATCAAATATTTGGATATTCTATTTTCTTTTGTCATTTTACTTTTTACCTTCTTTCAATTTTCAACTTTGATTCTTCTAAAATTTTCTCTATTTTTGAAAGAATATGGAGATTATTAAGCGAGGTTGGCAATTCGAGAATATAATCTGGCTTTTTAGGATGCCCATAATCGCAGAAAAAGTCTTGCTTACAATCAAGAGCTTCAGGAGTGTGAACAATTTTGTAATCTATTTTCCCTTCTATTATTGCTGCTATCAAATATCTCTTTATTTCGTCCATTTTCTCTTACCTCCGAGTTACTAGAAAAGTCCAGTATAAATATTTTCTTGACAAAAATATTCTAATCGGAATATTTATAAACTTGCCTTTTTTGCTTATGTTATGGTTTTTGACATAACAAAGCTAAAAGAGATAAGGAAAAAGCTAGACATAACCCAGAAAAAATTCGCAAACATAGCAAAAGTTTCACAGAGTTTGATAGCAAAAATAGAATCAAAGAGAATAGACCCGAGCTATTCTAATGTTCTAAAAATAGAGGAAGCGATAAATTCGTTAGCAAAGGAAAAGGAAGCGAGCGCAAAGGATATTATGGTAAAGAAGATAATAGCTGTAAACAAAGATGAAAAGGCTCAAAACATAATAAAAATAATGAATAAGTATGAAATTTCGCAAGTGCCAATATTAGATAGAGGGGTTGCAGTAGGCTTAGTTACAGAAAGTTCTATTTTAGGGAAGGATATTAAAGAAATAAAGTATTCAACAGCAAAGGAACTGATGATAGAAGCCCCGCCAATTATAGCAGAAAATACAAAAATGTCTGCTGTATCTTCTCTGCTAAAGTTTTATCCTATTGTCTTAGTAAAAAGGGAAAGAAAAATTATAGGATTAATAACAAAATCAGATTTATTAAAAAGTTTGATTTAATTTTGTTAGATTTCAGAAAGTTTAAAAAGTCACTCATTTTATTTTAACAGATGGTACAAAGTATGTATGATTACATTAGAGAAGCATGGCGTAAGCGCGACATTGGAGAATTGCGTAAAAAGCTTGTCGGATGGCGCAAATCAAAAGCTATTGTTAGAGTTGAAAAGCCGACTAGACTTGATAGAGCTCGCGAACTTGGTTATAAAGCGAAAAAAGGTTTTGTTGTTGCAAGAGTAAGGCTTATAAGAGGAGGCCGTAAAAGGCCTAGAAGAAAAAAAGGAAGGAGAAGCAAGAGACAAACAATACACAAAACATTGAAAATGAATTATAGATGGGTTGCAGAACAACGTGCAGAAAGAAGGTTCAAAGGCTTGGTTGTGCTTAATTCATATCCTATGGCTAAAGATGGCAAATATTATTGGTTTGAGGTTATTTTGGTTGATCCAACAAGGCCTGAAATTAAGGCTGATAAAAACCTAAATTGGATTTGCTCGGTGAAAGGAAGAGCTATGAGGGGCCTCACAGCTGCAGCAAGGAAAGCAAGAGGTTTGCAATAAATTTATAAATAAAAATTCTTTCATATTTATTAAGGCTGAGGAAAAAGATGATACTGGCAAATCCAAAAAAAATTCTTGCAAATATGCAAACCATGCTGCATATATACAAAAATGCAGCGACCTCAAAAAGAGGAGTTGAACCTTATATTTCTATACATTGCGTAGACAAATGCACAAAAAATTTACGTGTGATGAATGGTATTAAAGATTGCTATAATCCATATAGCGGTTGCGATGTGCTTGTTATGGTAAAATATCCAAAAGGGCCTCCTTTTTATCAAGATGCTGATAATTATTCTGAAAAAAGCTTACATGAAGCACTATGGTGGGCTGAACTAAAAGCGTGGCAGGAGCATGAAAGCTTTAAAGCAAACCCGCAGGAATTTATTCCACGAAAATTACTGCACGAAAATTATATAACAAACGACCATATTAAACTAAGAAATCTCGGTGTTGTTCCATTTCCAGAAAACGAGGATGAGCTATTTAAATTTTTAATGGAAATTGATAATAAGATAGGGGAAAGCCATAAGGATATTAAATACACAAAAGTAGAGATGGATATATGGGGAGGAAACGAGATATTTTGCGATAGTTTAGGAACAAGAATAATACAAGAGCACAGCAGGATGACAACCGAAATGACTGCTTACGCAAAAGCTGACGATATGCCTGAAAGGACACTTGAAATGAATGATAGAATTGGAGGTTTTGGAGGTTTTGAGCTACTAAAAAAACTTAAAAAAGAAGCTATGCAAAAAGCAGAAAACCTTGGCAGAAAAGCTGTTGAGTTTGCCAAAGCAAAAAGTGAAGATAGCAATTTCAAACTAACAAAGAGCACATACGACGCTGTGCTTGACGGAAGAGTTGCTGCAATAAGCATTCATGAAGTTGGGGCAGGTCATGCAGCTGAAGCAAAGCTTGATGAATATGATTCAATTGCGGCTCCTTTTGGTGGAAAACTCGGAGAAAGAGTTGGGATAGATGACCTAAACATTATTGACTATGCTTTATTGGAAATTCAAGGCATAAAACCTTTTTCTTGGTATACTTATGATGCTGAAGGTGTAAAAGCTAAAAAGACTTTGGTTGTTAAAGACGGCAAATTCAATTCTTATTTGCATACAAAGCTAACTGCAGGCTCAATTCCAAAAAAAGATGGTGGTGGTGTTTTAACTGGAAATGCGAGGTATCTATTAGAAGGGGGTAACGAAGAGCCTGAACCAAGGATGTCTACTCTCTATTTGAAACCAAGCAAAAAGAAATGTTCTTTAGAAGACTTACTGCATGAGATAAAAGGAAAAGGTTTATATTTAGCAGGCCTTTCATTTGGCGAAACAGATCAGGGTCAAGGCAAAGTTGGCTTCCAAGAACTTTACTTCATTAACTCTGCTGGCCATAAAGTTCCACTAAGGATGAAAGGGCATGAAATGTACATAACAGAAAATGTAGTGAGCTATATGAGTAAAATTACAAAGATAGGAGATAAGTCAACAGTAGAGATTGATACAGGATGGTGTGGTTCTGAAAGCGGCACAATTCCTCATACGGCATCTGGTGCAGCAATAATGGTTAAAGGAATTGACATAACACCACATAAACTTGAGCCACCGAAAAAAGCACCACTTGCGCCAATTCCAAAAAGGAAATAATGCTAAATTTAGAAAAAAAGCTTTGTGAAAATTGGAGTAATAGAACAGGAGCTACCCTAAAGGCAGCAGAGAAAGCTAGGGATTATATTCTTAAAAAAAGCTGCACTTTCAATATAAGCGCCGTTAATAAGGCAGAAGGAAGAGAAACTGAAGAAGAACAAGAAAATAAAATCAGCTCTAGAGATTTGTCAAAAGCCCAGTTGTATACAACAAATCACTTCTTGCATGAGTTTGAGCGCAAATGGGGAGTAAAAAGCCCTGCTGTGGGCATTTTGTTCTCTCCCGGTTCATGGAAAAGAATAAGAAAAAAGATTTATTTAGAGAAAGGGGTAAGCGGCAAATTCTTTCCTAAAAGCTACTTCGAAAGTTATAAAAATAAAAATTTTCCTTTAAGCAAAACAGGGCTGGTCTTAATTGTGCAAGACAAGGAAATTCCAAACTGGGGCCTTGGACATGAAGCACTCCATGCTGCATACGGTCTTTACTCGAAAAGCTGGAGGGAGGTAAATAAAAAATATGAGGAATTTAAAAAAAGGAAAAGGAAAAAAGGCATTTGCCCTTTCTTACGCATAGATATGGAGATATGCGCCATAGATGAGCTAGCTGCTTTTAGAGATAACATAGGCAAAAAGAAAAAATATAATTGGAAATGGGTGAAAAATTCGCTTGCAAGAGGATATCTCAATGCATATTTGAAAGTCGTAAAAGAAGAAACCAATATAGACTTGAAAAAAGAGTCTGTTTATTTTAAGAAACGGCTTCCAAAGATGATTAGCGCTGTAAAATACCTCCAAAAAAAATTAGGAGATAAAGCGCTAACAAGAATCTTGTTTACTGTTGGACCAACAGCAAAAGAAATTAAAGAAAAGCGATACGGCTCACCTTTTGATGATTTGCTAGCTTGGAAAAATTTAGTTAAAAGTAATAAAATAGATAAAAATTACTTTGAAACTCACTTCAGTCTTCGAGACTAGAAATATCTCCTAACTTTTTTCCAAGTTCTTTTGCCTTCAAAAGCCGCCTCATAATTTTACCAGAACGCGTTTTTGGTAACTTTTCTACAAATTCTACTTTATCAACTATGGCAATTGGTCCTATTTTTTTTCTAACATCTTGCTTTAAATTTTGCTTTAATTCGTCACTTCCTTTAAAACCTTTTTTAAGGATCACAAATACCTTTGCTACCTCGCCTTTTATAGCATGAGGGACACCAATAACAGCAGATTCTACAACTGCTTTATTGCTGTTTATTGCACTTTCTATTTCAGCGGAGCTAAGTCTATGACCTGCTATCTTCAGCACATCATCTGACCTTCCAAGGAGAAAATAATAACCTTCTTTGTCTCGCTTTGCGATGTCTCCTGTTATGTAAAGATTACGATGCCAATATTGCTTGTATCTTTTTTTATTTTTGTATAACGTCTTAAGCATTGCAGGCCATGGTGTTTTGAGCACAAGCATACCTTGCTTTCCTCTACTCAAAGAACGGAATTTATTATTTACTATATCTGCCTTTACGCCTGGAAAAGGCAACGAGGCAGAACGAGGCTTTAATTTTGATCCTGGCAAGGGACATATAACAAACATTCCAGTTTCTGTTTGCCAGTAAGTATCAATCAAAGGGCGTTTGCCTTTACCTATAATATTGTAATACCAAAGCCATGATTTTCTGTCTATAGGCTCGCCTACAGAACCTAAAATTCTCAAACTGCTTAAGTTATGCTTTTTTGGCCAGCTATCACCATAATACATTATTGCTCTAATTGCAGTAGGAGTTGCATAAAAAATATTAACTTTATATTTTTCTATTATTTTCCACCAAGCATCCGGTTTAGGATAATCAGGAACACCCTCATACATCACAGTTGTAATGCCATGGATTAATGGCGCATAAATTGTATAGCTATGTCCTGTTATCCATCCAGGGTCTGATGTGCACCAAAAAATTTCGTTTTCATAGATAGAAAATGCATGATACAAAGTAGAAGCTATTCCTACAGCATAGCCGCCATGTACATGCATGACACCTTTTGGCTTTCCTGTTGTGCCTGATGTGTAAAGCAAAAATAAATCATCTGTTGCATTTAATACAGCAGTTTCTGCCTTATCACTTTCTCCTTTAAGGAAATCCTTAAAAAAAATATCTCTTTTATTTAATTTTATACTTTCTGGAGTTCTTTTCACAACCACAATATGCTTAACTGCAGTGCCCCTTACTGCTTCATCGACAGTTTTCTTAAGTGGAATGAATTTTCCACGTCTGTAGTTTCCATCTGCTGTTACAACAATCTTAGCATTTGTGTCTTTTATCCTTAGTTTTAATGCATCTGCTGAAAAGCCTGCATAAACTACAGAATGCAAAGCCCCTATTTTTGCGCATGCAAGCATCGTAATTGCCTGTTCTGGAATATTGGGAAGATATGTAATAACAACATCTCCTTTCTTGACACCTAAAGAAAGCAAAGCATTAGCAAACTTGCAAACTTCCTTGTTCAGCTCAGAATAACTTAGCTTTCTTGCAAAGCCGCTTTCGTCTTGGTGAATTATCGCTATTTTTTCAGCCAAAGAAGGCAAATGTCTATCAATAGCATTATCCACTATGTTAAATTTGCCGCCGACAAACCATCTATAGAATGGAGCTCTGCTTTCATCCAAAACTTTTCTCCAAGGCTTAAACCAGTGCAGCTTTGCTGCCTCTGCAGCCCAGAAAGAATAAAGATTTCTTGCTTTAGCATATATTTCACTTATTTCTCCTATATCTCTTTTCATCTTTTCATACTAGCGAGAATAGCAAGGCAACTATCGCCATCAATTTAATAAGTATATTTAGTGATGGCCCTGCCGTGTCTTTAAAAGGGTCTCCTACTGTATCGGAAATTACACTTGCTTTATGCGTCTCGGAACCTTTTCCTCCTAGCTTGCCTTCTTCTATATATTTTTTTGCATTATCCCAAATACAGCCAGAATTTGCTAATGTTATTGCAAGCAAAAATCCGCTTGCTATAGAACCAACAAGCAATCCGCCAAGAGCTTCTTTTCCTAAAAAGAAGCCAACTGCAATTGGTGAAGCAATCGCAAGAATAGAAGGAGCTATCATATTAACCAAAGCAGAATCTGTACTTATTCTAACACATCTATTATAATCTGGCTTGCGCCTTAGTTTTAGTATTAAATGGAATTGCCTTCTTACTTCTTCGACCATCTTAAAAGCGCCTTTTGCAACTGCTTTTATTGCTAATGAACAGAATAAAAATGGCAGCAATGCGCCTATAAAAATTCCGCTAACAACATAAGGATTAACTATATTTATGCTTACTCCTGCTCTTTCTGAATAAACTGCAAATAGGGCAATTGCTGTTAATGCGGCAGAACCAATAGCAAAGCCTTTTCCAATTGCAGCTGTAGTATTTCCTATAGCATCCAATTCTTCTGTTTTTTTCCTTGCACCCAAATTAGCCATCTCGGCGATTCCTGCAGCATTGTCTACAACAGGGCCAAAGCAATCAATAGCAAGAGTAACTCCTAAAGTTGAAAGCATGGCAACAGAAGCAAGTGCAACTCCATAAAGGCCAGCAAAGTAATAAGAAAATAGTATCACAATACAAACGACAATAACAGGAACAGCAGAAGAAAACATTGCTGTTGAAAATCCGCTAAGTAGGTTTGTTGCAGCCCCAGTTTTTGTTGATTCTGCGACTTTTCTTACTGCTTTGCTTTCAATAGAAGTATAATGCTGTGTTGAAAAACCAATAACAAGTCCTGCTATTAGGCCTAATGCTACAACGTAAAAAACATTTAGCTCTTTTCTCATAAGTAAGAAAGTAAAGAGCAACATAGCTGCTGTTGCAGCTAAAACTCCTTTATTCAATGCTTTATATCCTCTGCCCCTAACAAAAAAATATCCAATAATCGAAGCGATGATGCCAAAAGCTGCTATCATCAAAGGCAATTCATAACTTTTCAATGTTGATAAAACAAAAGAAATTGCCATAACGGCAATTATGCTACCAACATAACTCTCAAATAAATCGGCTCCCATCCCGGCTATGCCTCCAACATTATCGCCAACTTGATCAGCAATTACAGCAGGATTTCTTGGGTCATCTTCCGCTAAACCCTTTTCAATTTTCCCAACAATATCTGCGCCCATATCGGCTATCTTTGTGTAAATGCCGCCTCCTAGTCTTGCAAAAAGAGCTATACTGGAAGCTCCAAAACCAAAGCCAAATAATACATTTGTATCATTAAAAAGCATAAAAAGTAAAGCTACCCCTAACATGCCTAAGCCGCAAACGCATAATGCCATGACAGAACCTGACGAAAATGCTATCTTCAATCCTGCTTGAACGCTTTCCTTACATGCATGAGCTGTTCTGCTGTTGCTTTTAGTTGCTATTCTAACTCCTATATTCCCTGCAAGCGCAGAGAAGAATGCCCCAACCAAAAAAGCAAAACTAATTTTCCAGCTAAGAAAATAAAGCAAAAAAGAAACTAAAACAACAAAAGGGATTAAAATTCTGTATTCACGATTTAAAAAAGTTAAAGCTCCATGATGTATTGCGACAGAAAGCTCCTTTGCTTTTTGGGTTCCCTCTTTTTTTCTCAATATAAAAAAAGAGAGCATTATCGCAAACAATAAAGCAGCTAATGCAGTTAAAATAACAAATGCAAATGACATCTTATTCGCCTCTTATCTAATTTTAAAGAAAGAGTAAGATTTAAAACTTTCGTCACTTTGCTAATATCGAAAAAGAAAAATGGCAAAGCCAACTAGAATGCATGTATGGAAAAATATGAGCGTTAAGCAGCTTATGAACGAATTTGGTAAAGCTGGCTTTAGTGCAAAGCGCTTAGGCGAGGCTGCAAGCATATACAAAAAAATGTTAAATGATAAAAACTGCATTAAAATTTTAACAATCGCTGGCGCTCTTATTGCTGGCGGAATGCGTGATGTTTTTGTTAAAGCTATTAATTCTAATCTTGTTGACATAATTGTCACAACAGGCTCTATTTTAACGCATGACTTAATCGAGGCATTCGGCGTAAAGCACATTCAGGGTGATGCTTATGCTAATGATATTAAACTAAGCAAAAGAAATATAAATAGAATTTATAATGTTTTCCTTCCAAATAAAGGTTATCTTGTTTTAGAAAAAAAGTTACAAAAAATATTTCCAAAGTTACCTCAAGAAAGAATGAGTCCAAAAAAATTTTTGTATCTTCTTGGGCAACACATTGAAGATAAAAATTCTCTTATAAGAGCGACATTTAAAAAGAAAATTCCTATATTTTGTCCAAGCATAACTGATAGCATCTTAGGCTTTCAGCTTTGGATGTATGGCCAAGACCATGGCTTAAAGATAGACAGCCAGCTTGACATTGCTGATTTTTTAGACTTGATATGGAAAAAGAAAAAGTATGGTGCAATAATACTTGGAGGCGGAGTTCCAAAGCACTTTATTGCAGGAATGATGCAAGTTACAGGAAATTCTTTAAATTATGCTATCCAGATTACAATGGATAGGCCAGAGCACGGCGGTGTAAGCGGTGCACCTTTAAGGGAGGCAAAATCGTGGAAAAAAGTAGCGTCTGATGCTTTAACAACAGATATTATATGCGATGTAACAATAGCATTTCCTCTGCTTGTTGCAAGTTTACTTTAAGGAAAATTTAAATATTGCTTTTACCACACATCCTGATGAAAAAGACTTATTACATCTTTGTGACTGGTGGGATGTCAGGACTCGGCAAGGGACTTGTAACTGCTTCTATAGGAAAAATTCTTCAAAATCTTGGGTTTAGGGTTTCGCTTATTAAAATAGACCCTTACCTAAATGTTGACGCTGGCACAATGTCGCCTTTTGAGCATGGTGAAGTATTTGTTACCGCTGATGGTTATGAAGCTGACCAAGATCTTGGCCTCTATGAAAGGTTTCTTAATAGAGACTTAAGCAAAGACCATAATGTTACGAGTGGAAAGATTTATTCCCAGGTGCTTAGAAAAGAAAGAGACGGTAAGTATTTAGGAGAAACAGTTCAAATAATCCCCCATGTTACCGGTGAAATAATGAGTGAAATAAAAAATGTAGTGAAAAAAGAGGGAGCGGATTTTTGCGTAGTTGAGATAGGCGGAACTGTCGGTGATCTTGAAAGTGGTATTTTCTTTGAAGCTGCTAGGCAACTAAGTTTAAAGGAAAAAGTGTGCTTTGTTCATGTCACTTTAGTGCCTGCGCTAACCTTGGGGGAACAAAAAACTAAATTAACACAACATTCAGTTCAAAGACTCAGGGAAATAGGAATTCAACCAAACTTTATTATTGCGAGATCAAAAAGAATATTGGAGGAAAAGGCAAAACAGAAAATTTCTTTATTCTGTGATGTTAAGCCAGAATCTATAATTTCTGGTTACGATGTAGAAGATATTTATGAAATTCCTCTTAATTTTATCAATCAAGACATGGATAAACAAATTACAAAGTTTTTTGGTCTGGGAGAAAGAAAGGCAAAACTAAATGAGTGGGAAAATCTTATTGAAAAGAAAAAACAAGCAAAAAAAATAATAAAAATAGGGATGATAGGCAAGTATAGCCAACTAAAAGATAGTTATGTTAGCATAGAACAAGCTCTTAAACACTGCGAATATGCTTTAGCCATTAATATTAAATTAGACTGGGTAGACGCCGAAGAAATCGAAAAAAACCTAGAAAAGTTGAAAGATTATGACGGAATTCTCGTTCCAGGAGGCTTTGGTAAAAGGGGGATAGGGGGGAAGATTAAAGCGATAGAGTATGCAAGAAAGCGCAACATTCCTTTTCTTGGTCTTTGTCTAGGCTTTCAGCTAGCTATTATTGAATTTGCAAGAAATGTTTTGGGCGTAAAAGACGCAGACTCAACAGAATTTGCTCAAACAGCGCATCCTGTTATATGCTTACTTCCTGGACAAGATCTTGGCAGACTTGGAGGCACAATGAGGTTAGGCAATTGGGAGTGCTTATTAAAAAAAGGAACTCTTACTTATTCTATATATGGAAAAGAAAGAATAAAAGAGAGGCATAGGCATAGATATGAATTCAACAATAAATACAAAAAGATGTTTGAAGAGGCTGGCTTAATTTTTTCTGGCACAAATCCAAAACAAGGACTTGCTGAAATAATCGAGTTGCCCGCCTCTAGCCATAAATTCTTTCTCGCAACTCAATTTCATCCAGAGTTTAGTTCAAGAGTTGAGAGACCATCACCTATTTTTTTAGCTTTTGCCAAAGCATGCTTAAAAAAGAGATAAAGACAAAATGCTTACTCTAAAACAGCTCGCTGAAATACGTTCCTGGCTTGAACGCAGCCAAAACCCCTTATTCTTTTTTGATAATGATCCTGATGGCTTAGCCTCTTTTTTGTTATTGCAACGCTATATTAACAAAGGAAAAGGTGTGGCTGTAAAAAGTTTTCCTGAGTTAAGTGTAGCATATACAAGTAAGTTGCATGAATTAAAGCCTGATAATGTGTTTATTTTAGACAAGCCACTTGTTGCCAAAGGTTTTCTTGATTCTGCAAAGCAGCTTGGTATACCTGTAATTTGGATAGACCACCATCCAATCCAAGAAGTAAAAGATGTTTATTACTATAACCCTCTCCAAGTAAAGCCAGAAAGCAACGAGCCTGTATCGTACTGGTGTTATGCGATTACAAAAAAAGACGAATGGATTGCTATGCTTGGTTGTTTGGGAGACTGGTTCTTACCTGAATTCACAGCAGAATTTGCTAAGCTCTATCCCGATATTTTTAGCATTACAAAAAATCCTTCTGAAGCTCTTTTCGCTACGGAATTTGGTAGACTTGTAAGGATACTATCGTTCGCCTTAAAAGACAGAACCTCTAATGTTATAAAGATGCAAAAAGCATTGATAAAAGCAAAAAGTCCTTATGAGATATTGCAAAAAGAAAAAGGATTTGAGCGAATATATGAAAGGTATGAACAGATTAATAGAAAATACAAAAAGCTGCTTGAAAAGGCAAAATTGAAAGCAAACAAAGAAAAGAATAAAAAACTTCTTTATTTTCAGTATGGAGGCCAGATTAGTATGTCATCTGAGCTTGCAAACGAGCTGATTTATTTGCATCCAAATAAAATAGTTGTTGTTGCCTATATTAAAGGTTTGAAGGTTAATGCGTCATTAAGAGGGGCTATTGATATAAGAGAGCTCCTAAGCAAAGCATTAGAAGGGACAAAAGGAAGTGGAGGGGGTCATCGCAACGCATGCGGAGCTACGCTAAATGTAGAGGATTTGCCAAAATTTAAAGATAATCTATCAAAACTTATAGAAAAATAAAATGATTACAAAAGAACAAAAAAAAACAAAAAAAATTTTACTCTTGCTTTTTCTTGCATTTATTTGCATTTTTTGTCAGTCATTTGCAGGAGCAGTTGAAGAATACAAAGATATAGCAGAATATGAGAGCTTAATTATAAATCTAACAATAAAAGGCGATGCACAGCTAAGTACAGCGTCACAGCTTAGTGCCGAAATATTTCTTTTGCCAAAAGACTCAAATGAGCAAAAGATTCTTTTATTGAGCGCATTTGCAAATCCTGCTGCAAGCATTAAAGAAAAGGAAAATAGCATCGTCTATTCATGGGGCTCTGTTAGTAATACTAAATTTGGTCTCGATGCTTTAATTAAAACAAAAGTTACATTTCCAGGTTCTGCTAAAATTCCTTTCCCTCCAAACATAAAAGAAAATTTAGAATATGCAAAAGAATCCGAAAATATAGATTCCAGCAACAAGATAATAATAGAAAAAGCGAATGAGATTACGGCAGGCAAAACAGACGCGTTAGAAGCGCTTTTTGCATTAGCAGATTTCGTTAACTTAAATATAGAGTATGATGAAAGTTATGCGGAAACAATAAAGAAGGCATCATGGGTTTTAATAAATAAAAAAGGCGTTTGCGATGAATATACAATTTTATTTATAGCCTTATGCAGGGCTTTAGGAATTCCAGCTAGATATGTGAGCGGAGTAGCATATTCGAATGTAAAAAAAGATTTCGGCAATCACGCGTGGGCAGAAGTATGGCTTCCTGAACATGGCTGGATTCCTTTCGATACAACATATGCTCAATATGGTTGGATTGATGCAAGCCATGTTGCATTAGCAAAAACAATCGATAGCCCAAAAAGTATAGTTTACACTTATTTTGGTTCAGTTAAAATCGAAAAAAGAGAAATAGAAATTAAGGCTTTTGTTGCTAACAAACTTAACAAAATTGAGCCAAAAGAAGAGATGGAGATAAAGCTGCTTAAAGATAAAGTTAAGGCTGGTTCTTATGTGCCCTTAGAGATTACACTAAAAAACACACAAGAACACTACTTGCCCTTAAGCATCTACTTGACTAAAGGTCCCGGCGTAGTTGGAAAAAGTGTTAAGCAAGTTTTACTTAAGCCAGCTCAAACTAAGAAAACATTTTTCATTTTAATTACGCCTTCTGATGTTGAAGAAGGATTTAGTTACGAGACAAGGATTGAAATTAAAACATCGTCCAACAATTATGCTACTGCATCATTATCCTATTCAAAGGATTATGAATATGAATTTTCATTAGAGAATGCGGAAAGAATCGTAGAAGAACTGACAATTGAGGAAAAAGAATATTCTTATGATGTTGTTCTTGAATGTCAAGGGGCAAAATCTGAATTTTACATAGATGAGGAAATAAAAGCAATATGCAAAATAACAAATAAAGGGAATGTGCTTTTGCGCAACTTAGAACTTTGCATAAAGCAAAATTGCACCAAATTTGATTTGCCTATCGGAACAGTTGAAAGTAAAGAATTTGCGCTAGACAATGAAACTGACTGTATAGCTAAGCTTGAAAATGAATTAATATCAAAATCTACCTATGTTGGAATCAATATTCTGCAAAAACCTGAATTGCACATAATTGATATCAACCCGAAAGAGATTAACTACAGCCAAAATACTGTTTCTATAACAACGGAAACAAAAAGTCCATGTAAAGATGCTGTTATTAAGCTTAACAATATTCAATTTGAAGTAGGCGAGATTAATTTGCGTGAAGTTCTTTCTTTGTCGTTCTCTGGAAAATATGCGTTAAGTGAAAAAATAAAAATTAAAGCTAGTTGCTATGATTTAAGAGGAAGACTTTACGAAGATGAAAAAGAATTTGAGATTAAAATCAAAAACGTTCCTTTTTATGCTAAAGTTTGGCAATCAATCATAAAACTCTTTACAAGAATTTTTTAATTTTAATAGCTTTTGGCAATATAAGCAACGCAATTGGCTTTCTTGCCACAGATTACACACTTGCCTTGTGGTTTTTCTTTTTTGTCTGCCCTAATTCCCCTAACTGTTGCAAGTAGCTGTTTTTCAACAACCTCTGCACATTTTTCTCCTTCTTTTAAAATAGAACAAAAATTAACTCTTACAATTTTACCTTTTTCTAGTGCTTTTTTAATATCAGCAATGCTGTTAGCATTAACTATGCTTTTTTTAAATGCGTAATCAGCTTTCTTTTTTAGCCTCTCATCAAAGGCTTCTCCTTCTTTTTTCAAACTAGAGAGGTCTTTTTCTTTGATAAGCTTTCTTTTCTTGTTATCTCTTATAAATAATGTCAATTGCTTTGTTTTAATTTCTTTTGAACCTATCTCAAGCCTGAGAGGAATACCTTTCATTTCCCAAAAATAAAATTTTTCTCCCGGCGTTGCAGCAGAGTTATCAACTTTTGCCTTTATTCCCCCATACTCTAGTTTTTTAGAAATCTCTTCTGCTTTTCTCATTATCTTTGCTTTATCTTTCTTGCTAAAAATTGGGATAATAATGACCTGTATTGGAGCGAGGCAAAAAGGTAAAATTAATCCAGAATTGTCGCCGTGAACTGCAATTAAAGAGGCAAAAATTCTGCTTACAGCAGGCCCATAACAAGTTTGCCATACATGCTGCTCTTTACCATTCTTGTCCTTAAAGCTTATTTTAAAGACACTAGCAAAGCCTTGACCAAGAAAATGGGTACTTGGCTGTTGTATTACCCTCCCATCTGGCATTAAAGAATCAGAACCGTAAGTATAGACAGCACCTGCAAATTTATCCCACTCTGGTCTTTGAAAGAAAAGGAATGGTATTCCAAAAAGCTTATGCATAATTTTCTCTGTTATTAGCATATCATCCTTAACTTGTCTCTCTGCTTCTTGCCTAGTTGAAAATGCATCATGAGCCTCAATCCAATAAAATTCGCGACTTCGCATGAATGGCCTGGTTGCTTTAGTTTCATAACGCCATACATTTGCTCTTTGATACAGCTTTAGTGGTAAATCTTTCCAAGAACGAATCCAAAGCGAGTAAAGTTGATAAAAAGCTGTCTCGCTAGTTGGCCTCAATGCAAGTTTTTCTTCAAACTTTTCGTCGCCATGTTCTGTAACCCAAAAAACTGCTGGCGCAAAGCCTTTGATGTGTTCTGCCTCAAGCTCAAAATTTTTTTGCGGTATTAAAGCTGGAAAATAGCATGGTAGATGACCTTTGGCTTGCAATTCTCTCTCAAACTCATCATACATTTTTTCCATAATAAGAACACTCCAAGGTCTAAAAACAACAAAACCTTTCACTTTATAACGCAAATCAGCGATCTCTGCTCTTTTCAAGATCTCGCTAAACCACTCGGAAAAGTTTTTTTCTTTGTCTATATTGAATGTAATTCTTTCCTCTTTTGCCATATTAATACATTAACAAATCAAATTTATTAAATCTTTTGTCTAAGTGGGCCTAGCAGGATTCGAACCCGCATCGCTCGGTCCGAAGCCGAGTGTCCTATCCATTAGACTATAGGCCCAAAACCATAACTGAATACACTTTTTTAATCTTTTCTCTTTTCTTCTCTTTAGGAAATTGCCTGAAGGAAGAAATATCCTATAAAAAGGCTAAGTTTATAAAATCTTTCTACTCTACGTAAATATGAAAAAGAGGATTTTTGGAAAACATCTTATTTTTGCGGAAGCTGCTGCAACTTTGGTTGGTACAATTGTCGGAGCGGGTGTATTGGCAATACCTTACGCTGTGCAAAAAGCAGGCTTCTTAACAGGCTTACTTAATCTCCTAATTTTAGGTGCTGCGGTTGTTTTCCTTTATCTTTATGTAGGCGAAGTTGTATTGAGAACAAAGGGAAATTATCAATTGCCTGGATATGCTGAACGCTATTTAGGCAAAACAGGAAAAGTGTTAATAACATTTACAACGACATTTGCTATATATGGAGCGCTAACCGCATATATGATAGGTGTTGGAAGAAGCTTGGCTGCTATTTTTGGAATGCAAAATAACATAACAATACTTGGCATGGCTATCTCAGCAGATCTCCTTTTTGGTCTGCTTTTTTTTGCATTCGCCTCGACAATAGTCTACTTAGGTTTAGCGTTTATTAGAAAATCAGAGTTGCTAATGAGTAGTATTGTAATAATAATAGTCATTCTAATCTGCGCTTTTCTTTTTTTAAAAATAGATGTATCAAATCTTGCTTCTTTTAATCTTTCCAAATTATTTATCCCTTATGGTGTTATTCTTTTTGCGCTAGCAGGAGCTATTGCTATTCCAGAGATGAAAGAAGAGCTTGTCAAAAATAAAAAATTGCTTAGAAAAGCGATAATAGTTGGTACCTTAATTCCTATAGTACTTTATACTCTTTTTTCTTTTGTTACAGTTGGTGTCTGCGGCTCATCAACAAGTGAAGTAGCCACAATATACCTCGGACAGCGTTTTGGCGTTATTATGAAGATATTTGGTAATTTATTTGCAATCTTTGCAATGTCGACCTCTTTTCTCACTCTTGGTCTAGGCTTAAAAGAAGTATATAATTATGATTATAAAATTAAAAAAAGCATAGCATGGTCACTTGCTTGTCTTATTCCTCTTGTTCTCTTTCTTCTTATGTTCTTCTTTATAAGAGAGGAGATCTTTTACAAAACAATAGGTCTTACTGGCGGTGTGGCGATGACTCTTGAGGGTGTGTTGCTTGTGATTATGTTTAACCGCGCTAAAAGACGAGGAGACAGAAAGCCTGAATATGCTGTAAAGAGAAGCACAATAGTTTCGATTGCTCTTATAATAGTCTTTACTCTTGGCTTAGCGTATACTATTTTAAATTTCTTCGGACTTATTTAGAAATTATTTGATTAGCCTAAGAAGAATTTCCCTCACGAGCTTGCTGTCTGCTCTGCGCTGTGTAGCTTCCATTACTTTTCCTATTAAGAAGTAGAGTGCTTTTTCTATGCCAGATTTGTAGTCACTAACAGCTTTTTTATTCTTGCTAACGACATCTTTGCAAATTTTTTCTAATTCTGCTTTATCTGTTATGCGGCTAACAATCTTTAACTCCTTTCTAGGAGAAAAAGAGCATGGAATAAAACGATTAAGAACGCGCTTCGCTGCTAACTCTGTTATTTTTTTGTCATGCATCAGCTGCAAAAGCTCGGCAAAATGCTCTATCTTAATATTAACCTCATGCAACTGTTTGCGATTGTAATTTAATATCCTAAGAAGCTCTATTGTAACCCATGTTGATGCGAGCTTTGCAAGTTTTGGTATTTTTCTAGCTACATCTTCAAAGAAATTTGCAAGTTCAAGATTGCTTGCGAGAACAGCAGCTTCTTCAGCTTTTATTTTATAGTGCTTAATGAAGCGTTGAATCTTTAAACTCGGCAACTCTGGCAAAAAGCTTTGTGTTTTTTTAATTAGCTGTTTGGGAACTTCAATGACTGGCAAATCGGGCTCTGGAATATAACGATAATCTTCCATAAGTTCCTTTGCTCGCATAGCTATTGTTATTCTTTGATGCTCTAAAAAAGCTCTAGTTTCTCTTGCTACTTTTTCACCTTTTCTAAGTAATTCTCTTTGGCGTAAAATTTCATAATCAACTGCTTTCTCAATATTGTAAATTGAATTAACATTCTTTATTTCAACCCTCTCGCCTTTAGCGACACTAACATTTATATCAGCCTTAATTCCAGCATCGCGGTCAAGAGCTTTAATATAGCTTAATGTTATCACAAGCTGCTTAAGCCATTCTCTGACTTGCTTTGCAGATGTAAAGTCCGGCTCTGTGACAATTTCAACTAAAGGCATCCCGCACCTATTATAATCGATTCTGCCAGTAGAGGGGTCCCATCTTGCAGGATCTTCCTCAATATGCACATGTCTTATATGTATACCTAAAAAATTTCCATTAAAACCAATTGGAACAGCGTATGCTCCTGAAGTTGTATCTTGATAGCCTTTGGGCAAATCTGGCCAATCGTAATGCTTGCGTTGCCAAATTACTTGATTAGATGAAATTTTGCAGTCTAGCATCAGTGCTATAGCAACCGCTTTTCGCAAAGCTTCAGCATTCGGCAGCATAGGCTTGCATCCAGGCTGTGCTGTACATACAGGACAAATGTTTGTGTTGATCTTAGCAGTTTTGTAATTAGTAGGGCATCTGCAAAAAAGTTTTTCTCTTGTCACAAGATAGCCATGCACCTCAATACCTATTTTTACTTTCGTTGCGTTTGTCATTTTATAGTCTTATAATCTTTCTTTGAACATCTGTTGTAATAATGAGTTTTAAATGTTCAGTAATCAAAAAATCTATTTCAGATCTTATCCCAAAGTTCTTTAGACAAATATCCGGCTCTATTGTATAGCCAACATTAGCAAAGATTTCTCTTTTTTCTTTCTTGCTTATATGCCGCCCCTTTCCATGTGGAGAATTGAACCCCAAAGTATGCCCTATCCTCTTATGGGTATATGGAAAGCCCCTGCTTGTTACAAACCTCCTAACAACGCTGTCAATTTCCGATGCTTTAGGAAGTCTATCTTTTTTCAAGTTTTTTCTGATAAAATTTATCCCTTTATTCCTTGCTGCTATGACTGTTTTGAACACCCTCCTTATTTCGTTTGGGATTTTTCTCCCAGTATAGCCCATCCAAGTTATGTCCGCAAAAGGGGCCTTTTTATCTTTTAGTCTAGCCCAAATATCTATCATAATAATATCCTCCTCTTTAATTTGTTTAGAATTTCTCTTGGGATAATAATGAACAAATCTTGTATTCCTGCCTGCGGCAACTATTGGCGGGTCTTTATCAGATACTAAATTATTTTCTTTGAATAGCTTAAGAATGAATTGCTGGACATCATATTCTGTCACTTTTTTCTTTTCCCTTTTTTTCTGCTTGATAAAGCCAAAAGCGTCGTCCTTTATTCTTAATAACAGCCTTGCAACAGTTTTATGCTTATTAATCTCTGCAGGCGTCCATCCTTTTTGCGTCTTTATCATTTTCTTAGCAATTTATGAAGTTTTTTTATTTTATCTCTTGTTCTTGAAAGTTTGCGATTTGCTTCGCTCACAAGAAAATTAATGTAGGAATCATCAACGATAATCTTGCTTTTTGCTACTGGAGCAGCGACTATTTCTGTTGATGCTAACTCTACCATGACTCTCTTATTAGTTGATATAATTCCACTTTTCTTCCATCCGGCAAATTTCGCCTTATCCAAAAGCTGTTGCGCTGTTTTTATGCCTGAGCAAGCAACATGCAATATAGGAGGCTCTTCTTTAAAATAGAGAGGCTGTTTTATCTTTACCGATGCTAAAACTTTTTTTATTTTTTTACTATTAGTCTTGTTATGAGTTTTGAACAAAAAAGCTTTCTTTTGCTTTCCATTATCTTTTACTAATGTTATTCTACCCGCACATGAAGAAGTTGTATAATACTCTTTCTTCGCATTAAGGAGATTAACCAAAGGTAAAATTGCCTTATCTGTTGTCCCTTCATCCGAAAAATCTTTTTTTGCAAGCTGTCTTATTTTTCTTTGAGCAAAACTTATCATTTTTCAAGTGCCACTGCTATTTGAAACATTTTTGTTTCGCTAAATTGTGGCGCCATAATTTGTAAACCTATTGGTATACCATCTATTTTCCCTGCAGGCATGCTTAATGCTGGAATGTCTGCTAAATTTGCAGGAATTGTTAGTGCATCATAAGAATACATCTCCGCTGTTGTTATCCTTGAGCCTATTTTATGCGGCAACCTAGGGACAGTTGGTGATGTTATAACATCAATTTTTTTAAAGGCGTCAGCAAAATCTTTTTTAATGAGTTCTCTTGCTTTCAAAGCACGTCTATAATAAAGTCCATGATATTCTGCTTTGCTTATTTCGCTACCGCCTAAAATTCTTCTTAATACTTCATGCCCGCAAACATCCTCAATACGATAGCCATATTTTCGCCCATCAAATTTTCGCGTTGAAGAGAAAAATTCAACGTAACAAATTGGATAATATGCCTGAACTGCCAAATCAACATGTTTAAGTTTAACATTAATAAGATTCCATCTCTGTTTTTTAGCTAACTCTTCAATTTTCTCTCTTATTAAAGAATAAATTCTTTTATCTTGACATAACTTCTCAAAATCTGAACTTAAGCCAATTGTTAGTTTCTTTTTTGCTTTTATTTTTGGAATAGCATCAAAAGTTGTTGCGTCTCTTCCATCATAACCTTTTATAATGCTAAACAGCAATGTTGCACCATAAACATCTTTTGCAAAAGGTCCTATCTGCTCTAATGACATTGACAAGTCAATTAAGCCATACCTACTAACAATACCGTAAGTTGGTTTAATGCCAACTATACCGCAATGGCTTGCTGGATTGCGAATACTTCCTCCTGTATCTGAACCTAAAGCCAAATCGCAAAAACCTGCTGCAACAGCTGCCGCAGAGCCTGATGAAGAACCTCCAGGAATTCTATCAAGGGCAGAAGGATTGCGAATAGGGCCATAAGCGCTTGTTTCTCCAGAAGAGCCGCATGCAAACTCGTCCATGTTTGTCATTCCAATTATTATTCCATCTTCTTTTTTGATTTTCTCAATAACGGTTGCATCATAGCTTGATTTATAATTTGAAAGTGTTTTTGATGCACATGTTGCAAGAAGACCTTTAACATTTATATTGCTCTTAACGGCAATCGCCAGACCGGCAAGCTTGCCTGCTCTGCCTGCTTTTAATTTTTTATCGACTATTATTGCGTCATTTAAAGCATTTGGATTGACTTGAATAAAAGAATTAATTTTGCTATCTTGTTTCTTTATTTTATCTAAGAATTGCTTAATATTTTGTACCGCTGTCAGATTTCCAGATTTTAACAATTGTAGCTTTTCTTTTATCATTTTAAAAATTTACTCATGATGATTAAGTCTTCTCCGCAAGCAAAATGGTCATGTAGTACGCCCTCTCTTGTGAAGCCCTTTCTTTCCAACATCTCTTCAAGATTTGGAAATATCAACAAGAAAACCTTTCTAACATTGTTTTTTTTACAAAAGAGTATAGCCTCTGTGAAAAGTCTTCTGCCTATTCCTTTTCCTCTTTCTCTTGGCTTTACCAAGAAATCCCTAAGTTCTGCAACTCTACCTTCCCAAACTATAACTGATATGTTGCCTACAACTTCTTTTTTTTCTTTTGCCACAAGAAAAACCTCTTTTTTAATTTCAATTGCATGACCTTTGCGTAAGTAATTTTCTGCCCATTTTTGCGAGTAACGCATAGATGAGCTTCTGCTTTGCCAGTATTCTCTCAACATTTTTGCCAAAGCAGGCATTTCTTCTTTTTTTAATTTTTTTATTTCCATTTTCCCTTCTCGGCTTTAACAAAGTCCCCTTCCTTTGTTGGAACATTCTCAAAAAATGCTTTCCTAAATCCAGAATCAATTATTGCTTTTGTCTCTTTCCTTATTTGCTGCTTCCTTTTTAAAAAAGAAAAGCTTACTTTCTCGCCTTCAACCTTTGCAAGAGCTTTGGCAAAATTGTCCATAAGACACTTTGCCTCTTTTTTAATCTCTTTCTGCTCTGCTTTACTAACTTTGCGCCATAAAAAGTCCATACCTAAATAGAAAAGAATCGCGATTTATAAAAGTTTTTAAGTTTTAGGTTATGCCAACTAAGGCGATAGCCTTTCAGGATCACGAGGAAATAATACAGCTTCTCGAACATTCTCTAAATTAAGCAGTTGCTTGATAAATCTGTCTATCCCTAAACCCAAACCTCCATGAGGAGGCACGCCATAGCGAAAATAGTCGAGATAGTTTTTAAATCCAGAAATAGACATTTTCTTATCTTTTGCCTGTTTCAATAAAGTATCGTAACGATGTTCTCTCTGACTGCCTGTTACAATCTCAATTCCTTTAAAAAGTAAATCAAAGTCTCTGCCAAACTTCCCTGTTTCTTCTTTCATAGTATAAAATGGTTTTTTCTCCCACGGGTAGTTTGTCACCCAAACAAATTCGCTGTTGTACTTTTTTAACGTATAATCACTTATCTTGCGTTCAGCTTCTGCGTCAAGTTCTTTTCTCTTTATTATTTTCAAAGCATCAGAATAAGTTACTTGGGGAAAAGGTATCTTAGGAACATTTACTTTTACTTTTAACAATTTAAACTCATTTTTGCATTCGTCAAATAGTTTTTTAATTATATCATGCAGCATTTTTTCGCAAACTCGCATAATATCATTCTCGCCTTTTATAAAGCTAATTTCAAAATCAAGCCCTGTAAATTCGCAAAGATGTCTTGGAGTATGATGCAGCTCTGCTCTGTAACATGGACCAATCTCAAAAACTTTTTCAAATGCAGATTGTGTTTCTTGCTTGTAAAGCTGCGGACTTTGTGCAAGAAATGCTGGTTTACCAAAATACATTAAATTGAACATTTCTGCTCCTCCCTCTGCTCCAACGACTGTAATCTTTGGGCTATTTATTTGGATAAATCCTTCTTTTGAAAACCAGTTTGCTGCAAGTTTAAGAAAAGCGCTTCTTATCTTAAAAATAGCTGCGATACTTGGCCTTCTTATATCAAGCCATCTATAATCAAGTCGTTTTGAAAATTCTGTTTTGCTTCTTTCGCTTATATCTATAGGTAGAGGCTGTTCTGCTTTGCTCAAAATTGTAATTTTTTCTGGTAATACTTCACGACCGCCAGGAGCTTGCTTGCTCTTTTTTACGTTGCCCTCAATAACCACAACGCTTTCTCTTGGAATTTTGCTAATTAAGGAAAAAACGGCATCTGGGGTAGTTTCTTTATGGGCTGTAATCTGAATTATTCCAGAAAAGTCTCTTAAAACAATGAACTTCAGTTTGCCAATATCCCTAATTTCTTGGACCCAGCCTTGAAGTAAAACACCCTTACCATAATCGCTTGGCTTTATTTCTGCAACATGCACTCTCACACACCTTTTTTTCATTCTAATCCTAAGCTCTTAATTATTTTGTGTTTATTAAATTTTTCTAAATCTTCATAGCGCTGGCCTATTCCTAAATACAAAATAGGCTTGCCTGTTACATGGCTTACTGATATAGCTGCACCACCTTTCTCATCAACATCTGCTTTTGCAAGGATAACAGCGTCAATGGCAACAGAGTCGTTGAAAGCTTTTGCCTGTTCGACTGCATCATTGCCAACTATACTTTCACCAACAAAAATTTTTAGGTCAGGCTTTGAAACTCTACAAATTTTTTCCATTTCTCTCATCAAATTAGCTTGGGTATGCATTCTCCCTGCTGTATCTATCAACACAACATCTATTGCACGAGACTTTGCATAAGCAATAGCATCAAAAGCGACAGCAGCCGGATCTGCGCCATAGCGATGTCTTATTACCTTAACTTTTAGGTTAGCGCCATGCTTTTCTAGTTGCTCGATTGATGCCGCTCTAAAAGTATCAGAAGCTGCCATAACAGAACTTAACTTGTTCTGCTGCAACAAGTATGCGATTTTTGCAATTGTTGTTGTCTTGCCGCTTCCATTAATGCCAAAAAAGACTATAATAAATGGCTTCTTCAGTTTAACTTTTTCAACCAAATCAAACGGCTCAAGTAACAACTTATCGAGAGAATCGCGTAAAGTGTCTTTAATTTTAAATTCAACTTCTTTCCTTTTAAGCGGCTTATTAACTATGTCTTTCTTGAGATTTTCTTTTATAACATCGATAACTTGCAAAGCAACATTATTTTCTATAAGCGCAAGTTCAATATCCTTAAAGAGTCTATCAAAACCTTCATCACTCAGCTTTACTTTTGCAAGATCCCTAATCTTTTGTATTACCCCTCTTTTCTCTTTTTTCTCTCCCTTCTCCTCGACTTCTTTTTCAACTTCTTTTTTTTCAGCAACCGGCTTTTCGACTTCTTTCTTTTTTATTTTATTACTTATACCAGCAATAACATTTTTTAATTTTTTCTTTAAAAAACCAAACATTTTTATCTTAAAAACTGTGCAAGTTTTAGTTGCGTTTTATATTCATAGAGCAACTTGCTTTTCTTGATAAATGTTTCTATTTCAAGCCTAAGTCTCGTTTGCGCTTTTGTTAGCGCTTCTTCTAATGCTCCAAAATGCTCAGGTTTTTTTGTTAAAGCATCTCTTACTGTCTCTCTCAAAACGCCCACGCCGCATGGTGCAAAATATTCCGGCCTGCACTCTCTCATCACAAGACAAGAAGCTTGCCTTTTCATTTTATTAAGGTATTCGGCTATAGCTAGACGTGGAGCATAATAACCTCCTCCACAATTGCTTGCATAAGTTTTCCTCCCATAATATCCTTCCTGGTCAGCACAAATAAAAGTGTGCATGCCTTGCGGATTCCAAACAGAGCCGGGCATTTTTGCTTCTATAACCTCAAAGCTAAACTCCCGGGGTAAAAGTAGAATCTCATAATAATTTCCCAAATAATCAGAATGAAAAAGCAAAAATTCGCTAATCTTTGGATAAAATTTTACTTTTTCAATAATCTGTTTTGAGATTATGCTGTCAACTGCTGTTACAGCCCACCTTGTTGGCACAAGTTTGCGTTGTATTTTTAAGCCCAACATTCCTGCAGATAATATTTTTATTAAGCTGCTTATTGAAATTTTTGCTTTATATAACTCCTGCACAGCTTGACCTGCTTTAATATCTGTATCAGACGTTAAATAATCAACTTTTTTTTCTATATAGGGATTCTGAGTAAGCCTTGCCTTAGCAAGCGGCGCAGGATTTCCAATTACAGGCATATGCATATCGAGTTGTATTCTTAATTGCGGCTTCTTTTTAAGCTCAAATTCGAGTGAAGTTGACTTTGATGCAAGGGCAACTTCTTGCATTACCTTCACTAAATTTCCATTTTCTTTTCTTATTTCTTTTATACTACTTTGAAATCTTGAGTAAATTAATCTACTGCGATAAGACAAAATTTTAACTATATCTGCTTTCTCGGCATACCATTCTTCTGGCATGCTCAAATGAGAAGTTTCTCCAAGCTCAGCTGGCGCAAGTATTCCTGTAAAAACTTTTGGATAACCATAAGAGCCAACAAAAATTTCTGGTGGACTCGAACCAGAAAACTCTAAAGCTACTTTTGGCTGGAAGCTTTTTAGCTTTGCCAATATAGGACATGGCTTTCCGCACCATCCCCTGCCTTTGCATATCACACATAAACTTTGCATGTTAATTACCGTAACTTGAGAAAAAACTAATATCTTACCTTTCCTTTTATGCTGCTTCTTATATTAATAATGCTAATAACAGTAATAAAAATCCCGACTCCTGCAATAGCAATAATAATAAGGCCTTTAAGTAGCGTTAGGGCTGCTGTGCCCCATTCTGGGCAAAAAAGTGATACAAAAATTGCTATAGCAATTAATGCTAAACCTATAAACAATCCAAGATAGCTGTTCATTATTGATTAAATAAAGGAATACTTAAATATTTTTCTCATTCGAAAGATTTATAATATAATCCTAATTGGTTACAGGTTGGAGTCAATATGGGCGCATTTGATTTAATTAAAGGGTATAAAGTAGAAAAGATTTATTTTGACAATGACAACAAAGTTTATTCTCTTATTAAATTAGAGCATCTAGATGAGAAAGTACATGATGAGATTATAGCAGAAAAGTATGACGAACTTATCGAAATACTGAAAGACAAAGAAAAAATAAAAGCAAATTTATGGCAAGCCACTTTACACTGGCTGGAAAATTATTTTAATGAATGGCTTTTAAGTCATCACCCTCATTTGACTGGCTTAGAGTATAGCTTTATAGTAAGTGAAGCTGGCAAAACATATTTTATAATAAAGAGCGATTTAGAAGCTGAATTAGTAAACAAAGAGCAAGTTGGCTTAATTAAAAGGGCGTTGGGCTCAAAAAAAGAAAAGCACGCAGATTGGATAATGGCTAACTCAGAAAAGTTTAGGAAAATCCTAGAAAAAAGTACAATATACCAAGGAGATTATATAGTTTTTGAGGGTCTAGAAAAAAGAATCGAAGAAGAGTTAAAATAATATAATTTAGAGCGATACCTTTTCTATAATCAAAAAATGTCTATATTGCGATTCACTTTTTATCCTGCCTTTAATTCTTATTCTTTTTTTAAACAAAGGGCATATCAGGACAGCAGTTTCTGCATCACCCCCCTCAAACTCTAAATTAAAGCCATATTTTTTACTTAGTCTTATCAACTCATCAAGTTCTCTTTCTGTTACCCCTTTCCCAAGCCATTCCTTGCCAAGACCCTCGCAAGCAATTTTTGTTAAAATTATCTCAAAATGATTTTTTATGCATTCTCCCCATATTGCTTTTGGATTAAGGCCCCATAAAGGAGCTACTACTTTAAAGCCAAGTTTTTTTGCAACAGTCTCTATGCGGCTGCGCTGATAAGTTGAAGCTACTGCTCCTACAATGATATAACTCACTTTTCCCTTAACTTTCATTAATAATTTTTCTAAATCCTTTAATTCTATTTCCTTTTGAGCGGAGCTTTTCTGAATTAGCAAAGGCAAGCCAAGTACTTTTGCCTGTGCTCTTAGCAAAGGTAAAAAAGGTTTATGATACATATAAGAGTCATAAGAGGATGGTAAAATCGTTAAAAGATATTTAATCGTATATTTATTTTTTGTTTTTAGCAAAGCTAAACAAGAATCTTTTCCTCCCGTAAAGAGGACCGCTGCTTTTGCTATTTTTGCCCTCTCCATAAGATTTTTAAAATAAAGGGTATTATAAAAGTTATGCCTAGGCCTGATATACTTAATTTAATAGATGACAAAAAAACCGAAGAAGGTTTCTCAAGACTGGTTTCTGGAGGAAAGTACGGTTATAAGACAATAATAGAAAGGAAAAAAGAACAACCAAGATGCAAAAACTGCAATTTTTTGCTAAGCGGAAGCGAAAAATTTTGCCCCCAGTGTGGTGCTAAAGTGGAAGAAGAGAAAAAAAGAGAAGAGAAAAGCTGAAATCAGGTCAAAAATTCTTTTCCAAGAACTTCAAGTTCGTCCCTGTGCTTTTCAAAATAATCCCTTGCTCTCTTGAATATATTGCTAAGCTGCTCTGCAACAGCGTTCTTTAAATCAGATGGGTGCAGTTTTTTAGCTAAGAATTCTTCTCTTAATTCATCATATGAATTAAATGTTATCTCTCCACCATACTTTGCTCTTCGAGCAATTTTTATCTTTTTCTTTAACTTAAATATTAAAAATTCACAAAGCTGCATTATTATGTTATCTTTTACGCTCCCTTCCGGGCAGTAAGCTCCTTTTATCTTTTCTTTAATTTTCTCTACTGATTCATAAATTTTTATATGACTTTCTGGGACTGATGCTGACATTTTTGTTCCGGGCCCTTTTAAGGAGGCAACTAAAGGCATCATCACCTCAACTCTTGGTCTATAGTCTATCCTTGGTAAATATTCTCTTGCAAATGCCATTATGTGCCTTTGATCTATTCCGCCAAGTTGCATGTCTACATCAAGATATTGCTCATCGACTGCCTGCATAATAGGATAAATCATTTCGCCAACTTTTGGTTCCCTAAGTCTGCAGACTTCTGACGCTGCTCTTTTCGTTCTAGCGATAGTAGAAATACTTGCAATTTTCAAAACATCTAGCATGTATTCATGCCCTAACTGAAAATCTGATCCAAAAACAAATTTGGGTTTTTCTTTCCATGGAAAAGCAAGTTCTATGCACTTTTTGTAGTATTGCGATCTTTTATATATTTCCCTCCAGGGTGTTTTTAGGTCATCCAAAGCAGAATGCAAATCTGCTATCAGTATCTTTGTTTTAATTCCGGCTTGAGTAAAATCAAAAATCTTGCTTATTGTTGCTAAATAAGCAATATGAAAAGGGCCTGTGGGAGCAGTTCCATAGTATGCTTTTATATCTTTTTTTTCAAGTAGTTTAAGCAGTTCCGCTTCTGTTATAATCTCGGCTGTACCTCTCTTTACGAGCTCGAGTCTTTTTTTAAAATTCATTTTTGAACCATTATAAGATTTGCTATTAAACCTTTCTCTCCTTCCTCTTGCTTGCCTATTTTTTATGCCTGCCTTAAAATTTTAAGTAGTTCTATCCTATCGCAAGATTTTTCTGCCATGTCTGAGATATCTGAAACAAAGTTCATAACATCACAAATGACAACGACAGAGAGCACATCAAGCCTTTTCTCAAAAAGGACATAATCGAATATCTCTTTCTTTAGCAAATCAACATTGTGCTCTAATATCCCAACCCTTTTTATATTTTCTCTAAGTTCTGGTTTGCCCTCTAATAAGTCGCTTAAAACTTTCTCTAATGAGAGTACAGCCTTGCTTGTCTCTGCTACAATTTTGCTAAAAATATCTTTTGCCTTGCTTGAAAAGTTTTTGCCACGCAAATAAATAAATGCCTGTACAGAGTCTTGTATTCTATTTGCAACCTCATCAAGTGTATTTACTAAATCATATAGTTGCGTTCTCATTCCTGGCAAAAATGCTCCTTTGTACAGCTCAAAAAAAATCTCTCTTCTTATTCCATCTGCCTCGTGTTCAATAATTGAAACTTCTTTAGCTTTTCTTTCAACAGCATCATATTTTTCCTTTATTACTGCATCTGCTGCCTGCACAAAAATTTCATTCACAACGAGTATCTTCTGTAGATGGTCCTTCATTAGCTCAACTATCTTTTTTTCTGCGCTTCTACCAAAAAAAGGTAAAATCCTGAATATCATTTTCTATACCTCCTTACATTTCTTTCTCTATTTAAATTTTGTCTTTATCATTGTTAAAATAAAAAAGTAATAAGCTTAAATAGTATTATGGTAGACAATGCTCCAAGGAATGGTGTTACAAGCCAACCAAAAAGAATGTGCCCCATTGTTTTGCTATCAACAGAAGCAATTCCCTTTACAAGACCAACTCCTACGACGCCGCCAACAATGGCAAATGTTATTGAAGTTGGGATTCCAGCAAGTGCAAGAATATAAACAATAGCTGCTGAACTAAACTGGGCAGAAAATGCCATTGTTGCATCTAGTGCTGTTATCCTTGTTCCTACAGTTTTCATAACTTTTATGCCTATGGTTGATGCGCCAAATGCCAAAGCAATTCCCCCTGTAAAGCCTGCTAAAGCAGGTCTCATTAAATCATTGCCAACAATAAGGCCCATAGCATTACCTATATTATTTGCCCCAAGTGAGTAAGCTAGAAAAGCTGCACTTAAGATAACTAAAATATAAATTCTTCTTTCAATGTAAATAAGTTTACCTCTGCTGAAAAGCCCTAAAATAAACTTGTACATTAAAAAACTTGTCACTAAAGAAACAGCAAAAGACCCGAATCCCCATGCAAATATTTTAATAAAAACATGCCAATTAATAGGACTTGCCATCAATATGCCAATACCTGCAATAGAGCCTATTACAGCTTGCGTTGTAGAGACAGGCAAGCTAAAAAGAGTAAGTATAATAATAGAAATAGCTGCACCAAATAAAGCTACTATTGCAGCCCCTAAAGTTATATCAGTTGGTATAACTATCCCTTTACCAATTGTTGAAATAGACGCTGCACCTTGAAAAGTTGCCCCGAGAAAAGCCAAAAGGCCTACAAATAAGGCTGCTTTTCTGTATCGCATAATTCCCGCACCTAATGATGTGCCAACACAATTAGCTGCGTCATTTGCCCCAATACACCAACCGACAAGCAATCCCCCAAGGATCAGCAATATTGACAACAATTCCATTAAGAAATTATGTCTTTAAAATTTAAATACTTTCTTAAAATTACTAGCAGAAGCAAACCAGCGAGAATTCCAAAAAGGCTAAATCTTGCTTACCCTCTTTTATTGCCTCTTTTTAATTGAAAGCTTTAAAATTTATAATCTTTCTGAAATATAGAAATTCTAAAGGATTCTTATTGTTATATCTTTAGATAGCTTATCTGTAACATGATTCACCTTACTAAATAAAATACCAGTTTCACCTTCTTTTAAGGTGATATTAATTCTTTCTGCTATAAATGATTTCCTCCTAGCGCGCAAATCTGCTTTTATTTGTTTATAGTCTTCTGCCACTTTTCTCCTTTCCTCTTCGGTTTTTGCTTCTAAAAATGCTTTAAAAGAGCCATGCTCTACTAAAAGCAAATCCGGATTTTCTGTTCCTTCAGCTATTGCGCCTTTACTAATTAGTTTCTTAATTATTTGATAATTTTTATCGAGCTGCGCTGATTTATCAATTATTTTTATAATAAGCTCTGGTCTTGCAATAGGCAAACCCTCTTGATAAATCCTAACATTATGCCATTTTAAGTTTAATACATCTATTTTGCCTTCTACCTCATCCCAAAAGCGCTGGATTTCTTGCTGCTCTTTTTTCCCAAGATTGACTTCTTTGCTTTGCAAAGCAGGAGCTATAGTTATACTACTGTAAGAAGGGATTTTAAAAATAATCAAATCTTTCATATTTTTCTTATTAAAGTCAAAGCAAAAATAATTATAAATCTTTCTGAAACAAAACGCAAGATATAAAAGTATATAAAAGCTTGGTGAAAAATGCAATTTTTATTAAGAGCCGCTTTAGTAAGTGCAATTATTGGAACAGCATTACTTGTTTTTCTATCAGCTAAGCTCGAGCCGCGCTTAATTAACATAGATGAGATTGATGTTAGGAAGATTGATAATTCTGTGAAAATTATTGGAAGTGTTACGAGTGTTAAAGATACGCAGAGCCTATTCATATTTGACGTTGAAGACGAAAGTGGCAAAATTAAGGTTATAGCATACAAAGGCAAGGAAGAAGCGATTGGTTTAAATAAGGGGATGCAAGTTGAAATTATAGGAAAAGTTAAAGAATATGAAGGCGAGCTCGAGATCGAGGCGAGTTCAATAAAACACATAAAAATACAATAAAAAAGTTAAAAGATATAGAAGTGAAAAATGGCAAAACTTGGGCATATTCTAGAAACCCAACAATTCAAGGAAAAGGATCTTTTGGACAAACTTTTTTCTCTTTCTACGGAAATGAAACTTTTTGACAAGACTAGCCTAACAAAAGAACAGACGCAAAGATGTGAGGAGCTAAGCCTTTCCAAGGGGTCAAGGAAAAAGATAATGGCGTGTCTCTTTTATGAACCAAGTACAAGAACAAGATTTTCTTTTGAAACTGCGATGAAAATTATTGGAGGAGATGTCTTATCGACAGAATCTGCGGGACATTTTTCCTCTGCTGCAAAAGGAGAGTCTCTTCCTGACACAATAAAAGTTGTTGGCGGTTATGCAGATGTTATTGTACTGCGACATCCAGAAGAAGGCTCTGCAAAAAAGGCAGCAAGATATTCTTCTGTGCCTATCATAAATGCAGGTGATGGCTCTGGACAACATCCAACACAAGCTCTTCTTGATTTGTATACCATAAATGATGAGCTTGGAAGAATGGATGATCTTGAAGTTGCGCTGGTTGGAGATTTAAAGTACGGAAGAACAGTTCACTCACTTGTTTATCTTCTTGCACATAGAAAAGGAATAAAACTTGATTTTATTGCTCCACCTGAAGTAGCCATACACCCTGAAATTAAGAAATATTTACAGAAAAAAGGGATAGAGGTTGAAGAAACAAAAGAGCTCGAGGATATTATCAGAAGAGCTGATGTCCTTTATGTAACAAGGATACAGAAAGAAAGATTCAAGAAAAGCGATGGCACAATAGACGAAGAGAGATATAAAAGATGCAGGGGTGTTTATGTTATTGACGAGCGCATCGCAGATTTAATGAGAACAGATTCTATAATAATGCACCCTCTGCCGAGAATTGACGAAATTGCCCAAGAAGTTGACAAAGATAAAAGAGCAGCGTACTTCAGGCAGGCCGCAAACGGCAAATACGTAAGGATGGCTCTGCTAAAGATGGTTTTGGACGGATATGAATAAACAACTTTTTTCTTTTTCCGCATTGTTAGGAAGATTTTTAAGTAAGGTTTTTAAGCAGAACTTCTAAGTAATTTTATGATTCAGATTTTAATTGCCTTGTTGTTAGGTGTTGGGGCTGGTTGCATAACAGGCCTCACTCCCGGCGTCCATATTAATTTAGTATCATTGTTGCTTTTTACATTCTCCCCCTTCTTTTTGCAATACACAACTCCGCTGATTTTGGTTGTTTTTATAATTGCTATGTCAATTACCCATACGTTCTTGGACTTTATTCCATCAATTTTTCTTGGAGCACCAGATGACGATACTGCGTTAAGCGTTCTGCCGGGCCATAAGTTTCTGCTTAAAGGGCAAGGTTATGGTGCTGTTAAGCTAACATTGATAGGCTCTTTCTTTGCACTTTTCCTTATTTTATTGATGACGCCTGTTTTTATTTTTGGCTTGCCAAAAGCTTATCCCTTCATTAAGCAGTATATGGCATTTATCCTCATAGCAGCATCTTGCTTTTTGATTTTTAAAGAGAAAAAAAGCAGATTTTGGGCATTGACACTTTTCTTCTTAAGCGGCTTTCTTGGCATTGCAACATTAAATCTTGCCGTAATAAAACAGCCTTTATTTCCATTGCTAAGCGGCCTTTTTGGTGTGTCTATGCTTACGGTTTCTTTCTTGCAAAATGTAAAAATTCCTCCGCAAAAAATAACAACAATAAAGATAAAACCAAAAGAAAGCGCAAAAGCTTTATGCGCGAGCCTTATTGGAGGTCCTCTTGTTTCATTTTTGCCCGGCCTGGGGGCTGCACAAGCTGCTGTTATTAGCAGCGAGTTAGGGGGCAAGCTCAGCCAAAAAGGTTTCCTTGTATTGCTTGGAGCAATAAATACTATTGTAATGGGCCTTAGCTTTGTTGCCCTTTATGCGATTCAAAAGCCACGCACCGGATCAGCGGTTATAATAGGAAAACTGCTTGAAACCTTCACCATGAATCATTTGCTACTTTTTCTTGCTGTGTCTTTAGTTGCTGGCTCTATTGCTACTTTCTTAACACTAGAATTTGCAAAGTTTTTTGCTCAGAGCATCTCAAAGCTAAATTACCGCTACCTTTGTTTAGGGATAATTGTTTTAATTGCTGCGCTAACAATTCCCTTATCGGGACTGCTTGGTCTGCTTGTGCTATTTACAGCAACCTCAATTGGCCTTATTGCAGCCATAAAAGGGATAAAAAGAATGTATTTGATGGGATGTCTGCTGCTACCTGTAATTTTGTGGTTTTTATGAGGGGCTAAACAAACCAAATAAATTAATAAGATTATTAATGATTCCTTCATTCTATTATTTACTCCTCTTTGAAATAAAGAATGTTATTGCAATTAATGAAACGACTGATGCGTATATAAAGGGACGGGTAGGATTTATTTTCCATAAGTAACCTGCAATTAATGAAGCAAGAAGATAAATTAACCCTGTAATAAAGTTATAAACTCCAATTGCTGTTGCTCTTCTTGATTTTTCCAAGTCACTCACGTAGGCTTTAGTCTGGCTTTCATCAATTGCATAGAACAATCCAAATAAAATAAACAAGAAAATGATTAACATCTTTGTTGAAGCAATAATAAAGCCAACACTAAGAATAAAGTAAATAACGTAAGAAGCTAGAATAATCTTTTTTCTTCCCAAGTAATCTCCAATTTTGCCTACGGGAATTGAGAAAATAAAAGCAGATATATTAAATAGAGTATAAAGAAGAATTACATCTTTTATTTCAAATCCGTTAAGATATGCTTTTAGAAGAAGAAATCCGAAACTGAAATATGCCAGAGAAAAAATGCTTGCAGTTGAGAGATAGTGCTTAAGTTCCTTACCAAATCTATTATAAGAATTAAAGAGCTTTTCCTTTCTTTTAGGAGTAGAAGGTTTGTCTTTAATTAACAATAAAATGCCTAAACCTATAACGGCTGGAATAAATGCAAGTTTAAACAATAAAGAAAATGTAGCTGAAGTTTGCCCAAAGTATGAAAGGACGGCATATGCCAATAATGGGCCTACTATTGCTCCTGCTTGGTCTAAAGTTTGATGAATTCCAAAAGAATAACCTCTTTTAGATTTTTCAGCTATTGAACTTAACCATGCATCTCGAGGAGAACCTCTAATAGATTTTCCTAGTCTATCAATTATTCTAAAGCTAAAAACAGCAGATAGTGTAGTTGTAAAAACCATAATTAATTTCCCTATTGCAGATAAGGTGTATCCTACAAACGCATATCTTTTTCTCTTCCCTGTTTTATCCGATATGAATCCGGAGATGTAATCTAATGACGTAGAAGCTAAGTCAGCCAATCCTTCAAGAAGCCCTAGAAGAAAGGCTGATGCTCCTAAAATTACAGTAAAAAATACAGAAAAAACTGAAAATATCATCTCAGAGCTAACATCTGTAAAGAAACTAACTAGGCCTAATGAAAATACATCTAAATTTATTCCAAATAATTTTTTACTCATGCTCCCTCTTTTCACTTGCCATCAAACTCTATCAAATTGAATACCTTGTAGTTTCTTAATTTTTTCTTGCCTTTTAGCTCGGGCAAATCAATAAGATAGGCTATTTCTTCAACTTTGCCGCCAAGTTTTTCAACAAGCTCTGCTGCTGCCTGTTATTTTATATTTTTTATGATTTAGATTTTTTGCGACTGAAGTTTTCTTTGGCTTTCTCGAACATTTTATAACCACATGGAGTAGGATACTTGCCATTCAGACAAGCTAAACAAAGATCTTTTTTTGGAAGACCTATTGATCTTATAAGGCCATCAATTGTTTGATAACGCAAAGTTTCTACATGAATTTCTTTGGCTATTTGCCTTTCCAAGTTTTCTACGTTTATATTATTTACATATTTTGGTGCAATTAACTCTTCTAATGTAGGCATATCAATCCCATAAAAACAAGGATACCTAATGGGAGGACAAGACACCCTAAAATGAACCTCTTTTGCTCTACCTCTCTCTTTTATATGATATTCTACTATTTTTCTTGATGTTACTCCCCTAACAATACTGTCTTCTATCAAAAAAATTTTTTTACCTTCTAGAACTTCCCTTAGTGCTGTAAATTTCTCTTCAATCCCTCTACCTTTCTGTTCAATAAATGTTCTCCCAACATAACGATTCATGATTAAGCCTTCATTTACAGGAATCCCTAACTCCTGTGCAAATGCTTGGGCTGCTGGTCTAGCGGTGTCTGGAACAGGGACAGCAATGCATTTATCATCTATCTTCTCCTTTTCGAGCTTCGCAAGCTCTTTTCCAAGGTTCCATCTAACTAAATAAACTGGTCTTTTCTCTATGTTTGAATGAGGATTTGAAAAATAAACGTATTCAAACATGCAATGTGCTTTTCTTTTAGACTCAGCAAAGCGTCTTATACTAATTGAATCGTCCTTGATCAAAATCATCTCGCCTGGTAAAACATCTTTGATGTTATCTTCCTCTATCCCTATATTAACCAATGCACTGCTTTCAGAGGCAGCTGCAAAAACATGTTCATTTTCTCCATAGCATAGAGGCTTAAAACCGAGGGGGTCTCTGGCGATAACAAGGTCGCCACATGCGTTCAAAAATGCAATATTATAAGCTCCATCAAATTCTTTGCTTATGTTTGAAAAGACTTTAGCCAAATCAGGTTTTTTATCGCCCCTAAATTGATATGCCAGATTATGCATTATTATCTCTGTATCACCTTCGTGAACTAGATGATAATCTAAATTTTCTAGTTTTTCTTTTAAAGAAGTATAATTAGCAAGATTCCCATTAAAGCAGAAAGAAAACCATTTCCATAGTCTACCATGATATCTCTCGAATGGTTGTGCATAACTAACATCTTCTAGTCCAGAAGTGCTATATCTTACATGCCCAATACCAACTTTTGCACCATACCTTTCAAATATATTTAAATTTTGGTCTTTATTATTTATTTTGAAAACCTCATTAACTAAACCTGCCTTTTTGTATGTACCAAGAATCTGTAAACGTTTTGGATTGTAAGTTGTTATGCCAGTACTTAATTGACCTCTATTTTGCATTTGTAAAAGCATCTTATAAAGATAATATACAGCACCCCCTTTTGAATAAAAAGATAAATCTTTCTTCAAATAAACAGCTGCAATACCACAATTCTCTTTCATTTTTTATTTTGTTTATCGCCTCAAAACCATTTTTGCAACTCTTGCTGCTTTTCTGGCTCAAATCCAAAAATGCTTTCTATGCTATTCTTTGTAAGCTCGAGTGACTGCTTAATATAAGGGGAAACATTATAACGCCTTGCTAACTGCAAGGCAGGTTCGAGATATTTCTTTATAAAGCCTTCACCTACTGTAAGTATTATTCTACCATTACACTTCAAGCATTTTCCTGTTAAAGGAGGCCTACGATATTTTGTGTTGCAGTTTACACAGCGAAATTGTTGCGTGCTAAATTTGCGTAAATTTCCTCTAATGTCGCGTATGAAATGCCTTTCTATTATAAGTCTTGCAACATCACTTTCGTCTACAGCTCTAATTTTTTCTGCAATCTCCATTTGCTTAGCAACTTTTTCCTGCATTGTTTTTAAAGTCTTATAAGCTGAACATGTAACGCCTAAATTTATATTGTCTATCTCTTGCGTGTAATATAAATTTTTAAAAACAGGACCGCTTTCAAGTCTATCCTTTATTTGCTCTACCTTAACAGTTGATGGAGAAGCGTATGTATTAGCAGCTTCGTAAAGTTCCAAAGGAAGGTGTTTTGCAATTTCAACATCAAAAACCATATCATCCACTTCTCCTGCTTTTATTCTAGTATTCAAAATAATTGGAGCATCTTGTGTACCGCCACGATGAGCTGGTAAATACTCTCTTGAAAAATTAAGAAGTGTATCTAGCAACAGCATTACAGCTGCCTCATCACCATCAGCGTCTCTACGAATAGCAGCATGCAAATAAGGAGAAGCAAATAAAGCCTGAGCATCGCTAAAACCTATTATTCTCCCAACAACGCCAGCAGAAGTATGCGGAGCAATGCAGACAATAAGCTTTCCAATCAGATCTTCAGCTGACTGAACGTTATAAAAAGGCTGTAAGCCATAAAATCTAACTAAAAGGTTGTCAATAAATTTTGCTATTTTAATAAAAACATCGTCTGCTTTCTCATCAAGAGTATTCGGACATGAAGGCAAAATAACATCATGCGGTTTAATTTCTGTTATTTGATTATCGTTAACTAGAGGCTTATTATTAATATCATGTGTGTAACCAAGTTTCTTTAGCACTTCAATACTTGTTCTTATTTCTTTAGGTTTGAACTGTGTAATTGGAAGTTCTGTAGCATCATACCTTATAGTGCCATCTTTATTAACATGCAATCCAAATTGGGCTCTTAATATACCTTTTGCTAAATTTTCTGGAACATGTTCGGCTGATGATGTGCCTCTAACACCTTTGATTAGTTCTGGCATTTCTTCTTTCTTAAAATTTAAGGCTTTAGCTGCAAAATCAAGATAATGTTGGATGTTTATTTCCCTATTTGTAAATGCTTGCAACTTATGCCTTTGGTCTTCCTCACTAGATAATCTTCTGTGGCTATCTTCATCAACAAACTGATTACATGCAGAGCAGTAAAAAAGTTTCTTTGTTTTTTCTCCGCATACTTCACAAGTAGGGTAAATAGTATCAGTTCTACATTTTTCACAATAATAAGCTGGAAATTCTTTCTTAATCCTCTTAGATGTAGCTTCTTGCACAGACCTAAATCTCCCACCCTCATCGCCAACTGGAAATAGCACATGAGGACTTCCAGTAAGTTTACGGAGCTTGGCTTTTTCAGGCCTGCCCATTCTTGCTCCAATGAATGTTCCAGCTTTGTCTTTTATCTCAAAAGGACAAAGTTTATTTACAAAAGAAAGAACTTCGTCTTCTTTACTTTCTTTCTCTACTTCTTCTTTTATGTTCTCTAACTTTTTTATTGCATCTTCTGTATCTGTGATTCCTAAATTGAGCAAAAAAACTTTGCTTATTTTTTCGTCTATTAAAATGTTTTCTCCTTGCTTATGCTCAACACCAAGTAATTCCAAAGCTCTCTTTGCCTTACTAAAGTTAGAATTGTATGGTAGAGTAATGCTGCTATTTTTTTCTATTTTTGCTCTACACAGCCAATCAATCAAAGCAGCAAATTCTTCTTTTTTTATTTGCGACCAGAAAAATATATATTTTGGATGTAATGGTATATCAAACTCTTTGCTTAGCTGAATAGCTTGATCTAAACTTACTTCTCTTGGATTTACTTCAATTGCACTATATTCCTTTTCATTTAATTTTTTCTCCAACTGAGCAAACCAATATTCCTCATTATAACCACAAGGCATTAGAGGATGATTTCTATTGTAAAAATCTCCGTAACTAATTAAAATATCTCCAATATATACTATTTCACTTATGTTATCTTTTAGTTTTATCGCATCTTCTATGCTACTAATTTTTACTAAAGAAGAATCATTTAATTTAACAATTGGTCCTTCTATGCTATCACATGTTGTTACAGCAGCTGATTTTCCTGGCCTTTCTGTTTTTAGTTGCGTCCCTATAGCAATAAAGTCATTTAAAATAAGTTGAGTGGCAGGATGTATTGCTACACAAGAATAGCCTGAACAGCGAGTCCTCCCATAGCGAAGTCTAAAACCTCCTTCTCTTGAAGGATACGCCAAAACAGGTCTTCCTGCAACAAGGTCTTTTATAAATATAAAAGAAGGTTTTGGCTTTTCCTCGCTTTCTTCAATTGTCTCTTTTTTTTGCAGCTTTACAACTTCTCTCAAAAAATCCCATTCGCTAAGCTTAAAACCTTTCTTTCTTAAGGCAACAATTTTTTTCCATAGCTTTGGAGCTTTTTGCGCTATTCCTTCTGCTATCACTAAACAAAAGCCGCTTCTTAAGAAGTTTGTCTCTACTCTCGGCAAATCCTTATAATTTGAAACTTCCTTGTCCTCGCTTGGCTCACCATCAATTTGCACAGGTAAGGCTCTTGCTATAACTTCTATTTCGCTTTCTGATGGCAAATACTGCAAATTTGAAATGTGTTCATGAAAATCGTATAGCTCAGTTACAGCTCTTTTTACTTCTGCTTCCATAGAGTCATATTTTGCATAGCCAAATATGTCCCGAAGATAATCTGCAATAACAACAGATAAAGCAGCTGCTGTTCCTCCTGCTGACCTTATGGGGCCTGAATAGAAAAGAGAAAAGTAGTCGCGCCCATCTTTTGTCTTCTTTAGAGTAAAATGCGTAAAACCCTCTAAAGGTGAAGAGACAACCCCTAAAGTTAAATAAGCTAAACCAACTCTAATTCCAGCATCTATGGCCTCTAATTGGTTTCTAAATTTGCAAAATTTTTCTTTTGCAACCTCTTCTGCAATAACCAAAGCAACAGCAGGGTCCAATAAGCCATGTTCTCTCTCTAGTTCAAGAATTCTTTTTTCAATTCTTTTGTCTTTAATTTGAGGGTATTTTACTGATACTAAACCTGTGACTCTTTCAGTAAGGGTTGTTGCAAGAGGTATCTCAACTCGAGAGACAGGATCTAAGCCACATTCTCTTGCTTGGTTTGCTATAGTATATGCTACTTTGACATTTCTTTCCAATTCAGCGAAGTATTGCTGCAGTTCTTGCATTTTATGAAAAATCTATTATTTTTACCTCTCTTGTTTTTAAATTTAGTATTGGAACTTTGCAAGGATCTGGGTGATTTCCAACTTTTTCCTCAAAAGGGGTTATTGACTGCCAGCATGAAGATGCTATCATTAAAATATTATTATAATAGCCAACCTCTGCCCTATGCATCTCTCCTGTTGCGACAATGTCTGGTACTTCACAAATCGCTAAGGGATCTTCTTCTTTAGTTGGAATATAAACAACAGAAGAATGAGAAGGAGCAAGGTGCCTTTTTTTAAGTATATACTCAACAACTTGAGTTGGAGAATCTGATGCTCTCTTAATTCTTAATTCTTCAATATCATCAATAAGACTATGAAAGCTTGCTCCATGGTAAAGCAATACTTTTAAACCATCAAAGCTTTCAGTTACTCCAATTTTTATTATGGAAGGATTGCTGACTAAAACTAAATTTTCTAAAGAATGCAATTCAGAAGCATAAATCCCAAGAGGCGGCTGCGGCTCTGCTAGCCTTACTGCGTCATGCTGTCCTGGGCAAAGGATTATTGTTATGTCTTTTCTTATCTTTTTGAGCATCTCTGCAAGCTTGGAGTATTGCATTCCTATATCTTTTATGCTAAGCAAGTCTTCTTGTTTTGGAAATACTCCTACCCCATCTACTGTATCGCCTACTATAAATAAGTACTTTACTTTTTTTGCGACCGCTTTCTGTTCATCAGAGCCACTTTCTAAATTGAGCCAGCTAATAAATTTAAGAAATTTCTCTTCTAGAAAATGCGTTGAGCCAACGTGTATATCTGAAATAAATGCAGCGCATTCTTCAAGAGGGCATCTCTTAACAGCAGATATACCAATATCTGGAAATATTATATCATTTGCAAACAAAATCTCGCTAGTACCATTACAGCAAAAAGCATCTATATCTTCCAAAACAAGCTCCTTTGCTTTTTGCATTAATTCTCTCTTGCTACTATGAACCAAAACAGTTATTCTCCCTGTTAAGTCTTCTACCTCAAGCAAAATATGCTTGTTTTTTGTTGTCCTTTTACTAGATATCATCCCAATTATAGAGACTCTTTGCTTATCTGATGTAATTTTATTTATGGAAATTAGATTATCAAGACCAGCTCTTTCTTGCAAAATGTTTTTTATTATAGTAAAACGATTTCTGAAGTAGTTAGTAAAATCTTCTGCACCAATTTTTCTGCTAGGGATAAAATAGGATTTTATTACACTAAAATTTCTTATTTTTTTTGTTTTCTCTTCTATTCTCTTTTTTTTATCCTCGTCTTCTTTGCCTTCTTGTTTGCCTTCGTCTCTTTTGCTTTCCTCTCTTTCCTTTTTTTCTCTTTTCTCGTGCAAAAGTGAAAAAAAATAAGATATGGTTTTTTCTATAACCTCGTTTTTTTCTTTTTGATTTTCCTTTTTTATGTTATTCAATAAAGTATTTATTTTGTGAATATTAGAGAAGAAATCCTGAACTGATATAACTCTTTTATTTTTTGCTGCAATATTTAAAATAATATCTACAAGTTCGTGAGCTATTAACGGATTAACATCTTTCAATATATTCTTAAAGTTTGACTCTAACAAAAATCCCTTCTCTAAAAATAATTTAATTATCTCCATTTTATAAGTTAAAAGACTCCTTTAATATTTCTTTTGCCTTTACAACAATATGAGGATAAATTGAAAGTTTTATTTCGTCTGTTCTTCCGTAACGTCCTCTAGAAATAACTCTAAGATCTGCTAAGCCCTGCATACTAAATTCTCTAATTATGTCGCCAACTCTTCTTTGTGTTCTTTCTTCTTCTTTTACTTTTGCACAGAGTTCTCTGTATACACTATAAATCTCGCTTGTAAAAAATTTCTCTTTTTTTTCAGCTAATTGTATTATTGCCTGAAGAACAAGCTTATAATGTTCTGGGCATGTTGCAATAAAATCTAAAATTTTATCTCGTTCTATTTTTTCATTTGCCTTGTCTATGTGTTCAAATGAAACTATCTTTTTTGATTCCCTTTCTGCAAGTTCGCCTGCTACCCTTAACAAGTCTAAAGCGCGTCTTGCGTCACCATGTCCTTTCGCAGCAAAAGCGGCGCATTTAGCTATAACACCTTCATCAATTTTTTCTTTAAAAGCCTCTTTTGCCCTCTCTCTTAGTATATCTCTCAACTCAATAGCGTTATATGGCGGAAATAATATCTCTTCTTCACCTAAAGAACTTTTAACTCTAGGATCAATATTATCAAGAAATGTAAGGTTGTTAGAAATCCCAATTATGGAAATTTGTGTCCTACTAAGTTCCGAATTTAATCTTGTAAAGTTATACAAAAGCTTATCACCTATCCTCTCTACTGCTTCATCTATTTCATCAAGAATTAATATAAGCAGTCTTTTTTCTTTGTCTATGTTCTCTACAAAACGCTTATAAAGTTGGTTTGAAGGAAGACCTGTAGCTGGAACTACTTCACCAAGTTGTCTTAATAGCTCTGCTAAAATTCTATATTCTGTATCGGCTACTTTCTTAAGCTTGCAGTTTATAGAAATAATTGAAAGATTAACTTTTTGTTTTTTTGCTCTCTCAAGTAGTTGTTTTTTAATATACTGCACTAAAAGTGTTTTACCTGTTCCTGTTTTACCATATAAAAATAAATTTGAAGGCCTTTCAAGCCTTAGAGATGGAGCAAGAATTGCTGCTATTTGCTTTATTTGCTCATTTCTATGAGGGATCGTTTCTGGAGTATAATTTGACTGCAAGACAATTTTATTTTTAAATATACTCTTTTTACTGAAAGAGTCAAAGATTTTATCAAGTTTTATAGCCATTTTACTTTGATGATTGGTTATTAAGTTCTAAACTTATATTTATTAAAGAACTTGCCTTAATAACGCCCCTCTTTTATTTTTCCTTGGCCTTTTTTATATTATACTTATTTAATTTAATTTAATTTTCTTTATAAATATTTTTATAGTTTAATTTTTATTTTAAAAAATAATGATAAAGACCTATATTTCCTATGGAAACAAAATTTATAAATTAAAAAGGGGTAAAATGTTGTCACGAAATAATAAAGAAACCTTAGCTTCCTGTGGAAAAATTATAAAATTATATTATATATAAGATTTATTATAATATAATATAGAAAAATTTATAAACTAATTATAAAAAGAAAAAATTTATAATCTTTCTTTATAAACCTTTGCATAGGAAATAGAGGGGTTATACTTAACAACATTAAAAAGACGAAAGGTTTATAAATTTCCTTTAATTGGTTTAGAGTATGGTAGAAAAAAAACCTTTAAAGCAGGTAGTAGGTAAAACTGTAGTAACAAAAGAGGGAAAGAGGCTTGGAATAGTAAAAGATATAACATTTGAGACAAGGACTGGCGAGTTAATAAATTTAATATTGATAGAACCAACAGCATATGTGCATAGTCTTGGCTTAGAAAAAAGTAAAGAAGGAGTTGTGGTACCATATTCTAGTATTATTGCTGTAGGCGATTTTGTTGTGGTAGCCGAAGAAGATATAGTTTAAGTAAGTAAGTTTCCTCTTTTAGGATATTATAAAATATGACAGTCGTTGGTTTTAATTTAGCCAAAATATTAATAGAAAGAAAAGATATAATTAGTGGGAAGATTGAAATAAAATCAAAAGCAGATATAACAAACATAAAAAAAGAGGATATAAAGATAAGTGAAGGTAAAGATGTTTTAAGAACAGACTTTACATTCGAGATAGATTATGAGCCTGATCTTGCAAAGGTTTATTTTAAGGGGTATGTCTTATTGTTAGAAGAACCAAAAGAGGCTAAAAAAATAATGAAAGACTGGAAGAAAAAGAGAATTAAGCCAGAAGTAAAGGAAAAAATTTTTAATGTTGTTCTGCGAAAGTGTAATATTAAGGCGTTTGGCCTTGAAGATGATTTAAATTTGCCTACACACTTTCCTTTCCCAAGTGTAAAGGTTCAGCCCCCAACATAACTATATATAAGCAGAAAGGAATATGACGATGAAAGAACTTCAATGCTAAGAATATATTTATAACTAAAGGTGGAACAGCACAAAAAATGCTAATCCCTTTTGAGAAAAAAGTTCATGAAGGCCAACCTAAATTACTTCTTCCAGACCTTCTTCTTAACGTTGTTGAGGATTACCTCTTTAGTAGGATACAGCTGGTATATTATTTCATCTGGCTCAAACCAGAGTTTTATTTCCCTCTCCGCTTCTGACTCATTTGTAGAGGTATGTATTACATTCTCGTAGAGCCCAGTAGTGGTGATGCGGCCATATGCACCTCTTATAGAGACCGGATCGGCTTTTTCAGGATTGGTGGCACCAGCAATTTCTCTAACCTTTCTTATGGCGTCTTCTCCATGGTAGACCATAGCCAGAACTTTTCGCCTTTCGTGGAGTTCTCCCCGGATATATTTGATAAGTTCTTCGAAGAAAGGCTTACCCTTCATATGGTAATAATGTGCTTCAGCCAGTTCTCGGCTGACCCGGACAATCTTGGCTGCAGCGATTTCTAACTTTGTTTCCGAAAGGCGCGTTAGAATATTTCCGGTTAGAGACTTTTTTAGGCCATCGGGCTTTATGAGAACTAAAGTCTGCTGAATCAATGTACTTTTTCCATTTCTGTCCATACCAAATAAAAAAGTAGTTAATTTTTAAACTTTACGCCAGGGACAGGATTCGAACCTGTATGCCCAAAAGGGCACACGCTTTCGAGGCGTGCGCTTTAAACCATTCAGCCACCCTGGCTTTTTTAAAAAGAAGAAGCTATTTATTAATGTTGCTACCAATTCAAACATTAATAAATTGAAAGATAAAATATATAAAGCAAAAATAATTTAATAATCTAGGAGAAGGGAGGAATAAGGTGGCTGGCGGTGAGTACCTACGTTACCCACTACCGAGAAGGTATAGGGGAAAAATTAAACACCAATTTGTCCTAATTATTTATTAAAAATGGATACATCAAAATACGAAGTTGGCTATAAAAAGTTGAGATGGTATTGCCCTCTTGAATTTCAGTTCAAAAGCACAGCAGAACTGAAAGAGTCAGAAAAGCTAGAAGATATTATAAAGGGACAGGAAACCGCAAAAAAGCAGCTGAAAGATGCTATAAGGTTAAGACAGAATGCAATTCTTGTTGGTCCACCTGGATGTGGAAAATCTTTACTTGCAAACAAGCTAGCAGAGCAATATAGCAAAGAAATAACACAAAAAGAAAAAATTGTTTTGCAAGATCAATTACTTGCCCATAACTTTGATGATAGTTTTGAGCCTCTTGCGTTAATATTACCAACACCAAAAGGAAGTGAATTAAGAGATGATATAAATCAATTTGTAAATGATATAAAGAGAAGAGGTATTTCCAAGAAGTTAAGTGCAAGAGAAATAGAAAAAGTTAAGAGAGACAAAGAAGGGCTAGAGAAAGCAAGGGAAAAAACATACAAACTTCTTGATAGAGTGAGGCATGGTAGTCGAGAATATTATGAAATTGAAAGAAGAGACTATGATTATGATATAGAGAACATGAAAGATTTTATAGAACACTTTCTTGAGAGATCTTTTTCACCTTTTCCTATTCATGCAAGAAGAGTAAGAGTTAGTAAAGAGCAAGCAGAAGAGATGGTAGAAGCAGATCTTCATAGAATAGAATCAGAAATAGAAAGGTTAGATAGCATGCTAAAAGAAACAAGACCTGAGGCATTAATAGAAAAATATAAAGAATATCCAAAAGTTAAAAGGCTCCTTGAGAAAATAGTTCAAGATTTGAAGGAAAATCTTCCAAGAAGGCGTTCTATGATGGGAATAATTATGCCTCAGCAAGAAGAAGAGGAAGAAAAACAAATGGAAAAATACAAATTAAATTTGATAGTCAACAACAAAGAGACAAAAGGCTTGCCTGTTCAGTTCATCCAGAATCCTACTATACAAAACATGGTAGGAGACGTGCAACATGATCCATATGGTTTAGGCGGACATAAGCCGCACATGAGGGCAAAGGCAGGAAAGCTGCCAAAAGCAAATGGTGGAATAGCGATAATCGATGAGTTAATAACCATTTTCAGAAATCCTACTTTGAGCGATTATTTGTTAACAGCACTAGAAGAAAGAAAAGTAAGAATTGGAGGCGGACATGGCCTTGTAGGAGGGGGAACTTCAGCAGGGATAGAAACAGAACCAGTAGATGCTGATTGTGTAGTAATAGGTTGTGCAAATGTTGATATAAGACAGTATACATCACCAAAAATGTCTAGGCGCTTTAAACATAAAATTCTTTTTGACGCGAACATGCAAAACACAAAAGAAAATAGGATAGCATATGCTGACTTTATTGCTCATGAGGTTAACGAGTATAACAAAGATCCAAAAAACAAGGAAAAAATTCCCCATTTTTCTGGAGATGGTGTTGCAGCAATAGTAGAAGAAGGGGCAAGATTTGCAACAAGATTTGGAAATACGAACAAAGAAAAATATCTAACAAATATTTTAGACGCGATGAAAGATATCTTACAGAAATCTGGTTTGAAAGCTTTGGACGATAAAAGTGATACTGTGAGAAAAAAACATGTTGAACAAGCCACAGCTGATTTAAGAAGACCTGCTTTAAAAGAGCAACTAGACTATGCTGAAAAAGTGAAAGACGGAACAATTATTCTGCACACAAAAGGTGAAGAAGTTGGATATGTTAATGGTCTTGTTGTTTATCCCGATCCTTTTAAAGCAGAGTTTTTTGGTTTTCCTGCTCGTTTAGAAGCAAGTGCTTCAGCAGGCAATAGAGGTCTGATCAGCACAACAAAAGAATCAGGATTAAGTGGAGAGGTTTTTACAAAAAGCCATGAGGTAATTATTGGTTATTTCAAACAAATGTATGAACAAGATACACCAAAATTTTATGAGGCGAGACTCGATTTTAATCAGCTTTATAATCCTCTAGAGGGAGACTCTGCAAGTATAGCAACAGCAATAGCATATTTGAGTTTCTTTTCAGATACTCCTGTAAAACAGAGCATTGCTGTGACAGGAAGCATGAACCAAAAAGGAGACGTACAAGCAGTCGGTGGAGTAAATGAAAAAATTGAAGGTTTTTATAGACTATGCAAAGAGCAGTCAAGAGACTTGGCAGGAGACCAAGGAGTTGTAATACCAAAAGCAAATGTGCAAAGTTTAATGCTCGATAAAGAATTGATAGAAGACGTAAAACAAGGTAAATTTCATATTTATGCTATTTCCAAATTAGACGATGCTTTAGAGATTTTAATGGAAAAGCCCGCAGAAGGGCTACACAAAAAAGTAGGAGAAAAACTAAGAAAGTATAGTGAAGGATACATTCAAAGTGTGTATCAAAAAAGATAGATCTTTCTTCTGTTCAACATTTAGTATATTTTTCCAAAATAGTAAGTTTTATAAATATTGATAGTTATCAATATATCAGTATGAAAGAAGTACTCAAAATTTTAAAGGCTCTATCGGACGAAACAAGACTAAAGATAGTTGAATTTCTTTTGGATGGAGAGAAATGTGTTTGCCAAATTTTTCCTTACGTGAAAAGAACGCAATCGACTGTTTCGATTCAATTAGGAAAATTAAAGGGGGAGGGTATTTTGGAATCGAGAAGAGAGGGCAGACAGATTTTCTATAGGATTAAAGATTACAGAGTTTGTGATGTTTTTAAAGCATTAGGTTATGCAAAAAGGAAGATTTTGAAGAGCAGGAGGTGATAAAAAATGAAAATCGAAATTTTGGGTCCGGGATGTTGGAGGTGCAAGCAGGTGGAGGCAAATGTAAGGAGAGCATTGCAGGAATTGAAGGTGGATGCGAAAATAGAAAAGATTACAGACTTTGCAAAAATAACTGAAAAAGTGAGTATGACTCCGGGATTAGTTATAGACGGAAAGATTAAGGCAGAGGGCAGAATTCCGGAAGTTGAAGAGATAAAGAAGTGGTTGGAAAAATAAAATAAATAGAATAAAGGTTAATTAAGATGAAGTCAAAAAGATTGCTTTTTGGCATTTTGCTTATTGTCATACTTTTAGTTATTTTAGTTGGCTATGAATGGTCGGGTGCCCTTAAAAAGAGTGAATTAATGAAACAGGGAATCTTGCCAAAAGAGCCTTTCCCAATCGGTCCGGAAACCCCGTATTGGTTAATCCCCTTCTATACTTTATTAAGTTATATTGGAAAAGCTTGGTTTTGTTTAGGTATGGCTTTTTTAATTGCTGGGGCAGTCCAGACTTTTATCCCTAAAGAATCGATTATTAAGCATTTGGGTAAAAGAAGCCCCAAAGCTTATTTTTTCGCTGCTTTTGGTGGGCCTTTGCTTTCTGTTTGTTCTTGCTCAATCATTCCTTTATTTGCAGCAATTAAAAAAAGAGGAGCAGGACTAGGACCTGCTACTACATTTCTTTTAGCTACCCCTGCTATCAATCCGGCTGCTGTTCTCTTAACTTTTAGTTTGATTAGCTGGAAATTTGCTATTGGCAGAATTATTTTGGCCTTAAGTGCAGCCATTATTACAGGAACAATTGTAGAAAGAATATGGTACAGACAGGATTTGGATGGAATTTCGGAATTAAAAGTTGAATATCATGAAGAAAAATTTTCTCTCATTCCCGATTTAAAAGAATGGTTAAAAAATGTTTCCGATTTCGTTAAAAAGATTTTGCCTTTAGTGTTTTTGGGAATTTTTATTATTGGGATTATTAAGATTTTCTTAACGCCTGAAGTCATCTCCAAGTATTTAGGTCAGGGATTATGGCAGACTGCCCTTGCTTCGATTATGGGAGTAGTGATGTATACGCCAACTTTGGTGGAAATTCCTTTTGTTAAAGAGCTATTGATTCTTGGGATGGGAACCGGTCCAGCCTTAGCCTTTTTACTAACAGGTCCAGCCCTAAGCCTACCCTCAATGTTAGGGGTTTCTAGAGTTCTCAGATGGAAAATAGTCCTGACTTATGCTTTGATTATGTGGGTTTTAGGAATTATCGGCGGACTTATTTTTGCCTATTTTGTACCACAGCTACTACTTTGAGTATATCCCCTCAAAATTATATCCTTCCAAAAGAGTAGGTTTTATCAGCCGCAATAAAAATTTTAAAGTCGCTAATATTTTTAAGATAAGGGCTAAGCAATTTCTCTTTCCTTATGTCAGAACCTTCAATGATTGGCATGAAGGAAGGCATAACTACTAACTTCTTGTTATGCCAAGAGCCTAGCAAAAAGCATTTATATAACTCACTTTTTGGGCCTTCCCTTAGAGAAATAGCCGGATGTTCATGCGCTATTATAAGACATTTAGCTTTTGTAAGTAAAATTTTGTGGCCATGCAAAATGCAAATATCATTAATGTTATAAAAATTAACTGTTTGCAGCTTTTTCTTTTTTGCTATAGGCTCAAGTATCGTGTCATGGTTGCCTTTAACAAGTATAATCTCTTTTGAATGACGCAGCAATAAGTTAAGAATCTTTGAAGTTTCACTCCATTCTTGCTGGGAGATTTCTCCAAATTCATGCTTTAAGTCTCCATTTATGATAATTGTTTTAGGCTTAACATTTCTAAGCAGCTTTTTAAGGTCGCGTTTTGTTTCCATAAATTGCATGCGCGGAACGAGAATGCCTTGCTTGTTAAGCGCTTCTTCATAGCCTATATGAAGATCTGCCAAAATCAGGATTTTCTTACTTGGTAGCCATAACGCTTTATTTATTATCTCAATTCCAGGCAAAATTTTCATTTTATTCTCTTACTATTTCGTAAGGCTCTTTTGCTAGGTCATAAATTATGCTTGGCTTTTTGGTATTACAAGTTCCTTTGACTACAACATCAACTTTTTCTAATATCTCCTTATCGAGCTCTTCAAACCTCGCAGGGGCAGGTTGCCCCGAGATGTTAGCGGAAGTAGTAATTATAGGCCCTGCTTCTTTTGTTATTGCCTTTACAACTTTATGTTCAGGAATTCTAATGCCTAAAGTTGACTTAAAGCTTGGATGCAAAAACATTATAGATTTCTTTTTAACAATGAAAGTCCATCCTTGGCTTTTGTCCTCTATTTTTTGCTTGATGGTTTCTTGTTCTTTTTGGCTTATAATAGTATAACCTTGTGCTTGTTCGATACTGTTGAAAGCTACGCTAAAAGGCTGGCTTTTATCTCTTTGTTTTATTTCATAAATTTTATCGATTGCAGAAGTTGAGAAAAAAGAGCATCCAATCCCATAAACAGTATCAGTAGGATAAACTATCACACCTCCGCCTTTAACTGCTCTTATCGCTTCCTTGATATCTTCTGTTATTATCATTTTATTTTTCTTCTTTTCTTTCTATCTTTTGCATGATTGCTGTATGCATTCTCTTTAGGAATTCTATTTTATCTTCAATTTTAAGTAGATCCATCCTTCCTTGCGTTACAAGGCCTAATGCAAAAGGACTTGGAAGTTCAACATGTGCTACTTCAATTTTTATCTTGTCTTGTTTTATCCAATCTAAAACTCTGCATGCATTCTCGATGTCCATAAGGTCTTCAAGGATTTCACGTCTTGTTTCTTTTAGGATTGGAAAATCTTTACTTACTCTTCTAGTAGCAGCTAGGATGAAACCACTTTTTAGCTGCATTTTTCCAGCTGTTTTCTTTTTACCTTTATAGCTGCGTAGTATCATTAGCGAGCGAGCTGCGCAATGCCTAAAATGGCGCTTAAAAACCTCTGTTTTCTCTATAGACTCTTCAAGTAATGCTCTTAGATTTTGTGGCTGAAGTATTTTTAATGCTTTTTCAATCTGCATTTTTTCGCTGCTTGCAAGAAAAAAGCCATTGTCATTTATGCCAATTTCTATATCTCTACCACCTGCTTTTGCAACAAGATAAGCTATAGCATGACTTAAAGCATCGTTAACACGTCTGCTGTAAAGGGAATGAAAAACAGCATAGTGTTTTCCCATGTCTTTATAATGCTCTATGAGAAAGCGTTTTTCATGAGGTATTTTACTGTATCTATATTGTTCACAAAAATAGTTGTAAATTGCATCAATAGAGTTGCTGTCTGCATAAAGATAATTTTGAATAAATTCCTTGATTTTACTTTCTTTTGTCTTGCTTTTGAACAAATCATCAAGCAGCCTGCGAAAATGCTGAATCGCTAATGCTAGATCAAAGCTTAAAGGAAGCATTTCGCTAAACCAAGAAGGGATTGTTGGCGGCCTGTAAACAGATGCATTAACATAAGCATTCATTCCTCTTGTGTAAAGGAATTCATATTTTTGGCCTCCTAAAACAAAAACATCTCCTTTCCTTAATCGTTCAAGGAATGCTTCATCTATCATGCCTATTTTTTCTTCTCTTCTCTCTTGAGGACTTACTATAATAACATTAATGTAGCTTTCCTCTGGGATTGTGCCTATATTTGTCATATAAATCATCCTTGCTAGTTTACCTCTTCTGCCAATTTCCTTACTTTGTTGGTCATACCATATTTTAGCATATACGTTTTTTGCTTCTAAGGCATATTCTCCTGCAAGATATGAAATTACAGACATAAAGTCTTCTTTGCTGATGTTATGATAGCAATAACTCCTTTTGATTATATCAAATAATTTGTGAATATGCCATTTTTGCTGAATAGCCATTCCATAAATTTGCTGGCTTAAAACATCTAAGCAGTTTTGAGGTATATGAATTCTGTCAATTTTTTTTTCTAAAGCTTCTTTCAATAGCACAGCACATTCTACTAAGTCATCTCTGTCTAAAACAATTAAACGACCTTTTGATGTGTCATGCAATCTGTGACCACTTCTACCTTGTCTTTGCAAGGCCCTTGCAACTGATTTTGGAGAGCCAAGCAACAACACCAAGTCAATATAGCCAATATCTATGCCTAATTCAAGGCTTGTTGAAGTTACAACTACTCGTAACTTGCCTTCCCTTAAGCGCTGCTCTATATTAAAGCGAAGCTTTTTGCTTAAGCTGCTGTGATGTGCTCCTATGTCTTCAAGGTAGCGTTTTGGAAACATCTCCTTGAGATGATTGATTACTCTCTCTGTTGCAGATCGCGTATTTGTGAATATAAGCGTTGTGCGATGTTCTTGTATTAGCCTATCAAGCAAGGAATACAAGCCGGTTTGTAGCTCGCTTGCTGTTGTATCAATCAAATCAGGAATAGGACATAGCACTTTAAGATCTATTTTCTTTAGGAATTGCACATCTGCAATTAAGCATTCTCTTTCTTTGCCGTTTTCGTAGCCAACTAAAAATTTTGCAACCTCATCTAAAGGCGCTATAGTTGCTGAAAGGCCAATTCTTACAGGTTTTATAATACTTAGCTCATGTAGCCTTTCAAGACTAAGCGAAAGATGTACTCCTCTTTTATTGCAGGCAAGAGCATGTATTTCATCAACAATGCAAAATTCAACAGCCTTTAGGTGCTCTATAAAGCGTATACTTGATAAGACTATAGCTAATGATTCCGGTGTTGTTATTAAAATGTGTGGAACCTTGTGTAACATAGCAGATTTTTCTTCTGCTGTTGTATCTCCTGTTCTTACAGCTACTCTTATTCCAAATTTTTTTCCATCCATTTTTTCCATTTCCTCCAAAGGCTCTTTTAAATTGACCTCGATATCCCGATTTAATGCCTTAAGAGGGCTTACATAAACACAATAAACCTTATCCTCAAGCTCCTGCTTGCGAGCAAGGCTTATAAGATAGTTAAGTATAGAAAGAAAAGCTGTAAGAGTTTTTGTTCCTCCTGTTGGAGCGCTTATCAATATGTTCTTTCTTTCATGTATAGGCAAAACACCGTAAAGCTGCGGCAAGCTAAAGTCTTTAAATTGAGAAAAAAACCAGTCGCTAACTAAAGGGTCCAATACTTCGAGCAATTCTTCCTTGCTCCTTAGTTTTGCTTCTTTTATCATATCTATCTTTAACATTAATACCTTTTAAGTTTTTTTATTAGCAATAAGGCTTTGTTAAGCCAACTGTTGCCAGACTTATCATGATAATGACGGTAAAGTTGAATTTTATCACCTTTTAAGTTTTTTTATTATCAATAACAAGATTTAAATATTAGTTATTCGTAACTATAGAATAAAAAATGAGGAAGAAAAGAATAAAAAGAGACTAAAGCAAAAGGCAACTTAAAAATGGACTGGAGCTATGTAGCAGGACTTTTTGACAGAAGTGGGAATATAAATAGAATCAAAGTAAAAGGCCGTGAATATCTCCAGATTAGGCTTTACAGCAGCAATAAAGAGATACTGGAGGAAATACAGCACTTTATAGGTTTTGGCAGAATTTATGTGAAAGAGCTCAGTAAGAGAAACACAAATTGGCACGATAGGTTTGAGCTAACCATAACTACAGCAAAGGAGATATTTATAGTGCTAAGCGAAATGTTGCCTTTCCTTGTTGTAAAGCAGGAGAAAGTAGCAGATATCATTTCACATCATGTTTTATTTAAGGATATTCTTTCAGAGCTTAAAGAAGAGATCGAAGAGAAAGAAGAGATCGGAGAGAAAGAAGAATATGTTCCTTATATAGGATAATAGCGATAAATTTATAAAATTCGTCTCACCGAAAAAATTAAAAGTTATGCTGTTTTTATTATTTTGTTATAACATGACTAAACTTTCAGAGGAAAAGATCAAAAGAATAAAAGAGGATATACTTTCTTTGTTGTATAGGGCAGCACCTAAATCACTTTTTATAGCAGAAATTTCACGTGAACTTGCGCGTGATGAAGAATTCGTTAAGCGATTGCTCTCAGAGTTAGAAGCTAAAGAATTTGTTGTTGCTGTCAAAAAGAGTCCTAAAGGTATGGATTATCGAAGACGAACAAGATGGAGGCTAACTTCTAAGGTATACAAAACATATAGAGTTTTAGAACAAAATAAATAAAAAGTATTCTTTTTAAAACAATAATGTTTTTAAAGCTAGATTTTTTATCTTTTAAGTTATTTTTAAGATGGTTTTTAATGAAAAGAGGCTAAGGAATTTAAGAAAAGAGATAATCTCGCTTAAAGAAGAGATATCAGCATTAAGACAGTTTATCTTGAAAGTTTCCACAGGAAATAAGGGGGTTCCAACAGACAGTCAACAGACAGACAGTCAACAGACAGTTGGACAGCAAATAACAGACAGTCAGACAGCAGATAAACAGCAGATGCAGCAAATGCAGCAGATAGGCAGAACAGAAGTAATAGCACCAGATACACAAAACATAGGGCTCATTTCTGACTTGAAAAAGGATCTTGTGAGGAAATTCATGGCGCTAACAACCAAGGAATTCCTTATTTTTACAGACGTTTATATAATCGGAGAAAAACAAGGAGCAGCAAGCTATAGGGATATAGCCAGAGAAGCAGGCCTAACAGAAAGCTCTATCAGGGATTATATTGCAAGACTTATTCATAAAGGAATACCAATTATAAAAAGAAAGGTGAATAATAAAAACATAATCTTGAACATATCACCAGACTTAAAGAGCCTTTTTACTCTAGACAGCCTTATAAATCTAAGAGAGATACAAGACAGGGTGTCTATCCAAAAAGATACGACAATAGAACAGACAACAAAGCAATTTTATTCGGCTTAAAGTAAAACTTTTAACTCTCACTTTTCTACTTTCCGACAAACTATTTTTAGTTGTTTTTTGGCTTTTCACTAAACTCTCACCATTAAACTCTTACTTAACTCTCACTTTTGCCTTTTAAGCCTCTTTTTTGTTCTTCTAATAGCCTTGATTTTCTTCAAAAGCATATCTTTCACTTCTTGAGGTATAAAAAAACGTTTTTTACCGTTACTTTCAATTATCTCATGAATTAGCTCGCTGTTTTTTTGTTTTATGTTATTTACTTGGCCTCTCACTGTTGATTTTTCTTTGTTCAGCAAAACTGCAACATCTTCGCAACTTAATTTCATTTCAGTGTTCATTAAAGCCCAGATAATCATCCTTTCAGCATATGTCAAATTACCTAAAAAAGCTGTTTGGACAGCCGTTTGGACAGGTATTTGGACACCCTCAACAGCTGTCTGTTTATACGATGCTGTTTGAGGTTGTTTAGACAGCTGCTTAGGAACTTTTGATCCAAAAAAAGAAATAAAAGCTTTTACCTCAAGCATCTCATTTTCTAGTGCAGATATCCTTTCATCAATGTTATCGAGGGTAAAACCATGATCTTCGCTTTTAGAATGCAAGTATTTTATCCAATCAGCCGCTTTTTTTATATCTTCTTTAACAGCATTAAGAGAATTATTTACATCATCTTTTAGCTGTGCAATCCCTCTTTTTTTCTGAAAGAACCACCAAACCATAGAAAATTAAAGTTTTTGGATTATTAAAACTTTTCGCTTTTTAAAGCAAACCGTAATGCTAAAACCGCTTACTGTTTTAAATTATATATTAGAGTATATAAAATTTTATATATCATTGCCTACTCACCTAAAAATGGGCATGACAAAAAGAAATAATTTAGAATTTAAGATATTTACATCAGAAGATTTGGACTGGTTTGTGGCTGCTAGAAAAGGAAAGGGAAAAGATAATCCTAAAGTGCTATACGAAGGTCATGACTTAGAAGACGCTTACAAAGCAATCCTCAAGGAGATAGGTGTTGATGTTCCAATAGAAGAGCGAGAGGAGATGGAAGATATGCAGGCAACTTATAAACCAAAGAAAAAGGACTTCCCATAATAGGCAACTAAAAAGACCCTTCAAAGAAGGTTTTAGGATATCTAAAAGCTAAAAGGCTGAGCGGCCCTTTATGAAGCTAGTCTTAAGTTGATTAAATATTTTAAGCATTTTACAAAAACTTTTAAGCAGAACTGTAAAATAGGCCAAAAAGGCCTAAAAATGGGTCAAAAATGGTTAAAAAAGGCCCAAAAGTTCGCACAAGATATGCAGTATACCTCGTTAACTCATTTCTAAAGCGAAAAATTTATATACTTATTCTAATAAGGTTATAATATCAGTCCAGTAAGGGAACCCTTCCTGGAAAGAAATACCCTAAGTATACAAAGAAAAAGAGGGAAAATGGCTAAAAAAACAGATCAAAAGCTAGAGAAACCTATTGCAGCAGTGTATGTTCGCGTTTCTACTGAAGAACAAGCAAAAGAAGGTTTAAGCGTTGATGCTCAGGTAGACAAATGCAGGGCTTTCTGCCATGCAAGAGGCTGGGATGTCTTCAAGGTCTACAAAGATGCGGGATATTCTGCAGGCAGTTTAAACAGGCCTGCTTTAAAGCTTCTTTTAAGAGACGCGAATGAACAAAAATTTAATATTATCTTAGTTTATAAAATAGACAGGTTTTCAAGAAAATTAAAAGACTTGATAATGGTACTAGAGGAGTTAAAAGAAAGAAATATTAATTTTACATCTGTGACAGAACAGATAGATACAACGTCTGCTATGGGGGAAGCTTTTTTTCAGATTATTGGTGTTTTTGCGCAATTGGAAAGGGGCATGGTAAAAGAAAGAGTTGAATTAGCTTTTGACAGAAAAATAAAGTTTGGTGAGGCACTGTATAGGGCCCCATTTGGTTATATTTATCAAAATAAAAAACTTGTTTTAGATCCGGAAAACGCACCAAAAGTTAGAGAGATTTTTGAAATGTGGGCAGCAGGCGTAGATTACAAAGAAATCTCAGAAAAATTTAGCATCCCCCCTTCAACATTATACCAAATCATAAAAAATATGGCATATCTTGGAAAAATAAAATATAAAGGAGAGGTATATGAAGGAAAACATCCTGCGATTATTGATGAAGATTTATTTAATAGAGCAAACAAAATAGAAAAACCAGAAATTTCAGATGAAAATTAGTAGCAATAGTCCCATTCCATTAGAAATTAGGAAAAAAGTTCTAGAAAGAGATAACTTTACTTGCCAAAAATGTGGATTTCAAGACAAAACCATGCAAAATATAGAAATTCACCATATAAAACCCAAAATATTTGGTTCTGATGACAATTTAGATAATCTTATAACCTTATGCTCTATCTGCCATCATTATGCTCCAGATTTAGAATCTGCTTTTCAAACTTATATAAGCGAAAAAATTGATGGGAATATCCTTAATACCTTTAGAAAAGCTGTTTATTCAATATCTCAAAAAACAAGGTTGGGTATGGACAGGAAAGCAAGAGAGGGAGGCATTGTGACAAGGGCCCCTTTAGGCTATAAAATTGTAAATAAGAAACTTGAAGTAGATCCGGAAAAAGTAAAGGAAGTAAGGGAGATATATGAGGAGTTTCTAAGGGGTAACATAAGCCTAAATAAGCTAGCAAAAAAATATGGCTTAACAGTAAACGGCTTGAAGAAAGTCCTAAAAAACAGGACTTATTTAGGAGAAATAAAATTCGCAGGTCAAACAAGCGAGGGAATTCATAAACCTATAATAGAAAAAGAACTTTTTGATAAAGTTCAAGAAAAACTAAGCAGACTAAGGTAATCCTAAAACGCTTGCAAACAAAATCATTAAAGGAAAATTTGGATTTATGGAATTCGCGCTTTTACATTTATTCTTTTTCAAAGAAGCAGTAGAATAGAACAACTGCAATTAATGCAAGCACGCCTGCTGCAACTAGCGTTGTTATTATATGCGCAATTCCTAGCAGAATAAGGATTATAACAGTAAACACAAAACCAAATATCCATAACATTTTAGAGCCATGAAGAATTTTTGCGCCATTAAGTTCTGATATAGGCAAAAAATTGAAAAAGGCAAACCATATATTAATTGAGGCTAAGGCATCCCAACCTGCAATTTTTGAAACCACAGCCAAGGCTAAATTAGCAAACAATCCAAAGAAAGCGATTAGGGCAAGTTCCCATTCCGTTATTTCAGCATATTCTCTCCCTACTCTTGTCGTCGGAACAACATCAAAAACAGTTAGGGCAAGCCATTTTACATAGCCTAAAGTTAAAAAAACAAAACCCAAAGGAAATAAAATCCAAGCAGGAAGTGATCTTTTAAAATAAGATGTTTTATGAAAGCTATATTGCCTTATGCACCAAAGTCTGAATTCAGCATCGCAACCGAAATGCCAAGTTACTATATTAGATATTATAACATATGAAAGTAATGTAATTAAAGCCAAACCGCTTAATTTAAGCCATGCTAACACAGTATCTTGATTCAATCCAGAAGCTGTTATATTATTAAATGAAAAGAGGTAACCTATTATTAAAGCTGCTAGGAGGAAAATTATAACCTCATTTTTATTAAACATCGTTTTTTTTACTTTCTCCATATTTTCCTTCTTTTCTGCTATATAATTGATTTCTAGCTATATAAAAATTTCGTTTTAAAATAGTTTTAAAAATTTAAAGGGAATTGGCATTAAAAACTTTTCTTAGGATTGTTAGTTTCTGAATGATTTAAGTAGCAATAAGGTCAATACCAAGGCATTTAGAAAATAAATGTCAATAATGGAAAAGATTATAAATCAAATTTTTCTGTTATAAGAGAAGCCCTGTGGTGTAGCGGACAAGCATCATGGCCTTTGGAGCAAAAGTTTATAACAAAGAAAGCCATGGACCGCGGTTCGAATCCGCGCAGGGCTATTTAAATGAGAGAAAAACCATCTTGGTTTAAAAAAAGCAAAGAAGAAATTGAAGCCTTGGTTATAGAGTTAGCTAAGCAAGGTCTGCCTACAGCAAAAATTGGTCTTGTTTTAAGAGACTCTTATGGAATTCCTTCTGCTAAACTAAGCGGGAAGAAGATTTCGGCAATCTTGTCAGAACATGGAATTAAAAAAGACCCGGAGTCTATTTCTGATTTGATTAAAAAGGCAAATCAGATTGAAAAGCACCTTGCAAAAAATAAGCAAGACAAAGTTGCTAGGAGAGGTTTGCTTATTACTAAAGCAAAAATTTCTAAACTTGCAGCATACTACAAGAAAAAAGGACTTTTACCTCCTAACTGGAAGTATGGATAGCAAATAGGAAGTTAGAAAGTACGAGCAGCAAAGTAAGAATGGAAAAAATAATATCAAAGATCAAAGAAGCAGCTAACTGGTTTAATGGGACAAGCAAAGACAAAATTGTTAGGATAATTACGCATTACGATTCCGATGGCATAACAGCAGGTGCAATTCTTGCTAAGGCTTTGCAAAGAGCCGACTGCAAATTCTGGCTTAGCATTGTTAAACAGTTAGAAGATAATGTGCTTAAGGAGGTTATTCAAGATTCATCAAAGTATAATGCTATTTTCTTTTTAGACCTTTCAGGAAACTTTGATATTATAAAAGATACTAATTCAAAAATTTTCATACTCGACCATCATGAAGTTGATGCTGCAAGCAGCAATAACAGCAGCGTTATTTTAGTTAACCCATTTTTATTTGGAAAAGAGGACGAAATTTCAGGGGCTGGCTTGACTTATTTATTTGCAAAAGAATTAGACGAGAGGAATAAGGATTTGTCTAACATAGCTGTTCTGGGGATGGTTGGCGATATGCTCGATAGAAGCATAAGTAAAATAAACAATTCTATACTGAATGAGTCTGATGTTTCTGTTAAAAAAGGTCTCCCCCTCTTTTCTTCAACAAGGCCCCTTCATAAGGCTCTAGAATTCAGTTCAAGTGTTTTTATTCCAGGGGTAACAGGCTCTTCTTCCGGTGTATTGAATCTTTTGCGTGAAAGCGGCATAAAAGCAGAAAACAACAAAACACTTTTAAGCTTAAGCAAAGAAGAATTAAGCAGGCTCATTACTTTGGTTGTCTTAAGAAGAATAGGAAAATCTGATGCAGATTCCATTTTAGGTAATATTTATATTTTAAAATTTTTTAACAGAGTAGAAGATGCCCGCGAACTAAGCACCTTAATTAATGCTTGCGGTAGGCTTGGTTATGGAGATATAGCATTATCACTTTGCCTTGGCTCGGCAGAGGCAAAAGAAATAGCAGAAGATGTCTATAGAGATTATAGAAACTTTTTAATAGAAGGGCTTAATTACATCGAAAGGAGTGAAAAGGTTGAGGGAAAAAACTATGTTATATTCAACTGCAAATCCGCTGTAATGGATTCTATAATAGGGGTTATAATCTCTATTCTTGCATCCTCTTTCATATATGAGGATGGTAAGGTTATGGTAGGCTTAGCTTATAGAGATGATGGTAAAATTAAGGTTTCTGCAAGAATTAGCGGAAAAGATTTTAAAGAAAAGAAAATTAATTTAAAGGAACTTTTATGTAAAGCATGTAAGGTTATTAATATCGAGGGTAGTGGTAGTGTAGGCGGTCATGCAAATGCAGCAGGCTGCTTAATTCCTATTGCAGATGAGGAAACATTTATAAGGGCTTTAGAACAAGAACTCAAACATGCTTAAAAAATGAAAAAGCAAAAAGAAAGGAAAAGTAGATTTGTAAAAGTGGTTTGCCCTAAATGTAACAATGAGCAAATAATATTTGGTAAAGCGTCAACAAAAGTGTTATGCCTAAAATGTGGTAGGCTACTATTAGAGCCCACTGGAGGCAAGGTTAGAATTAAAGCAAAAGTGCTGGAGGTTTTAGATTAAGCAGAATAAAATGGCAAAGGAGTATCCTGAAGAAGGAGAATTAGTTTTGTGTACCGTTGAGAAAATATTAAGAACAGCAGCATTTGTTAAGCTCGACGATTACAATAAAACGGGAATATTGGCAACATCGGAGATTAGCCCAGGAAGAATTTATAATATAAGGGATTTTGTAACACCAAACAAGAAGATTGTTTGTAAGGTTCTTAGAGTAGATGAAATTAAAGGGCATATCGATCTTTCTTTGAGAAGAGTTAGCTTAAAGGATAAGAAGGAAATGCTTTCCAAGTACAAAAAAGAGAAAGATGCTCTAGTGATTCTTAGTATAGCAATTAAGGAAAAGGAAAAACTTAAGGAAATCTTAGAAAAAATAAAAAAAGAGTATAGCTTATTTGAATTTTTGCAAGCAGTAAAAGAAAGACCAGAACTATTTATGCAATTTGGTTTTAGCCCTCAGGAAAAAGATAGTATATTAAAACTTGTTAGGGAAAGGATTAAAGCCAAAATCATTAAAGCCAAGGCAAAAATCTCTGTAAGTGCGAGCATAGACGATTCTACAGGTGTTGATACTATAAAAAAAGCTTTAGATATAAATGATAAAAGGGTTAAAGTAATGTATCTTAGCGCGCCATTTTATTTGGTAAGCGCAGAAGCAGAGAGCCATAAAGAAGCAGATAAACTACTTTCCGATGTAATAGAAGAAATAAAAAAAAGAATCAAGGAAGCTGGAGGCACATTAACATTAGCAAAATAGAAAATGAAGCTGCTTAAATGCCCAAGATGTAAACGTTATACGCTCTCGGAAAGATGCAAAAAATGTAAAATTAAAACTGTTGCTTGCGGCTTTAAGTTTATCTCTATAATAAGAGAATTAGAATAAAAGAGAATGAAAGAGAATGAAAGCAGAAATTGAAAAAAGCATTTTAAATAATATAAAGAGGCCTATTATAGTGGTTTCTTTGCCTATAGCCCATGTCGCCAATGTTGCTTTAAACGCCTTAGCAGAGCAGTTGCATGCTCAACCCATAGGCAAGCTTTTTGTTGATAAACTTCCTATAGTTTTCGTAAGAAAAAACAAGGTAGAGTTTCCAGTAGTAAGATTTTATCATAAAAAAATCAAAAAAGAAAACTTTCTTTTTGTTTTGGGTGAATATCAGCCAAAGGAGGAAAGTGTTTTTCCTCTCTGCTCTTTCATAATTTCGCTATTCAAAAAATTAAAAGGAAAAAAGATTATTGTTCTAGACGGGGTTAAAACGGCAAAGGAGAAAGAAGGAAAAGGAATCTTATATATATCAAACGAGAAGTTGAGGATTGATGCTCAGAAAGTTGAGACAATAGGACCGCTATTTGGCCCTACTGCTATTCTGCTGCAAATGGCAAATCAAGCCGGAATTGAAATATTAGTGCTTTTAACGCAAGTCCAGGATCTTAAAAATATAAACATCAGCGACGTTAAAAGTAATGTTATTTTACTTAATAATATGCTACACTTAAATATAGATTTGCAGCAGTTTGATGCTCAAGTAAAAAAGTTAAAGAAAAGTATAAAAATAAGCAGAATAGAAGGAAAAATTATTCCAGTAAAGCAATATAGAGATTACATAGGCTAATTGGTTTAAAATAGCCTTGTTTGTTTTTCTCTTTTTTTGTCAGGAGAAATGAGCTTGCCGTAAATGCCTGCTCCTCCAGGTATGTATTTAATTTTTTCTTCTCTAAAGTAGTTGACGTATTTGGCAACATTTTCTTCGATTTTTGCCAATTCTGCAATATCTTTTTCTAGAAGTACAGCAATTTCGCTGCCGCATTTTTCCACAAATTTTTTCCATATAGATTGTACTTTTGTAGAGTAGGCAGCTTCTATCCCTAAGGCAAGTGCTATTATTTCACTTAGCGGTATTACATGCTTGTATTCTGGCCTAAAAGGAGGATGATTTCCTTCTGGAAGGTCTGCAAGTTGAGCAATCCTATCGGCGACTCCTTTTTTAATAGGCTTTCCGCATGTCGGGCATTTCCATTTTGCTTTGATTGCTTGATTTAAGTTAAAGAAAGCTAAGCAACCAATGCACCTTGTTTTGTGATATTTTCCTTCCAAGGGATTTAAACCTACATTTAGAATCACTTTGTTATTTCCCTGCCTTTTTAGCGCTTTAACAATAGAATCATAACTGAAATCTTCTATAGAAAGCCTGTTAAATTCTCTCCCTAGCTTGTTTGGCCACGGTGAATGGCCGTCAGAATTGCTTAAGAAAGTTAAATTATGCAGTTCAGAAATTCTGTCAGCCATATTTGTATCTGCACTTAGACCAAGCTCTAAAAAGAAAATTTTGTTTGTGTATTTGCCATAACATTCTTTAATTGAGTTATACTCTTTAAATAATGCAGTCCATGGTGTAAAAGCATGGCTTGGTCCTATTAAACAATCTGCTTTAGTGCATTCTTCTGCAAGTTCCTCGCCGCTTAGCATAATATTTGGTCTGCCGTCGGTATCTAAATTTTTGCATTTTTTCTTAAAGGAGTTTCTTAGCTCCTCAACTTTTGCAAAATTGGGAAAGAATATTATATGATGAACTCTTTTCAAGTCTTCAACTTCTGTTTGAAGGATAAATTTTATTCCATTGTCATGCTTTAGAAGTCCCTCTTTTCCTTCTTTGCTAAGTTGCTCTTTAACAAGTTTTATCCAATTGCTATTGAGTATATCTGCCGTGCCAATTAGATGCAGACCTTTTAGCTTGGCTTGTTCTGCTATCACTTTTGGTATCATTCTTTCGCTAACTCCACCGGAGTAAAGGCCGTGCAAATGCAGATCTGCATTAATAACTATATTATCCATTTTTCATTCAAGAAAAAGGGGTTTTTAAATTTTGTTTAGTTTTTTATTTTTTATTTCTTTGAAGGAAGAATTGTAATAGTTGTTGCAATAGAGTCTACATATTTATACTTTAGAATTATCCTGAAGACAGTCGTGTAATCTTGTCCTAAAAGGGTTTTTTCGCATACAACTTTTGCTTTTCCTGTTGTTCCTAACGACACTGCACCTTCATGAAAATCGCATACGAAGTCTTCTCCCTTACCGACTTTTACCTCTATGTTAACATTTCCTCTTTTTAGGTATTCATCTAAATACTTTTCATGCGTCCTATCTTGTAGTATATCGCAATTTGTGTCTTGAAGATAAACTTCACCAGGTTTTTTAGGATCTACGCCTTTATTTTCTATTGTGAATGTTATTATTAGTTTATTTCCCAATACCTCTTCTTTTAAAGAAGTTACTTGTATAGGAGAGAGAGTATTGCTTTTTTCTGTTACTTTTTCTCCGGAAATTGAGCAGACAGAGCTTTCCTCGTCAGCGATGCAAGTTTCTATCTCTGCTAAGGTTTCATAAGCATAGCAACTTGTAAGCGTCAAAGGAAACATATGAGGCATATCCAAATCAAGATTTGATTCTGCATTCGTGGCAAACTTTAGCCTTTCCGAACCAATTCCTTTATCCAAAAATTTTTTATTGCTTAGCTTTTCTTGTACATTATCTAGATTAGGTCCTATCCCTATGAGATAAAATTTGGCTTTTCCAGCATCTATATGAATCTCGCCTTTGTTTTTAATGTCAACATAAATAGGAACAGATTGGCCTACTGATATCTCTTTAGGTGGAGCATTTTCGACAAAACTCATGGTAAGTCCCGGTATAATGACTTCTTTCTCTCCTTCTTTTGGGCAACCTTCTATTCCAAGCAAAAAAAGCGAGACTATTAAAAAGACAACAATAGCTTTTTTCATTTTATTTTAACACTAACAGCCTAGCTCCATTTTACTTTTTTCTCTCTATTTATTCTCCAATAACAATTGTTAAGCACTACCTATTCCCATCTTATTACTCTTTCACTTCTTTTTCTCTCTATTTTTCAACAGCAATTGTGAATGGAAACTCCTTTGCAAGTTCAACGCCGTAATTAAGTTTTATTACAAATGGCCAGCTTGTCTGCTCTTCTTCATATATAAGAGTCGAGCATTTTATATATTTTTTGGTTTTTATCTCTATTAACCCCTCTCGTAGCTTTTCTTCAGAGTATGTTCCTTCAGGCTCGCATTCAAGAGTTTTTGGAAGCATTTCCGCTTTAAATGATAAGTAATTTTCTTCTTTGAAATTAGGAGAGAAGATTTTTGCTTGCTGCTCTTTTGTAAGTTGGATACTTAATAAAACTTTATAAGCGTCCTCTCTTCTTGTTACGCTTTTTTCAGCGCTTACACTAATTGGAGCAGGCTCTTGTTTAAGAGTAAGAGTTTCAGATGAAGGTTCTGGAACAGCCACGCCACCAGGAGCCCCAATTACTGAGTCTTGTACATATCGTAGTGTTACAAAAAGGTTTGCTTTTTGTGTTATTGGTAAGCTTTCATAGTAATATTCTCCAGAAGATGGGAAAAATAAATCTCTAACACCGGGTTGCACTTTTTCTGCAGCGCCTCCAAAAAACCCTTTCTTTTCTTCTTCTATGACTTCTGCTGCTTCAACTGAAAACCTAGAGCATTCTTCTCCTTTAATGCCGCCGTATATACTATCTTGGTCATCTCTTATACAAACTTCTCCGCTTTTTTGAACCTTATCGTAATTTTCTATATATACATGGACATAAAATGTCTCGCCTATAGAAATGGTTTTTCCATAACTTAATTTATCTAAGCCTGTTACTAGTGAAAAATCTAAACCTTTCTTTGCTGTTGTTGGTGTAATAGCAGGGCAACCATTAAAACCTGCTATTAGCAATAATGCAACTAATATTAACAATGCAAGCACTTTTTTCATTCTTCTCATTTTTCTTCACTAACCTCACTTCCAAGTATAAGCAGAGATGTTGGATAATCAATTTCAAGCAAGTAGCTTATCTGAGCTTTAAAAACAACTTTATTTTCAAACTCTTCTGGACTAACCTCTAATTTGCAGCTGAATGTCTTGCCTTTTTCTATTTCTTCAATATCTTTTCCGCCTATATTTTCAATTTCAAAGGCATCTCCTTTCTTCTTAAAACCTTCGCAATTTGTAATCGATGCGGTTTCTCCTACTCCTAAAACTTTTAAAAATTCAATTTCTTTTAGATCTCCACTAATGCCAACTTTTTTATTTAATTCTATATAAAGATTATGCTCCCCTTCAGTTAGAGGCTGACTTTCTCTTACCCCTATACCAAATGTGTAAGGTATTCCTATATAAGTTGCAACAGAACCTTTTGGCTGACCTTCTCCTGGAATGGCTTCCCCCCTTTCTATGAGTTCAAAGATTGAGTCCTGTTCAAGGGTCCATAAAGTCCATTCAGCACTGCTTACCACAGGCCTTATTAATTTAATTTCGGCATTAATATTTTTTTTGCCTTTCATAGTTGAAGAAGGCACAGAGCATATTATAGAAGCTATTTGAGGTGTAGCTCTTTGCAAGAAAACAAGTTTGCCGCCTTCTTTTAGTCCAGAGCTTTCAGATTCTGTTTTTTCATTCTCGACATAGCATTCAGGTTCAAGCAAGAATCTCTCTATACCACTTTCAGGTTTATTTATTACTGTTAGCTCTGCTTCAATTTTTTTGTCCTTGCCATCATAAAAAAGACTTGTTGTTTTGAAATCAAGCTCTAATGCAACTTCCTCTTCTTTTCTTTCAGTTTCCCATCCTGTTTGAAATGGTTCAATAAAGCATTTGCTAAAACCTTCTGCTGAAGTAAAGCATCTAATTCCACCTTTGAATGCTTCCCATACCCCTCCAAATGTTGGCGCAGCTCTTCTCATGTATACAGGAATCACACCAGTCATTCCAGCTAGAATAGCAGTATAGCCTAAAAATAAAATTAGTAGCAGTATAACTAAAGTAACAAATGGCTTTGCTGCTCCAGGAGGCATTGCTCCAGAAATAAAGCCAATAGCTCCTCCAATAAATGCTCCCAAGATTGCTCCCAAAAAGATGCCATAAATTGTTTGAATATTTAATTTAAATGTTGCAACTCCAAAAAGTCCAACAATTCCTGCTCCAATTATGGCGCCCCACATTATTCCAGCAAAGGCATAAGAAGAAATCCTTGAATGAGTTGCTGTAAAGTCAGAAAAACTTCCCCATATCCCTCTTCTCGCTGCATTTTCTTCTGGATCCTTTCTTCTCTCTTCTTTTTTTCTTTCCTTCTCCTCCCTTCTTCTTTCTTTCTCCTTTCTTCTCTCTTCCTTTTTTCTTTCCTTCTCCTCCCTTCTTCTTTCTTTCTCCTTTCTTCTTTCCTCTTTTTCTCTTTCCTCCTCCTCCCTTCTTCTTTCTTCCTCCATACTTACTCGAACAGGTTTACCAGGCTCAAAACCAGGTTCTGGTTCAGGATCTTTTTTTATTTTCATTTCCTATCTTTATTCAAGATACACTTTTAAAGATTTTATTTTAACCTCTTTTCTTGGAATTAATTGAATACTATTTTGTCCTTCTACGAGGTAATCATTAATTCTTGTTTTATATTCAAGTTTGTTTGTTTCAATCTCTAAAGCTTTTTTGTTTATGTAAGCACTAAGCTCTTTTTCTTCACTTGAGTCAAATTCTAGTTTTAGCATAGCAAAAATTGTTCCCTGCTCTACAGCTTGATATTCTTCTATGTTAAAATAATATGTTGGGTATTCTTTCTTTTCAAACTTTAAGTCTATTTTAATTGTATCTATGATGTAGTTTCCTTCACTTGAGAAAACAAGTTTGTTTTTTTCTGCTATACTGCCAGTTATGTTAAAAAGTGCTTCACCGCAAATCGTTTCCTTTTTTATTATTTTGTCATTGATGCTTGCGGTAAGTCTCTCTTTTGTTAAGCAATCTGCTCTAAAGAAAAGATTTGATTCCTTAAGTTCAGAAAGATTTTGTTTCATTTCTATTTCTCTTTCTGCCATATACTCAGTTAAGGAGTAAACTTCTTTAACAATAATTTTTTCAATTTCATAGTAATTTGTCTGAAATGGAGTTAATGGAGTTGAAACACTCAATCTTACAATATTTAATTCATCAAGCATACTTGACGGGATTACTATTTCTTTAATACCTTTACCTTCAATAATATAAGAAGCTCTTGGTGTAATCATCACTTTTAACTTACCTTGTGCTTCATTGATATATATAAAAAGCCTAACTTCTTTACTTTTTTCTCGTATTGAAAAAACACCTTTCTTTTCATATGATTCAAACCATTCCTTGCTTACTCTTACATTTTCCAATATTGTCGCTATTTCTATTTCTTCTTGATTAAATATTTCAGCAGGTTTTATATTGTATATGGCATATCTTTCTTGTGGAGCAAGAAAACCGGGGCTTTCGCTAACTAAAATTTCCTTTCTACCTTCTACCTCGGCTTCTGTTATAGCTTTGCATTCCTTTAGTTCAGGTAGCAACTTACACTTTTCAGGTAGAGGCAGCAAATAAAGATAAAGGATTAGAAATAAAGCTATAGCTACGATTAGAAAGGGAACTGTTGCTTGAGCTTTTTCACTCATAAAACATTAAAATTTATTAAGGATATAAACTTTTCTATAGTTATGTATGAAATTTACGAAGTTTATCCAGAAAGAAGAAGCAGCAAAAAAGACAAGAAAAAAAAGAGGCTTTATAGAGTTTACAAGAGAGGCGGTAGATTCAGAACTGTTAAAAAGAAATTAGAAAAACTTCCTTGCAAATAGAAGTAGCTTTTTTTGTGCTAACAACAGCCTTATTGCTTTTTTTCTGTAGCCGTCTCTAGAAAAACTTTCCAAAATTCTTTTCACTTTTGGGCTGCTTGACAGCTCAAGCAACATGTCAAAATCGTGATCAGAGAATTTATTCATTATTTTCCTTATTTTTAGATGTAATGAAAGCTCTTTATCAAGGCTTTTTAGTTCTTTCTCGTAGCTTTTTCCTTCTAATATAGCTTTTGCTAGACATTTAGCTGCTTGCAAGCCGGGAACAATTCCTCCACCGGTAGAGGCTTTAACTTGGCATGCAGCATCACCAACAACATAAATACTGTCTTCTTGCACTTTAATCTTAGAATATAACGGAACTAAACCTCCTTGGTATTCTAAAATCTTGCATTTTAGGTTATACAAAAATTTCTTAAGCTTAAGTGTAGCCCCAACCTTCGCACCAAGACCTACTCTTGCTATATTTGCTGATTCAGGAACAAGCCAAGTAAAAAGTTTTGTGTTTTTTGGATAATTGAGTTTTATCTTATACATATCCTGCTCAATAGGCATCCTTACTCTTGCTTGGGCAGCGTAAATTGTCTGTCTTTTTCCTTTTTTATTTAAATATGCTGCAACTCTGCTTAGAGGACCGTCTGCTCCTATAAGAATATCTGTTTCAGCATGTTCAATTCTTTTTTTTCTTAGATTTTTAACCCTTAACACAATTTTTTTATCTTTTTTGGCTAAGCTTAAAAATTTATAGCCCCTATAAAGATTAGCTCCTGCTTCTACTGCTTTTTTTGCTATTAGCTTATCAAATTTTTCTCTATCTAGGACAATATCTGGCCTTTTAAATTGGAGAATAAACTCTTTATTAGCTGAAATGATCTTCGCTTTTTTTATTCTGTTAACTATAACTTTATTTATAGGAAAATCAATAATGTCAAATATTTTAGCTGTTACCAAACCAGCACATTGAACAGGTTTACCTACATTATAATGCTCTTCAAAAATCTCAACATCTTTACCAGCTTTAGCTAAAAGATATGCAATATAGCATCCAATTGGACCTGCTCCTATTATTGTTACCATTTGATGCTGTATTTTGCACCTTCAAACATTTTTTTACGTTTTTCAACAAAACGGCAATATTTTTCTTTCCATGCATTAGATGCTAGCCCCTTCATCTTTTTGGAATATAAATCTAAATACTTTGTTATCTTCTTGTCCTTTATTATGCTTTCGGCTCCTTCATGGGTCGGGTAAGCATTATTTTTCTCGCAAATATCCCTTAATACTTCTGGATGGTCTATTATCATGCATGGCGTTAGTAAGTTTTCATCAAAAGGTTGCATTTTTCTTATGTCTCTAAAAAAATTTGAATTTAAAACTTCTTTTAGTGACTTATTTTTGATGTTATCAACAGCAAAATGCACAAATACGCATGGTTCAACATCTCCTCTATTATTTATATGCAGATACTTCTTTCCTCCCGCCATACAGCCATTTGAATAAAGGCCGTCATTCCAAAAATCAGCAACAAAAATTGGTTTTCTTTCTCTTATCGAATGCACTTTCTCTCTAAACTTATTCCTCTGCTCAGGTGTTGGCGCTAACCTAATATCAGGATTTCTTCCAATTGGAATATACTGGAAAAACCAGCCAAAAAAGCAGCCTTTCTTTATGTAAAAATTAATAAAGCGGTCGTTGAATTTTTCAATATTTAATCTTGTAGAAGTTGCAGAAAAACCAAAGTAAACTTTTTCTTTTCTTAGGTTATCCATGGCTAGCATGGCTTTATCAAAAACACCTTTTCCTCTCCTTTTGTCAGTTTCTTTTTTAAATCCTTCAACGCTAATAGCCGGCACAGCATTACCAAGCTTAGCTAATTTTTTTGCAAGTTTTTTGTCAATCAAAGTTCCATTTGTGTAAATTTGAAACATCACATCATTATGCTTAGCAAAAATCTTAAGCAGATCTTTTCTGATAAAGGGCTCTCCTCCCGAGATTGTTATAAAATATACGCCAAGCTTTTTAGCTTCATTTATGACTCTGTTAATAACCTCAATAGGAAGATCCTCTTCTTTAGTATAGGAACCAGCATAACAGCCTTCACAATGCAAATTGCAGCGCATTGTTGGACTTATTACTAAAAGGAATGGCGCAGGAAGGCCTTTTTTTTCACGCCTTCGTCTCTGAGAATTCCCCAAAATCATTGAATTGACAAGAAGATTAGAAATAAATTTGTTTTTGCAATTAGGATTAGCCTCAGTTAAGATTCTTTTTAATAGCTTTTTGCCCGGTTCGCTTGTGGCAAAATTCTTTAATAGAATAACTGAAGGATCTTTTTCATCAAGCTGTTTTCTACCATATCCAGCAATTAATTTATTGAATCTGCCTTTTACGCCCAATCTTTCAGCAATATAAGGCAGATTTAAAGAATCTTTTTCAACAGCGCTTAAAACCGCATTTATTAGTTTATAAACAAAAAAACCTGTTACGCTTCTTTTAAGTCTTTGAATCATTTTGACAAATTTTTCTAATTCTTTAAGTGCAAAAAGACTTATAAATTTAACCTACTTAGCTGTGATATGCTTATAGCAGAATACATTTTGGTTTTTATAGCACTATTGTGGATTGCAGCAGCATGTATAACAGACATCAAGAAGAGGGAAGTTGCTAATTGGCTTTCTTTCAGTTTGATTGCTATTGCTTTAGCAATAAGGGCATTTGCAGCTATACTCACACAAAAACCAAGCTATTTTTTATATGGCCTTGCTGGCTTAGCAGCATTTTTTGCTCTTGGAAATGTACTCTACCACATAAGAATTTTTGCAGGAGGTGATGCGAAGCTGCTTATAGCATTAGGAGCAGTTTTTGCAACAACGCCTTCTTTTGTCAATTTAACATCAATGCGCATTCCTTTTTTGCTACTTTTTTTTCTAAACATTTTGCTTTTTGGTTCAGCATATGGAATTTTTTATAGCATTTTTCTTGCAATAAAAAATAAAAAATCGTTTATAACAGAAGTTAAAAGACTTAATGTTGAAACAAAAAAGTTAAGGTTCCTTTTTTTGGCATTTGTCTCTTTGCTTTTGGTTATGCTATTAGTGACAAAACTATATAACATCTTATTCTTGCTGGCTATTGTTTTAATTTTTCCTTATTTGTACATTTTTGTTAAGGCAGTTGAGAATTCTTGTATGATTAAGTTAGTTTCACCAAAGCAGCTTACAGAAGGAGATTGGCTTGCTGAGCCAGTCAAAATAGGTAAAAGAACTATAAAACCAAAAACCGAGGGGCTTACTGTTCAAAATATAGCGATTATAAGAAAAGCAAGGAAAAAAGTGCTTGTAAAACAGGGCATGCCTTTTGTGCCCGTTTTCCTTATCGCGGCTATGGCAAGTTTGTTTGGAAATATTTTTGCTTCTATAGTCTCGCTTTTGACTTAATTTATTTTTAAGCCCTTGGTTCTTTGTAAAGTTTCTTGCAAATTTTATTAATACCCAGCGGCAAGCAAAAATTGAACATCAAATGTGTGAATGACACATATTCCGTATTAATTTTATAATTACCGCTATCTATGCTCTCTTTTAAGTCAGATATCATAGTCTTACCGGTTATAGTCTTACCGGAATTCACGTTAACTTTTTTAGTTTTTATTTGTGCTTTGTCAATTTCATTAAGCGACCATTTATATCTAGCATGAATATCAGAATCTGTAACAATAGGGATATTATAGCCTTGCTTAACAAGACTTGCTGAAAGTCTTTCGACTTTTTTATTAACATCGCTACCACCAATTAGCTCCCTTACCCATGGAATGCAGTAGGCATTCCATTCAAGGCAAATATTATTTGAATACTTTTTGCATATTTTTTCAACTTCAGCTTCTTTTTCTCTAGTGATGTCCTTTGCTACATATTTATTATCAACAAAGGGATGGTCAAATATAACAAGAGAGTCTTTTTTTAGGGCATTTTCAATAACTTCCTCAATATAAGAATGTGGCTTAATTTGAGAATCGCCAATAATAATTAGATGAAAATCCTCTTTTGCTTCTAGCTCAATTGCTTTCGGCAAATAAATTTTTCTTCCGTCTTCTTTGTCAAGAATTTGTATAAGCGTGTTATCGTTGTCTGTTTTGTAATGCGACGGAAGCTTTTTTGATCTCCTAATTAAATCAGGAAAAATCTCTTTATTTAATCTTTCTAAAGCAAGAATATCTATTTTTTTCTTTTTTGTAACATTAATGACGTCATTAAGGCTATACTTATCAAAATAAGGGTGGGCATGCAACTGTATCTTAAAATCATCCTGATTTTGTTTCATTTTATTATTACTGCAATGTATTGGTTCTAAACATTTCGATTAGAAAATTTGTCTAGGACTAAATATAGAATATTGCTAGGGGACTCTTTCTTTAAAATGCCTTAACATTTGCTCGGCTTCACTCTTTTCTTCGTTTTTGTGCAAGACAGCAGCATCTTCCTCTCTCTTTGCAACTGCTTTTTCGATTCTTTCCCTTATCTCTTTTCCTATTCTTTCAAGCTCTTTTTTTTCAACCCTCTTTCTGGCCCATTCAAAACCAATACCATCTTTCTCATGCCTGGGTATAAGATGTACTGCAAGATGAGGGATTGTTTGTCCTGCTATTGTGCCTTGTGCGATATGTATGTTAATACCATGTGATTTTGTAACGTTAACAGCAATCTCTTCTAGAAAACCAACTACCTTTAACAAATTTGAAAGTAGCTGCTCAGGCAATTGGAACAATAAAGGGTAATGCTGCTTTGGTATTACAATTATGTGGCCTAATGCAGCAGGAGCGATATCAAGCATCGCTAATATATTCTCATCTTCATAAACTTTTGTTGTTTCTATCTTTCCTTCAACAATCTGGCAGAATAAACATTTTTCTGTTTGTTTTGTTTGTTCTATTTGTCCTCTTTGTCTTGCTTGCTTTTGAATAAAATATTCTGGCTCTTCTGCTGGCATATCTTCTATCCTTTCTTTTAACATTTTTTATCCCACTGCGCGTCTAACATCAATTATTTGCGCACTTTTAATGTCATTCAAACTTGAGAGCTGAGTTTCAAGTTCCTCTGGACTTTTATCTTCAGGCCATGCTATTAATAGTATGAGTGCCTTTAAGCCAAATGCTATATCCTCTTGACTGCTGCTATGAAGAAAAGCGCCAAGTTTTTTAATCTTTTTTTCAGCTTCATTTTTTATTTTGAGCAAGTTTGATTTTGGAGAAGAAGGCATAATCTTAACTTTTATAGCTATCATCTTTTGTTTTGTTAAATGTTTTTATGATTTTACAATCATGATTTTGATGCCTTATCATCACCTTACTCACATTATTAATTTGTTAAGGTCCTTCAAAGCCGCAATTTTTGCAAAGATATTTTATCACAAGTTTTTTGCATCTCAGGCAGCGTGCTATAATCTCCTTTCCACACGATGGACATTTAAATACAGCACCTTCTTTAAATTCTTTTCCGCAGCTTATGCATTTCATGCTAGAAATAGCTAGAAGATATTTATAAATGTTGCTTTATGTTATAATGTGATTTATGCTGCTTTATTATACTTACATTTAGAAAAATCAAAATTCGAATTAAGCAAGTTTATTACAATTTGTTTTATATTGCTTTATAAAATCCTTTACGCAGCCGTTGTTATAAGAGAGCCAGTTGTTGCTTTAGCAAAGCCTTCTACACTATACTTTATTGTCATATCTCCTTTCAGCTTTCCAGCTACTAAACCAGCACATGTTACTGTAAAGTCCTCTGACACATCCGGAGCTATTGTTCTATTTGTATAAGGTGTTTCAGTTCCGCATGTTGGGCTAATGGCAATTGCTGTTACAGTTACAGTGTCTGCCAATGAATTTTTTATTCTAATTTTTACAGTATCTGCTGTTGCATCTGCACTGACTAAGTTTTTATCGCAGAATAATCCCGAACCTGTCGGAATTAGACATTTCTCTGGCAGGAGCTTTTCAGGGCTAAGTACACCAAAGTATGCTAAAGCTCCTATCGCTACTAAAACTACCAAAATAGCCCATCCATAAGTCATTAAAAACTCCATGGCTGCTTGTCCTTTTTTGTTCATTTTTACCTCTTTAGTTAAATTATAGAAGAATTATTGCTATATAAATTTTTTGCTTTTATCGACTTTTTAATTCTTCTTGGCAATAGCAAAATATAAATAATATCCTGCCGAATTAGTATTATGAAAAGAGGTCAAGTAGCAATAGAGTATCTTCTTTTAATTGGAGTTATCTTTTTAGCTGTAATCCCTGTTTTTTATTATGCGCTTCAGCAGTCTTCTCAAGATGTTAGGATGAATGAAGCAAGTGACTTTGTAAATACATTAGCGAAAACGGCAGATGTTGTTTATGCTCTCGGACCCGGCTCACGAGATTATGTAAATGTAGTTATGCCCGGAGGTGTTGAAAATATTTCAATTATAAGAAATGAGATATTGCTGAAAGTTAAGATTTTTGGCGGCAGGGCAGATATATTTGCTTACAGCAAGGCAAATTTAACAGGATCGCTTTCAACAATAAGTGGCAGTAGACATGTTTCTGTAAAAAATATCAATGGCACCGTTCGAATTGAAGAATAAAAAGATAGAAGATGGTGAAAAAAGGTCAAGTTAGCACAGAATTTTTGATAATTGTCGGCATAATCTTGGTTATATTTACAGTTATATTGCTTTTTTCTCTAGGCAGAAGAACAGATGTTAGAGAAACAGAAACTTATTTAGGAGCAAATTCTGAATGCTTGAAGTTTTCAAATTTGATTAGTGCAGCTTATGTTAATGGGGATGGAACGCAAATTGAAACTAAGACAGATTATTTAATTTCATTTTTCAATTACAGCATGATTAGGATAGAAAGTGTATCAAATATCACAACAGTCAAGAATAGAATAGCTTTTTTGGCTTCCGAAGCTGGGCCAACTAAGCAGGATTTTTACAATCAAATTAATGCAGAGTTTAGCCCCGCTCCAGATTGGTATAAAACTTGCTTTAGCGATTTAGATGGAAAAGGCTGTAGCTGGGGCGGCACATCATGGATGGAAACTGCAATTCCCCAAAACATAAGCGATTTAATGAATAATTTAGATAACTATAATACTATCTATTTGGAAGATCCTACTATGCAGTATACAACTGATTATATTAACAGACTAAAAGAGTGGGTCTCTAAAGGAAATGCTTTAGTCTTGTCAGAGCATGTTATGTGCAGAGAACAATACTCGGGGATTTATTCTTCAACCTCTTACATGTGTAATCCTCCAGGGTATAATAGTGATGACTGGAGTATTTTTAATGTAATCTTACATCAGAGACCTGATGCATATGGGTGGCCCGATTGCTGGAATGTCAATGTTACCCAAGAGCATGAAGCTTATAATTTGAATATTGGAGAAACTTTAACTTTCGAGGAAAGATCCTGGCTTAAAAATGTAACAGCCCAAGATTTTACTGTAATCGGAAAGTATAGAACAGGCAGCTTCAAATGTGGTAGGTCATGGGGCGATTTAGGAGACAGTGCAGGTAATCCTACTATAGCATTCTGGAAATACAATGATGGATTGATATTTTATTTTGGCGATTTTGAGGTTAATATGCTTGGAAAAGATTTTGCTGGTGATGTTCTTTCTAAATTAATACAAACAGCTTATTATTTAATAGCATCAAAGAAAGAAGAAGCTTCTTGTACTTTTTATGCTAAAATTTTTCCTCATTATAAATTGACCGGAGACATTTTAATAAAAAATATTGACGGAGAGATAATAATAGAAAATGTTACATCACAAACATAAAAAAAACAAAGGCCAAATTGCTGCAATAGATTTTTTTATAGCTTTGCTCATATTCTCTGTTTTATTAACAATAACGATGCTAAGGTGGAGCAATTATTATTCAAAAATAAGCGAAAGAATGGAGTATCACGATATGATGACAAAAGCATTTCAGATTTCAGACGCTTTAGTCAAAAGTCCAGGCGTTCCTTCAAACTGGGACAGCAGTAACGTTAAGATAATTGGTTTAGCGGCAGAAGATAGAAAACTATCGATTGATAAAGTTAATGCTTTTACAAATTTGTCTTTAAATAAAACAAAGAGCATTCTTCAAATTTATGGTTATAAATTTTATTTTAATTTAACAAAAATAAATGGAGAGGCAATTAAACAGTACGGCGAGAAGTCAGATGGAAAAAAATCAGTAAACGTAAGGAGGTACTTACTTTATGGCAATGAGAAAGCAATCATGCAATTTGAAGTATGGAAATAAGCGCGCACTTATCTTAACACTTGACGCTTTTTTGGCTCTTATAGTTGTTTTGATAGTTCTTGGAACAGCAAGCTCATACATAGCAAGAAGCGAAAATGTTATGCCCAATATACAAACAGCAAGAATTGGTTCAGATATAGCAAAGCTGTTAGAAAACACAAATAGTCTTAATGCATTAAATGCTACTAGAGTTAAAAATGATATAGATATTATAATTCCTCAGACTTATGGAATGCGGCTTAACGTAAGCTGGGCAAATTCTAGCCTCGAGAAAACTGGTAGTTTTGAAATAGGAGACGAGCTGCCGAATAAAAAATTTATTTCAACCGGAAAGAGGTTTTTTGTTGTTATTACTAATAATAGTTTAACGCATTACGGTTTAGTAAAATATTGGATATGGCTAAAATGAAAGCAAATAAGAGAAAGAAAAAAGCGTTTTTCTTTACACTATCGATGTTTTTGTTAGTAACAGCTGTTCTATCTCTTGCTGTGGTAATATTCCATTACACATCACAGGAGAGAATAGAAAGGACAGTCGAAATCTCTTCTTTGGACAGACTTTTTGATCTTTCTGGTTCTGTTGAACAAAGCTTGCTTCAAATTTTTAATTTATATTCAGATGTTGATGCTGTTATAGTTCAAAATCCCGATAATACTACAAATGTTTCTATTACAGAAAAAATAATAAGAAAAGAGGATTGGGGCAAAAAGTTTGAAGAAGAGGTAGAAAATTTTGAGACTTTTGTAGAGTCTCGAGATGAGAATGTTAAGTTAGACATAGGAGTGATAACAGATAAAGAGCTACCTTTAACAATATTACCTCATAACATAACCTATAGCAGAAGCTGGGAAACAGGTCATCCTACGCTACATGTTGTTCCAGAAAGAGTGAACTTCAACTCTTATAACATTATTGTTGATAGCGGCAATGTAAGTATTGATAATGTTTTGTCACAATTCGGGGCAACTGGTAGTTTTTACTTTGGAGTCAGGGCTATAGACGCGTATGGTAATAATATAGCAAAAGGACAATTGGTTGACCCAGATGATAGCCATCAAATTCAAGTATTTTTTGTCGGAGGTAACAAAGTTAAAATTACACTTGATAGTAACGAGCTTGAAATATGGACAAATTCTGAAGCTCCAATAACTGTAATAACAACAATTGATGATTTGGAAAAAAGTGATGAGAAAGTAAGAATAGGCTATTTAAAAGGAGCAATTAATGTAACGTTTCCTAACTTGGGAGTTTCAAGAATAGGTTATGTCCTCATAGATTAGAAAAATTAATATATGCAGGAATATTATTAATAAAGTAAAATGGCAAAAAAAAGAGGCGAGAAAGCAAGGAAAGGAAAGAAAGGAGGGAAAGTGCCAAAGGCACCGAAAGCGCCCAAAGCGGTGAGAAAAAAAGTGACCGCTAAAGTTGCTCTTAAAGCTTTGTCAGCGATATCAAAAAGAAAAGAAGGTGGAAAAAGGAAAGGAGAAAGAGGAAGAGTAACAGCAAAAAAGAGAGGGGGTAGACGAAACGCGGTTGTCGCAGCTTTTTTCATTATAGCTTTTGTTGTTATTGTCGTAGCTTTCTTAAATAAAGATTGGTATTCTGTTGCAATAGCCTTTATTGTAATGTTTTTAAGTTTGGTCTTTTTCAAAAGGAGAAGAAAGGAGAAAAAGAAGAAAGAAAGTCTGAGGGCTAGGGCACGCATCGCATATACATTATATTTTGTAATTTGGTTAGCTGCACTTCCTTTAGCTGTTCTTTCTATCTTTAGAAAGGAGTATGTTTATGCCATTGCTGCATCTTGTGTTATGTTTTTTTGCTCTTTTATGACAGCAATTGTTCACAAAAATCTAAACAAAAAGGAGGTTGTAGCTGCCATGAAGAAGCTTTTACAGAGAAAAAGCAAGAGATACGAAACAAACTTTGATAGGTTGCTTGAGTTATTAAAAAAGTATAAAAAAGTTAAAATATCTCACGTAAGCAAGGGCTTTGGTGTAAGCAAAGAAAAAGTCATGGAGTGGAGTGAAATATTAGAAAGCCATAATTTTCTTAAAGTAAGGTATCCTCCATTTAGTGAAGCAGAACTTATAATTAAAGGAGAAGGTGTTAAGAAAGGTGGTACAAAATGAAAAGAAAAATTAAAAAGAAGTTAGAAGTTATAGAACAATATAATGTTGTGGCTGATAAAGTTAGGGCTGTAGTGAAGACTAGCGGAGAGAAAGGAAAGGCTCTTAGGTATGAGCTGTTCCTTCCAAAATGTTCTCCAGCTACTCTTGCTTTATTGGAAGAAATTAGGCATCAGTTGGTTACAGAAGTTGCGATTACTGCTGCTGAAATTCTCGATCCAAAAGTTATGATTAAGCTAAAAGAGCAATTCAGGAGCAAAGCAGAAAGCATTTTGTCACAAAGACTTGAAAAAATAAGACCTGAAACAAAATCGTTTTTAATAGGGATAATGTTACATGAGATGCTTGGGCTTGGAAAACTCGAATTTTTGCTAAATGACCCAAATTTGGAAGAGATTGTCGTTAGCAGTGTAGCAGAGCCTATTAGAGTTTATCATAAAAAGCTTGGATGGCTTGTCACAAATTTATGGGTAGAATCGGAAGACCAGATACAAAACTATGCAAACATAATAGCCAGAAGAGTAGGGAGACAAATTACAACTCTCGAGCCTTTACTTGATGCTCATTTAGTTACAGGAGATAGGGCAAACGCAGTTCTTTATCCTGTTTCGTGCAAAGGAAACACTATAACAGTAAGAAAATTTGCTCGCGACCCATGGACAATAGTGGATTTCATATCCAATAGTACAATTACTAGCGAGTTGGCTGCTTTAATTTGGCTAGCAGTTCAGTATGAGATGAATGTATTAATTTCAGGAGGAACAGCTAGTGGAAAAACTTCTCTGCTTAATGTTATCATGCCATTTATACCACCAAATCAAAGAATTATTACAATAGAGCAAACTCGCGAGTTAAGGCTGCCTAAATATTTATTTTGGTGTCCTCTAGTAGTAAGGTTGCCAAATCCCGAAGGAAAAGGCGGAGTTGATATGCTTGATTTAATGGTTAATTCATTGAGGATGAGGCCAGACAGGATAATTCTTGGAGAAATAAGAAGGGCAGAAGAAGCAGCTGTTCTCTTTGAGGCTATGCATACAGGTCATTCTGTTTATGCTACTGTTCATGCAGATGACCTAATAGAGACAATAGCAAGGCTTACTAATCCTCCAATTTCCGTCCCAGCAAATTTAATGAAGGCTGTTAACCTATGTGTTGTTATGTTCAGAGACAGAAGAAAAGGCATAAGAAGGCTTTATCAAGCAGGAGAGTTTATCCCATCAGAGGAAGCAGGCATGATAACAGTAAAACCAAACCTTCTTTTTAGGTGGAAGCCTGCAGTCGATAAAATTGTGGCTCATGCAAAAAGTATAAGGTTTTTTGATGACTTGAGCAGGCATACTGGACTAACGCAGCAGGAGCTTAATCAAGAGATAGCAACAAAGAAAAAAATCCTTGAATGGATGGTCAAGCACAATGTTCGCTATGTAGATGATGTTGGAAAGCTAATGAACGATTATTATTTAGATCCTGATTTAGTATTAAAGGCAATTCACAAGAAATAAAGCAATAAAAGACAAATAAAAGAGGCTAATGCTATGCTTAAAATACCTTTTTCGTTTTTGCCGCCGAAAGTTTTAAAGGCGCTTTCTCGCTCATTTTTAGGGATAGCAGGTCATTTAAAAAAATTTTTTCCTTCATTGAAAACAGACCTCATAAGGGCAGATTTCAAGATAGATGAAAAAGAGTATATTGCCATGTGTATACTATCGATTTTGTCCTTTTTTATACTATTTTCACTTTTTCTCTCCTTTGCGCTTTCCTTTTTTGGTGTGCAAAAATGTTTTGTAATTGGCCCAATTATAACGCTTTTCTTTACTTTTTTTGTTTTTGTTCAGCAAATGATTTACCCAAAAGTTGTTGCAAAAAGGCAAGTAGGAAATGTGGAAAGAAATCTTCTTCCAGCTTTGCAAAGCATATTAGTTCAAATCAATTCCGGAGTTCCTCTTTTTGACATACTCGTTAATGTGTCTAAGGCAGATTATGGCCAGGTTAGTGCAGAATTTACAAAGGCAGTAAAAGAAATAAGTGCAGGAAAACATCAGTTAGATGCTTTGGAGGAATTAGCAGTAAGAAATCCTTCAATATTCTTTAGAAGGGCAATTTGGCAGATTGTGAATGGCATGCGCAGCGGCGCTGATATAGCTAGCGTTGTAAAAGACAGCATAGATTCGCTATCTGAAGAGCAACTTGTTCAAATACAAACTTATGGCAGCCAATTAAATCCTTTAGCAATGTTTTACATGCTTATAGCAGTTATAGTTCCTGCTTTAAGTATAACTTTTATTATTATAATATCGTCATTTGTTGCAGCATCAGAATCAGGGGTTAAGATGATATTTTGGGGCTTTTATATAGGCATAATATTTTTCCAAATCATTTTTTTGGGTTTAATAAAGTCAAGGAGGCCAAATTTGTTATAGAAAATGTACAGATCTTTAGGGAGATTTTATCCAAGAAAAGCAAGAGAGGGATACAAAAAAATATTAGGTTACGCTGGCTTAAAAGTTGATGCAGAGAAATTTTTAGGCTTTTTATTATTTTCAAGCATTTTTACAGCATTAGCCGTTTCATTAATACTGGCAAAAATAACAGCCTTGCCTATGTTTTTGCTGTTCATTGCTTTTTTTATTTTAGTGCATGTTTTAGCGCATGTTTCATTGTTATTAAGGGCCGATTCAAAAGGAAAGTTTATTGAGGATGTTTTGCCAGATGCATTGCAGTTAATGTCATCGAACCTTAAAGCTGGACTAACAACAGACAAGGCCTTAATGCTTTCGGTTAGGCCTGAGTTCGGTCCTTTAAGCGACGAGTTGAATTTGGTTGGAAAAGAGATTGCAGTTGGAAAAGATATAAACAAGTCTCTATTAGACATGTCAGATAGAATAAAAAGCGAAACGCTTCATAAAACTATGCTATTGATAACATCAGGCTTAAAATCAGGAGGCGAACTAGCACCTTTGTTAAGCCACACATCTCAAAATCTAAGAAATCAGAAATTTATAGAGGAAAAGACAAAAGCTTCTGTTTTGATGTATGTCATTTTTATATTTTCTGCTATATGTTTTGGTTCTCCAATTCTGTTCGGCCTTTCATCATTTTTGGTTAAGGTCTTAGCAGAAAATATAGGTGCTTTAGAAATAGCCCCTACTGCTGCAGCTCAATTTCCTATAGCAATGACAAAAGTCACAATTTCTCCGAGTTTTATAACAACATTTGTTCTTATTTGTTTAGTTACGTCGTCTATACTTGGCTCATTAGCTTTGGGTCTTATAAGAAAAGGCCGCGAAAGAGATGGGCTTAAGTTTATTCCAATTATATTAGTAATAACCATAAGCATATTTTTCTTGGTAAGATTTTTGATAAGCAGAATGCTCGGCTCATTATTTTTAGGGCCTTAGCTTTGTCTTAGAACTTCAGGTTAAGAGATTCAGTCTGCAATAAAACTTACTCTTTTAGTTTTAAAATCATAAACCAATAATTTAACAAATTTATCAAATTTATTGTTTTTTAAGAATAGCTCCCATAAGAATAGATAATCAAGCCAATACCTGTGCTCTCCTTTAATAGGACAAATCTCTACTCCTTTCTTTTCCCCAAAAATCTTTCTGCAAATAGAAAAAGTTATCAAATCCACCAACAACTCTTCAAGTGCATACTTTTTGCTTTTTGACAATTTGATTTCCTTCCTCAACTTCTCAAGGTTAACATGCGCAATTTCATGAATTAAGACCATTGATGCAAAAAAATAATCATTTCCGATAACCCTCCCACCGTAAAAGCATTCAAATGCATCGTGAGTAGGCAACGTCAAGTAAAATTTCAGCTCTTTTTGTCCAAATTTTTCTCCACTGACGCGCTCTATACTTTTTAGAATTCTACTTTCATACCTATTCCAAAATTTCCCGAAATGACTCTTAAATTTCTTTAATTTTTTGTACTGTTCTGGCCAAATCTTTTCAAAACCGCTTTTGGATTTGCTCTCTGCCTCTTCCAGTAACTTTCTTTTTCTCTTTAACTTTTCTTTCGCCTCTTTGAAGTCTTTGTAGCAGTAAAGCTTATTGTAAACTTCCTTTCTGGGAATTCTTTTAAAAGAACTAACAACTTTTTTTGGAACAAATTTTTTGTACTTTTTCCTATATTCTTCTCCGGAATATCCTTTTCTCGCATAAGAAACACATAAAACATGAAAGTAAAAGTTAGTTCCTTTATCTAGCAAGAGCCTAACCTTTGTCATAATTTGAGGTTGGTTATGCTATAACCCAAGTAACTCCTGTAGTCAGAAAAGAACTTCTTTAAATTCTCTTTAGGTATATAAACGTCTATTGTTTTTTCCTTTCTAATGCAGTCTTTTTCTACAATAGTGCCTTCCTTAATAATCAATAACGTTCCATACTTTTCGAGAACATCTTCAACCGTGCCCCCGAAGGTGGCGTCTTTAACATGCTTGTAGCCGTCTTTCTCCAGTCTTTCAATAAGTTCATCCAATTTTGAACTGTTTGCGACGTTTGATATCCTATAGATTGTGTCCATAGATAGCTCCCGGTTAATATGCTATTTTCTTTATCGTTGCTATTTAAATGTTTTGTTTTTTGGCTCTCTGCGATTGTACTTTAAGAAAACTACTTCTTTTTTTTCTTTCGCTTAGATGCCCAAGTGTTATCCTCCTGCGCTTTGATACCTCTTCAAGAGTGTGTTCCATATTATCAAAGAAAGTGCAAAAAAACCTGCTACGGAAGGGATAACTCTTAACAAAATAGGCCATGCCTCTTTGCCAATTAAAACAGAAGCTGGGCAAAAGGCAGCGAGGCCTGCTGGAAATATAAAAGTTAGAAGAAACCTCATTGACATGCCATATATGCTCAGTGGATATTTGCCGAATTCCATGAAAGACAAAGACAAATCGACTAAATTCTCAAGCTGCACAAATACAAAAGAGAGGGCTGCTGTAATCACATGCAAAGAATAGAGGAAAATTATCCCTCCAAGGATCAAGAACAAAGCTGGAATAAAAGTAAGCAAGCCGAACTCCCACTCTAGCTTAATCAAGGCTAAAATAATAAGGAACATTCCCGCAAGAATATCGCCAATATGCTCAAAGTCAAACGATGTAAAAGTAACAAAAAGTAAAGGATTGAAAGGCTTAACTAAGGTATTGTCAAATGTACCCTTTTTTACTCCTCTTGATACGTTACTTACTATCCTCCAAAGAAATGCATTGCTTAGACCGTTAAAAATTAAGATAAAAATGCCTTGGAATAGGATGAACTCCCAAAAGCTCCAGCCAGGGATGCCTGCTGTAGTTTTGTAAATTAGCAAAGCAACTAATGGCGCAATAAGGTTTCCAATGAAGATAATAAAACATCTTACTATAAACTCTGTTCTATAGGCAAACTCTGACATTATGCACATTTTTGCATTTTTCAGCCAAAGCGATAATATTTTGAGCAGCGTTTTGAACATTTTAAATACCAACCCCACTAAACCTTTTAATTCCTTTTTTCCATAACAAATTTAAAATTAGGAATGCAGCCATTATCCAAGCAGCCTGAATTAAAAGCATTTTACAAACTAAAGGAAAGGAATACTTGCCTAAGAATATATTAATTGGAACATACATGGAATACTGAAAAGGCAGATACATCGAAGTTGTCAGTAAAAAGCCCGGAAAAAAGACCAGAGGCAGCAAAGAACCATCCGCGACCCTGCGTATTATCCACCAAGCCCTTAGAAAGCCGTCATTTTCTTTAAACCAAAATGCACTCATGCCTACTGAAAAATCCAAAACAAAAGAGAGCAAAGAAGCTAAAATAACTGAAATAATGAAAAAAGGGAAGAACTGATTGATGCGCAAACCAAAAAATATTAAGCCAATGACAAAAATAGGTAGCACTTCCACAAAGAAAAGAAAAATCCTATCTCCCGCTAATCCGCTTAACCTGTAAAAGAAATAATTAATTGGCTTAAGTAATTCGGAAGCAAGTTCGCCATAACGCACATCTGCAGAAAACGCGGGAGCAATCCAGTGTGAGGTAGACTCGCTAACAACAGCAGTAAGTACATAATAAGAAATCATGGCTGAGAAAGTAAAGCCTTTTATCACCTCTTTGCCAGTATACACAAAAATTGCTTTCCACAGAAAGTAATAGATAGCAAGCATGATAGGAACAGAGAGAAAATAAATAACTAAGTTAAATCTATACACAAACATGCTCTTAATTTCTGCTTTAGCTATGCTTATGAACTTGCTCATTTGCGATAAATTAAAGAGATAATATCCTCAATTGGAGGATCTGTTATTGCCATATCTTGAATGTTGATTACTCCAAATGTCCTAACCAAATGGCTTACAAGGTTGCTTACTTTAGCTTTGCGCAGATTCAGCTCAAGAGCAAGCTGATAGCGCCTCCTTCTAACAACTTTACAGCCTTTAAAGCGAAAGCCCCTTGCAAGGATTGGCGCAGAAAACTTGCAGTCAATTATTTTTTTATCAGCAAAGCTCTTGCGAATCTCGCTTAGCATGCCATCATAGATGATAAGGCCTTTGTTTATTATAATAACTCTTTTGCATAACTTTTCGATATCGGACATGTCGTGAGTTGTAACAATAAAAGTAGTTTTGTTTTTTCTATTAACTTCTTTGATAAATCTTCTTATGTTATCCTTTGCTATAACATCCACGCCTATAGTTGGCTCGTCTAAAAATACAATGGAGGGATTATGCAGCAAAGCAGCGATAAGATTGCATTTCATTCTTTCGCCTAGGCTCAAGTCGCGGACTGGTGTTTTAATTATATCTTTAAGACCTAGCAGCTCAATCATATAGTGCAGACGTTTTTTATACCCCTTAGAAGGAATTGAATAAATCTCTTTATGCATATCAAAAGTGTCTATAGCAGGCAGGTCCCACCATAGCAAAGGCTTCGAACCAAAAACAACACCTATGTTGCGGACATACTTTGCTCTTTGTTTCCATGGCACAAAATTTAATACCTTAACACTGCCTTTTGAAGGAAATAGCACTCCCGAAAGTATCTTAATGAGGGTGCTTTTTCCAGCCCCATTAGGACCAATTAGTCCAAGGATTTCTCCTTTTTCTACCTCAAAACTAACACCTTTGAGAGCATGCTTTATTTCATAGCGCCTCTTGAAAAGGCTTTTGAGGGCAGCAAAAAATCCTCCTTCCCTTTTGTAAGTTTTAAATTCGCGATGCAAATCCTTGACAACAATCGCCTTTTCGCTTTTATTTTTCATCTCAGCTCCTTTTTCAGCTCTTTGTTGAAATCTTCTTTCCCGAAGTCTCTTAAATATAATATATTTTTAATATGGGTTAAATCCCTAATAGGTTCGTCTAATCCCCAAACCATATACTTAAACATTCCGTAAGTAAGTGCTTCGTACAGATGACCTTTTTCCCATTTGGTCAACTTTCTTTCGCTTTCATACCCTTTGATGATATCTCTTAGCAAATTAAAATCTAATTTTCTATTCCTAAACCCTTGTGTCATTGTTGTTCCAAGGTCATAAATCAAAAATCCTTTATTTATCCAATCCCAATCGATTACCTTTACAATTTTTCCGTTCTTGAATCTCACATGTTCTAATGTGAACTCCTCATGACAAACAGATTTTGGTTGATATTTTGGAACTTTTAAGTTCTTGAATTCTCCTTTAGCATATTCTATTGCTTCCCGATACAGCTTTGGACCTTTTTCTTTAAGATGTCTATTTTTTTCAAATAATGAGAAATAATAATTATAACCTTTTGTTTTTGCAATTGAAGCATTCTTTGTTATTTTATGAAGTCTTCCAAGGGCTTTTCCGAATTCGTAAGCCTGTTTTTGTGCTAATGATTTATTCTCTTTTAAATCCATAAATTCAAATATTGCAATTAGTGTTTTTCCATGTAAAAGATAGGGGCTTCCCTTTTTTGTGATAAAGGCCTTTATTGCAGGATAATTCTTTTTCCTTAGGAAATCGAGGAATCTTAGTCCATTTCTTATTAAACTGAAGTCTCTGCTTGCTAAATAAGTCTTGAGAAAAAACTTGCCTTTTGTAGTTTGAATAATAAAACAAGGCTGCACATCATATTCCTCTTTTCTCCCTTTTTTAAAACCTTTCAGTTTACCAAGGTTATAATTCCCTAAAATCTTCTCGAATTCCTCTTTTTTCATTTCAGCTCCTTTTAAATTGTTCAGTAAAAATAGCAAGGGGTTTTTTTATTTAAATTCTTGCTTTTAGCGCAACTACAAGATAAGAGATAAGAATACGTCGCTTCTCGCAACTTCTTTATAGATTTTTCTTCTTTCGCTTTTTTTCTTTGATAACTTGCTTAATTTGCGCAGCTTGCTCTCTAAAACCAAATTCTTTGCCTATATGCCATATTCTGTAAGCAGCAGCGGCAAAAATAAGATAGGCAATTGCAATAAAAACGTACTCTGGAAAAATAATCAAACCTTCCCATGCAAGTATCTTTCCAAAAGCATGCCAGCTAGAAAAGAGTATTATAAAAATTAAACAAAACAAAAATGTTTTAGCATAACTTCTCAGACTTGATCCAGGGGAGAGACTTTTTATTGCGATGGAAGTCCATATTATCGCCAATATACCAAAAGATATAGTGATAAAGCCTATCGCTATTTCTATATTCGCTGTAATTTTGAATATAGCAACAAGACTTGCTATTATGGCAGCAAGCCAAAAAATTGCTCCGATCAATGTTTTTACTTTCATTTTTTATTTAAAACTCTAACTTTACATCACAAAATTGCATAAGCTCTTTAATTAGTGCATCATCTTTTTCTCTTCTCAAAGATATTATTATCCCCTTCACTTTCCAAACACGCATTTTTCCAGCCAGGAAATGGATGAATCTTGCCACTGTTTTTGGCTGGCTATATATTAACAATATTGAGAGTGAATCAAAGAATAAAAATCTTTTGGCAGAAGGCAATGCCATAACTGCCTGGTCCATTGCAATAGAAATATCGCTTAGTTTTTCAGGACTGCCAATATATAAGCAATTTTCTTCCTTTCGTAGTTCTCCTCCAGCAGTCTTTGTTACAGCGTCGATAAAAATTATAAGTTTAGTGTCTATATCCTTATTCTGCATTGTTTTGAGTATTGTTTCATAAGGCTTGCTCAATGTAACATAAACCCCAGGTATTTGCTCTTCAGTCAAGTGTTTTATTATTTCTAAGTTAGTCTTGGCGTAGTTTTTTGCATCAACTGCCACCAAAGCAACATATTCATCAAGACCTTTCAGTTTTTTAAATTCCTCTTTTAAGCTTCTCATCTATAGCATAAAACAAATTTTATTATATAAAACTTTCGCAATTTCATTATAACATAAAGTTTTTATATTCCATCGATTTCCTTAAAGCATGAAAAATACTAAGATAAGAACAGGAATTCCAGGATTGGACGACATATTCAAAGGGGGGGTAAATAAAGGATCCTCGATCTTAGTTACAGGAGCACCCGGAACTGGAAAGACGCTTTTTGCTATACAGTTTATTTATGCTGGAGCAAAGCTCGGTGAGCCAGGACTTTATATAACATGTGAGGAGCCAATTGATTTGATAAAAGATTATGCAAGAGGCATAGGTTTAGATTTAGAGGAATATGAAAAAAAGGGTTTAGTAACTTTCGTAAGGCAGCCTATTAGTCTCAAGAAAATTGCTTCAATTGCGAGGCCACTTGAGATAATAAGAGAAAAGAAGATAAAGAGGGTTGTTTTAGACTCGCTAACTTTTTTTGAGTATATACATACAGCAGGAGAGATAGATTTTAGAAAAGAAGTTTTAAGCTTTCTAATGACAATGAGAGAGCAATATGTAACATTGCTTGTTACTTCTGAGCAAATCAATCCAGATTTTGATTCTTTTATTTATAGACCGCAAGACTTCCTTTTTTCAGGTCTCATAATACTTGCGAAAGTAAGAAAGGCTTCATCTTTTGAAAGATGTTTGCATGTTGCAAAAATGCGTGGCCAGGAGCATTTGATTGATATTTATCCCTTTAAGATAGAAAAAGGTGGTATAAAGGTATTTCCAGAGCAGCTGCCTTTCTCCCTAATAGAAAAAGAGGCGCAGGAAGAAAGAAAGCGGTAAATTAAAATGGGAACTGAAGATGAGGTATTTAAGTGTTACAGAAAATTAATGGCATATACCAGTAAGTTTGAGGATCAAAGACTTGATGACTTGGTAGCCGATTTAGGGGTGGGACTAATTTCGTATTTTAAAGCTCCTGAAAGACCGGCTTTAAATAAATATGATTCAGGAAAATTATACGGAGGAAAGGAAGGAATGAGAACAACACGAACTATCAAAAGACCCAATAAAGTCGGAACGGTCAGCCCAAGTATCATTAGAAAAGCAGCTCTTGATGTAGTTTTGGGGGGACTTTGAAGAAACATAGCGCAAAAAAGAAGAGGAAAAAGAGATGAGAATAAGCAGAACAAGTAAAAAAATAGGTAGAGTAAGCACAGGAATTGAAGGACTTGACCCTTTAATAGACAATGGTTTCAAGGAAAAGACTATAAACTTGGTAGCAGGTGGTGCTGGCTCTGGCAAGACTATATTTGCAATGCAGTTTCTTATTGATGGAATAAAAAAAGGAGAAACAGGAATCTATATAACATTCGAAGAGCGAAAAAAGAAAACATACGAGGATATGCTAACATTCGGCTGGGATTTAGCAAAGTACGAAAAAGAAGGGAAATTTGTTTTTTTAGAGTATACACCTGAACAAGTAAGAAAAATACTTGTAGAAGGAGGCGGCCCTATAGAAAGCACAATAGAAAAAATCAAAGCTAAAAGGCTTGCTATAGATAGTATAACATCATTTTCGCTGCTTTATGAAGATGAGCTAACAAAAAAGGAAGCTGCTTTATCTTTATTTGATTTAATCAATGAATGGGGTTGTACAGCTGTAATAACTTCTCAGGAAGTCGAAAAAAGAGGGGCAACAATCACAGCAGCATTAGAATTTGAGGTCGATAGTATAATTTTTCTTTATCACTCAAAGATGAACGGCTTTAGAAGACGCGGTCTCGAAATTCTAAAAATGAGGGGCACAAAGATACCTGAAAAGACTTATCCGTTAGTAATAGACAAAAGCGGAATTAAGATAGACACAAAAAGGATGATTAGGCTTAGGTAATGCCCCTACTGGGATTTGAACCCAGGTCAGAGCCTTTCTGCAAATGCATACCGCGGGGCCCTATCTTATCCAAACTAGACCATAGGGGCTTGACAATAAAGAATTATTTGCACTTTTATATCTTACTATTAAGAAGGTAACCTAAATATATTGCTATTATTATCTCGATGAGAAGTTACTCTCCTTGCTTTTATATCTTCTTTCTTTTATTCTTTGTCGCTTACTCCTTTCCCTGTTATATAGAAAATGGTTTCTCCTTCAGGTAAGTTTGGGCTATCAATTAATTTTGCTACTCTGGCACCTTTCCTTCCTATCCTTAGGTATAGACGGAAAACACTAGAATGGCCAACTATATGGCCTCCAATAGGCCTTGTAGGATCGCCAAAAAGCACTGCAGGATTTGCCATAACTTGATTTGTTACGTAAACTGCAAGGTTGTATTGTTCGGCTAGCCTCGCAAGGTTGTGCATATGTTTATTTAGTTTTTGCTGCCTATCTGCAAGCTGGCCTCTTCCAGCAAATTCTGCTCTAAAATGGCTTGTTAACGAATCGACTATAACAAGTTTTATCTTTTCTCCTTCCTTTATTAGATCAGCTATCCTTTCAGCAAGTAACATTTGATGATCAGAGTTAAAAGCTCTAGCAACAAGAATGTTGTGCAAAGTTTTTGTTGTATCTATTCCTAAACCTTCAGCTATTTGCTTTATCCTCTCAGGTCTAAAGGTGCCTTCAGTGTCTATATAAATTGCCTTTCCTCCTGCACCGCCTTTCTCTATAGGTAGCTGAACATTAACTGCCAAAACATGGGCAATTTGTGTTTTGCCAGAGCCATAAGCGCCGAATGTTTCTGTTATAGCTTTTGTTTCTACTCCGCCCCCAATCAATTTGTTTATGTTTTCAGAGCCTGTTGATAGTTTTATGACCTCTGCTCTTTTTTTTAGATACTGGTTTGCATCTTCAAATCCTAAATTGAGCATCTTGCGAGCTGCTTGAATCGCTTTTCTCGCAACAGCTTCTGAGACGCCAGAAATATTTGAGAGTTCTGCTGGACCCAATACCGCTATGCTTATCAAGTCTGTGCAGCCAGCTCCCTCAAGTTTGGCTGCAATAGAGGGACCTATTCCTGGTAGTTCAGTTATTTTGTGTTCTTCCGCTTTTTCTTTAATTTCTTTTTTCTCCACCTTAGCCATGCTTGGAAAAGTCTTTGTGTGTTTATAAATTTTATTGTTATTATTTTTTACTTAATTCTTTTATAATTTCGTCCGCTTCTGCATCATGCAAATCTTGAATAATAAACTCAAGGCTATTGAATAGCTTATTGAGCCTCGCTCTTCCCGAAAAGAAAAATTCCTTTCCAAGTAATTCTTGCTTCTTAGCAAGAAATAAGTCGACGCTTTTAAACTGCTCAATTTCAAGCTGCAACAGTTTTTTTGCGCTTTCTGAAAATAATACCGCTCTTATGTTGCCGCTGCCGTCATCTATTATTAAATTTAAAATTGCTCTTTCTTTCGGGATAATACTGCCATGTTGTGCACATGAAAATTTACCTTCTTCTAAAGCAACTTTTTTGCCGCATTCAGGGCATACAGAAAAGAACCTCGGCTCAAATGCCTGAACAATAGTTGCTCTAACTAATGCTCTATCATTTACTTTTAACTGTGCAATTTTTTTGCTAATTGAAGTCTCTTTGGTAACAACTTGCGTAATTTTAGCATCACTCTCTTTTATTTCGCCTTGAGAACCAAGATGAATTTCTTTAATATCAGTGCCTCTAACTGAAGCATTTTTTATCTCAACAATACTGCTTTCGTGTATATCACCTTTTTCAATTAGCGCAATATGATTTATGTCCCATAAAACGCAACGAACGTTTCCGGTCTCGTCTCCAAGCAAAAAAGAAACAACTTTGCTTTCTGCATTTTTTGTTTTAAATGTTCTTACTGGAAAAATTTTTATTATTTTTCCTTCAACAGAAATTTTGCGCATGCCACTTAATAATTCATTTATCTTTACTTTTCTGTGGTCAAACCTTATCCCAAGTTCTGCCGCAACAACTTGAGCAGCACCTTCATTTGATATTAGACCACTTAATTTGGCCCTTTTTGCCTCTACTCGCCTTTTGATTTCTTCAATGCTAATTCCTGTTTCCTTAGAAATCCTTTCAATTATTTGATTATAGTTTGAGGATATCATTCTAATTTATTTGTTGCTTAGCCTTTTCTTTTTTACATAAAACAAAAAAGCTTTATAAATATTCTGCTAATTTAGGATATATTTCAAACTTCAATTTTAATCTTAAATTTAAGCTTTATCGCAGAAAAACCCTCGTCAAAAAAGAAACTTTGTTTTGTCGTTAGGTCAAATAACAAACTAGGTTCTTTAAATTCAACATCAATTTTCCAATTTTTTACCTTTTCTGTCATGCAGTTTTTTACTTTACTAGCATTCCTGCTTTTGCAGTTCTGTGTTGCAGAGTAAATACTTTCAAAGTCTGTTAAATCTAAGCTAAAGGCAGAAATATCGATGGAAAAGGAAGGCTCGAATATAAAACTGGCATTATATTCTTTTTCAGTAGCATTTAGTGTTATACTTTTTGCATTTAAGTTTATATTATTTTTTTCTAAAGTAATATTATAGCTGGTTTTTTCAGTGTAGTCTTTCATATAACTTTCATAACTTTTTTTGAATTCTAACAGGAAATTCTCTTCTATTTCTTCTGTGTTTGGCTTACAATCGCTTAGCCAATTAACATATCCACTTCCATCAATTATGCAATTACCACTTGCTGCTTTTTTTTCAGCAATAAAATTAAAAGCATCCTGAGCAGCAAGTCTTGCACTTTCTTTAGCATAAAACAACAGTTTTGTTTTTGCATCATAAGCGTCAATAAGCTTGGCAGAAGGTATTATATTTTTTTCAATATCTCCTTTTATCATTACAAAAGTATAAAGAGCATACCCCATTGCTATTAATGTAATTAGCGCAAGACCAACTGCAAAAATCTGTGCCTTTTTGTTCTTTTTATTTGTTTTATTTTTTCTATTTTTCATTTTTTATTTTTTTGTGCATCTTGCAAGTAACCTAACTTTACTCAGTCTTTCATTTTGTAAAGGAAGTGTAACTTCAGCGTAGTCTTTAAAGACAAGAGGAGGGTTTTTCCCTACAGAAAAGCAGCCTGATTCTTCTGCTTTTGAGTTTGGTGCAAAATAAGGAGTTAGCATCTCATAATAAGGAATCCTAAGTTCATAACAGGCATAAACAGCATCGAATATGTTGGATGTTTCTTCCTTTAATTTTTCTTTATACAGCTTTTGTGAATTTTTATCTTTGGCCCACAATCTAATTAAATCTGCAATGCTCATATTTTGCTCTTTTTCATCTACGCTTATGCTAATAGGAGTCTGCAAATAAGCAAGTAGCGAAGTTATTGCTTCTTCTTTACTTGACATAGTTATACTTCCAGACTCTATATTTTTTGATGTTACTCCGGCTATTAGAATAGAAATTAGGAAAAAAGCTATAATCAAAAGTATTATGATGAGTGTAGCAAGTCCTAATGTCATTGCTTCGCCTATTTGTGCTTTTTTGTTTTCTTTAAACATTTTTTTCGAGTTTTTTTATTGCAATCAAAATGTTAAGATTTGCTCTTTCTAAATTTCCGTTTCGCTTAAGCAAGAGATAGTACTTTTGGTTTAAACAATAAGGGATATATTTTCCTTTAGCTCCGCATAAAGGCTTTAAAGTAGAGTCTCCAATAGCAAAACTGCTTGAATTTGAATAGTTCAGCAAGGCATTTATGCATATTTCATTTATTTCATCTTTACTTAAGCCAGTGCATTTTGTTACTTTAGTAGAATCGAATGCTTCAATTTCAATTATGCCATTATCTACTATGCAATTCATAACTCTTCTTGCAAGCAAGACACTTTCTGCTGGTCTTATGTCGTATTTTGCAGAATAAAAATTGGAAATTACAGCTATAAAGCCAATTAACATTATCCCTATTAGTAAAAACCTGTAAATCCACATTACAGTTTCTCCTCCCAATACAGCTTTTTTGCTTTTCATTTTTTACTTTTTTCTAATATTTCTATTCTTTTTTCTTCAGCAATTAAATTTATTTCAAATGGACTAAAAAAGGAGTAAGAAAATGGATTCTTTTTTCCTGCAATAATTTGGTCGCCTTCCTTTTTTATAGGAATGTCGTTGCTTAATATTATAATGGTTTTTGGCTGCGTTGCATCAAGCAACAAAGCAATTTGTTTTGCTGTAACTCTTTTTTTTATACCTTCTCCTTTTGCAACATTTGAGGTAAAGTAAATTAAGGATGTGAGAATAAAGATAATAAAAATTATATAAAAGATGTGCATCAAAAGCTGCTCTTGCCCCCTTTTGTTTTTCATATTATAGAAAAGAATAAGATATTAATAAATTTAGCGCTTTCTTTTAAGGAATGCTCTCTAAATTCTGGCAAAACTCTGTTATAATATTAGGAGTATAAGGAACAAGCAGTAATGCTGTCACTTTTTCAGAAGTTAAAAGCTTTTCTATAGCACCACCTACAAATCCTACAACTCCTGCTAATACCATTCCTTTTGGTCCAAACCAAATTCCTACAGTGCCTATCATTATCCCAGCTTTTTTTAATGCTTCTTTCCATATTGAAGGTTTGGCGATAAGGAAAATAACAGCTACTGGATCGGCAGTATCGTAATCTTTTATTGCCCCCTCTTCTTTAACAAGCATGGGATTAGGGTTGTCTGTTAAATACTCGTAATAGGTTATATTCTTGTCAGCTATGTTTGTTTTATCAAGATATTCACTAATTCCTTCAATTTTGCCATATTTTTGTTTTACTCTTTCATCAAAAGTTATAACAGAGCAAATAACACCTGTTGGTTTTCCCTCCCATCCTGTCAAGAAGTCAAGTTTTCCTTCCCCTAGCATCCGCCAGCAGTCATACATAGCATCTGCAATTTCTCTCTTAATTTCTTCTTCATTTTCTACAGATATTTTTTCAAATTTCTCAGGGCATTTTCCGCCCATGCTTAAGCAGTAGTATTGTGTCTTGCATTTTAATGGAAACTCTATCCCAACTTTTTTAGTAATCGCGCCTATTCCTTTGCTTCTTAACAAAACAGAATTATGACAAGTTTCTTTGCCTATTATGCTACCATATAAAGGACTAAATTCTCCCATAAATAAAATAATAACAGCTGCAGAAAATAAAACAATAATCATTCTAATTAAAGTATATCTTGTTATAGCCTTTTTTTCTCTCATCATTTTACTTATTCTTTGCCATTAATAAATTTTTAGCTTAGGATACCAAATTTTTTTAGCAAGGCTTTAATAGCCAATGCTATTATTGCTGCAAAAATTATCCATAAAACTATTTTTATCAAAGTTTCGCTTTCTATTGCTTTTTTGTCTTTTCTGTTTAACATTTTTATGCTACTTCAAAAAAGTTGTAGTAGGCCTCTACCCGGGGAAAATAGCTTTTTGTTATATCGGGTAACCTCTCGCATGTTCTTATTTGTAGGTTAGGGCATTCTTCTTTTACTCTGCCCATACCAGCATTGTATGCAGCAATTATAGCAAGAATGTTTTCTTTAAATACATCTTGCAAGCTTTTTATATGATTTGCTCCAGCCATAATGCTTTTATGTGGATCAAATCTTTCGTCAATCTTTTTTATTTCATCTAAACTCTTATCTTTAATCTCATCTTTTAACCGGTTTGCATATTCTCTTGCGTAGTCATCGCACTCGCCAAAGTCAGCGTCTTCAAAAATTAAGTTTATACCTACGCTTCTTGCTGTTAGAGGCATAAACTGCATTAAACCAGCTTCGCCGCAATAACCTACAGCTTTTGAATTTCCTCTTGATTCTTGGTACATTATTGCCTTAATTAAGGCTGCGGAAACATTATACTCTTTTGAAGCATTTTCTATAATTTCTGTATAGCCTTTTTCTTCAATTTCAAGATTAAAATTTTTAAGTGCCTCTTTATTAGCAGGAGTTAATTCTATTGGTTCTCCTTCTTTCCATTCAATTTCTTTTATAACAAAAAAATCATTTGTACTTAAAAGCAAGGCTGAAGGTATCTTTACTTCTTCTGGTTCTAGCTTGGCATCTTTTGTTATCATTCTGCATATCCCGCCTTTATCGCAGTTTACTTTCCTTCCTACCCACATAAAACCTCCTTTTTTTTGGCAGATGCAAATACAGTTTCTTAAAAAACATGCTGAGGGCCCCTTTTCATCTTTTGAAAAACTGGCCAAAAACCATTTGCTCGGCGCAAGTAAAAGGTAAGTTTCTTCAGCTCCTTTTTCAGTCTCGTCAAGCAACTCTAGCCTAAAAATTAGGTCATCAAGCTGGGCACGGGCTTGCGCTTCTTCTTGTCCTCCAAAAAGCATGTTCACGCCAGAATTGGCTAACCTGGCTAAAAGAAAAAGGCAACCAAATGCAATAATAAATCCAATAATCTCCTCCCATAATATTAACCCTCTTTTTTCCATAATGAAAGAAAGCATAGCGATTATTTAAAATTTGCTAACACGCAAATTTTAGAAGAAGTAGTAAGACTAATATCTTCTCCCAAGCAAGAAGTGAGTTCTGCGATTAAGGCTTTATTCCAGTAGCATTCCATAAACCTAAAGCCATTTTTATTTTTTCTATTATAGCGGGAAATATTTGCTTTCCTGTAACCATACCGTAGAAAAAGAGCACTACTGCAAGAACAATTAAAGCAATTATAATAGCAATTAAAGTGTTAATCGGCAAAGATACAGCACGCCTTCTCATATTATTTTAGGAGTATTTACTATGTTTTAGGGTATTTACTAACGCAGTCTGTTGGCAGGTTCTCGTTCTTATCTGTGGTGCAAGTTGCTCCTAGCGTCTTGCAATCCTCCTTCGTTTCTCCTACTGTAATTTTATCATTGCACCACGTTGGGTATCTCCCGGCAGAGCACCAATTGTCGCAAATCTGCCTTGCGGCTTCCTCGTCAGTAGCAGAATAAATCTTAAAAAGAGCTTTTATTTTGTCAAACATGCTCTTCATTCCACCGGTAAATGAAGCTGCAACTATCACTAAGACAAGTACCGCAAGAATAACTATAATGATTGTTGATATAGGCAAACCTTCGGCTCCTCTTTTGTTTAACATGCTTTTAATAAGCCTCTCATATTTTTAAAGTTTTCTATATCCTCGTTAATTTTTGGTTACGGAAAGTATTTAAGTGCAAAATTAATATCAAGAATATGAAAATAGAGAATTATTCATTTGGTAGTTTTATTGTTGACGGAAAAGAATACAAATCAGACATAAAACTAGTTGGAAATGAGATAAGGTTATGGCATAACCATGGCCTAAGCTTGGAAGATGTAAGAGATGTTGTTGATGCCAAACCTTCTACTATAATAATTGGAACAGGTTCTATTGGTGTTGTTAACGTTAGTGAAGAAATTGTGGATTTTATAAAGGGCAAGGGAATTAAACTTATTGTAACAAGAACAGCGCAAGCATGCAAACTTTATAATAAGCTAAGCAAAAAAGAGAATATTGCAGCAATTTTGCATTCTACGTGCTGAACGCAAGTTTTTAAATAGAGTTATTTTCAAGTTAAGAATGTTAAGGCTAAGCGGACTTATTAAAAAAGCAAAGAGAAGAACTTTACCTTTAATTCTTGCCTCAACTTTGGCATTTACTCCTATTAGGGCTTTTGCAGAAACAAAAAAAGAGAAGTATGCTGAAGAAGTTTCCATCGATAACAAATTTTATACTGTGCAAATTGAAGATAAAAGTTATATTGTTGAGCCTTCTTCTGCAGATGTAGCAGAAAAAGCGCTTTTTGCGGCTTTAGTTAAGCATGAAATTGAGGATGGGTATTTTAATGAAGCTTTCAAAAAAGAAAGTAATAAGCTAAATAGGCTGTTGCTTAAAGAAGCCATAAAGCTAACCGGAAAATGCGTCCAAGAAGCAATAACAGACCCGATTAAAAAATTAAAAGACCCTGCTGGTTTATTGGGTAGTTTTCGTGGTATAACTGGGCCAAAAAGTTTTATTAACTCTCTCAAAGGATTTTTCTCAACTTGGTGGACAAATCTTCCTTCCACACTTGAAAGAAGAGCGGTTGATCCAAAGTTATATGCTTATAGGGCTATAGGCCAAGCTAGTAGGTCGTTTGATGAAAAATTAGCTGAGGCAAAAGAGCTCTTGAAAGACGGTTTTACATACGAGGAAGCCAAAGAGGCATATTCTTATCTAAAAGAAATTAAAGCAAGTATGCCTCATTTAATACAGCTTGTTAAAGATATTGACAATTCTGCAGATCCTAGATTCAAGGTGGATGAAAGGGAACTAGAGGGATTCCAAAGTTTGAAGTGGGAGGGTTATGGAGAAAACCGCCATATAGCAGCCGAAGACGAGCAAAAACTTGAGGAATTGAGAGAAAGAATAGGGTTGAGGGTGGGGTCTAGTGAAGAATATAAGCGGTATGAAAAAGCAGTTGAAAGTGCAAAAAGCAAGACACTTGAGGAGATTGCAGCAAGCTATGAATATGATACAATACGCAAAGTGGCAAAAAAACCTCCAGAAGAAGCAAGAAGTAAATTTGGCACAGATTACAAAAAAGTAAGAAAATATCTGAAAAAAATTGGAAAAGGGAAAATAGCAAATTTAAAACTTATAAGAGAAGATATTAATAGAGATTCTATTGAAGATATCGTTGGTTGTGCAGAAGTAATAACGAATGAGGAACGTAACGAGCATGGCTATGTTCTTAAATACTTTGAGGGTTTGGTTTTTGTTTTAACAAAGAAAAAAGGTTTAGAATGTAGTACAATAGACGACTGGGAGGAGTTGATCGGAAGTGGAAAATTTAAGCTTAAAGAACTTGTTGTTTATGATTTTGATAAAGATGGCAAAAAAGACATCCTTGTCGTCAAAGAGTATGGTTATAGACGTGTCGGATCTAAAACTTTCTATATTTTAAACTACGGCGAGGACGGGCCGAAATTAATTTTAAAGGCGAGCATTGATTTTGACTGGTTAAAAGGCTTTGATGACGAATACCTTAAAAAGTTAGACGGTTATGGTGATGTACTCTCTAAAAAGATTGGGGAGAGCTCAGAGAGGGGGGATTACGATTCATTGTACAAATTTCTCTTATATAAGCAAGTAGCTGATAAATTAAGGGAGAATCTACGCAGGCTCTCAGATGATTAAGGCCAAGGGCATTGAAGAAATAATAAACAAGCAAACTCAAGAAGGTTTTCTTCAAAAATTAAAAAGAAAACTTTCCCACAAAGCTTTAACATATGGCTTGGCTTTTTCTTTACTTTTTCCCCTTGCAAGAATGGCATCGGCTGATACAATATATCAAAAAACTCACGAGTTAGAATTTCTATCACCAGGCGCCATTTATGGAGAAAAGCAAAATCCTACTACAAAATTAGAAGTAAAAATAGACTGCGATAAAATAGCAGAAAGAGAATATGAAATAAAATTGTCTTTTTTTGCTCAAGACTGGGATAAAAATAAGGCTAGCATTTTAGATTATATTTTTGTTAATAATACACAAAGTAATTTTTATTTAGTTTATCCTAAAGATACTGTAATGATTGGAGAGCCAAAAGAAAGTGCTTATCTGCTCTCAATGAAGCATGACGATAAAAAAATAAGTGGAGAGTGGAAAGAATTAAATCCCTTAGAAGATTCCCCAGCAATAAAGTGGAAATTAAATTTACTTAAGGGCATTTCAGAACTTGCTACAACTGTTTTTGGCGGTGGGAAAGTAATGGGGATATTGGAAGAGGCATCTATTCTCTTTGAAGACAAGAAAGAATTTGCTAAAAACTATACGGTATCCAAGATTCCTTTTTATCCTGCTGATAAAGATGTCCCAGCAAGAACATTCACAATTCCTATTGGGATTAGAGCAAAGGCAGAGAAACCCGAATTAAACATAGTGCTTGATGTTGGCCTTAGGAGAGGATTAAGCCAAAGCGAAGAGTATGGTCGATTAAAAAATTTATTAGTAGAATTGCCTTTAGAAACAATTAAAGAAAAAAAGAAAAATTTAGAAGAGAAAATTCAAAAGGGTTTTTTAATTCATAACGATAAATATTTTGTGATATCATATCCTTCCAGTTGGCAAAACTTTGGGAGGTTGAGCGCGTCCCTGACAACCGGTAGCGGCGAGGGTGCATACTTTCGTCCATCACCTAAGGGTCAAATTTTTGTTTTATCAAGAGGGTTGCATACTGACGAGACTTTAGAAAAAGTAGTTACCGAAGTGAAAAATTATGTGCTTGAGGATAGGTATAAGGAATTGATTGATTTATCGAGCGTAAAATTATCAGATCAAGATGCTTATCAGCTAACATTTTTATCTTTGGGGGCAGTTAGGTCCATGTGGTGTTATGTTATCAAAGATAAGAGGATTTATACAATCGGTTATGAGGAATTGGAAGATCGATTTGACGACAATTTAGATGCAGTAAAGAAGATGATAAAGTCTTTTAAGATTAAATAAAAGTGTCCAAATTTAGTAAAAACTAAACCTTTTCTATGCAAGCTGCTTCTGCTGTTTTTTTGATTCTTATTTTGTCACCGTCAAGAAGGAATACATCTTCAGTAGTCTCTTTACATTTTATGTCAAAAGTAAAAACTTCATGAACAGATTTTTCCAATATTGTTTCGCCGTACCTCTCAACCAACTCACCTTTCTCTCCTTTTTTATACTGTAATACAATATTTCCTTTGCCAAAAATCCATACCCTATAGTCTTGCGGTAGCTCTATAGTGAACTCGCGCTCTTCTCCTTTTTTGAGAGCATTAATAATCTTGTCAAATTCCTTTATCGCGTCTAATCTTTTCGGTAGACATTTTGGCAATTTTTCTCTTTCTTCAGCTTGTTTTGTAACTTCTCCTGCTGCCTTTGTTATAAAACCAACACCCGGTAAAACAAGAAAGCTCAAATTAGTGCCGTTTAATTTGTAAAATTGGTCGCTTAAAATAGGCATCTTGTTTGCCGTGAAACGAGATTTTGGCTGGAAGAAAGGGACCCATTTTTCTTCTTCAATAAATTCCCTATACCGCTTTTCTTCTTCAATCCACTCTCTCTCAACTTTTTTCTGCTCTATAATTTTAAGCAACTTGAAGTCTATTGTTTTTTTCTCTCCTAGCTCTTTAAAATATGGGCTTTCTGACCATCCTTTGGAGAAGCGTACCGCGCTGATTTTTACTTGCTCAATATCTGCGCTAAGAGCGCTTTTTGTGTTAAAAAGCAAAGAAATTGTTATGCTGTTGTTCTTCTGTTCTATTTCTAGTTTGCATTCTGGTCGAAAAGTTAAAGGAAAATTTGGAAAGCCAGGACATAAGCATTCACTGTCTTCTATCTCTGCGCATACTTTTATGTTTTCTATGAACTGATTAAAATTTGCATCAATTTTTGATTTGTCACTTACAGGCAAATCTTCGTAGCCTTTCCTAAAAAAAGCAAAAAGATTAGGAAACCAATGCATGGCACCATATATAGAAATAATAACAACAGCAGCCATTATTATCAGCTCAATAAGGTGCCCCTCCCACCCAACCCCTTTTTTATTCATTTTCATCTTCCAAACCTAAATAGCTCTTTTATTTTTTTAATCAAGCTTATTCCTTTTTCTTTTAGCAAGAATATTCCTACTATAACAATTCCAAGTATTACTAGCGCAATAATCCACAACCCAAGTTCATGCCAAGCTATACCCTTTTTATTTATTGTTTTGTTGTTCATACTTCATTTAGTATTTTTAATTTAATAAATTTAACTAAATTATATGTTATTGGATTATCCTTTACGTTTGCATTTTGCACAACTGATAAACTAAGCAGCTATTCCGCTAATTGCAACTGCCGCTAAAACTGTCAAAGCAAGAATCGAAAGTATAGCAACTCCAGTATACATTATAATGCTTGTTCGCATGTTTTTTGCTATCTCAAATTTTTCTCCAAGCCTATCAGTTCCTGCTTCTACGCTAACAAGCGTTAATGTTAGTATGTAAACTATTTCAACAATATAGAGTCCTACAATTATTTGCAAAAAGTAAGGAGGAATCATAAATTTTATATTAAACATATCCATAAATGCGCTTGGAGCCATTCCGCCCGGCAAGGTTATTTCTTCTCCTCCAACTATCATCTCGCTTAATTTACTTAATATCGAGGTTATCATTGCTGCTAAGCCTACAACAATTCCTGCCAAAACAGGAGCAAGGAATGACATGTTGCTGCGCATGCTGCTTACAACATCTGCAAGCAAATCCCTCAAACGCTCGTTTATTTTATGAATGTTTTTAACATACTGGGAAATACTCATTAATGCTTTAGCAGCAACATCAAGCCCTTTCTTTACGCTTTCGATTAAGACTTGCATTGATGTTTTTATAAGCGCTGATGGAAAGTAAATTATTGCCCCCCTCCTTGGATTGAATATAGCCTCTTTAACGCTCATTCCAGCTTGTTGAATATTTATATTTACACTTTTAAAGAATTCTGATGTTGGAGTTCCTTTTAATGCTTGTGCAACATAACCAAATGCCATTTCTGCCGGTATGCCATCTGCTAGACGATTGCCTAACTGGAAGACGCTTGTAGCAAATTCTGTTTCAAGTTCTTTTGTTTTTTTTCTGGTTTCAATTAATCGCTTTGTTTTTAGCCCATAAGATATAGAGAAGAATAAAGCTATCGATAAAGGCAACGCGAGACTTAACATCAAGGCAAAAATTCCAAAAGGCCCTGTGACGCCTCCATTAACGCTTTTAAAATCAAATAAACTCATTTCAGCACCAAATAATTCAAATGAGTAATCTTTTTTTAAGCCTAAAAGTGAAGGCAAAAATGTATATTGAAACAGTAATGGAGTTAGGGCTATTAGCAACAATGGCAATGCAATCAGTGCAGCTTTGTAATAAGGTCCATTGCTTTTGTAATATTTATAATCAGGATTCTGTTCTAGGAGTTCTGCTTCACCATATCCATATGGCCTCTTTGCTAAAATTTGAGAAGTTAAGTAAAAAACAAAAAATGGAATTATAAAATTAAAGAGAAGCATAACATGATGCCATTTTATTGCTCCTTGTAGCAGAGTGGAAGCTAAAGGCAGCAATGCTATTCCAAGTGTTGGTAAAACTATTCCTAGCATGTATAAATTTGTAAGCGGCGCAGTTATATCATGAGTGTAATGCAGCATCTTCTCATAGACACCATCTAATATAACTGTTAAGGCTTTTTCAAGAGTTTCTATTCTTCTTTCATTACTTGGTTCGTATAAGGAGCCTTCTATTAAATGGAATGCTTCAATAAATTCTAAAGAATAATCGCGCCATCTCTCGAGATAAGCATCAAGGCTATCTTTTACATTAGAATATTTGCCTGTTTCAACGTCCCAAAAAATTTTCTTGAAGTCCAATGCTAAAGGATTCTGTAAGTGCTGCGATGCAAATCTTATAGCAAGTTCCAGGTTTGAAGTATGCCTCATGAAAACAACAACATATAGTATACAAGGCACCATTTGCGAGCTTGCCTTTAAACGCCATCTTTGTGCATATCTATAAGGCAATGTGCTTATATAGTAATATAAAAAAAGAGAAATTAAAACTAGCAAGAAAAGCATCAAAAATGGAAAGCTCTTAGCAAGTCCTATAAGCCAAATACCTACTAAGCCAAGAATTGAAACAAACAGTACAAACAAGAAAGAGAATATCGCAAAAGCAGCAGCGTCACTTGGAGTAATTTCAAGTTTTGCTGCTTCTATCGCTTTTGATAGTTTCTCAGCTTCTTCTTTTTTCAATCTTATCCTAATAGTTCTTCCAATTCCTCTGCAGAGTTTTTCATAAAAGCTTAGGGTAGGAACAACCTCTTCTTTAAATTTAGTGTATTCTCTGCTATAGCTACTTTCAGTTTCTATTTCAGCTTTGCTTATTTCTTTTTCTAGCTTGGCTTCATATTTGCGAAGAATATCTTTTACGTCCATTTTCCTCTTTTTCTTTCTGTTTTCTTACATAAGCTTCATGCTCTTTATCTCTTGCTTGAGCCATTCTTTAAATTTTGGTAACACAGCTTTACTTTCAGGCAGGCCAATTTCTTTTGTAACGCTGTCAGATATAGCGTGAAATTCATTATTGCTTCTTACAACAAATGGTGCTTCTAAAAGCTCAGGCATATTTGCTTTTTTTGCTTCATTGATAATTTCTTCTTTAATCTTTGCTCTAAGCAAGACATTATCCCAAACAGCATCCCAATTTCCCGCCCATCCTTTTACGTTTCCAGCTACATCTTTCATTATTTCGCTTTCTCCATTTATTAAGTCATCAGTTGGCTCAAGCTCGTCTTTATCAACATTATATCTTAACAAATCAACAAATCCGTTTTCTCTTAAAGGGTCTTCTATCCAATGCTTTCTAACCTCTGTAAGGCTAGTTACGCGACGCCATGAATGTAAACCGTCAGGACTTTTTATAGGATTACATACCAATATTATGTCAGTTGCTTTAAATGATGTTATAGGAACACCCAAGTCATTCACTACACGGTCAAATACACCATATGGCGATGCACCATGTATTGTTCCCGCAACAACATTTGCTAATGCTCCTACGCGCATTGCTTCGTATAATGCTTTAGCTTCTAAAGATCTAACTTCTCCAATTATAAGGCAAGAATCTCCTAATCTAAGCGAGGTGCGGATACCTTCATCTGCAGCAATCTCTGTTGTTTCTTTTAACATTGCTGCTCTAACTTTCATGCGCAGAATATCATAGCCAAGCATGCGGAGAGAATCTACAGGAATCTCTAATGTGTCTTCAATAACAATTACTCTAAACTTTTGCATTACCTCAAGTAGTAATGCACCCAACATACTTGTCTTTCCCGCGCTTCTAGTTCCTGCAACAAGCATTGTCCTTGCTCCATCAATTAAAAATGAGAGAAGCCCCGCTGTAATTGAATTTATCATGCCATTATTTATGTATAAAGGAAGAGTCCATGGCCTTTCTCTATGTCTTCTAAAAGCATAAGCAAGGCCATAAGGAGAAAGAGGCCTTTGTATTACAGCAACTCTTGCTCTTACATCTCTTAATGAGAGGTCTGTATCAAGGACAGGATTTGCTTCATCAAGAGGTCTTCCACTTAACATGCGGAATTTTGCAGCCCAAGAATCAGCGTCTTCAACAGCAGGAATTATATTTGTAACGCATTCATCATAGTCTTGATGCCTAACAAATATTGGAACTAAGCTTACTGGAGAATTAACAATAACGTCTTGCAGTCTTTCATCCTGTAACAAAACTTCAATTAAACCAAAACCAATTGTATGTCTAACAATAATAGCTGCTAGGCGGTTAAGCTGCTCATATGAAAGTTTTATTTTCTTTGTTCTTGAAAGTTCTTGTAGCAAATCTCTTGCTATGCTGAAAAAAACCTGTCTTGTTCGCTGGGGGTCAATAAATTCTTCCGCTTTTGGCTTATGTTCTATCATAACATTTCTAGCCAAGTTAATTAATTCATAGAAAGGTTCTTCTAAGGAAAATTCTGGTGGTATCAAATGATAAGAGAATTTTGCCATGCCAGGCATCTTTAAAATAGTAACTTGACTTTCATCATATTCTCCTTTTAAAGTATATTCGTCAATTAATTCAGCTTCTTTTGGTATTGCTGCCATTAACCTTGTGAAGGTAAAATTTGGTATAATATCTGGCCTGAAAAACTGCGCGTAAATTTCTCTATCGCCAATATGATGCGCTTCAACTTTGGCTTGCTTTATTAATTTTGTTTTGTTCAGCGTATCAATTATATTCGAAAGTAATCTAATATAATGTGCTTCACATCTTCCACATTTTTCAGGAAATCTCTTAGCATTTATCTTTTCTTCTCTTAGAAATCTCTTGGCTTCAACGTAACAGCCGATAGGATCTTGCTTAAGCAAAGTTAAAATTAAATAGCGAATAGCATTATATCTCTGAGGCAAACATTTTTTGCACACAAATGGCGCAAGTTTCTTAACCGATAATACTTTCTCTTGTCTTGTTAGATATGTGTGAAGATGTGCGATGTCAAGCAAAAGAGAAACCTGCGCAAAAGGATAAGAGTAATTTCTATGCTGAACAAAAACAATTCTGCTGATGTTAGGTGATTCTATTAAATAATCGACTGTTCTTGCCATACATAATGAAGAATCAGCAAGGGAAGGAATAGAAGGAGAGCCCATATAGTTAATATACATGACATTCTCTCCCGCTTCTCTTATAACCTCATAATGATATAACGCTGCTCCTTTTTCAAATATCATCTTCGCTATTTAACTATCGGCTTTTATTACTCTTTTTTATCACCTTTATTATTCTCTTTTCACAAATTTTAAATAGTGCAAAAATCTTAATACTATATAAATTAGCTAACTAGATTAAAATAGTTTTCGTTTTGCAAAAAAGATGGTCGATGAAACTCCTGTTAGCTTGCTAACGGATTTTGCCACAAAATTAAAAGATATAGAAGAAAAACTAAATCTTCTAAAAGAAAGACTTTTGTTAGTAAATAGAACATTTTTAAAAGAAAGAGAAAGCTTTGATAGCGAAATTTTTGCTCTAAAAGAATCTGTAAGGCTAGTAAAAGATGACTTGGAAAAGATAAGAGAAGGCCTTGAGCATATAATAAAAGAATCAGCAGGATTTGCAAGAAGAGAAGAGCTAAATTTACTTCAACGTTATATGCGCCTATGGGAGCCATTAAAGTTTGTCAAGGAGGAAGAGGTTAAAAGCATGATAGATGAAGCTTTAAAAAAGGAGGAGATAAAAAGGCAAAAGAATAAATAGCATACTATAAGGATATATTAAGAAAGGGAAAATGCGGAAAATGTTGGAAAAAGTTTATTTGGAAGGAATAAAAATGGGGGAGGAATAAAAGGGCAAGACGAGCATGATTATTTTAATGCTTTATAGTTAAAAATGGCAGACGCTGAAACACCAACAGAAATTGTAATTAGGATGATAGAAGAAGGTAAGGGCGATGCTGAAATTATTGCGCTCTTGACTGAAGAAGGGCTAAAACCAGCGCAAATTTCTGAGGCTTTAAATCAGGCAAGGATAAAGCAAGCAGTTGAGGCTAAAGCTACTGAAAAAGCCAAATCAGCCAAAGAGGCAAAAAAGAGAGAGGTAGAAGAAGGACTAGCACCATCGATATTAACAACAAAAAAAGGAGAAGTGGAAGAAGCAGAAGAAGTGCCAATGCCTAGCAAAGAAGCAAAAGTAGAAAAAGTGGAAAAAGGTGCGCCGCCTGAAAGATACCCTTATGAAGAGTATGCAGAAGCTGCCCCACCTGCAGCTATCGATACAGAGGCTATAGAAGAAATAGCAGAAGAAATTGTAAGTGAAAAATGGGAAGAAGCCAGAGCCAAGATTTCTTCTATTATCGAATGGAAAGAATACATAGAAGGCAGACTTAAAAACATGGAGGAAAGAATGCGTAGAATTGAGTCAGCTTTAGATAAGATGCAGGCAGCGTTGCTAGGGGAAGTTGATAAATATGGTCGAACTATCAAAGATTTAGGAGTAGAGATGCGTTCATTAGAAGGAGCATTCAGTAAAATTCTTTTGCCGCTCGTTACAAATATAAAAGAACTGAAAAGAATAACAGGAAAATTCAAAGAGGGAAAAGGTAAAGAAAGCGGCCAACAAAGCAAGCAAGGCATACAAAAAGAAAAAAAGGAAAGAAGGATATAACTATTTCGATAGAAAGTGTATCCTACTAATCCCCCACGAGGGTGCTAAAAATATTTATTCTGAGAAGAAATTTTATTTTTGTTTCTTTGTTAAAACATAAGAAACAATAGCTGCTATAGCAAGTAATAGTAATGCTCCTAGAACAGCTGGATGAAGAACTATATGTTTAACCTGTAATACTGTCTCAACTCCACCCGCTTCTTGTTGCCCAGGTAAATATGGTTTAATAGCTGGCCCAAAAACTTGTATCGCAGACGCAATAAATATTATAACCAGCACTACAATAACGACTTTTGCAAGGGCACGACTCTTTACTATCTCTTCTAATTTGCCACCGGTAAAAGTTAGTATAAGTAAAATAAAGACTAGGCTGACAATAAAAACAGCAAGCCAGCTCAAGGCTAGTGTTGTAAATTCCGCTGCTGTTGGACTAACAATAAATATAATTGCAGCAATAAAGCTAACCAAAAGATGTATAAAAGTGCTCTTGCCAAGCAACTTTGTTTTTGTAAGAAAAGCATAAACAATAATAAAAACAAGTAAAAATGCAAATAAAGGCATAAAATAAGCCAAATTTACTATCATCTTTTTAGCAATCAACTACTGGAGGTCTACCGAACGGATTTGTTGGCTTCATATTACTTTTGAGTAAATTCCTTAATGATCTCTTGGTGCCATTTTTATTTTTTTACTTCTACAGGTGCAAAAGTTTTTTCTTCTTTTTTTCCGCCAGTTGTGGCTACTACAATAATTATACCTATAACTACAAATGCGATAGGGATAACCCAACTAGCGTTGTTCCACCACCACAACTTAAAAGAGTAATACCACGGCCAACCTGTATAGTAGTCTGAGACTGCCATAAGTAGCCAAATAAACAGCCCAATACCTCCTATTGCTCCTATTGTCTTAAGGGTTTTTGAAGGCTCTTCTGCTGTCATAAACAATCCTACAATTATTAACATTGCTACAAGGATTATTATAGCAAGTCCTGCTTTAGAAAAAATAGGTATAAAAAGTTCCGTAACATAAGGATTTGCTATAACAAAAAGTGATATTATAAGAGACACAACAGCGTCAATTGACTTGTATCCTCCAAGAATCTTTGATTTTTCCAGTATTGCGAAAACAAGAGCAAAGACGAGCAGTAAAGGCAATAGCACATCAAATACACCTACAGCTTGCCATTGATCTATCACAAATCTAAAATCTACAAATTGATATACCATTTTTTATTATTTTTACTGTGCTCGTTCTGCTTTCATTTTATACAGGCCTGTCATCCATTTTAACCCTTTGTTCCTGGCATTTTATTTTTTATCTCCTAGTGCCCCCTAGGTTTCATTTTATTTTCCTGGCCCTTCCTTTTCCATTTTATAAAGGGGTTGCATTTTTTTTATGGCCCTTCTTTTAACATTAGCTTGCATCTCCAGGTTCCATTTTACTTTTTTCCTCTTGGCATTTTTCTCTTTTAAATAATTCCACCTGGACCCATTTTATTAACTTTTTATTCTAGCCATTTTATTTATTTTTAATGTTTTGTTGCAGCCATTTTATTTATATTGAGTGTCCCTTCTTCATTTTACCTTTTATGGTCCTTTCTTTTCCATTTTACAAAGGGGTTGCATCCATTTTCTTTTAATGATTCTTTTTGGCCATTTTATTTTTTATTATGATGCTCCTTTACTATTTTTGTCGATTCTATGTTGCTCTTTCCCTCGGCGCAGGCAGAGCTCTTTCTGGCTTTTCTTCTGGTGACGGCTTTGCTGTTAACACTACAGCAAAAACTGCTATAATAAAAACTATAAGTATTAATGTTGGCCAGAATTGTTCTGTTTTGCTTACTAATTCTTTTACGGGCGGGAATGCCCCGGTTGCCCACAGCACTGTTATAATAAGCGTTATTCCAAACAGAATGCCTATTGTTACTTGTAAGCCTTTGCTAAGTCCACCCTTTGTTGTTCCACCTATAAAACCAATCACTAGCATAAATGCTAATATTATAACAATTGAAATAGCTACAATAGGGATTATTTGCGTAGTAACAGTGACAGCATATGGAACAGCAATAAAGATTAAGGCAAAAACAAAAGAAACAATAGCATTAACCTGCCTTCTATCTTTGCCTAATATGCCTGTTTTCTCGAGTATTGCAAAAACAACTACAAATATTAATAAGAAAGGCAAAATTACCTGGGTGAAAAAAGGACTTCCCAAAACTCCAATATCTACCATCTTGTTACTATGCTCCTAAAGGTCCCATTTTTTTATTTATCTTGGTTCTGCGCCTTTACCCATAATCTTCCATTTTATAAAGGGGCATGTTCCATTTTATCTTCTTGGTTTTGGCATTTTATTAACCGTTCATATCTCCCATTTAATTATGGTAAGGGTCTAGGTTCCATTTTATTTTTTAATGACCTCCTCCCGCCATTTTAACTAGCTCCTTTATCTTCCATTTTATGGATGGGGTTTCATTTTATAATTTTAACCCGTGACATCTCTAGGATCCATTCTATGTCTCTGCTTTCTTTTCTTCTTTCTTCTCTTCTGCTTCTTCTGCCTCTTCTTCTTTTTCTGGCACAACGTTCTTACTAACTATAATAATCTCGCCCATAGCTTTAATAAATTGATGCGGCACTATAAGTCCCTTTGCTCCCCCCATAGAAGGGGCAAGAACAGAGTCCCTTGCAATTTTAATGCGCCAGCCGTCAATCTTGTTGCCAAGTAGATTTACCTCTTCTATCTCACCAAAGTATTCTCCAGCGTCAGTGAAAACCTTTGTTCCAATCACATCCTTAATCTTTTTTATCTTTAACATTTTATCTTTAACATTATAGTTTTAAGTAGCTAATTGTCTTTATATATTTTTCCATTCACGATAGGAAAGTTTATAAATTTCTTTTTTTGTTAGAAAATAGCAAATGGAACAAAAAAAGGCAAAAAGCATCGAAAGTATAGTTGGGTTTGGTGCTGTTGAGAAGCTTGGCTATAAGCTAAGCGACTATGAAATAGGATTAATAGTCGATTATATGAATGGGAGCAAAGAAGAAAGGGCTTATATTAGAGAAGTATTAAGAACAAGAGGCAGACCTTACTCTTTATACAAAAGCGGCTTTAAATCCAAATGCAAAATCTGCGGTGCATTAAGAAACTATTGCTGTTGTTGACTAAGCTTTTTTCTTTTGTAGCGCCCTCTTTGCTCAACTTTCTCAAGCCTAGCGAGAACTTCTGTTGATTGCAGACTATTTTTCTTGTAAGTACTTAATACTGTTTTGAAGTATGATTGCCATCTTTTGAAATGCCTTGCTTGGAACGCTTGCCTTAGCAAATGCAAGTCAACAGCTTTGTCTTCAATCTTATTTGAATGAAAGCCCAAGCCAAAATCAACGAAGTAAACCTTGTTTTTTGAGAAAATCATATTTGATGTTGTTAAATCTCCATGGATTATGTTTGAGTTGTGCAAAGCAGCAATATCTTTGCCGAGTTGTTTGCAAACCTTTAAAGCTTTGTTTATTTGTAAAGAATCAAGCAAATCTGAAAGCAATTTTCCTCTAATAAAATCCATTTCTATTTCTGTAGGAGAGACTTTTCTAACAGACGGGACATTAATGATTTTAGAAACTTTTTCCAGAATTTTGCTCTCATGACGCGTTCTTCCTTTTCTAAGCTTAACGTCTAATTCATATTGCCTATAATTTTTTTTAATACGTTTTTTTGTTAGTATATTTTTATGTTTTATAAGCAATGCTTCAGCACCGTGAGCAATTATTTTGCGCATATGCTAAAGCAGCATCAAAGCATTTTAAGCTTTTCGCTAAGCTTAAAAGAAAGATTTAATAATTGTTGGATATTTTCTTTAAAAATGATAGACAAAAGTTCAAGTTGGCCAGATAGCTTTGGAGGCTTAGAAGACAACTATAATAAATCAAAAGTTGTTATTCTTCCTGTCCCTTATGAAGGAACTGTAACTTATAGAAAAGGAGCATCAAGAGGTCCTGCTGGAATCATTGATGCTTCAAAGCAGCTCGAGATGTATGACGAAGAACTTTGTAAAAGTACTTATAAAGTTGGCATATCAACACTAAAGCCATTATTGCTTCAACAAAAAGATAAACCAGAGGATGTCATTAACAAGGTTAAAAAAATCTGCGAATGCTTGATTAAAGACAATAAATTTGTTGTTATTCTTGGAGGAGAGCACTCTATAAGTCTTGGCTATTATCTTGCGCTAAAAGAAAAATATCCAAATTTGAGTGTTGTTCAGTTAGATGCGCATGCGGATTTAAGAGAAGAGTATGAAGGAACAAAGTACAATCACGCTTGTGTTATGGCTAGAATAAGAGAAAGCTGTAATAAAGTAGCGCAAATTGGGGTAAGAAGTCTCTCAGAAGAGGAAGCCTTAAAAATAAAAAAGAAAAATTACAGCATGTATTATGCTAAAGATATAGTAAATAGATTGGAATGGCATAATGATATGCTTAAAAAGCTAAACAATGATGTCTTTATTACAATAGATGCAGATTTTTTTAGTTGGGATGTTGTTGCTGATGTTGGAACACCAGAACCTGGCGGAATAGGTTGGTATCAATCACTCGATATTCTAAAAAGTATTTTTAAAAGAAAAAATGTAATTGGTTTTGATATTGTAGAGCTAACACCTTCAAAAGAAAATAAAGAAAGTAACTCTTGTTTTGCTTTAGCCAAACTGCTTTATAGGCTAATAGGCTATAAATTTTTTCTTTAGTTAATACCGATAAATTTATTAATCAAAGCGACTTATCCAAATAAAGAATAAAGCTAAAATGGAGTACATGACAAAAAAAGAATATGAAGAAAAGAAGGCAGCGCTAGAAAAAGAAATAGACAAGCATTATAAGAGGGGATTGTATGGGTGGGTAGCAGCAGGAGTGTCAATTATAGCGACCGTCGCTCTAGCTAATACCCTTCCTCTTAAGGTTGCTGGGGGCTCATTGGGCATTGGTTTTGCTTTTTATACGCTACTCGGTCCAGGATGGAAGAGGGAGGATGCTAGCATCAAACTACAAGAACTAAAAGAGCAACGGTTAAGTGAACTAGAACAAAGAGTTAAAGAGGAATAAAAATACTGAGGGGATGGTAGTCAGAAACATTCAAAAATTTTATTATTTAACTTAAAATTTTTTCTTTAAAATCTTTAGAAAGGAAGTTTTCCTCCAAATCTTTTTGCTAACTTTGCAAGCTTCTTTTGATCTAGCTTACCGACACCAACAAAACCTTTAATAAGTTTATACTGTTTTAACAAATCTCTAACATCGCTAGCATTAACGCCTGCTCCTTTTGCTATTCTTGTTATTCTGCTGCCGGTTATTATCTCAGGATTTTCAAGTTCCTCTTTAGTGCAGCTATCGATAGCATATTTCCATTTTTGTAACTTGTCTTCTTGTTTTTCCAGAAGACCTTGAGGCAATTTTAGTTTGCCTAAACCTGGTATGAGTTCTGCCATTTTGCTTATTGGACCCATCTTTTGCATAGCTTTAAGTTGCTCATGCAAATCAACCAAAGTGAATTTTCCTTCCTCTAGCCTTTTTTCAATTTTTTGTTTGGCTTTTTCTTCTATAACTGATTTTGCTTTTTCAAGTAGTGCTTGCAAATCTCCCATTCCTAACAAGCGGCTTACAAATGCAGTAGGATTGAATGTTTCAATATCCCGAGGCTTTTCGCCTGTTCCCACAAACAAAACTTTTGCGCCTGTTGCTGCGCATGCTGCTAAAGCGCCGCCACCTTTTGCTGTTCCATCAAGTCTCGTTATGATAACACCGCTAATTGCACAAGCTTTTTGAAACTCAGTAGCTTGCTTTTTTGCTGCCTGTCCTATATCAGCAGGCATTACAAGAATTGTTTGTTGCGGCTTTATAGCATTTTCAATACTTTTTATTTCTTTAACAAGTTCTTTGTTAAAAGCGTCTCTTCCTGCCGTATCTATAAAAACCAAATCAAACTTATTCAGTTTGTCTTTATATTCTTGCCATATTCGCAGAGAATTTTTTTCGCGTTTGTCAATAAAACAAGGTAGATTAACTTGATTAGCAAGCTGCTCAAGTTGTTCTGGAGCAGCTGGTCTATGTACATCAAGGCCTAACATGCAGCATTTATAACCTCTTTTGCTATAGTGAAGAGCAAGTTTTGCTACAGTTGTTGTTTTACCGCAGCCATATAAGCCAAGCAACATAATATTATAAGGTTTTTTTCTCTCGTCAATTTGCAATTCATATTTTTCCTTCCCCAATATGCTGATAAGTTCATCATGAATTAGCTTGATAATATGCTCTTTCTTTTCTAAAGGGCTTTTTTCTTGCAAGGCTTGCTTTTTTATTTTTTCGCTTAGCTCAAAAACAAGCTTAACATCAACGTCTGCTTCTAGTAACGCGCGTTGTAAATCCTTGATAATAGCGTCAATTTTACTTTTATCAAAAAATACTGTGCTTGCTATTGCTGTTATCACTTTTCTTAGTGCTGTTCCCAGTTTTTCTAAAACCATATCAAACAGAACAAGAAACGCTTTATAAAACTTTATTTTTGAAGCGCATTCTCTTAGTGACTGGAAAGATTTATAAATAATAATGGCGTATTACATAATATGAGAAGGCTAGAGGGACTAAGCAAGCTAATTTCTAAGTTACTGGTCGTACCTGTTGCAGTAGGAACGCTGGCAGCAACATTGTTAGCACGTGAGCCTATCAAAAAAATAGAGAAAGAGCCATATTGGACTTGGGAGTATAGCAAAAGGGAAGATCGCAATATTAAGGTACAGTGGGGTTATTCTGTTAGCTTAAACGACCATGAGCGCAGACAGTATCACGGAGACAGAGAAGTACTTTATAGAAAGATTGGACAAGAACAATGGCTGAAAGAAGAAGGGGTTTGGGAAGCAATTTTTGGTGAACCTGCTCCGGGAGAAGGTTTTCAGGAGATAACGAATAATAAACCTGCTCAGCCTTGTCCTTTACATTGGACTATTGATTCATTAAAGAAAATTTCTGAGGAAGAAATTCCAATTTATGTCAAAGGTCTTTATGAGTTATGGATGGATAATGACATGGGAGAGAATTCTGCTCTGGCAACATTCGCCATTAGCAAAGCCACGGTATTCGAAAACGGAACACCTTTTTATGACACAATAGAACCAACTAGAAAAGAATTAAGATATTTAGAAGGACAAGCAGATAAATGGGTAGAGAAAGCACAGGAGTATTATAAATAAAGGATTTATGGTTAAATAAAATGGAAAAGCCAAGTAAAAAACCAAAAAATTTGTTAAATGAAATTGTAGAAGGTAACTCTGACCTTAAGGTTTGGTCAGACGGAGAAATATGGAAAGGAGGTAGGAAGGTAGGTAAATTATATAGTGATGGTGAAGTTTATGCCGAAGGTCAGGGAAAAATAGGAAAAATCTATAGTGATGGTGAAGTTTATGCCGAAGGTCAGGGAAAAATAGGAAAAATTTATAATGATGGGGGCATATATGCGGAAGGGAAAGGTTGCACACAAAGGTTTTCTACAATTGGCCGAGCAATTATAAAAAAACGAATTATAGACACCGATCCAATTGAAGGGTTTTTAGAATACGGAGAGTGTTTTGTTGCTACAGCAGTTTATGGCAATAGAAATACTCCAGAGGTTCAAACATTAAGGGATTTTAGGGATAATGTTTTAATGCGAAGTTCAATTGGGAGATTATTTGTTGATTTTTATTATAGTGGTGCAGGAAAAAGAACTGCAAATTTTATTAGAGAATGTCTACCATCTACAATTCCTATAATTCGTAAAGGACTTGATGTTTTGGTTGAAAGATATTCTACGCAAAGGAAAAAAAGCAAAGGCAAGTTTTATAAATAAAGGATTTGTGATTAAATAAAATGGCACCAACAAAAGATCTCGAAATGGGGGACATAGAAAGATATAGTATAATCAAAGAAGAAAGATATAATCCAATAAAAGATATATGGAAAGTAATAAGCTATCCTGTCCTAGGAGCTTTATCAGATAATGCTAAGAACAAACTCGAGAAAATAGTAGGTAAAGATTGGTTTAATGCAATGGACGCAACAGTGGCAAATATGCTTGTTAACCTCCCTGCTTATCCTATAATGGCGAGAATGTTAACATACCAATTTACAGGTAATAAGGACTATGCGTTTCTTGCCTTCATGGGGGGATTTGTAGCAATGTTTATTGAAGGATTCTCGAGACTTTCTATGAGGGGAAATGCAGGATCGCTTCTAGGAAAGATAGCCTCGCTTCCATTTGAGGGCAAAGAGAAGCCAAAGCAATGTTTATAAATAAAGGATTTATGATAAAATAAAATGGAATACGTTAAGTGCAAAAAGGAGAATGAGCTAAAGCGCTTAAAGTCTAAAAGTGAAAGAATGGATTTTTATGCATTCCTTTGTGCAGGTGCAGCAGGAGTCTCTGGAGCGATGGTATATGGTTCATTATGCTCATTATGCTTTGGCACTTTTAGCTTTTCTGACATATCACACATAATTCTTGGAGGGATAGGGGGCGCTTTTGGTTTAGCTGGTTGCTATAATCTTCTCGAAAAGAGGAAACAAGTTATTGAAAAAGCCAAAGGCTTGGAAGATGATATATTAAGAGAGGAATTTCCTTGCTTATTTAGATAAGCCAAAGCAAGTTTTATAAATAAAGGGTTTGTGATAAAATGGCACCAAAAAATCCTATGCACAGAGAAAAACTCGATGAAATCCTCCTTGACAAAGGAACTAATAAAAGGAGATGGAATTTGAGTTATAGGCTTACTGGTTTGCCCGGTGAAAACTATGGAGATATTTTAACGAGAATTATAAACTTTGGGGCGAATACCCACGAAGAAGCTTGCGATAGAGCATTAAAGATTCTTAAAAAATCAGCTAAGAAAGCTTTTTGGAAAAGGCTTTGTTATGAAGTAAGACTTTTTCGTTCAGGCCTTTTGCCAAGCGAGGACTTTGCTGATAACTTCTACAGACTAAAATTTAAATATTTCGATGCGAAAGAGGTGCTAAAAGTGAAAGATCCACGAGACTGTTTTGTAAGAGGCTATGGACCAGAGGCAACTGCTGAATTATATGAGGGTTTCAAGTCAAGGGAATATGATAGGATTTATGATTAAAAATGGTAGAATCTTGGGATATCAGGGCAAAAGAGCTAAAAAGAAATCACAAAAAAGTCCTTGAAGATATAGTTACTGTTATCACGTGTGGAAAATATGAGGCATATACTATTACAATCTCGGACAAAGATGACCTCAGAGTTTATAAGCTTGCTGAGGGGACTATAATTCTTAAAGACTACACTAAAAAATATAATGCTATTAGATTATGGGCAATTGGCTTGGACAAGCAACTTGTAGAGTCTCTTTTCTTAGATTTAGAAAAAGTTATAGAGCCATACCTAACAGAAAAAGAGAGAATAACAAGGAAGTTAAATAAAAAATGTATGGAGTTGATGAAGAAATATAAAAATTCCTAAGCCAAGAGGTTCTGTAAACTTATTGTTTGTAAATTTTTAAAAATTTGATAAAGTCTTAAAATCAAGAAATAGTTTTAATTTTTTATTGACGGATTCAGCCAGTTTTAGCAAGTTTTTTTACCATTTCTGCAACGACTTTGCCTTCAGCTCTGCCTTTCAACTTGCTCATCGCCATGCCAACCAAGGCATTGATAGGAGCATCTTTATGCTTGCTTATTATTTCTTTGATTTCCTTTTCTAGTTCGGCTTTGCTTGCTATTTGGTATCGTGAGATTGCTTTTTCAATATTGTTACCCTTACAAACTTCAACAAGAATTTGTTCAATTGCACTTTCTGTTATCTTCTTTTCATTCAAAGCTGAAAAAATTTTCTCAAGAATTTGCTTTGTTATTTTTTCCGTGCTAATCCTATGATGCGCTTTTATAGACTTTATTGTTAATGTGATAGTTTTTGCAACTATAATAGGATCAGCTATTTTTGAAAGTTCCTCAAACAGCATGATTTTATTCTCTCTCACAAGCTCTTTTACAATTTCAGGATGTATGCCCTTCTTTTCGAGTTTTATGATAATACTTTCTCTTAATTCTGGAAGATTCTTTTTTATTTCTTCCAATTCTTTTTCTGTAATTTTTACCAAAGGAATGTCAGTTTCAGGATACATTCTTGCTGCTCCAGGTAAAGGCCTTAAGAATTTTGTTTCTCCATCAGGAAGGGCATTTCTTACTGTCGGCTCGACTTTCTTGTTTTGTTTTATTAGCTCAAGCTGTCTTTCAACTTCTTTTTCTATTGTTTTTCCTATCAATGCAGGCTCTTGAACTCCTTTAATTTCAGTTCTTGCTCCGCCTTCAATGCTTAGATTGACGTCTTGTCTTATTGTGCCTATTCCTCGCTTAACTTTGCACGCTCTCAAAATTTCTCCTATTTTTAGTGCAATTTCTTTTGCTTCCTGCGGCGTTTTTATTTCAGGCTTTGTTGCTATTTCCACTAACGGAATACCCAATCTATCGACTCTAAACACAACTTCTTTTTCTGTTTCTTTAATTTTCCTTGCCGCATCTTCTTCTAAGCAAATAGCAGAAATACCAATTTTTCCTTTTGTTGTTTCTACATAACCGCCTTTTGCTACAATTAAAGTTCTTTGGAAACCTGTTGTATTGCTGCCATCAATAACAGTTTTACGCATAACCTGACTTATCTCAAGAGGTTCAGCGTTTAATAAAAAAGCAACTTGTTCGGCTATTATTAGTGCTTCCTTATTTATTCCATGAGGTGGTTCAGAGTCAAATTCTACTTGACATGTCGTATCAGAGTAGCCTTCATAAACAAAAAGCTTGCCTTTTGTCTGCTCGTAAGCTGCAGCAACATCAATCTTTCCTGTCTCGCCTGCTACAGCATACTGTCTTCTCTTTATTATAATGTCTGGTTCATCTTGTCTCAATAAACTAGGGCATTCACAAAATAATTTATGCGTGTCAAGCTGCTGATGACATTCTATTCCTGCTTTAAGTCCTATTTTTTTATAATCAATCGCCATATTCTAAGGAAAAATTTAGCTAATATAAAAATGTTTCAATGGAAATTTTTTTGTTGAATTCTCCTGCTATGTTAGTTAACATTAATTCTTTTATTTTCTCTGGTTTTTTTTCATGGCCGAGAACCCAACCAAGTTTTACATACGCAACTTCAGGCAACATATCCTCAAGATATAAAATACCTATATCAAGCAACTTGCGACCTGTTGCGTAAACATAAGGATCTAATCTGCCATATAGCGTTTGAGGAGCAAAACATATAACAACGCCAGAATCAATTGCTTTTTTTAATGTAGGCAGCCAATTACACATACTTTCTTCAGTTGCAACATGTCCTAAACCTACCGCTTCAATAATAATGCCTTTAAAACCTTTCTTTACGAAGTATTCGATTATATCTGGTTTTGCTCCAGGATAATATTTAATAAGAGCAACCCCTTCGTCAAATTTTGTATCTGCTATAACTTTTTTGTTATTTCTTTTTTTGAAGTTTTCATTGATAATATCGATTTTGCCGTCTTCGCTCATCTTCGCAATAGGTAATTCATTTATTGGCCTAAATGTATCTCTTCTCGAAGAATTCATTTTTCTTGCTTTTGTTCCTCTGATTGCTATGCAATAATTATCGCTTTCAGTAGCATGTCCTACTAGCATTACTTCTGCTATGTTGCTTAAAGCAGCATACGCTGAGCAAGTTAAATTTAGCACAGTATCTGTAGAACCTCTATCTGTTGAACGCTGCGAATATGTAAATACGACAGGCTTATTTAGGTTTCGTAGCATAAAAGAAAGTGCTGCTGCAGTATAATGCAAAGTATCGGTTCCATGTGTTATTATAATACCGTTATTTTCTTTTTTATTCAGAAGCAAAGCAGCTTCTCTTGCTATAATCTGCCAATATTGAGGAGACATATTCTCGCTGCCAATCATAAACGGCCTAGCAATTTTATTAATCTTTACAATATCAAATAATTTAGGTGCAAGAAAGAAAAGTTGTTGTGGAGTCATAAGCCACTTAACTGCACCTGTAGCGTAGTCAAGTCTTGACGCTATTGTTCCGCCAGTTGCGATTACAGAAATTCCAGGTTTATCTTCTTTTTGTTTTATCTCAAGAGAGGGAAACTCAACAGCTTTTGCTTCGCTAATCTTTTTTATGCTTTTTATTTTGTTTTTATCTATGCCAATATTATAGCCGCTTTCAAGCTTAAGCAACAAAACAGCAGGATCAAATGAAGGCAACAATGTTCCTTTTATTTCCCTGCCATCAGTTTTTATCGAGACAATTGCGCCTGGTTTTGCGCCCGTTTCTTTTTCTTTCTTTACCTCTTTTTCTTTTACTTCTCTTGTTTTTAGTTTTTCTACTGCTTCTTTTTTTATGCTCTCTATTTTTGACTTTGGAATTTTAGCTATCGCTTTATTAAGCTCTTCTTTGCTCATATCACCAGAGCCAAGATAAGCAACAGTTTTTGTCGTTACATTATCTTTGAACCTTACTGAAATTTTTAAGTAATTATATTTTTTGCCAGCTATTTTCTTTTTTTCAATATACATCTTGCTATTTATTAGGGCTTACATATATTTAAATCTTTCGTTTGGGGCTTACATTTACTTTTTCTTTCTTTTTCCTGTTACGAATAACTTAAATTAAAGCTTTGCAGTTTAGGGCTTACACTACTATTTTTGGGTATTACATATAAAAATAAAAAAGAAGAAAACAAAATTTACTCTTCTGCTTCAGTTCCGGCTTCTTTTGCTAGTTTTTCAGTTATCTTTGCTCTTAGGGCTGAGATGGATTCTTCTTTCCATGCAGTAACATTCGCAAGTTTTTCTCTCACTGCTGTTAGGCTTTCTATTGCCATGCTAACATTTTTTCCCTCTACTCTTCTTTCCTGTAGTCTAGTAATGACTTTTGCTATTACCACTCTTGCTCTTTCTCTGCCAACTTCGTCAAATGGCTTTCCTTCTGCTGCGCCTATGCTTAATTTTATTGCTTCGTTGATTGTTTCTAACACTCCTTCGTAATCTTCTGCCTCAAGCAATTCTTTCGCCCTCTCAAGCAGCTCTTTTGCTATCTCAAGCTTTTCCTGCAATCCTGTAACGTTAATCCCTTTTTCTTCTAAGTTGGCAATTCTTTCTTCTGTTTTATTAATTACTTTTTCAAGTCTTATGATTGCCATCTCTGCTCTTCTCTCTGTTGCTTCAGCATACTTTTCTCTCGCTTTAGCAATTATCTTTTCAACTTCTTCGTCACTTTTTCCCTTTACGACCTTAATTTTATCTTTTGTCTTGCCTTCCTCAACTTCTATCTCAATTCCTAGCTCAGCTGCTTTGTCTTTAAAAGCTGCTATTAAGTTATCGACTGCTTCTTGCTGATCAGCAGTTAGATTGCCTTTTATTTTGATTTCAATTTCAGTTTCTATTTTTTCAATATCAGACTCGTGTTCTTCTATTTCATTCTCTATCTCTAGTTTTTCTTCAAGCTCATCTTCAGAATCAGCTACTTCTATCTCCTTGAGTCTGGCCCTAACTCTGCCTAAAGCCAGGCCATGTTCTTCTTTTGCCTTTTCTGCTGCTTCTAGCTTTTTTGCATTTATCATCTGCCTTACTTCTAGAAGTCTCTCTCTTGCATGCGCCAATCCAAGTCTTGCTTTTGCTGCTTTGTTAAAAGTAAGCAGCAATTGGATTCTTTCTATAGCCTTATCAATCCCCCAAAGAAATGGCTTGTCAGGCCCTATCCCGCCAGTTTCATTTTCTGGAATTTCTTCTGCTTCTGTTAGAGTTATCACTCCTAGCGGTTCACCCCCTTCGGTATTATTGGTATTAGCTTCTTGAGCTAATACGCTGAAAACGCTTAAAACTAGCAAAATTGTAAACAATCCAACTAAAAATGCTCTCATTTTTACCTTCTTTTTAATATTCTTTTCTATTTAAATCTTTCTCCAGCAAAAACAAAAGCCCCTACCCTCTCCTTCGGGCATATTGCCGACTTCGTCGGATATTATAATAAAGCAACTCCTCTTTATTTTATTAAAAATCGTGGCGTCCCACCACCGCCGAATTCTGAACTCAAAATTACTTCGTAATTTTGCCACGCCTTGCAGGCTCTCACTTCGTTCAGGACGCCTAACAGCGATTAAGAGGGCTTTGTTGCCTTCGGCAAGTCGCCCCAAATTTTCCCTTCGGAAAAACTTCGCTTAATCGCAGCCGTTAGCAGAAATTGCGAGCCTACTCAAAAGAATATTTAAATAGATTGTAAAATCTCGATTATCTTTTCTCTTGATCGTTCACCCTTAACGATTCGGATAGCGTTCTTCTTTATTTTGAAGAAATCTGCTAATAACTCTATTACAACCTTATTTGCTTTTCCACTTACTGCAGGAGCTTTTGCATGAACTTTCAGTTTATCACCTTCCCTAACAACTTCTTCTTTCTTTGCATTAGGAATGACTTTTACACTTATTCTCATTTTTCTAACTTACCATTCATTTAGGTTTTGTTTTATTTGCAACTTTTAATTATTTTAAAGCCTTGACCACGCTAATGCTGCGTGTTGTGACATAGACAGGCCTCTTAAAATAAGCTGATAGCACCTTCTCCAGCTTTGAACCAACAAATGCATAATGGATGCCCTTTTTCTTGAAAACAATATTGTCTGTTTTTATGATGTTCAAAATCTTTAAATTAGAACTTTCAACTTTTTTACACAATTCCATCATCTTCTCCTTGGTTATTCTTGCGCTTTTGTAAATATTGAGCCCTCTTACAAAGGCCACTCCTTTTTTCCAGCTGCTTGTCATTCTCTTTCTAATATCTGTATTTTAATAACCTTTCTCATCATTTTCTAAAGAAGGTAAAGCATAAATTTTTTTAATCATTATTTTTTCTTTTAAAACTATGCATGAAAAAGAGGCTGTTGTAATTTTTGGTGCCTTGAACTTTCTCGCTTCGCTCGAACCTTTAACGAGGGCAACTAACAGCCGCTGTAAGACTTCACTTCGTTCCGTCCAAATTCATGCTTCGCATGAACTTCTCATAACGGCATATGTTATAGGTGACGTTTACTTAACAGCTTAAGAAATAGAAAAATTTAAAAAGGAGTAGATATTGCTATAATTGGTTAGATTATATTGAATTCTTAATATAGTTATTGTGAAATATAACTATATTCTCCTTTTTTCTTAAAAATGTAAAACATGACAAGTATTTAAACTTTTCGGAAAATGAAATGCTTTCCGTGTTTAAACTTGTTCACATAAATTGCATACAAAAATCCACATAAGAGAGAAGGAGGTAAAAAACATGCTAGAAATTGCAAAGGAAGCAATAGCAAAAGCTGAAGAGCAGAGCATAAACTTCGAAGGCCTTAAAGCAGGGAAAGCAAGCATAAGGGTTATCGGTGTTGGAGGCATGGGTTGTAATGCCGTTACATGGCTTCATAACAAAAGCATTCAAGGAGCAACAGTTTACGCTGTCAACACAGATGCGCAGCATCTTGAGATAAGCAAGTCAGATGCAAAGATCCTCATAGGCAGAGAATTGACTAATGGTCTAGGCTGTGGTGGCTATCCTGAAAAGGGAAGAATGGCTGCTAAAGAAACATTGGCTGAAATTAAAAAGGCAGTATCTAACACAGATATGATATTTCTTGTTGCAGGAATGGGTGGAGGAACAGGAACAGGAGCAGCTCCTGTAGTTGGGCAAGTAGCAAAAGAAGCAGGCGCATTAGTGATAGGCGTAGTAACAATGCCTTTTGAATCAGAGAAAGCAAGAATGGATAAAGCAGAATTTGGTCTTGAGGAATTAAGAGAGGTAAGTGATACAGTCATTGTTGTAGACAATACAAGACTTGTGGAGATAGCAGGAAATTTGCCGATAGAGCAAGCATTTGCTGTGGCAAATGAGCTAATCTCAACAATGATAAAAGGTATTGTTGAAACAATTACCGTGCCTAGCCTCATAAATCTTGACTACGCAGATGTTTCAGCAATAATGCGCAATGGAGACGTTGCAGTTATCGGCATAGGCGAAAGTGATACAACAGCTAGGGTTGATGAAGCGGTTAAACAAGCCTTGACACATCCTTTGCTTGATGTAGACTATAGAGGCGCAACTGGAGCTTTGATACATGTTACTGGCGGTAACGACCTAAAGCTTGAAGAATTTGATAAGATCGGAGCACTTATAAGTGAAAACCTATCGGCAGACGCAAATGTGATAATAGGCACAAGAATAACTAAAGAATTTACCGGTAAGGTCAGAGTGATTACTATCATAACTGGAGTTAAGAGCCCATATGTGCTTGGTAGGCCTCAAGCAAGAGAATTAGCTCCTCAGCCAGAAATGAGCGAACTGGGTATAGAGGTATTTAAGTAGAAGAAGAGAGTATTTTATGCTTCCCTTAGCCTTTTTGGAACTGGGAATTCTCGCTAGCTCGCCTTGTGCGGGCTAGCGTTTTTTTGTTTTGTTAGCGGTAGTTAGATTTCTAACTTATTTTTACTTTGTTATTACTTGAAGATAGTATCAAAACCGAAAGATTTATAAAGTCCTCAAATATTTATATAATAAATTAAAATGGAAAATTATACAATTGAAAAGGATAATTGGAAGCACGACCTTACAATACTGAGAAACATAAACGAGTGGGGACTGGAGGCAATTCCTACTAGTCTTAGTACAGGCAATAATCTTTATGACTACTTTGCTCTTCGCAGCACAAGGCCTTTTCAAGACAGGAAGCTGGAAGTTAAATTTGACATAGCAGTATACAAATATAAGACTCTTGCAGACTATCTACTTTTCCGGAAACGTGGAACAGGAAGGAAGATAACAGCCTTTTATGGCAATGTTTATGAATGGTTTAAAACCAACTATGGAACTACCATAATAAATCCTGAGGGGGAAACGGAAAGATACCCAAGATGGGATTCTAAAAGAATAAAAAAGGTATCAATTGACGAGCTTTTAGATTCAGACGAATTTAAGGGTCAAAGGGACATCTTTATAAAGTATGTGCCACATCTTTCTGATCCTAAGTGCTGGTCTAAAGAGATACTTAAAAAAAGCTTAAGAAGCTCAAAAGTCCAAAAGAAAGAAGACTTTGCTGCACTTGAAGATTTGCTAGAATTAGTGAGAACAGAAAATAGCAGAATCAAAGAACAAAAATTGCTTGAAGGGCATTTAAAGACAGAGGCTTTGCTCAATTACATAAATAGCAAGTTAGATTATGGAGAAAAGCAATGTATCGAGGAGCACTTAAAAAGTTGCCCGGATTGCAAGAAAGAATTGGGCATTATTGCTGAATGCGAGCAGTATCTTAATGTGGTAAAAAAGGCAAGAGAAGTTTGTTAATCTTATAGTCGCGTACAAAGAAAAAGAAAGCCAAGGCAAGATTTATAAAGCCTTGTTTTTTATTGGGTAAGATGGCTAAGGAAAAAGAAAGCTTTTATGAGCGGTTCAATAAGTATGTCGAAGAGAGGTTTGGGAGTTTTGAAGAGTTCTACAAAGACAATCATAGAATAAGAAATAAAATAGCAAATATTGGCTGCTGGGACGACCATTTTGATATATTGGCTGATGATATAGAATATCGCTATAATAGAAAATATGAGTCTCTTCTATTTGGCGAATGTGGTAAGCCGAGAATTATACTAATAAGACCTATTGGTTCCAAACTTGTGGATGCTATATTAAACGAGAGAGCAGGATTAGGTAGCGGGTGGGATGAGAGAAAATATGGCCCAATAAAGATATTTGAAACAGCAGACCTTATTTTTGAGAGAATTTGCAGGGGACTGCACACTGATTTATATATTCACCGATGGGAAAATATTAGAAAGTATGGTGCTCCTAAAGAAGGTCTCCCTTTAGACGACCCTTTAGAGAAATATTATTGAAGCCGCGATTTGTGATTAAACAAAATGGCAAAAAGAAAGTCAAGGAACTTTGTTGATTATAATAAACTTAGAAAAAGTTTGGAAGTAAGAGTAGAGGACATCGCTAGTGCTATTGGTGTAACTTATCATTCTCTGGAAAAAAATCCAGGATCAGAAAAAATTCAAACTGGCCTTCGAAAGATAGCCTATACATATAGAGTTTTGAGTGGAATGGTTGGAAGTGAAGAAGGGGCCTTAATATGGCTTAGAGCCCCGAATCCTGAGTATGATGGTCTATCTCCTCTCGAGATTATAACACAAGGAAAGATTGATGCAATTATAGGATATTTGGAAGATGTTAAGAAGGGCTCTCTTTATTAGTGAAAGTTTCAAGAGAACAGTATAAGCCAAGGCAAGTTTTATAAAAAGCACTTTCTAATAAAGCAAATGAAAAAAGTGTCGATTGCTATCAGCAAAGATAGCATAAAAATAAATCAAAGCGAGCTTGAAAAGATAGTACAGCAAGTCAAAGATTCTTATCCTAAGGAAGCAGGCGGCTTGTTACTTGGAGAAAGAAGAGAAATAAGCAAAGTAGTTCCTCTAGAAAATAGGTACCCAACACCTAAAAAGGGGTGTACGATGAACATTCAAGACATTTACAACATTGTAAAAGAGAGTGGGAAAAAGTTAGTTGGCATATATCATTCTCATCCTGATGTTCCTGATTTGTGTTTTTTTTCTTTAAAAGACTTAAAGCTAGCAGAGGAATGGCCCATATACACATTAATTATGATGACCAGAAAGAGAAAGCAGAAGTGGGCAATAAAGCCGTTTTTATGGAGGTATGGAAAGAAAAAGCATAGTGTAGAGCTATATAAATTAGAAACATATTAAATCGACCAAGGCAAAATTTATAAATCTCGAATTTGTAGTTTAATAAAATGGGAGGCGGAACAGGAGGAATAGAAACTTTTTTGCCGGGATCTCTTGGAGAATTGTATTTAGAAAAATACCAAACAACAGGGCGTTTAGAATACGTTGAAAGAGCAGCAGAAATATATGAGGAGCTAAGAGACAAAAAGAAACTTGTCGAGATTGCGGGCATTTATTTAAGGGAACACTGGTACGATCCTGCTATTAGATTGTATAGAAAAGCCGGGAGGAAGAAAATTGCTAAAGCTATCACAGAAATCTTGAAAATTTCCAAGAGCTAATGATTAATTAATAGGATGAAAGCGTATAAAAAATATGCTTCGACAATAAAAGAGGAAAACTTAAACATGTTAAGAAAAGGGGTAAAGGCAAGAGAAGTTTATTTTGAGCAGGAAGATACAGAGATGCAGCAGAAAAGCAAGCAAAAACTTGCCTTGTTTGTATTGCAAAAGCAGTTGCAGAATTTGAAACAGAAAGAACTGCTTCTTTTAATGGTTTTTATTTCTGCAGGCGTTTTAGGAAGAATTTTGATGCAGCCATTGCCAAGTGTTGAGCCTTTGACATTTTTTGCGATGCTGTCAGGATGGCTTTTTGGCAGTAAAAAAGGTTTTATTACTGGAGCAAGTGCGGCTTACCTTTCAAACTTCTTTATGTTTGGCGGGCAAGGCATATGGACTATTTTTCAGATGCTCGGATTTGGAGCAGCAGGATTTTTAGCAGGTTTTCTAAGAAAAAAAGCCAAAATTCTTGAATGCCTGATGATTACAGCAATTGCAACCCTTTTATTTGAAATAATTATGAATATCAGCTCAATAACTTTCCTGCCAAGCAGCATTTTTACTGCATTTTTCTTTGCATTGCCCTTTACAGTTGCGCATTTAATTTCAAATCTTACGTTTTCAACACTGCTTCCAAAATTAAAATCACACATTTATGAAAAAGGTGGCTTTAATGAGAAAGAAATTTGCTTGCAACTGTTAAATCGTTTAAGGGGGAAAAATGAGAAATAAAATCTTAATACTGGTTTTAACAACACTTTTAATTGCAATACTGGGGCTTTCCATTGCAGGATATTTTCAATCAAGCAAAGAAGAAAGCAAGGGCAAAGTAACATTAAAGACTACTGTTCTCGGGAGTTCAACAGAAAAAACTTATGAATTTGAAAATCTTACAGCACTTGATCTTTTGCAGAAAGACAATAAAGTCAATCTGACATTTTCAAGTTACGGGGCTTTTGTGCAATGCATAAACGGCATATGCTCAAACAACAATTACTACTGGATGTATTATGTTAACAGCGAACTTGCTGCTGTTGGAGCAGACGCATACAGAATTAAAAACAATGACACAATTGAATTTAGGTATGATAAAGTAATGTAAAATGGCATATCAAATAAATAGGGATTATGAACTTTTTTATAAGGGGATACTCACATTAAACGGCTAGGAGAGCTTACAAAATAATAACTATTTCTTCCAGAAATTTAGGTATGTTATTTTGTCCAAGTCAGGCTTTTTTCGCATAACTTTTCCTCCATTTGAATAACCTATTGGAAGTAAGGCTTCAACATTAACATCTTTTGGTATTTTTAGAATTTTTTTTACAGTTTCATCGTCAAATGCACCAGTCCAACATGATGATAAGCCTAAATCAACTGCCTTAAGTAGCATGTTTTGGATTGCTGCACCTGCTTGCTGTCTTGCATAAATAAGGCCACGATTGCCATAAGCTCTTACAAGTTGCGTAAAATCAGAGCAAATAGCTATAACATATTGTGCAGTTGCTATAAAATGTTGTCCTAACGCTGCATCTGCAAGCTTTTTCTTTTTTTCCTTGTCGTTTACGATAATGAATCTTACTGTTGGTATATTGCCGGCTGCTGGTGCAAATCTTCCAGCGTTTACTATTGTTACAACATCAACAAGCTTTACAGCTTTTGGCGAGTAGTTGCGTACAGAATGTCTTTCTTTAATTGCTTTATCAACTTCCATTCTTAAGCCATAACAAGAGGATATAAAAAGTTTGCGATTTTTGAAATTTGTTGTAATTGCGGAGTTACTGCAAAAATATTTAAAGGATGATTTCTTTTGCTCATTAAATAAAGGCTAATTAGGGAAGGAGTAAGTTTTTTAGGCTGTTTAGAACCTCCTTTCAAAAGAGGAAGATGAATAAGCAAGCAAAGCTTTTGGTAAGGGAAGTAGCATCGCTAATTGTCATAAAAGAGGCAATAGCGAGGAAAATAATAAAGATTCTGCAAGAGTTAGATAGGGAATTGCAAGAGAAAGATTTACAGGGATAGGTTTTCATGATTGCAAAAACAAAAAAGTAGTATCTAGGAACTTTGTAGAGCCATTCTTTATTCGAAATCTTTAAATATCGTTTCTATTTTACTAGTTCAAGGGTCCGTAGCTCAGCCTGGTTTTAGAGCGCCTGTCTTATACGACATTAATTCGTAAGAATTAATAAAGCTCTAAGAGAGCAGGTGGTCGACGGTTCGAATCCGTCCGGGCCCATTCTATTTTAGTTCCTTAACCATATAAGGCTCTTCTAGATTATAGCCTAACTTTCTATAGTAATCTCTTGCGCCAGTTCCACTTATAACAACAATTTTTTTACATTTGTTTTGTCTTGCAATTTGTTCTGCTTCTCTCATCAACAGCATGCCAAGCCCTTTATGCTGAATTTCTTTAGCTTTGCTTGTTTTGCCAATCTTTACTTGCGGACCAAAAACATGCAACTCTCGAATTAATAGGACTTTTTTGTTTTTCGGTATTCTAACGCGACACAAGCCAAACAAAATATCTTCTTTGTTTACGTAGCTCAAAAATATTTCTTTACCGTCAGACGCTTGATAAGATGCCTTTTTTAATCTAACTTTCATATCAATCTCTTTTCTATCTCGCAATGCAAAACCAACTTCGCGGCAGCGAATACATTTGCATTTTAGATCTCTTTTCAGCATCTCTTTTTCTAAAATATTTCTTAAATCAATATGGATTGTTCCCGCAATAAGATAGTCTGGAGGGATTTCTCTCATTACTCTTGCAATTCTGCAATAGTCCGGAACTTTTGTTTTCAGCTTAATAAGTAACTCTATTAGCTCTTCTTCGCTATAAGGCTTGTACTTTCCTTGTCTGTACCATTTTTCAAGTTCAGAGCCTTTGATTACTTGACAAGGATATATTTTTATTCCATCTGGCTTAAATTTTTCATCAGAGAAGACTTTTTTAAACATCTGAATATCTTTTTTAATATTTGACCCGGGCAATCCTAGCATCAGATGATAAAATATCTTAAAGCCCGCATCTCTCAGAAGTTTTGTTGCCTTAATAACATCTGCTACTGTATGGTTTCTTGCAACTTTGTCATAGATTTTATCATCAATAATTTGAACTCCTAGCTCGACTCTCGTTGCACCGAATTCAAGCATTCTTTTTATTTCTTTTTCGTTGCATATATCAGGCCTTGTTTCTATGCATAATGCAACACATCTATGTTTCGCTTTTTCATTAAGCTTTTTTGCCTCTTCAAGGTTTTTTGCATTCTTGTCATTTAATGCATCATAGCATCTTTTTATGAAATTGTATTGATACTTTAGAGGATAAGCAAGGAATGTTCCACCCATAACTATAAGCTCAATTTTGTCAGTCGGATGTCTCATTGCATGAAACGCCTTTAAACGAGATTTAACTTGCTTGTAAGGATTATATCCTAACATGGCTGCTCTCATGACAGCAGGACTTTTAGGTGTATAAGATTGCGGCACATTCAGACTTGGACAATAAACGCATCTTCCATGAGGACATGCTCTTGGCTTAGCCATTACTGCTAGCGGCGTAACACCAGAAATTGTTTTTGTGAGTTTTCTTATCATTTCATGAAAAACATTTATTAAGTTTAAAAATCTTTCATAAGCATGCAGCAGCAAGAAGTTTGGGATTCTATTGCAGCAAGCTGGAACAGCTTTAGAAAAAAGCCTGTTAAGATTGCTAGAAAGCTAGCAGCCAAATGGAAACCAGGCAGAATCCTTGATATTGGCTGCGGAAATTGTCGTAATTTATTGCCTTTTGCGAAAGCAGGATTTGAATGTTGGGGCGTTGATTTTAGCAATGAAATGATAAAAAATGCTAAAAAGTTTTGCGAGTCAAACAGCATTAAAGTTAATTTGCAGCAGGCAAAAGCAGAAAGGTTGCCTTTTGCGTCTTGGCATTTTGATTATTGCTTAAACATAGCCTCTTTGCATAATATTGAAAATGCTGAAAAAAGAAAAATTGCTCTCTTTGAAATGCGCCGCGTATTGAAGCCCGGAGGAAAAGCTTTAGTTACTGTATGGAACAAACTTCAATTGAGATTTTTGTTTAAGCCCAGAGAATATTATATTAAATGGCATATTGGTAATAAGGCTTATCATAGATATTATCACTTATTCACATATTTTGAGCTTAAAACATTGCTTAAACAGACAGAATTTGAAATTCTTCACTCTTATGGAATTTTTGGTAGGAATCTAGCCTTTGTTGTTATGAAGCCAATATCATCGTAAAAATTTTATGCTTTTGTTTTCATTTTCCTCTCGCCAAGAACGGATAGGAACGAGTAGATTTGCTATCACTTTATAAATTTTCCTATAAAATTACTATTCCTTCTTTATGAAGTCAAACAAACCTCTTTTTTCTTTTTTTGTTATTTCACCACTTTGGCTATCAATGTGCAATAATAGCATGCTAAAACCTTCAAGCATACATGTAAAATTCCATACTTGTCTGCCTTCTAAAACTTGTAAAATTGCAATAATCTTATTAATTTTGCTCTTGCACTCTTTTTTTGCCTTTTTAATAGCTTCTAACAATTCAATTTTTATTTTTGAATTGACTTCGTCAAACTTTTTTTCGATAGCATCCTCTATTCTTAATTTTATCGTGTCATTTAAGATAAATGTAGCAATCTTATTCTTTTTGGGCATGAAAAAGTCTATTTGCTTTGTTTCGTTGCCACTTTCGAAATCGATAACAAAGAATCCTGCGCATAAATAGCAGTCTGGATTGTCCTTTTTGAAGTCTGCGAATTCTTTAGACTTTTGCAGCTTTTTTAAAATTTCTTGAAAATTCATTTCTAAAAAACTTAAACCTCAGACAAATCTTGGCCTCTTGCTAAGCAGCATAGGTAATGGCAAGGGTTTGAAAGGCATATCTGCTTGTTCTTCCTTTATCATATTTTTGAACTCTGCTGGTTTCATCTCTTTTTTCTTTTCACCAGTTGAGCGGACTCTTACTGTTAGCACGCCTTTCTCTAATTCGCGCTTCCCCAGACAGATTATATAAGGAACCCATTCCTGCTCAGCTTCAAAAATTTTCTTTTCTACATGCAAATTCCTATCATCAACATCTGCTCTTATGAACTGCTTTTCATTTAGGTCTTGAGCAATGTCTACAGCTTCTTTTACAAAGCGTTCAGATATCGGCACAACTCTAACTTGCGTAGGACAAAGCCATAAAGCAAATTGGGGGATTTTAAGTGCGGCAGCGTTTTCGAGTAACGCTGCTATTGTCCTGTCAATTCCTATTCCTGTATGCAAAAATAAAGGAAATCTTTTTTTGCTATCTTTTCCTATATAGGTTATATTCCAATGCTTCGAACTTTCCGTATCTAATTGAACTGTTGTTAATTCCATGCATCTCTTAAGGTTATCAAATGCTACGACATCTGCCCACGCAACTTTATACGTTTTCATTGCACTAAACAATTTGACAATTATCGGTAGCCGGTTATTTTTTGCCCATTCTTGAAAGTTCTTCTTGTATTTGTTAAAAAAATCTCTTTTGCAGTTCAAAATTATTGCAGTAGGCTTGAATCCAAGCTCATGGTATATTTGTATTGCGAATTCTCTTATTTGCTTTTCGTATTCTTTAAATGCCTCTTCTAGGTCAGCACACATCGTATGGAAATCTGCCATAATGAAACTTCTTATTCTATACATCCCAAGAAGCTCACCTCTTTGTTCATAACGCCAACTGTTATTTTCAAATTCGTATAGCCCTAAAGGCAGATTTTTATAAGAAACTATTGCATCCTTGAACATAGAAAAAGCGCCATAATCGCATGCAGGTCTCAAATAAAATTCTTGCCTTTTCTCTTCTCTGCCAGGCATAACTCTATAAAGTCGCTCAGGAAATTTTTCCATCATCCATTTTGCTCCGCCGTCCTCTTTGCTTATGATGCAAGGCGTTCTAACAGGACAACCTCCAAGTCTTTTGACAAAAATATCCCAGCACAAATCATCAAGCAACTCTACAATGAGTTCTCCTTTAGGCAAGTACCTTAAGTTACCTGCATCAGAAACTCTATTTTCAACACCAGCGATTTCAAGTTGTTTCATTAATTTGAGATGCAGTGGTTCTTTTCCTTCAGATTTTCGCTCGCCTAGTTCGTCTTTGATAACAATTTCAACATTCTCGTACTCTTTTTTATCAATTTCTTTCCTTTTCTTTATTTGTCCGTCAGGCAATATGACAAGTATCTCTTTCATTATGCCCTCTTTTTCTATTTCCTTTTTTTCTTTTGCTTCTTCCTTCTTTTTTATTTCAATTTCAGCCGTTATCTCGCGGCTCAGCTCAGACAGAGGATGACCTTTGCATTGTATGTTAAATTGCTTGTACCAGCCAAATGGAGCTGCAGTCACTTTAAAACTTTTGCGCAGTTTTTTTGCAGCATCATCTAAAATTTGCATAGCTGCCTTTGGTGATGCAAGACTTGCCGAAAGATGAGCATATGGATAAAGAACAACTTTTTTTGTTTTTACTTTTTTTGCGATTTCCTTGATGTTTGCAATAAGGCCGTCAACTATAGCAGCAGGCTTATCCTCGTCGCTTTTTTCAACAGCTGTTAGCACAACTAAAGCATCTTTAACCTCTGTTTCTTTTTTTTCAACGCTCTCGGCCTCTTTTATAGCCTTATGCACAGGCTTAAAGCGAATAAAATCACAATGTAGCGTTAGTATTTTCATTGAAATAATAAACTGTATCATATTTATAAAACTAACGAAAAAGCAGAAAGTTTTTATACCTTTTTTCTGATACTAAACTATGGCTTTGGGAAATTATATTGTTAAAGATTTAGAGACAGACATCACTCATTTATCTAAGGACGAGCGCAAATGTTTAGAGCATTTAATTGAAGCAGCTCAGCCAATAGACACAATATATTGGAAACAAAAATTAGAATGTGGCTTAGCAATTAAAAATTTAATTGAAAAAGCAATCAAATACATGCAGCCAAATAAAAAGCCACTTTTTGAGGAGTATTTAGAGTATCTTGTTCTCAATCATAGTTTTTATGATACTCTAAATAATGAGAGAAAGTTTTTTCCTCGCTTTTCAAAACAGGATTTAAGTAATGCAATCGAAAGTGCCAGAAGCGAAGAGAGGAATCAACTGCGCAGCGAGTTTGCTGCTCTGGTAAAGCCTATATTTTCAAAAAACATTTGCCCAGAAAAACCAAAAGGAGCAAACATATATGATAAAGGCATAACAAAAGAGATGCTTGAAAAAACATGCAGGGATAAAGAGTTAGACAAAGAAATTTATAAGTTAAATACAGAAATAAGGTTAGATGAAGGTAAAATAAAGGTTATTCCTTATGAAAAAGTGCATAAAGCAGAATTAGAAAAAGCGTCTTCATATTTAGTTAAGGCAAGCGAGCATGCTTCAGGCACATTTAAACGTTATTTGCTCAGTCGCTCAAAAGCACTTTTAGATGGAAAGTACAAGAAAAGCGATAAGGATTGGATTGATGTAAAGGGAAATTTAAACATAGTGATCGGTCCTATTGAGACGTATATTGATGGCGTACTAGGTCAGAAAGCGGCTTATGAAGCAATGATTTATATAAAGGATGCAGAAGAAACGGCAAAACTTACTTGGCTTAAAAGTTTAGCCGCTGTGTTTGAGAAAAATTTGCCATCTTCTGACAAGTACAAAAAAGAAAAGGTTTTTATTCCTCCTCTTGAAGTTGTGCAAACAATCTTGAATAGAGGGGAAGCTGGTGGCATTTCTACCGCTGTTGCGTGGATTCTTCCAAATGACGAGAAAATAAGAAAAGAGAAAGGCTACAGAATAGCATTTTCAAAAAATATCCATTGTGCTAAAAGTTGTTTGGACGTGTTAATTGCTGAACGAATATTGGGTGATGAAGAATTCAAGTTATATGGAAAGTCATTAGAAGAGGGTATTTTCCTTCTTTATTTGCTGCATGAATTCAGCCATGCTAACGGAAAAGTTAAAGATGGGCTTAAACTCACGCCACAAGAAGCTCTAAAAGAGCACTCTTCAACAATTGAAGAAGCAAAAGCCGATATATTGGGGCTTTATCATCTAGATTTTTTAAAAGAGAAAGGCTTTATAACAGAGTACGAGAAAAAATTAGCATATCACGTTCTTCTTGTGGATTCTTTCAGAAAATTTAAGACAAGTTTAAAAGATGACCATGCAAGAGCATGTGCTTTATTTTTTAATTATCTTAGGGAAAAGAAAGGGATTAAAATTGAAAATAATTATTATCGCATGGACATAAAAAAAGCAACTGAATCGGTTAAGTCTCTTGCAGAAAAGTTACTAATCATAAACGGAGAAGGCGATTATAACGAAGCAGATAGGTTGCTTAAGCAATATGTGTTCATGTCTCCTGAAGCAAAAGGAACCATTGAGAAAATAAAAGACTTACCAGATGCAGTTGTAATAAAATACCCTAACTTAAAGTTATAGCTTTTTCTAAGCAAAAACAGAAATAGTAAATTTTATATATACAATTAGCTATATACAATCAGTTTAATAATAAAGAGGAAAGAGGAAGATGAAAAAGCTGTTCATTTTTTTAGCTGTACTATTGTATCTATTTGTTGTACTGCCAAGTACTTATGCTACTATTACGCTAAGCAAACCTGCTGATATTTACAATCTTGGCGATAACCTTAACATAAAGGTTAATATTTCTGAACCAGATTCTTTAAATGGTTTTGTAACACTAAATTTAGATTGTGATAATTACAAAAAGGAAATTTATAAAGTGCCTTTTAGCATCGAAGCAGAAGAAGAAAAGCTCTTAGAAGTACCTCCTCTCTTCCTATCAAAGCGTATGCTTGGTTTATGTTACGTTAAAGCTACTTTGGAGGATATAGAAGGCAATATAATTAGCGGAGCTTCAACAGAGCATTTCACCATAAGCGATATGATAAATCTTACCGTGGTGTTTAATAAAAAAGTTTTCTTGCCAGAAGAGAAACTAGGAATAGAAGGAAAAGCTGTAAAGCTTAACGGTCAGAAAGTGGATGGTTCTGCTTTGATAAATCTTGATGGCAAGACTTATTCCTCTGATGTTAAAAATTCTTTTTTTGAAGTCGAAATAAGCATAGCAAAAGATATAAAATCAGGCGAGCATAATGTTGAAGTTATAGTTTCTGATAGTCTTGGGAATAAAGGCTCTGCTCTTGGTATAATCGAGATTACACCAGTGCCAACAACTTTGGAGCTTGTTTTGAATAAAAACACATTCTTGCCTGAAGAGAATCTAACTGTTAAAGCAATTTTGTATGATCAGGCACATGATGAAATAAGTAGAAATATAATTTTTTCACTGCTTTCACCACAAGGAAAAGAAAAGCTCGGCCTAAAAGTTTTGACAGGAGAGTCTATTGGATATATTTTTGAGAAATATGCTTCTCCAGGCGATTGGCAGATAAAAGCAACATCTTCAGGCCTTGAAGCAAAGGAGAATATTATTATGCAAGAGTATAAAGCGGTAGACATCAGCTTAGATGATAGCATATTGCATATAATAAATATAGGCAATGTTCCTTATACAGAGACAATAGAAGTAGAGTTTAAACAAGGCAGCATAGTTACAGTAAAAAACAAAACAATTTCTTTAGATGTTGGAAAAGAAACATTTATTAAGCTAACCGCACCCTATGGAAATTATAATATAAGTGTCGAAAGCACCGTTGTTAAAAAAACATTCAGTGATGTTCCTTTAACAGGAAGCGTTATTGCTGTAAAAAAGCTTTCAGAGATAAAAAGAGCAAATTTTATAAAATACTCTTCAATTACTCTGCTGCTTGTCATCGTGTTGATATTGGTAGTAAAAAAGTTCCTTTCAAATTTGAGGGAGAAAAGAAAAAAAGAAGCGTTAAAGGGCGAAGAGGAGGCCGTTTATCAATACATACGGAAATTAAAAAAATGAAACAGGATAAAGAAAATAGAGAAATTAGAGCTATCCCAGCATTAATTTTGGAAGGAAACAAACAGGATATTACAGCTTTATTTATTCATATAAAAAGAGCAGACAAAGAAGAAAAGGAAAAATTGCTTGAGGTAGTAGCAAAACAAGTCTATTTGCGTAAAGCAGTGCTCAGTCAAAGCGAGCCTGATTCTATTTTAGCTTTATTCAATCTTCCAGCAAAGCAATATAGACATGAGTTAGAAGCAGTAAAAACAGCAGAAGAAATAAAAAAGGAAACAAAAGATTTTAAGTCTTTAATTATGGGAATTGGCTTGCATACCGGCAGAGCGTTAATCTCACCTGTTAAGAATGATGTTGTGCATTACACTTGCCTTGGCGATGCCGTAGATCTTGCAAAGCGACTCGCATTAAAGAGCGACGAAGTTGCCTTATCAAAAGCCATTTACGATAAGATAGGAGGTCAAATAAAAGCGAAGCTATCAGAAAAATTAAGTCAAAGTTTTGGCATACCTATCTATACATTAATAAAAATAAGCGAAAGGGAAAAATACGAACCATACATACGGGAGTTTGTTAAAAAGCTTAAGGAAGAAGAAGCAAAGCAGAAAAAAAGTAAATAATCTTTTTTCTGTACTTTATGCTAAGCATCATTCAATTTTTTAAGGTTATCTTAATTGCTTGAGTATTTGGCATCTTTTACAAAGCTCTTGAGAAGAAGGCTCATGACACAATTTACAAGTTTTAAGTTCAAAAGCAGCATGCCTTTTCTTTAATAAAGGTAAAATTTGCAAAAAAGAATTAACAATAGCATTTTTTATTTCGCGATGCTTTTTCTCCATCTTAGCTAAGATGTTTCTTATCTCAACCCTAAAAGTCTTACCTCTACGAGGACAAACCCCGAGAGAAATAGGCAGCTTTTTTATTTTCGCATATAAAACTATCTCGTTTTCAGAGCAAAGATAAAGTGGTTTAATGCGTTGCACAAATCCCTTAACTTTTGAAATTCCTGTGAGTGGCCCAAGTTTAGCAAGCAAATCCGGATTGCCTTTAAATTGATTGAGCAGAATTGTTTCAGCTTCGTCATCAAGACAATGACCCGTAGCAACAATATTAAAGCCAGACTGTCTAGCTTTGCGATTAAGTAGCCATCTCTTTAAAATAGAGCAAACATAACAATTACTCAATCCAATTGCTTTAATCTTTTCAAGCATACCATTAAGGGTAAAACCAAATTCACGCTTGAAAGAAAAAACCCTCAATTTTATTTTTTCACGACTGCAAAATTCTTTAAGATTTTTGATTAATCTGTCTCTATAACCTTTTATTCCTTCATCTATTGCTATTGCTTCTAGTTGCTGTCTGCGTTGAGAGCAGAAATTTTTGAGAATATACAATGCAGTTATGCTGTCTTTACCTCCAGAGCATGCTACCGCAATTTTATCACCTTTCCTTATTAGCCCAAATTTTCTTATTGTGCGTAAAATTTTGCGCTCAAAATAGGAGCAAAATTCTTTTTCATTTAATTTTTTGCCGCAAGATAAAGTAAAAACTATTTTTCTTTCCATTTTCCTTTCTGCTTTCATTTTTCTTTTTTATATTCTAAATTTATCAATTTCCTTATCACCTAAAGCTTTGCTTTTTAGCTTTTTATTAAGCTTACCTTTACCGTATTTGACAATGCCTTCATTAACATCAGAATACCGAATAGTTAACGCCGCTGCTTTTTTAATCTTATTATTTCCTTTTCCTTGCATTAAGGTTATAGGTGATGGTACATCTTTAACTTCTAGCAAAATATCTTTTCTTTTAGCAAGTTTTAATAGTTTTTTGTTTTCAAGTTCATTTCTTCCAACAATTATTTTAGTATTATTTATCCTAAAGTGCCTGCCAATCTTTAGCAATTCCACATCAACAGGATAAATTCTTTTCTTGTGTTTGAAAAGGTCTCTAAGTTTAACGACAAATTCTTTTTCGCAAAGCAAGCAACCACCAGCGGGAGAAGGATATGAAATATGATATTTTTTTGCCAAGGCAATTTGCTGTTTGCGACTCCTTCCTTTTATTGCAAGGAGCTTGTTCCTATCAGCGAGCTTTTTTTTCTCGACTTCGGTTTCCGGTAGAAGCCTTGCAGAAAGAGGCCTTAGCAATTTACCTTCTAATCCACTTTCTTTCTCGGCAATTGCAAGAGCCTTGCCATGCTGGGACATCGGCCTTTCGTTGAGCACTTCTCCTGTAGCAATAAAATGCGCTTTTGTTTTTTTTGCATAATCTTTTGCTTTGCGAAGCATGAAAATTCTACAATCTATGCAGGGATTCATTCCCGAGCCATAACCATATTTTGGTTTTTTTATTATTTTTATATACTCATCGAAATTTTTCCCTTCTGTGCAATCAACTATCTTCAACGCAATGCCCTGCATCTGTGTAAAATTGAATGCGCAATCAGGTTTGCAGCAGCCCGAAAAAGGCAATAAGAAATGCAAAGCCATAACTTTAATACCTTGTTCTTGCAATAGCTTAACAGCAAGTCTACTATCCAATCCTCCAGACAGCAGAACAATAGCTTTTATCATGCTAATTTAAAAAGAAAACAATTTAAAAGATTATCTAATAATCACTGAGAAAAGGAAGAAAGTGCTTAATTTTAGGGTTTCTTAATGCATTGTAAATATATCTTGAAAAACAGCTAGGGCAGACAAAACTTTTATTTTTTTTGCAAATGATGCATAACATAGCATTGTCTAGCCTATCTTTATTTTGTTTTATTAACAAAGCTATCTTTTCTTTTATTTGGGCTATCAAGCTATTTTCCAAGTTACTTTCAGAAAGCCATGCTATGATTTCCTTTTCTAAGCAAGAAGGGCAAATAGGATTAGATATTGCTTCTTTGCATTCGATACATATTGCATGGGCGTAATAGAAGTTTGATAACATTTTAAACCTCAAGAAAACATGCAAGAGCCGACCAAAATCAGACCCTTAGAATGTAATTATAGTGAAGCAGTAAAGGTGAAGCATAGCTATTGCTTTCATTTTACCTAAAAAAACCAAACTTAACCTCTTTTCTGCTTCCATAAACTGATAAGAAAAGCACATTTTAAATAATTTTCGCTTTTTGCTTTTGCCCACTGAAAGATTTATAAAGTGCTTTGCATAGAGAAAAATAATGAAAAAAAAGCAGGGCGAGTACGCTGCGCTTTTAGAAAAAAGTAAAAATTATGCCCGCAAGCAAGGTTTTAAATTAAATCCAGATAAAAGAATAGTGCGGCTTGTTGTAGAAGGCCTAATCGAAAATAAGCGCAAATATGGCGAATATTATTGTCCTTGCAGATTAGAGCATACTGAAAAGACAATTTGTCCATGTTATTATCATAAAAAAGAGATAAAGCAAAGCGGAAAATGCCTTTGTGGCTTGTTTGTTAAGGGAAAGTAAAGATAAAATGCCAAAAGTAGATAAGAAAAAATGTATAGGATGCGGAGCATGTGTTTCCGTATGCCCAGAAGGATTTGAATTAATAGAAGGAAAAGCAAAAATAAAAAATGCAACGGCAAAATGCATTGCTGAGGCTATAGAAACATGCCCCGTTCAGGCAATTTCTAAGTAACAATAAGCGTATAGAAAAGTTTATAAATGTTATCAGTGTTAACAACATATGCCACTAAGTTGTTTAACGCAAAAAGTAGAATTAAACTATTTAATTCCTGCAATAAGGAAGGAATTTATAGACATTCTTGAAAGGCATGGATTAAATGATGCTCAAATAGCTCGTAAGTTGAATATAACAAGAGCTGCTGTTTCTCAATACAAGCATAAGAAAAGAGGTAAAAGCATTAAATTTCCTCAAAGCATTAAAAAGGAAATAAAAAGAGCAGCAGTTGCTATAATGAAAGGCAAGATTGCAAGTGCTTTAATTTATAATTTAATAAATAAGACAAAAAAGTCTCGCTATATTTGTATAATATGCAAGGAGTGTGAACGCGAATAAAAATGAAACGAATATATATGGATCATGCTGCAACTACGCCTGTAGATAAGGAGGTTGTTAAAACTATGTTGCCATATTTCACAGAGCTTTTTGGTAATGCCTCTTCATTGCATTCTTTTGGCCAAGAAGCAAAAGATGCTTTAGAAGAAAGCAGAAGAATCATAGCAAAAAGCATTAACGCAAAGCCTGAAGAGATAATTTTTACTTCAGGTGGAACAGAATCAGACAATATGGCTATAAAGGAAATCGTATTTTCAAGCAAAAATAAAAATCACATAATAACTTCTGCAATAGAGCATCATGCCGTTTTGCATACATGTGAATTTTTAGAAAAACAAGGTTTTAAGGTTACTTATTTGCCTGTTGATAGATATGGCTTAGTTAATCCAGCAGATGTTGAAAAAGCCATAACATCAAAAACAGCTCTAGTTTCAATTATGCACGCCAATAATGAAATTGGCACGATTGAGCCAATTGCAGAGATAGGCAAAATTTGCTCAAAGTACAAAGTTTATTTTCATACCGATGCAGTTCAAACTTTTAGTAAAGTACCAATTAACGTAAAAAAAATGTGCATAGATTTGCTTTCAGCTTCCTCTCATAAGTTGTATGGACCAAAAGGTGTTGGTTTTTTATATATAAAGAAAGGAACAAAAATATCTCCGTTAATTCATGGAGGCGGTCATGAACAAGGCATGCGTTCAGGAACAGAAAACGTTGCAGGAATAGTAGGTTTTGCAAAAGCAGTACAAATTGCAATAAAAAATATGCGCAAGGAAATAAAAGAAGAAACAAGATTGAGGGATAAACTTATTAATGGCGTATTAAAAATATCAAACACAAGATTGAACGGCCATCCTACCGAGAGATTAGCAGGAAACGCGAATTTTTCTTTTGGCGGCATAGAAGGCGAGTCTCTTGTGATGCATCTTGACATGAAGGGCATTGCAGCATCAACAGGTTCTGCTTGTTCAACACACAGCTTAAAGCCAAGTCATGTTTTGACAGCAATTGGTTTAACACCTATGCAGGCACATGGTTCATTGCGCTTGACACTTGGCAGGGAAAATACTGAAAAGGATATAAATTATATTCTTAGGATCTTACCAGATATAGTCAAAAATCTTAGAAAAATTTCACCCTTTAAATAAAATGGTAAAAGATATACTGGCGACTATTGGAAACACGCCTTTAATTGAGATAAGAAACTTAAACAAAAACAAAAAAGTAAAGATTTTTGGCAAACTTGAGGGCTGCAATCCCGGAGGTTCTATCAAAGACAGACCTGCTTTCTGGATGATAAGAAAAGCAGAGCAAGAGGGAGAACTTACTAAAGATAAAGTAATAGTCGAACCAACAAGCGGAAACACAGGGATTGCTTTAGCAATGATCGCTGCCGTTAGAGGTTATAAAGTTAAATTAGTAATGCCAGAATGTGTAAGTATAGAAAGACGACGCATCCTCGAGGCATTTGGTGCAGAAGTTGTACTTACTCCTGGAAAGGAGGGTACAGATGGAGCTATAAGAAAAGCGCATGAAATTGTTAGAAAAAATCCAGATTTATATTATATGCCCAATCAGTTTGAAAATAAAAATAATGTGCTTTCTCATTATGAAACAACCGGCCCAGAAATTTTTTCCCAAACCAAAGGGAAAATAGATGTATTTGTTGCCGGCATGGGAACAACAGGGACTTTAATGGGTGTAAGTCGCTATCTTAAAGAGAAAAAGCCAGATGTGAGAATTGTTGGAGTTGAGCCTAGAATTGGTCATAAGATACAAGGGCTTAAGAATATGAAAGAGTCTATTGTGCCTAAAATTTATAATCCAAAAATGCTTGACGAAAAAATTACTGTTAATGATGAAGAAGCATTTGAAATAGCTAGAGCGTTAGCTACAAAAGAGGGCATTTTTGTAGGTATGTCAAGCGGAGCTGCAGTAGCTGGTGCATTGAAGGTAGCAAAAAAAATGAAATCAGGTAATGTTGTTGTAATACTGCCCGACAGAGGAGATCACTACTTGAGTACGACACTATTTAAATCGATATGTGCAAAATGTCCGCCGTAAAAAATGAAACAAAAATGAAAAAACAAAAGAAAGCAAAAAATGAAAAAATGGAAAATAAAGAAAGTAAATTGGAGAAGGTAACAGAACAAACATTGTTAAGAGAGATTATTAATGACGAGAGGATTATTCCTATACTAAAGAAGTATAATTTTCCTTGTGTTAGCTGTCCTCTCGTTCAGTACGAATTAGAAAGATTAAAAGTAATAGATATAGCAAAATTTTATGGCAGTGATGCCGAAGAAATGATAAAAGAGATAAATGCTTACTTAGGAGAAAAAAATGAAGAAGAAAAATAAAAAAATAACTAATAAAATAACAGAAGACATGACCTTTGCTGAAGTTGTTAGTAAATACCCGGAAGTTACAAGAGTCTTTTTAAAATATGGTTTAAGTTGCGCTGGTTGCCCTATTGCTATGCAGGAAACAATAGCACAAGGTGCAGAAGCGCATGGCTTAGATGTTAAAAAGTTGATTGAGGAACTTAATAAAGCAGTAAAAGCAAAGAAAAAATAAGATAATTCGAAGATGAAGCAAAGCCAAGAACCATATAAATACAGCAGAAAGGTTATGCAGCACTTTTTTCATCCGCATAACATAGGCAAGATTAAGAATGCTGACGGCGTAGGTAAAGTTGGAAACCCTATTTGTGGCGATATTATGTGGGTTTACATCAAAGTAGGGAAGAACAAAAAAGGCCAGGATATAATCAAAAATATAAAATTTGAGACGCTTGGTTGCACAGCTGCTATTGCCACTTCAAGCATGATAACTGAGCTGGCAAAAGGCAAAACTCTTGATGAAGCAATGAAAATAACAAGAGATAACGTTGCAGACGCACTTGAAGGATTGCCACCAATCAAAATGCATTGCAGCAACTTAGCCGCAGATGCATTACATAAAGCAATTCAAGATTATAATAAAAAAATAAAAAATAGTCATATAAATGTAAGGAGGTAATAAAATAAAATGGAATATAAACTTTGTTGCAGTGGAAATTGTCCAAAAGTTATCACTAAAGAGGATAAAGTTGAGATAGGTGAAGAAAATAACTTAGTTAAGCTGAAAAAGGAAGAATGGAACATGCTCGTTGAAAGTATTCAGAAAGGAAAACTTAAAAAGATATAAGTTATAAATCATTCATAAGGATTATAAAAGCAAACTAAAAGAGGGTGAAATGAATAATTTAGTTTGGGTATCAATTTTAATAATAATAGGACCAATAATAGGGTCTTTAATCAGCATAATTAAAAAACCAAGTCAAAGATATTTGTGCGGTGCTTTAGGGTTTGCAGCCGGCATTATGGTTGCTATTTCTTTTTTAGAATTAATGCCGCATGCTCTAGAGATATCGCCTTTATTTGTAGTAATAATTGGTTTTATTGGGGGTATATTTTTAATGTTGGCATTAGATAAATTACTTCCACACATACATCCGGCATTAGCTAGAAAAGAGAAACCTTCTATTCGTAGAACTGCTGCTGTACTGATAATAGGAATTGCTTTGCATAATTTGCCAGAGGGCTTAGCAATTTCTTCTGGTTTTTCTTATGTTCAAAAATTAGGAATTATATTAGCTCTAGGAATTGCTATCCATAATATTCCAGAAGCAATAGCAACTGTAGTACCACTATATGCTGCAACAAAAAAGAGATTTCACTCTTTTTTAGTTTCTTCTTTAACATGTGCCCCAGAATTAATAGGATTTCTAATTGGTTTTTTAATTTTAAAAAATCTCTCTTTTAGTGTATTAGGATTAATGATGGCCCTTACAGCAGGAGTTATGTTTTACATTGTTGGAGATGAACTAATTCCAACATCTCAAAGACTAGTAGCGGGTCACGCAGCCAGTATAGGGCTAGCATTGGGTGTTATAGTTGTTTTGTTACTTGGCTTGTTATAATATGCTTGTGGCTAATAGAAAATTATAAATAGATTTGGTATGAATATATAATATTAAAAATGAGAGTAACAACAAGGCACATAGGAATTTTGCTTCTAGTAATATCTTTTATACTGCTCTTTCTGCTACTTTCCTTAACATATCAGTTAAACAAGGTCAAAGGTGGTGAAGAATGTCTTTGTCCAGGTATGGGAGAGACCTGCCCAATGGAAACAAGATGGCCGATACAAACTTACTTTGGGATAGTATTTATAGTGGTTTTATGCTCCATTGGCTTAGCGCTTTTTTTTATGCCAAGAAGAGAGCAAGCAGGAATAAAAAAGGAACGGGCGAAAAATTTAAAAGGTTTAGGAGGGGAGGAAAAAAAAGTTTATGAGGCAGTTATTAGTTCAGAAGGAGCGCTTTTCCAATCGGAATTAACCGAAAAAACAGGATTTTCTAAAGTTAAGGTAACAAGACTACTTGACAGACTTGAAGGTAAAGGGCTAATTGAAAGAAGAAGAGGTATGACAAATGTGGTTATTCTTAAAACATGAAAAAGGGAATTAAGAAAATCCAACTCTTGTATATCTTTGATTGCCCTTGGTGTGTAAAAACCAAAAAATTAATTAGAGAATGCGCGAATGAATTAGGAGTAAAAGCCGACATAGAAGAAATTTTAATTGATACAGATGAAAAGGCAAAGAAATATAAGTTTGTAGGCTCACCAACGGTCAGAATAAATAAGAAAGATATACAGGAAGAAGTTAGCAAAGGACAATGTTTACCTTGTGAAGAACTCTCCAAACTTACGAAAGAAGCAACCGAATTTGTCAAACAAGAATGTAAATGTGGATGTAGGGTCTATTTCTATAAAGGCAAACAATATCCTTACCCACCAAAAGAGATGATTAAAGAAGCCATAGTAAAAAGATTCCTTTGAAACTAGTTTCAAACAAGAGCTTATAAGCTGTTTCTTTTTCGTACTTTTATAAAAAAATAATAAAAATTTGTATTTAAGTATACGATTTGAAAATGACAACAATTGTTGATAAAATAGAGCATTCAAAAGAGCTTATAGCAGAATCTGTGAAAAAATATGAAAAAATAGCAGTAGCAAGTTCTTTTGGAAAAGACAGCATAACTACTGTTCATCTTTCTCGAAAAGTTGACCCGGATATATCAGTTTTTTCTGTTATGACAATTTACAAGCCTCTTGTAACTCTTGAATATCTTGTAGAAATGAACAGAAAAATGAATCTTGACGTTACAGTTTATATAGTAGCAGATGAAGCGCCAGAAATTTTGAAGAAAAATGGTATAAAAGTTGTTACTTTGCCTACTGCTCGCTTCAAAGAAGCTTATGAATGTGAAAAAAGGGAAAAAGGAAGAGAACTTTATGAAACTTATCCTGATTTGTGTTGCGAGCTTCTGAAAGTAGAGCCAACAAAAGTTGCTGTTAAAAATTTGGATGCGTGGATAGCCGGCCTTCGTAAGACAGAAGGCTCTACACGCGAGAATCTTAATGAGGTAGAGCATAGAGGCAACATAGTAAAAATAAATCCAGTTTTGGAATGGACAGAACTTGATATTTGGCGTTATCTAGCCATTAATAATATTCCTGTAAATCCTCTTTACAAGAAAGGTTATAGAAGTTTAGGCTGTGAACCATGTTCTGTTATTGTAAGCGATGATGAACCAGAAAGAGCAGGAAGATGGCAAGGAACAAGTAAGTGTGGAGGAGAATGCGGAATACATACAAAAACACTCAAATAAAAATGGAAAATAAATTAAATCTAGAAAGCCTAAAACAGAAATTTCTGAATGATGAAATTTCTGCAGAAGAATATAAATCTGAGAAAGAAAAGTTAGAGAAAGTAGAAGAAGCACAGCAAGAAAAAGAACAGGCACAACAGGAACAAGCACGGCAGGAAACAGAAAAAGAAAGGCTGGAAAAGGCAGAAGAAAAAGCAGAAGAGGAAAAGGAAGCAGAAGAAATAAAAAAAGAGATTGAAGAAGAAAAAGTAGAACTTACAGAAGAGGAAAAAAAGCCAAAAACAGCTAAAGAAAAAGGGAAAGAAGAGCCAAAAACAGAGATAATCAAGAAAACAAGAGCAAAGAAAGAGAAAAAGAAAAAAAGCAAAGAGGAGAAATATGTCTATGAATGCGAAGGCTGTGGCAGAAAATATAATAGCTACGGAGAAGCAGAGGAGTGCGAAAAAACGCATGATTGCTGTGCGCATGTTAAGGACAGAAAAAAAGGCGTTATTAATGGAATAATTTATGGACTGGTTCCTCACACATTCTGTATATTATTTATAATAGGCTCGATTTTAGGAGTGACTTTATTCACCTCTTTTTTCAAGCCTTTTTTAGCTAACAGGAATTTCTTTTATATTCTTATAGCATTATCTTTTACATTCGCAACCCTTTCAGCATTATTCTATCTGAAAAGAAATAATTGTCTGTGCGTTTCAGGCGCGAAAAAAAGATGGAAATTTCTTTCAATACTCTATACAACAACAATTATTATTAATTTATTATTCTTTTTTGTGATATTTCCTGTATTAGCCAATGTTTCTATTGCCTCTGCCAAACCTATTTCAGGTGCCGCAATACAGAATACAAATAATTATCCTTCTTTAACTTTAAAAGTAAATATTCCCTGCTCAGGGCATGCGCCTTTGATTATAGGGGAATTAAAAAAAGTTCAGGGAGTTGTTGATGTTAAATATAAATCTGGAAAATTTAATGTGGCATATGATTCTTCAAAGACTTCAAAAGAATCTATTTTATCTTTGGAAGTATTTAAAACATATCCCGCAACAGTTGTAAGTGAATCAGAATCAGCAAATGAAAGAGATTCTGAAGGTCCTTCAACTGGAGGAGGAAGTTGTTGCGGAAGTGGCAGTTGCGGTTGCGGAGGCGGCGGAAGTTGTGGGGTATAGAATTAATAAGATTAATAAATTAAAAGTTATTTTATTCATTGAAGATGACGCATAAAATCCACTTAAAGATAATAGGAATGCATTGTGCAAGCTGCGCTGCAAATATAGAAAAAACCTTAAAAAAAGTTCCTGGCATAAAATCTGCTTCTGTTAATTTTGGTACCGAAACAGCCAATATAGAATATTCTCATGAAATTTCAAAAGAGCAGATAAAAGAAGCAATAAACAAGGCAGGATATAAAGCAATAGAATCTTCTTCTCAAGAAGCAGACCATCAGCTTGAGCATGAGCATCATGCCGCGCAGAGCGAATTGTGGAAAAGATTTAGGATTTCTGCAGTATTGAGTTTGCCTTTGCTTTATACTATGCTTGCTTCTTTCTTTGGATTGCCGGTGTTTTTGGATGACAAATCTTTGACAATTGTTCAATTCATTCTCGCGACAGGAGTTGTGACAGCAGGATGGAATTTCTATCGTCATGGTTTTATGACTGTTGTTAAGAACAAAACAGCAAATATGGACACCTTGGTTGCTTTGGGAACGGGAGCTGCTTATGTTTATTCTATTTTTGTTGGAATCTACATTCTTTTTGGGAAAGCTTCTGTAGACCGGCTTTATTTTGAAGTCACTGCTCTCCTTATCACTTTCATTCTTCTCGGAAATTATTTTGAAGAAAGAACAAAAGGCAGGGCAGGGGAAGCAATCAAAAAACTATTGGGATTACAGGCTAAATACGCAATTGTAATAAGAAACGGGAAGGAAGTTAAAATTCCCATTGAGCAAGTCAAAGTCAATGATATAGTGATAGTAAAGCCTGGAGAAAAAATTCCTGTTGATGGAAAAATTATTGAAGGATACTCGTCTGTGGATGAATCGATGATAACCGGGGAGAGCATTCCTGCTGAAAAGAAGAAAAATGATATGGTTATAGGAGCAACAATAAACAAAACAGGCAGCTTCAAGTTTAAGGCAACAAAAGTTGGAAGCGAGACTGCTCTTGCGCAGATAATAAAACTTGTTCAGGAAGCCCAGTCAAGCAAAGCGCCTATTCAGAAGCTTGCTGACAAAGTTGCAGGAATCTTTGTTCCCGCTGTCCTCATAATCGGATTGCTTTCGTTTATATCCTGGATTTTGATTGGAAAGGGATTATCATTTGCCCTTGAAAGATTCATTACTGTAATAATAATAGCGTGTCCTTGTGCCTTAGGATTAGCTACCCCTACTGCTGTAATGATGGGAACAGGACTGGCTGCAAAACATGGCATAATAATAAAAAAAGCAGAAACTCTACAGAAAGCGAGAAAAATCAGTACAATAATTTTCGACAAAACAGGAACGTTAACGAAAGGCAAGCCCGAAGTCACCAACATAATTCCATTATCAGGAAAAGAAAAAGATATTCTTTTGTATGCTGCTATTGCAGAAAAAAGGTCTGAACATTCATTAGCAGAATCGATCCTTAACAAAGCCAGGCAAATGAAAATAAAAATTCCTGACGCAAAAGACTTCAGGGCAATTCCTGGAAAAGGCGTCGAATGCCGCTATAAAGGGAGAATACTAAAGTTAGGCAATAGAAAATTAATTGTTCCTGGAAAATATGAAAAACAAATTCAGGAACTCGAGAATGAAGGAAAAACTGTTGTTCTTATTTCTATCAATAAAAGAATAATGGGCTTAATTGCGATTGCTGATCAGTTAAAAGAAAATAGCAAAGAAGCAGTAGAAAGTCTGAAAAAAATGAATAAAGAAGTTATAATGATTACTGGAGACAATCAAAGAACTGCCAACGCGATAGCAAAACAATTGAATATAGATAGAGTTTTTGCAGAGGTCCTTCCTGAAGACAAGGAAAAAGAAATAAAGAAACTTCAGAGAGAAGGAAGAACAGTGGCGATGGTTGGCGACGGAATAAATGATGCTCCTGCTCTTGCTCAAAGCGATGTTGGGATTGCAATCGGAGCTGGAACAGATGTTGCAATTGAAACAGGAGACATAATCCTTATTAAGAATGATTTAAGGGATGTTGTTACAGCAATTGATTTGTCTTCTTATACTTTAAAAAAGATCAAGCAGAATTTATTTTGGGCTTTTTTTTACAATTCTGCAGGAATTCCAATCGCAGCAGGGGTGCTTTATCCTTTAGGTTTCTTGTTGAACCCTATTATTGCAGGCATTGCTATGGCTTTTTCAAGCGTAAGTGTTGTAAGCAATTCTTTATTAATGAGGAGATACAAACCTAAATTAAACAAATACAAAAAATTAAAATGAATATTAAGGCATTTGAAAACAAAGTAAAGGAAACTATTGAGGATTATAATTTGCTTAACAAGCGTGATAAAGTTATGGTGGCGTGTTCTGGTGGCAAGGATTCTACTACTGTGCTTTATCTTCTTAAGAAGTTTGGTTATAATGTTGAGGCATTGCATATAAACCTTTTAATGGGAGACTGGAGCAAACAAAATCTCTGTAATCTAGAAAAATTCTGTAAGCAGCTTAATGTGAAGTTGAATGTTTTTTCTGTTAGAAATGAGCTTGGAAGAAGTATGTGTTATATCAAATCTGCAGTTAAATCAAAAGCAAAACTTCAGAATTGTTCTATTTGCGGAATCTTAAGAAGATGGCTTATTAACAGACTTGCAAGAAAACTTAAAGCAGACAAGCTTGCAACAGGTCATAATTTAGATGATGCTGCTCAAACAATATTAATGAATTATTTTAAAGGGAATGTGTTTATAGGGCTGAAAGAAGGCCCCAAGGTTGGAATAATTAGAGACGAGAAATTTGTTCAACGCATTAAACCATTATATTTTTGCTTGGAAAAAGAAGTTGAAAGATATTCAAAAACAAGTAATTTTCCAGTTCTTTATGAAAGATGCCCCTGTGTTTTTGATGCTTATAGGCATAAAATAAGAAAAGAACTAGACAGACTTGAAGTAAATGAACCAAACATTAAAATTAATATAGTTAATTCCTTTTTTAGAATATTACCTATCTTAAGAAAAAATAAAATAGACCATGATTTAAAGTATTGTAAAAATTGCGGAGAACCTTCAAGGAATGAAATTTGTAAAGCTTGTAGCATAATGAAGCTTGTAGCATAATGAGAAAGATTTAAAAATGAAATTCAAATTTAAATGTTAAGATGGTATTTTTTTGCATACCGTGTCTTGTTTTGGTAGTATACTTTTTAATAGCTGCGATTTTCTTTCCACGTTATAGGACTTACCTTAAAGAAGCATGGCGCTGTTTTTTAGACAAGATTAAAGGCAAGCGTTGTTCCTTTTCCTTTGATAACAAAATGAGACTTGCGCTTTCAATGTGGCTTGCCAAGAGGGGCATGGTAAGGCTTGGAAGATTTCTGAGCAACAAAAGAAACTTTAGTCTAACTCTTACCGTAATTGGAATAATTTTCACTTTAATCTCAATTTTTCTGTCTATCCTTCTTATTAAATTTTTGATTCGTTCACCTTGCGCTGGTGGAACTTGTTCATTATAAAAGAAACCGCAAATTTTAATAAGTATTCTTTCTGCTATATGCAAGGAAAGAAGATGAGAAGACTAAAAAAGAGGCTCGAAATGCAGCCTTGTATTATAGGCCTTAATGGTTTGTGCTGCAGAAACTGCTTAATGGGACCTTGCAGATTGCTGAATCCAAACGATAGAGGCATTTGCGGAGCAAATAGAGATGTTATTACAGCTAGAAATATACTTCGTTTTGTTGCAGGCGGTGCAGCCGCCCATAGCGGACATGCGTTTCATCTTTTAGAGTTTCTTAATAAAAAATATCCAGAGCATTACATAGAGAAAAAAGCTCCAAAATATTTGGTTAAAGTTTGGGACAAACTTGGAATTGTGCCAAAAATACATTTTGAGCATTTTAAAGATATTTCTGAAGCTTTACATGCAACAACAATGGGAGTTAATGCCGACTATAAGGATATAATAAAATGGACTATGCGCTTAGGCATAGTTGATGGCTATTATGGCATGTACTTAGCAACAGAACTTAAGGATATTAAGTTTGGCAGACCAGAACCAAAGGAAGGCTGGCTTGATTTGGGCGTTATAGATGATAAAAAAGTCAATATTGCAGTACATGGCCATGAGCCGATGCTTGCCGAAGCACTTGTAGCAGAAATCTCAAAAAAGAAAAATAAAGATATCAACTTAATTGGAGTTTGCTGCACAGGTGCAAGTTTGCTCGCGCGGCATGGAATTCCTCTTGCTGCGAATGTTATTCTGCAAGAAGATGTTATTGCAACAGGAGCAATTGAAGCAATGGTCGTTGATGTTCAGTGCGTAATGCCTTCTTTAGCTGATCTTGTAGAATGCTATCATACGAAACTCATTACAACAAACGAGCTTGCAAGGATTCCTAATGCTATCCACATGCCATTTACTCAAAAAAATGCTCAACAAGTAGCAAAAAAGATTATCGCTCTTGCAAGAGCGAATAGAAAAAATAGGAAAAAAGTAATTTTAAATAAAACAAAGAAGAAAGTTGTAGTTGGTTTTAGCGAATATAATTTGCCTCTGCGCGAGATAGCAAAAAAGATAAAGAAAAGAGAAATAAAAGGTATTATTGCCGTAATTGGTTGTGTAAATCCTCGCGTTAAAGAAGACTGGATTTCTGCTTATAAGGAACTTAGCAAAGATTACATTATACTGACAACAGGATGCCAGGCATTTGCTTTAGGCCAAGCAGGCCTACTTGACGGCAAGAGGTTTTTTCATGTTGGTTCATGTGTGCATAACTCAAGAATCGCTGAAATTTTTAGAAGAATTGCGGATTTATGCAAAAAAGAAATAACAGATTTACCGCTTTTAATTTCATGTCCCGCGCCTATAACAGAAAAAGCTATTGCAATTGGCTTTTTCTTCGCTTCAATTAGCGTGGATGTGCATTTTGGTTATCCATTTTTGCTTTCAAGCGATACAAAGATAGCGCACTTTTTGGCAAATGTTTTACGCGAAGATTTTAAAAGCAAAATTTTTCTTGAAACGTCGCCAAAAAAACTGCTAGAAAAAATTAAAAAGGAAGGTTTGTCATGTAATTTATAAAATGAAGGCAATTTTGCTTTTTTTAGTTATAGCTGTCATTTTGGTTAGCGGTTGTGCGATAGGAGGAGTCAGCAAAGTCACAGCAAAATGTATCGCTAGTAAATCAACTTTGTATGTTAGAACAGGATGCCCTTACTGCGAAGAGCAGAAAAACCTATTTGAAGAGAGTGTTGAATATTTAAACGTTATAGATTGTATGGAAGAGCCTGCTGTATGCGCAACGGAAGCTATTGCAGTAGTGCCGACATGGGTCATCGATGGAGAAAAAATTGTTGGGGTTCAATCAATCGCTAAGCTAAAAGAACTGACAGGATGTTGAAATGGTAAAAGAAGTAACAAATAAAGAGTTTGATAACGTAATTAAAAAGCCTATTGCGATAGTTGACTTTTGGGCAGAATGGTGCCCTCCCTGCAGAATGGTTGCTCCAATTATTGAAGAAATTGAGAAAAAATTTAAAGAGATAACATTTGCTAAGATAGATATTGATAAAAACAAGGAGCTTGCTTTACGATTTAATGTTGAAGTTGTTCCAACTTTATTGATATTTAGAAAAGGCAGGCTGATTGATAGAATTATCGGCGCAGTGCCTCTTGAGGAGCTTGAGAAAAAAATTAAAAAGTCACTTGCAAAATAATGGTTTGGAAGGTTTAGAGTTTGTAGCTCTTGGAGTATTTGCTGGAGCAATTTGCTTTGGTGTAGGAAAACTTATCTCTCTTTTATTTGGCTTTTAGCAAGTATCTAGTAAGTAGTTTCTCTTATTTCACAAATTTGGAAAAAGTGTTTAACTGCGTCTCGCATTTCTTGTAGTTGCTCTAGAGGGTAAGGCTTTTTTTTGTTGTAGCTTTTGTCAAGGCAGTTTATAGGTCTGAACTGCTGCAAGTAATATGCCCTGGCTGGTTTAATCCATCTTGCAATTTCTATGATATCCTGTTTATCAAGCAAGCCCGGCACTATTGTAGTTCTAAATTCATAATTCCCCAATTTTTTTATTGTGTTAATAGATTCTTCAATGTCATTTTTATTAACAGGAGCGTTAACAACTTTTTCATATCGTTCAAGAGGCGCTTTGATATCCATTGCTGCATAATCTATCAACTTTTTCTTAAGAAGTTCCTTTAGCATGCGCGGATTTGTTCCATTTGTGTCAAGTTTAATCGCATAACCAATTTTCTTTATACTTTTTATTAAGCTTGGCAAGTCCTTGCTTAAAGTTGGCTCTCCTCCAGTCAAACAAATTCCTTCAAGAAAGTCGCAACGTTCCTTAAGAAATCGCAGAATTTCCTCTTTTGAGTACGTTTTAATTTTTTTTGCCTCGCTTTCGTGGATAAGCTCCGGATTGTGGCAATAAGGGCAGCGTAAATTGCAACCAAAAATGAAAATGGTCGCTGCAATTTTATTAGGATAATCTATAAGCGTCAATTTTTGCAAGCCTTTTATTAACATTTTAAGAATGATGCATTGAGTGATAATGTTAAGTGGCAATGTTATTTTTTCCCTCTTACCTTCTCTCTCGCTTTAACTTCCTCATATAAGCGTTGAACATTAAATGTTTTTCTTTGCTTAAATTCTTCTTGCTTTCCCCAGTTCCAATTTGCTACTGGCCTGAGATAGCCAACAACACGGCTGTATACCTCTGTTGCTTTACCGCATTTAGGACATTTTTCTTGTGCACCTTTGAAATAGCCATGTTCAGGGCATATAGAAAAAGTAGGCGTAATTGTGAAGTAAGGCAATGTGAAATTTTCTGCAATTTTCTTTACAAATAGCTTGCATTCTTTGCCGCTTGTTAGGCTCTCACCAAGAAAGGCATGAAAAACAGTTCCTCCAGTATAAAGTTTTTGTAGCGGTTCCTGATGTTTTAATGCCGTAAAGATGTCATCGGTATAATCTACCGGCAGCTGTGTGCTATTTGTATAATAAGGCTCTTTTATTCCTGCTGTTTTTATCTCAGGATATTTTTGTTTGTCGATCCTTGCAAGTCTGTAAGAGCAGCCTTCTCCAGGCGTAGCTTCTAAATTATAAATGTTTCCTGTTTCTTTTTGATATTCAAGTAGCTTTTTTCTCATAAATTTTAGGACTTTTATTGTAAAAGTTTGGCCTTCTTTACTTGCTATACCTTTACTCAGGAAGTTAAGGCATGCTTCATTCATTCCTATTAAACCAATAGTTGAAAAATGCCTTTTAAGATTGCCGAGATAGCGCTTTGTATAGGGCAAAAGATTTTTTTCCATGTTTTTTTCCACAATTTTGCGCTTTATTTCAAGGCTTTGTTTTGCTAAGTACATCAATCTTTCAAGCCGCTCAAAGAATTCATTTTCGTCTTTTGCTAAATATCCTATCCTCGGCATGTTTATTGTTACAACGCCTATGCTTCCAGTTGATTCACCAGAGCCGAAGCGGCCGCCAGTATTTTTCATTAACTCTTTTAAATTCAGTCTAAGACGGCAGCACATCGCCCTAACATCACTTGGCTTTAAATCAGACTTTATAAAATTTTGAAAATAAGGTAAACCATATTTTGATGTCATTTCAAAAAGTGCGTCTGTTAGCTTATCATCCCATTTAAAATCGCGTGTTATATTATAAGTTGGAATCGGAAATGTAAAGACTCTTCCCTTGACATCACCTTCTATCATAACTTCTATAAATGCTCTGTTGATCATCTCTGCCTCATCAGCAAAGTCAGAATAAGTCTCGCGAAGAAGCTTACCGCCAACTGTCACTTTTTGGTCTTTTAAGTCTTGAGGACATACAAGATCAAGTGTTATATTAGTAAATGGCGTATTTCCTGTTATGAATATTTTACCTTTTCTTCTCGCAACAAAAGTTCCATTTTGCGTGGTAGGACACCATACCTTGCCTTTATATCTTACCTTTGATAATTTTGTAATGCTTGTTATACCATTTCTTATAATGTTTATTTGCCAAACATTGTTATGCTTCCTTAGACTATTTGTTGAACCATAACCGCATAAAGGACACAGCTCTTGCAATTGGTTTTTTGTATTTACATCTTTTGTATAAATCCTCGTTCTTCCATTACTTTCAACAAAACCATCGCCCTTTACATAAGTATCAAGAAAGAGTTTTATTTGCCTTTTACTCAAGGTTTTGATTAGGGCAGGGATTTTCTTTGAATTTATTATCTGTCTTACTTTTCTAGAAGAGTCTTGATTAAGTCTAAACCTTATAGTTGGTATTTTACTAAAACCGCCTTTTTTCTCAGTTTCATCCCATTTAAAACCAAAGCTTCTAAGACATTCCCTTATTTCATTGCAATTGTCAATATTTTTTTTGCTTTGAAAAATATAAATTCTTTGCCTATTTCCATCTGAAAATGAACCTTCAGAAACTAACCAAGCATATAGCTTTAGCATATTATTACTGATTTCTTTTTTACTTTCTGTTTCAGCTGCTGTAGGTAAAAGTATAGGCGTTTTAAATTTAAACAAGTCTTTCGCTTCAGTAAATTCAAATTTTTCTGAATTGAATTTTTTTCTTACAATTCGATGATCCGGTGTTACCAACTGTTCTTGCGTTCTGTTTTTTAAACAAACCAAATAGCCATCATAATCATAAGCCATCACCCTTTCCGGTTTGAGATATTCTATTTTTCCTGTTTTGATATTGAAAGTAGCTATTTTATCTGATTCATTAATTTCATAGTATTTTTTCCAGCCCCTATCTGTTAAAGCTTCAGTATCTTCTGATACGCATTGTGAGCCCCATCTTGAGGCAACGTTCATGTTAAAAACAAATTCTTGTATCGCTTGTTTTACTTCTTTGTAGCTTAGTTTGTTTACTTTAACAAATGGTGCAAGGTATGTGTCAAAAGAATTGAAAGCTTGAGCACCAGCCCATTCATTTTGTAAGGTTCCAATAAAATTTATCATTTGGCCTACTGCTGTACGAAGATGTTTTGGAGGCGCACATTCTACTTTTGCTGGTATACCATTAAAACCTTCATGCAGTAGTTGCCTCAAACTCCAGCCAGCGCAGTAGCCTGCTAGACTCATACTTAAGTTATGCAAATGTAAATCTCCATCCATATGAACTTGTGATATTTCTTTAGGATAGAGTGCATTTAAACCATAGTATGTCATTACTGTACCTATGCCGTGCCAAAGCAATCCTCCAATAGAATAAACAACATTCGCATTTGAATAAACTTCCCAATCTTCCTTAGCTATATAGTCTCTCACTATTGCTTGTGAATCTAAAAGCAATTTTTTTGCATCACGCAGCTCTTTATGCTTTTCTCTGTAAAGGATATAAGCTTTTGCTGTTCTTGCGTGCCCTTCCTCAATCAACACTTTTTCTACTATATCTTGAACATCCTCAACAGTTGGAATTTGACCCGGAAATTTTTTCTTAATTTTTTCAAGTATAGATACAACCTTGCCTGCAAGCTCTTCGGCTAATTTCCTATCATGGCCGCCAACAGCCTGTGCAGCTTTAAAAATAGCATTGGCAATCTTTTCTTTTTCAAATGGCACAATTCTTCCGTCTCTCTTTCTTATCTTCTTTATATTAGAATGCATTCTTTACCTCTTTTTTGCCCCTTTTTCTTTTTTTCTATATACAAGACTATTTAAATATTTTTATTCTCTAATATCATTATATCAGTATTCCTTTAATGTAAAATTCCATAACAACGAAAAACGCGTACAATAAAATCAAGGCTATACCTTCTCTTACACCCAATTTGGAGCCGCTTTCCATAAAGGTTGCTAATAAAAAGGCTGCAAGTAGCATAAACAAAGCCGAAATAAGGAAAAGGGAAAACTGGGCAGAGATAGGGCATATAATTGTGGTTATGCCAAGAATCAGAGTTGAGTTAGCAACTACTGTCCCTATTTGGTCGCCTAAAGCCATTTCTTTATGGCCCATTAACGCCGCTCTTGTGCCAAAGGTCAACTCCGGCAGTGTTGTTCCTATTGAAATTAAAAACAAGCCAATCATTATTGGTGGCAAAACAAGGTCAATAGCAAGCGCGCTTGCATAGCGGATAACAAATTTTGCGCTTAAAAATAGCACAATCAAACATGCTACAAACAAGAATATATTTAAAACAACATCTAACCTCCCAACCTTATCTTTAAGCTCTTTTTCAAATTTCCTCCTTCTTTTTAATATTCTCCACGAGTACAAGCTAAAAACTGCGATTAAAATAATGCCATCTATTCTTGATAGACTTCTGCCTATTACAAATAAAATAATTGGTAACATTGAAATAAAAATCATATAAAAAGCGTCTTTCTTTATCTCTTTGCTTCCTATTCTTATCCCCCGCCCCACCAATATTATAATGCCTAGGATTAATGTAAGATCCAGAATATTTGCACCAACTATATTTCCTAAAGCTAAAGCTGGATTTTTTGCTAAAGCTGACGAGATGCCAACAAAAAGTTCTGGCAATGATGTTGCAATAGCCATTATTATAAAAGCAGCAGCAAATTCTGTTATCCTCAAAAAGCGAGCGATTTTAGAGAGACTTTTAACAAGCCATGTCCCGCTAAATACCATAACAGCACATGCTATAGCGAAAAAAAGCAAATTTGTTGCTAACATTCTTCTCTTTTCTTTTTCCCTCTTTTTACTTTTTTATTTTCTTTTTAAGATCTTTCTTGTCTCAAATGCCACTATGCCAATGCTAGATAGCGCTATAACTTTTAACCAATCTGCTAAGCTAAGTGGCACGAGTTTGAAGACGAGGCTTAGTGGCGTATAGATTGCAATTATATGCAGCATAATAGCGATGCATACAGCATATAATAGCAATTTATTGCTAAATAAGCCAAGCTTAAAAATACTTTTATCTGATCTGCAAGTAAAGACAAAAAGCATCTCGAACATAATGCCTGTTGTTAAAACCATTGTTCTTGTTTTTGCTATTACTGCACCAGCTAGCAAATACTCCCAATTAAAAATGATTAGCTCAGATAAAAAAGCCAGCAGACCAGCAACTATAATAAACGCAATTATGCCTTTAAGAATTCCTTCTTTTGGGTTACGAGGTTTCTTTTGCATTATATCTTTGTCAGCCGGTTCAACACCCAAGGCTAAGGCTGGGAAAGAATCTGTAACTAGGTTTATCCATAAAATCTGTAAGGGTAGCAAAGGTAAAGGCAGTTTTGCCAGAATCGAAAAGAATATAATGCCAATTTCACTAAAATTAACAGAAAGCAGATATTTGATAAATTTTCTTGTGTTGTCGTCTGTTTTGCGGCCTTCTTCAACTGCTTTGACAATACTCGCGAAGTTATCATCTAGCAAAACCATATCACTCGTATCACGTGCAACATCTGTCCCTCTTATACCCATTGCTATTCCTATATCTGCTCTCTTTAAAGCAGGTGCATCATTAACGCCATCTCCTGTCACAGCAACAATCTCTTTTTGTTTTTTTAACACATCAACAATTCTCAATTTCTGTTTTGGTGTAACTCTTGCAAACACCTCAATATTATTTAATTTTTCTGCTAGCTCATCATCTGTAATTTTTTCAATTTCTGCTCCTTCAATGACGCTTTCTTTCAAGCCAATTTCTTTTGCGATTGCTTTGGCTGTCAAAGCAGAGTCTCCCGTAATCATAATTACTTTTATGCCAGCAGAACGGCATTTTTCTATAGCAGGCTTAACTTCTGGTCTTGGAGGATCAAGCATACCTTGAAAACCAACAAAAATTAAACCATTTTCTGCACTGTTTTGCGTTACAATAGGAACATGTTTAAATGCAAAAGCCAATACCCTTAATGCGCGAGACGCCATCTCTCCATAAATATTAAGCAATTTTTCTTTTCTTTCTCTTGTTAGTCTAATAATAGAATCGCCAATAACTTCAGCCGAGCATCTTTGTAGCAAGACATCTGGAGCTCCTTTAACATAAGAGATATTTTTTCCTTTCATGTCTCTTACAATAGACATAATCTTTCTTGAGGATGTAAAAGCAAATTCACGTACACGTGGTTCAGCTTCAGTAAGTTTTTTCTTGCTCATCCCAGCCTCATTTGCAGCAATAAGCAATGCTTTTTCAGTAGGGTCTCCTATAATCTGCTCTTTGCCCATCATCGTCTCAAGCCTAGCATTGTTGCATAAGCACCCTATTTTAAGTAGCAATGCAAGTTCTTTATTTTCTTCGAGATTTGCTATTTTATTATCGCTTAAGAATTTAATCCTTCCTTTTTCTTCCTCCTCTTTTTTTTCTTCAATAGCACGAAAGACTTTATTAGAACAGTATAGCTCTTTCACCCTCATTTCTTCTTCTGTTATCGTTCCTGTTTTATCCGTGCAAATTATTGTTGTTCTGCCAAGGGTTTCTGCTGCAGGCAACTTCCTAATTAGGCTTTTAACTTTTAACATGCGCTGAACACTTAATGCTAGACAAATAACAATTACTGCCGGTAGGCCTTCAGGTATAGCCGAAACAGCAAGACTTACAGCAGTAAGAAACATTTCTAGTTTATCAAATCCAAGTAGAACTCCTGTTGCAGCTATAACAATAGAAAGCACAATTATAAACAAACCAAGTTTTTTTGCAAACGCATCAAGTTTCTCTTGTAAAGGCGTCCTAGGAGGCTTAATTCTTTGTACAAGTCCAGCAATTTTTCCAAATTCTGTTTGCATACCAGTTGCTGTTACAACAGCTTTACCATTACCTCTAACAACAGAAGTGCCCGTATAGACCATGTCCATCCTATCAGCAAGTGGCGTATCTAATTTTACTGTTTCTGTGCTTTTATCTTCTGGCATGCTTTCTCCAGTTAAGGTTGCTTCATTAGTCTGCAAATCATGACATTCAATCAATCTAGCATCTGCCATAATTTTATCGCCTTCATAAAAAACAAGAATGTCACCAGGTACTATTTCTATTGCAGCAATTTCTATTAGCTTGTCTTTTCTAAAGACCTTAGCACGCGGCATAAGCATGCTTTTAAGATACTTTATTGCTTTTTCAACCTTATATTCTTGGATAAAACCAATAAAGGAGTTCAGCATAACAATGGCCGAAATAGCCCAAGCATCCAACCAATTTTTAAGTAGCGCTGAAATTATTGCTGCTGTAATTAGTATATAAATTAAAATTGAACGAAACTGCCTTAGAAAAATTATAAATGGCCTTATTTTATGTATCTCCTTGAGTCGGTTAAGTCCATACTTTTCAAGTCTTAGCTTTACTTCTTCTTCTTTAAGACCTTTTTCGCTACTTTTTAATTCATCTAAAACCTCTTTTTTGCTTAAAGAATGCCAATTTGTCATCAATTTACTACGAAGCGAAAATATAAAAATTTAACTCTCATAGCAAACAAAAGTTTTTTATACTTTTAACTCCTACTTTAACTATGAAAAAGAGGGTTAAAGTTAAACTTAAGAAAGCAGAAGAAAGAATTCCAAAGATAAGAACAGGAATTCCAGGTCTCGATGCTTTATTTTATGAAGGAATTCCAGAAAGTTCTTCTGTTCTTATAGAAGGCGGTCCAGGCACTGGGAAAACAATATTATGCTTGCAACTTGCATATAATATGTGCAAAAAAGGCAAGCGCTGTTTGTATATGAGCTTTGAAGAACCTGAATCAAGACTAAGGGAGCATATGAGAGATTTTGGATGGCATCCTGAAGAGTTTGAGCGTAAAGGACTTCTGAAAATAAAAAGGTTCTCTGCGTTGGATATCGCAAGGAGTGTTGAAGCATTATTAAGTGAGGCAAAAAAGGAGTTATTGATAGGTATCGAGCCTGTTCTATTTCCACCAGACTTTAAACCAGACTTTGTAATATTAGACTCTCTTACATCAATAGCTAGCGCATTTTCGGGCGAAGAAAGCAGATTTAGGGTTTATATGGAGCAACTATTCCGATATTTAGAAGGTTCGAAGATAACTTCCTTTTTAATAAGGGAGGTTTCAAATCCAACCCATATAGGACAAACATTTGTTGAAAAAGCCGAGGCCATTTCTTTCTTATCAGATGGCATCATAAGCTTATATGGTGTTATCTATGCAAGCGGAAGAAGAGAATGTGCAATGGAAGTCTTGAAAATGAGAGGAGAGGGATTTCGTAAAGGTGTGGTAAAAATGGAAATAAAAAAAGGGGAGGGGGTAATAATTTATCCAAAAGAGGAACTTAAAGGGGATTATGCCCTTACTTAAAAACCCCTTAGAGAATATTTGCTTAAGTTAGAATCCAGCCACTAATTTTTTTACTTTTTCTTGCTCTTCTTTTTCTTAATTTTTTCTAATTTTTTTTGTTTTAAAGCTTCTTTCTCTCTGCGCTTGAGCTCTTTTTTAACTTCTTTTAGTCGTTTAATAGCTTTTTTTCTTGCAAGTTTTTCTTGTTTTTTCTCTTCCCTTTGTGTGATAGCAAGCTCGCGCTCTGCGAGCCTTACTGCTTCTGCTTTTTCTCTTGCCTCTTCCTTTCTTCTTGCCGCCTCTTCTTTCTTTTTTCTTATCCTTTCTTCTTTTGGCAACTTTTTCTTCTCAAGTCTTTCAAAGTGTTTTTTGAATTTTCTATGAAATCCCGGTGGTTCTGGGAATTTTTTCTTCTCCGCCTTTTTCCTCAACTTTGCCCTCTTTTTGGCCTCTTTTCTCCTTGCCTCTTCTTCCTTTGCTCTCTTGCGCTCAAGCTTAATTCTTAGCTTTTTTCTTCTTTTTTCCTCTGCTTTTTCTTTTTTGTGCTCTTTTGCTTTGTTTATTTCTTCCTTCGTCCTGCATAAACCAAGTGGATGAACAATCTTGCGAATTTTCTCGGCTCTTTTACCTTTTCTCTTTTTTATATCTTCAAGTTCAAGCCTTTCTATGGAAAGCCTTCTTTCAATATCTCTTGTCAGTTCACCAAATTTTGTTACCCTTACATTATACATGGATTCAGGCATAGCACCTTTTTGGAAATAATCAAATTGAGCCTTTTTCATCATCTCCGTTAGAGTCTCTTTTTCCAGCTGAAGTCGTTGTATGTTTCTGTTAACTAAATAAATGGCTACCTTATTTTTAAAAGTAAAATACAATACAAGTGCGACAAGGATTATAGCAATAATCAGTTTGTAGTTCCTTGCAAAGAATCCTGCCAGAGTTTTTGTACTTGCCTCATATATTGCTTTTATCTTCGTGAATGTTGCCTGCAGCTCATTTATCTTTTCATAGCATCTGTCTATTGCTTCTCTTGCTTGCTCGTATCTTTCATCTTCAAATTCTCTTTTGGCTTCATTGAAGATTTCTATTGCCGCACTCATGTCTTGACTTTTGCCTGCTTCCTCAAGTTTTAGATCAAGTGCTCTTAATGCATCGTGCGTTTCAAATGCATCTTTTTTAATTTCGCCTATGCTGTTTGCCTTTGCGATGACACTGGAGTAATCTGCTTTTTCTCCTTTTTGCTCCAGCATTACCTGAACGTCATAAATGTTTTTTGCATCAGCAATAGTATCATTTACCTTTTTGACAGAAAAGCCCGCTCCTTGCATCTCTTGCATGTCCTGCTTTGCGCTCTCGATTGCATTGTATGCGCTTTGTTTGTCAGTAGCAGCTTCAGCTGCTGAAACTGGCAGGAGAAATGCCATTAGAGATATTAATAGTAAAGCAATTAACAGACTTGTTTTCGTTCTCATTTTTGCGTATGCTTTCTTTTTTTCTCAGCTTTTTTTTCTTTCTCTTGCTTCAGCTTTCTTTTCTCCTCCTTCTTTACGATCCTCTCAAAGCGCTTTTTGAGCTTTTCTTTCAGTTTCCTTCTTTTATGCTCAGCTTCCTCCTTTTTTCTCGCAAGTTTTTCCTCTCTCTTTGGCACAGCAAACCCGAATCTCCTCACAAACATTTTGCGCCTGCTTTTGCGCAAAGCTTTTTGTGCCTCATTAAGTGCAATCTGCTCCTCTATTTCGCTTAGCCTAGCTGAGAGTGACTTCATTTTCTGATTGTAAATTCTTGTTTCAATTTTCCCTTCTTTTATGTACTGGCTTTGCAACTCCTTCATTAAGTTAAGTATCCCCTGCATTTCCATCTCGAGACCTTTCTTGCGTACCCTAAACAAATTTGCCCTTATACTTTCAAGTTTAAGTGCATGCTGCACGGCCTTGCTGAATCTGTCCTCATACTCAAGCATTGATTGATGATACTCCTCCATGCTCATCTTCTTCTCAGCAAAACATTCATGCTGAACAGTTTTCATCAACCCAAGCAGTATGTCCTGCTCGCCATACAAGGAGCCTAAACTGTGGTTTATTATGCTCAGCTTAACTTTCAAGAAAAGCAAAACAGACAGGAAGGTAAAGATTATTGTCCCAATTAAACATTCAAGCGTGTTATTTGTCACAAAATAAATAATGTTAAATTCTCCCTTTGTTTCGACAGCGTAAGTCATTTCAGCATCTTTTGCTCTTTCCAGTGCAAGAGCATAATCGCCTCTTTCAGAAGCTGCTATGGCAAGGTTTAGCAGTATCTTTGTGTCCTCAGCCTTTATTCCCTTGTTTTCAGCATCTTTTATCTTTTCTTGAAGAGAAGCTATAGTATTAAAGCATAGTAAAGCATTTTCTTTAATAGAGCTAATGCTTTGACTTAACTCTTTAACATTTTCATAATTGCTTTTTTCAAGTTCTGCTTGAGACTCAGCAAGCAACTGTTGAGCTTTTTTAATGTTAAGGCCAAGCAGTTCCATTTCACCAATTGCATCTTTTGAATTGGTAATTAGCTGAGCAGCATCTTCTTTTCCTAGCTCGTGAATTGCCAAAGTAACATAACGTTTCTCAATGTTGGCTGTTTTCATAACCCCAACTTCTTTTATTGAGCTTATCGTGAATGTTAAGTTATGAGCGCCTACTGTGAAGTATGCCGGTGCAATTATGTGGATTGTAAAGTTGAATGCGCTATTTGGTTGGATGTTGTCTAAGGTTGCAGGCTCAATCGAGATGTATTGGGCAAGGTAGCCGGCTGCGCTCATCTTAATGTCTTTTAATGTAGCATCTTTAGAAGGATTTTTAACTTCCAAGGAAAAACTTTCGTCTTTGCCTCTAACTAATTCATAAGTTGCTTCCGATACTATTGCGGCAGGAGCTCCTGGCGCACCGCCTCCGCCGCCAACTGTTACTGTAGTTGCCGCTGGTGCTGTGCAATCAGGGTCATAATTTGATGCCGTGCTGTCATAAGAGCAAGTTCCGCTTGTTGGACAAACACCATCAGAAACAGCATAGCAGCTGACTGTTGCGGTTGCGGAATCGGAAGAATTAACATAAGAACAGTTGCTTGTGCAGCTACTATTGACTTTGCTATCAGAGCTTGAATTTGCGTAAATAGTTACTGCACCTATTGATGCCGTATTAGGATTGCTTACAGTAGCGGTTATCACATTCGTAAGTGTATTAAGTGAAGTATTTGTTGTGCATCCGCTGCTCGGGCTTATGGTAGGGTCAGAGCAGTTAAGCGTAGAAACATTCAAATTAAGGTTGCCGCTGACGTTGCCCCATCCTGTTGGCAAAGTCCAATTTAGCGTAACATTGCTTGCCGATTCGTTTCCAATATTTTGGACATAAGCGCTCAGCGTGAAATTCAGATCATCAGTCTGATTCACAGTACTTGGGCTTGAGTTTATGACGACATTTAGGTAAGGGCCGCCAGCGTAACTTGTTAGTGTAGCATTTGAGGTTGTTTGGTATGTTGCTGACCTTCTATTAACTTCCGAGATTGTTATCACAAGGCTTTCACTTAGTGCTTTACTAAGGAATGTTGCTGTAACATTGATTGTTGTATTACTTTGCGCTGCAAGATTAGAGACAACAGCAGATGGACTGTAAGTTAATCTTCCGGGCGCTAGATTATCCGTTAGAGAAAAGTCTAGATTACAGCTATGTACAGGATAAGCGGCATCTCCAGTATTGTTTATTGTTATGTTACCTATAGACTTTTGCTGTTCAAATGTGCCCAAAGTAGGATCAGAAATTGTATCGGATATGTTCCATGTGCAGTCATACTGCACATTTGTGCTGTTAGGTGTGTTGTTTATGCTGTTTCCAAGTGTATCATTTGCCCATACTTGATAATACCAGGTTCCATTTACGCTTGCATTGAATGAAGCATTAAACAAGTTGCCTCCAGCGCTGCTCATTATAACATTTAAAGATGTGCTGACATTGGTGCTGTAATTCCAGTATCTTAAAATTACAGTATTAACTCCTGCAGTTGCATCTGTAACATTTACTGTAACATTTATGTTCACATTAGGGTCAACATCGGCTGCAGCAGAAGGACTTATCGTCATGTTTGTTATGCTTGGTGCTGTTGTGTCAATTGCCAGTGTGCGTGTTTCAGTCTGGTTTATGTTGCCTGCAAGGTCAATTGTCTGGGCGTAATAAGAGTAATTGCCATCTGCCAAGCTTGTAAAGTTGTGATACAAGCGATAAGCGCCTGTGTTGTAGCTTGCATTTATTTCTTCTGCGCTTAAGGCGCGATTCCAGATGCGGACTTCGTCGATTATACTGTTAAAAAATTCGGCTGTTGTACTATCTGCTCCGATTAGGCATTTTTTTGTATTAGGAGTAAGGGTTGTTGCAGTTCCAGCATAAGTTCCAGACTGCTGAATACCATCAACATAAATTCTCATATCTGTAGAAGAAGCAATCACCGCAACAATATGATGCCAACCCGTAGCTATTGCAGTTCCGGTAAACTCCCTATAATTAGTTCCATCTCCAAAACCGAGATGTGGTGTGGTAGAACCTAAAAATAGTACATAATTCTGGTCTTTAATAGAAGTGCTTTCGCCCTTTGATACTACACCCATCCAACCACCACCAGTAAGGTATAACCACGCTTCTATTGTGACTTGAGTAGCGATATTCAAACTTGCCCCAGTTCCACAATTAACGTAATCATTACTTCCATCAAAGCCCAAAGCATTCCCAAACTTTCCGGTAGCAGATGTCGCGCCCGAAATCGTGCCGTCATTATTATAAGTGCTATTATCATTTGCCGTGCCGTCATTAAAGTTCCAGTATCCTACCAAACTGTAATTCCAATTGATAAAAGAGCTGACGTTGTTTGCATCACTCACGCTAACATTAACATAAGTGTAGTTCTTGTTGATGTAATTTCCGCTTGCTTCTGTCGGCGATGTGAAATTAATCTGCGGAAATGTTGTATCAACAGTAAAAGTGTAATTCGCAGAGGCAAAAGCTGACAAAGGAACATCATTATAAACAAGGCAGTTCCACGCATGGCTGCCATCTGGAATTCCATTTACAGTAAAATTGGTTGAATTGCTCGTTCCTGTTACATTATTTGTCATGTTAAGCTGCCATGTTCCTGTTGTGTTTGTGTAAAGGCTGATGTTGACAAGGTTGCCGTTGCCGACGGCAGAGCAATTGAACGTTATAGTTGAGGTATTGTGATAAGTGCCGTTAGGACTATTCAATGTGACTGTTGGCTCAACTAATTCATAACCGGCGCTAACATTCCACAGTTCAGGCGTATAAGCAGTATTATTTGTTTCAAAATATGCTTTATATTGGAAATATCTTGCGTTAGATAAGTTTGTCAGACTCAAATTAGCCAATGTCACATTAGTAAAGTAACTGCTTGAGGTGTTATCTGGACCTATATAATTCATCCAGCTTGAGTTGTCATTGTCTGAGCGGACTTGGAATGTCATGTTCAGAATGCCTCTTTTGTAATGCTCAAGGATTTCATCTGCAGAGAGGCTGCGGTTGTAGATTGCGACTTCGTCAATTATGCCGTTAAAAAAATTGTAAAGTCCATTTCTTGCCCCGATAAAAAGAGCCTTATTTGTTGACTTTATTCCTCCATTTGCAGAAGCAGAAGCCTCTAAAGTTCCATTTACATAAGCCTTCAATCCATTAGTAGTATCATAAGTTGCAACCAAATGATACCATTTATTTATATCCATAATATCACCATATTTGTATGCCTGAACTGCTCCGCCTGTACACGAAAATATAAAAAAAAAGCCCTTACCATTTGGAGCATCGCCATATACCTCTAAACCCCAGGCATCACTCCAATCCCCCTTGCTCATAAAATATCTATCGCCGTTATAATCAAATGGATAAACCCATGTTTCGATTGTAATTGCATTAGTAATATTCAAACTTGTATCATTCCCAGCATTAACATAATCATTAGAGCCGTCAAACTGCAGCGCAGAGCCAAACTTTCCAGACGTGTTCCATGTTGCGTTTGTAATTGTGCCATTATTGCCTAGTCCGCTGTAATCATAAGTCCACGTTGTGTTGTCTCCCACACTTGTATCATTGTTTAGATGCATCAGCAGCACATTTCCGGTCATGTTTGCACCGCCAGTTAGCGTTTCAACCTGTTGATTATTTGGCAGTTCTTGCTGATAATAATAAGAGCCTGGAGTCCACGTTATATTTTTCCATGAGACCGTGCTGTTGGCATCGTAAACCTTGCTTTCGTATGTGCCTGTTGTATTTGGCAGAACCAGTTGAACAAAACCGGTTGTGTTGTAAGTTGTATTAACATAAGTACCATTATTGAATTCTGCTTGGGTCTGCGTTGTCCATATTGGTGCTTTTGCGAGGCTTAGGAGCATGATTGCTGCAACAAATGTTAATGCTATTAATAATGTAATTGCTGTCGCCGGCGTCTTCGACGACTTATCAGATTGAGATAATGGCTTAATAGCAGGGATCTTTACTCTTGGCATCAAATGTGTTAATGCCAGTATCATTCTTGCTTTCATCTCGCTTCTTTTGCCTCTTTTGCTTTGCATTTTACCTCTTTTTCCTCTTTTGCTTTTTATTTTATTTTAATTGCCTTTCAACTTCCGGATACTTCCGGATATAATTTATATATTGTTAGTCTTGCTTTACCTTCTTTGGTAAGCAGCCTCAAATATACTTCTTCTAGTCTCTTTTTTTGCACAAAATACAAATCAAGAGCAAGAGCAGTTGCTTCGTGACTTTCAGACTTGAAACCAAGTTTTGCCAGACATGCAAGAGAAGCATGATACATTGCATAATATCCTTTTATCACAACCCATTCAAATTGTACAAAGTCCTCACTAATCTGCAAAACTTTCTTTACTTTCTCTTTTTCTGAGACATCAAAGTCAATCTGCATTGCAACAAGGTTCTTTCTTGCTTTTTCAACGTACCCCTCTGCAAGTCTTTTTTCTGCCTCTTCTTTTCTGAATGTTCCCTTTCTTTTGTATTTTTCTAATTTCCTTTTTATATCCATTTTAATTCTTTCATTGATTTTATCAGCTCAGCAAAATAGAATTCCGTGCCAGATAAAATAATTTTTTCTTTCATCAAATTTTGGATGAATGTTTCCCTTTCTAACAGCATTTTTCTGAATTCTTGCAAAGAAACTACTATCGGAGAAATTTTCACATTGTATTGCATGTTCAAGGTATTGCATATCCTTTTTATTTTCTCAGAATTTTTGTTTATCTCAGAAACAACAAAGAAGATATCTACGTCACTTACCTCAGTACTTGTTTTTCTTGCTAAGGAACCAAATAATATAGCAGACAAAAGAGGGGTTTTTTCTTGAGCCTGGGACAAAGCTTCTTTTATGGCCTTTTTATACTTCGGCTTTAAACTTTCTATTATCTGCTGATTTCTTTTGAATTCTATATTTTCCAGCTCTCTTATAACAAACGGGTTTTGCAGGTTTAAACGATAAAGGTGGATGTTGCCTTCTTTCGTATGTTTTAAAATACCCCTGCTTGCCAATCTTTTTAGGTAAGTGTAAATCGGCTGATACGACAGCCCAATTTTTTTGCCTACTTCCTTAATAGAATACGACTTGTTAATCTCAGAAAACGCCCTTAGGAGATCCAAAATACTTTCAAGCTTCTTCACCATCTTTTATTTAATCATTCAATAAATCTATTGAATCAACCAATACTTATAAATCTTTCTGTTTATCCTTGCATTTTGAAAATTATAATGCACGAAAGTTCATAAATTCTTGCATTTTATTTCTTCACTTCCTTTGCCTATTTCTTCATTAACCTAATTCATCAAAAGCCTTTTTTATTAATTCAGCAGGCCATCCTCTTTCTTCTAATTTGGCTTTTATCTGCTCATCAGAAAATCCTATACTTTTTGTCTTTTGAACATAATTTTTAATTTTTCCATATCCTAATTTTTTCAGTCTTTTGCGTTCTTCTTTTTCTTTCTTCTTTTTGGCTTTTGCTCTTGCTTTCTCTTGCCCTTCAAGCTCTTTTCTCTTTGCTTTTTCAGCTTTTTCTCTTGCCTCTTCTTCTTTTTTCTTTGCTTCTTTTTCTCTTAATTTTTCCTCCCACAATCTTGCTTTTTCAGCTTTTTCTTTTTCTTCTATCTTTTCTTTTCTCGGTTTTTCTTTTTCTTTGTGTTTTAAAGCTCTTTGCTTTTCTATAGCCTTAAGTTTCTCTGCCCTTGCCTTAGCAACAAGTTTCTTTTGCTTTTTTAGTTGCTTTCGCAGTTCTTTTTTTCTTTTTGCCTCTCTAATTGCGGCTTTTTCGTGTTCTGTTTTTGCAAGACCAATTGAATGCAAGAACGTAAGTATCTTCTTTTTTATTTTTGCTGCAGCAATTGCTCTCTTTCTTGCCTTCTTTTCTTTCTTTCTTCTTATCCTCTCCTCTTTTGGTAGCTTTTTTTCTCGTTCTAATTCTTCTTTTCTTTTTCTTTCTTCTTCTTTTTTTCTTGCCTTCTCTTCTTTTGGCAGCTTTTTTTCACGTTTTAATTCTTCTTTTTTTCTTCTCTCTTCTTCTTCCTTTCTTCTTTCTTTTTCTCTTCTCTTTTCTTCTTTTTTTCTTATTCTTCCTTCTTTTTCTCTGCGTTTTTCTTCTTCTTTGCGTTTCTTTGCAAGCTCCTTTTCTTTCCCCCTTTCCTCTTTTCTTCTTTCCTTTTCTCTTTTCTTCTCTGCCCTTTCTCTTTCTTTTTTTCTTAACTTTGCTCTTCTTAGCTTTTCTGCTCTCTGCATTAAGAGCTCTTTTCTTCTTATCTTATCATCTCTCCTTAACTTTTTCTCTTCTTCTTTCTTTTGCTTTTCTCTTTTACTTTCAAGAAGTCGTTTTCTCTTTTCTATTTGTCTCGCTCTTTTCTTTTCTTCTCTTACTTTTGCTTTTTCAGCTTTTTTTCTTGCCTCTTCTTCTTTTTTAAGCCTCTTTTTTTCTTGTTTTAACTTTAGAGCTTTTTGCCTTTCTTCTTCTGTCTTGTACAGCCCAATTTTATGCAGCTGTTTTTTAATAAGCTCGGCTCTTCTTCTTTTTCTTTTCTGTAGCTCTTCTATCTTGACCCTAAGCAGAGGTATCCTTCTGTTTATGTCTCTTATTAGCTCGCTAAATTTTGATATCCTTATTCTGTAAGTTGCTTCAGATATTGCACCTTTTTGGAAGTATTCATATTGAGCTTTTTTAATTAAGTTACTGAGGGTTTGCTTTTCAATCTCAAGCTTTCTTATTGCTCTATTAAGGAAATAGCACATTATTTTTTCTCCAAAGAAAAAATAAATTATTAGAAGGATTAGCGCAATAATAGTAAGCGTCTTATAATTTCTTGCAAAAAATCCTGCCAGAGTTTTTGTACTTGCCTCATATATTGCTTTTATTCTAGTAAATGTTGCTTGCAATTCGTTTATTTTTTTATAACATGTATCTATTGCTTCTCTTGTTTGCTCATACCTTTCATCTTCAAATTCTCTTTTGGCTTCGTTAAAAATCTCTATTGCTTCGGTCATGTCTTGGCTTTTGCTTAGCTCTTCAAGTCTTTTACTTAATGCATTTAATTCGTCATAGACTTTAAATGCCTCTTTTCTAATTTCAGCTACGCTATTTGCGGTCTCGATGACTTTTGAGTAATCTGCAGAGCCTGTTTTTTCTTCCAATGCAACTTGGCCCTCATATAGCACGATAGCTTCAATAACAGTATCATTTACTCTCTTGATAGAAAAACCTGCAGCTTGCATCTTACTCATATGGTCTTTTGCTGCAAGAATTGCTTCATAGGCTACTTCTTTCTCTCTTTTCTCTCCCTGTGCATAAACAAATGACGTAAATGATGCAATTAATAAGATAAAAATAACACTTATTACGACGTTTTTCATTTTGCCTTCTTTTCCTTCTTTTTTCTTTTAGATAAATTAATAAAGGATATGACTTATTTAAATATTATTATTAACATCGAGAGAAGTATAAAAACCACAAAATGATAGAATACCAGCCGATACCAATTTTATTTCATTTAGGCTCTTTTAACATATATACATATGGCGTTGTTATTGTAATTGCTATTTTAACCGCTTTATTTTTTATTCTAAAAAAAGCAAAAAAAGAAGGGATAAAAGAAGAGCATATATATAATCTTGTGCTCTCTATTATAATAGGATCATTAGTTTTAGGAAGACTATTCTATTTTTTTGCAAACATTAGTGAATTTTCTTCCTTTATGGACGTTTTTGCTATTTGGCGCGGAGGCTTTTTTGGGATAGGGACTATTATCGGTGGCTTGTTAGGAGCATTGCTTTACACAAAAAAATCAAAACTTAACTTTACTCAAGTTATGAATTTAATTGCACCTTACATTGCTTTAGCCTTTGCTATAGGTAGAATTGGCTGTTTTTTAAGAGGTTGTTGTTTTGGTTTGCCCACTACACTACCTTGGGGTATTGTATATAGCGAAAATAGCCTTGCTGGGGTAGCAGGTTTAGCCGGTGTGCCTCTACACCCTACCCAACTCTATCATTTTTTGAGCAACTTTATAATATTTTTAATACTTTTAAAGGTAAATAGACTTAAAAAACCAAAGCAGACCTTTTTACTCTTTTTGCTTTTATTTTCTTTGCAAAGAATCCTTATAGATTTTATAAGATACTATCCTGAAAAATATTATGTTTCTTCTTTTACTGTATTTCAAATTGCTTATTTTTCGATTTTTATTTTTGCCGCGATTCTTTTATTAAAAAAGCTAAAATTTAAATAAAGGCATAAATTATTTTAAAAATGCTGAAAAATCAAATTAAAACTTTTTTGCTGCTAGCTCTGCTAACAGCATTGCTACTCGGTGCCGGCCAGCTTATAGGGGGCAGGAGCGGACTGATCATTGGCATGCTTTTTGCTCTTGCAATTAATTTTTTCTCTTACTGGTATGGGGATAAGATTGTTTTGGCTATGTACAAGGCCAAAGAGGCGCCAAGAGAGCGTTACCCCGTTTTGCATAAAGATGTAGAAGAAATTTGTAAATCTGCTGATATTGCAAAACCAAAAATTTATTTGCTACCAGTCCAGGCAAGTAATGCTTTTGCTACAGGAAGAAGTCCTTCTCATTCATCAATAGCTGTAACTGAAGGCATTTTAAAGCAGTTGAGCAGGCAAGAACTTAAAGGCGTGTTGGCTCATGAAGTAAGCCATATTAAGAATAGAGACATATTAATAGCTACAGTTGCAGCAACAATAGCAGGATTTATTTCTTACTTAGCATTTGTGGCGAGATACGCGGCTATATTTGGAGGAAGGGACGGAGGCGGCAGCAGAGATGATGAAAGGGGCAATATTATTGGCTTACTGGCAGTAGCGATAGTTGCTCCAATTGCTGCTTTATTAATTCAGCTTGCAATCTCCCGCTCAAGAGAATATATTGCTGATGAGAGAGGCGCAAGACTGCTTAATGATCCAATTCCATTGGCTAATGCTTTGCTAAAGATTGATAAGGCAGCAAAAGAAAGACCCTTTCATAGCGGTAACGAGAGCACAGCCCATCTTTTCATAGTAAATCCTTTTTCTGCAGGAGGTTTTGCTAGACTTTTCTCAACGCATCCTCCTATCGAAAGCCGCATTAAAAGGTTAAGAGAATTGAAATTGTAAAATTGTAATATTATTATATTTGATTTGGGCAAGATTTGGGCGAAAGCTTTATATAGGCTCTTAACTGAAATAACCTGAGCCAAAAGCAAAGCTCAATTCAATTAAATCACATAACAAATCATATACAAAATATAAAAAAATTTAGAACAAGAAAATAACATCACTATCACTTTACATATAACTTAACATCACTTCATATAACTTAACAACTAATATCCTTAACATTTAACAATTCAGTATCATATTTATTACTGATTAGAAAGGGTATAAGGGGGCATAATAAGCCATAAGTGATGTAAGCATATAAGTGACGTGTGCATTCTCTTGTTCTTGATAAAAATAAATAAAAATGGCAAAAATTAGTCCAGTATCAATAAAGTATAGTATAAAAGCAAAATTTCTTGCTGATGGCGTTGTTGAAAAGCCAGATGTTATCGGTGCAATATTTGGTCAAACAGAGGGCTTGCTTGGTGAGGATTTGGAATTAAGGGAGCTGCAAAAAAAGGGCAAGATAGGGAGGATTAATGTTACATTAAATGCAGCAGAAGGTAAAACTACTGGAGAGATAGAAATACCTACCTCACTTGACAAGGCAGAAACTACAATAATTGCAGCAACACTTGAAACAATAGAGCGTATAGGTCCTTCAGATGCACAAGTTAGAGTAGATAAGATAGAAGACGTAAGAGGCAGCAAAAGAGAATATGTCGTAGCAAGAGCAAAACGTTTGTTAGAAGAAATAAAATATAGTCAGCCAGATTCACGCGAGCTTGAGTCAGAAATTGTAGATTCTTTAAGAGAAAGCAAAATACAAGAATATGGAGAAGAAAGATTGCCAGCAGGTCCGGCTATTGACAGCGAAGAATTGATTGTTGTTGAAGGAAGGGCGGATGTTTTAAATTTGCTTAGGTATGGAATAAAAAATATCATAGCAATGAACGGCACATCGCTTCCAGAAACGATAAAGCAGCTTTCAAAAGAGAAAATCACAACGCTTTTTATAGATGGCGACAGAGGGGGATTACTAATTGCTAAGGATGCTGCAGCAAATGCTAAAATAGACTTTATTGCGCAAGCTCCTGTTGGGAGAGAAGTTGAGGAACTTAGCAGCAAAGAAGTTATCACTTCATTAAGAAATAAGAAAAGTGCTACAGACTTTCTAGGATTCAATGGAGCTGAGCAGCGAAGAAAGCAAGTAGAGCAAGTGGAAGAGGTAAAAAAAGAGAAAAAAGAAATAACAGAGGAAATAAAAATAGAAGAAAGAGAACCAAGCGAGAGCGAAAGAATAATATTTCAAAAAATGTTATTCAACCTCATAGGGACAAAGGAGGCTTGTTTAGTTGATTCAAGTTTTAAAGTTTTAAGGAGACTACCAATCAGCAAGCTCCATACTTTATATCGTTACAAGGCATATGCTTTAGTTCTCGATGGAACTGCAACAAATGGTATAGTAAGAATAGCAGAAGAAGCTAACTGTAAATATTTAGTAGCAAAAAATTTTACAGCAACAAAAAAAACAAAAGTGAATCTTGTTAGTGTATAGCGAGTAGCGAGAATTCCCAGTTCCAAAAAGGCTAAGGGAAGAAGAGAAAAATTTAAAAACAAAACTTTCTCTGATATTAAAAGAAAAGGGAGAAAAAAAGGAAAAATGGAGTTAGGAACGCAAGCACAAATTATGGGTTATGACCGTACACCGGCCATGTTTAGTCCTGAGGGGCATCTATTGCAGGTTGAGTATGCAGATAAAACTGTTAAGCTTGGCGCTGCTTCTATAGGAATGGTCTGTGTGGATGGTATATTAATAGTAGCAGATAAGAAAATAAAAGATGAACTCATGCTACCAAAAAGTGCAGCTAAAATTTATGAAATAGATTCTCATATTGCTGCTACAGCTGCAGGCATTTTAAGCGACGCTAGGATACTTGTAGATAGAGCTCAACTACTCGCACAGCAGCATAGAGTTACTTATGATTCGGCTATTGATACAGAAAGCATAGTTAGAGAAATAGCAGATATGCAGCAACTTCTTACATCATATGGAGGTACAAGGCCTCTTGGAGTAAACATGCTTGTTGCCGGAGTAGACACGGATGATAGCGCTCACTTATTTGCAACAGATGTTATAGGTAATTACTTCGGTTACAAAGCGACAGCAATAGGAGAAAATGATGAAAAAATAAAGGGGTTGCTTAGAAAAGAATACAAAGAAAATTTGGGCGTAGGAGAAGGAATAAAAATCTCTCTCAGAATATTTAGAAAGATATTGGAAAAAAATTTTAATATAAGAAGGTTTGAGGCAGCTTATGTTAAAAAAAAGGAAAAAGAATTTAAGAGAATCAGCGGTGAAGAGCTTGCTGAATTTCTAAAATAACCTAACCGCTTCCCCTATTATAGTTAATTACAATTAAAAATAAAATTATAAGATTAAAAAATAAATTTGGAGTTAAATTAATTAATTCTTATAATGGTGAATGTTACAGCGAGAATTAAGTTAAAGGGTAAAAAATTTGAAGTATCCGTTGATTGCGATAAAGCCTTAGCGTTGCGTAAAGGTAAGAGCTCAATTGCGGGAGTGTTGGTAGTAGATGCTGTTTTTTCAGATCTGAGGAAAGGAATAAGGGCGCGTGAAAATGAACTGAAAGACGTTTTTGGCACTACTGATGTTAATGAAATCGCAAAAAAAATAATAATTCAAGGAGAGGTGCAGCTGCCAGTAGAGTATAAAGAAAAAGCAAGAGAAGCTAAAGAAAAGCAAATAATAGATTTTATTGTTTCAAACTGCACAGACCCTAAAGGAATTCCGCATACTCCCAAAAGGATAGAAGAAGCGCTTAAACAAAGCAAAGTAAGGATATATGAAGACAAAAGTGTTGAGGAGCAAATTTCTTCTATAATAAGTGAGTTACAAAAGATACTGCCTTTGAAGATTGAAACAAAAAGAGTTTTAGTCATGATTCCTGTAGCTTATATAGGCAAAGCTTACGGCTTGATTCATGATTATATAGTAAAAGAAGAATGGCAATCAGATGGCTCACTTTCATGTGTTTTAAATTTACCAGTTGCTGCTCAAATAAGCTTTTTTGATAAGCTTAATAGCACAACCCATGGGGCAGCAACAACACAAGAGATAAAAGAAAAATAAAAGAAAAATGATTAAAAAAATAGCAAAAGCGGAAAAGAAAAAAGCAGAGAAAGTAACAGAGAAAGTAGCAGAGGAGATAGAAATAGAAGAAGAGGAAGCAAAAGAAGAAACTGAAGAGAAAGGAAGGGAGATTGTTACACCAGGTGAAGTAATAATCTCAGGCAAGGATTACTTACCAGGAGACGGGACAGAAAGAGAAGGAGAAGAAATTATAGCAACAAAATTTGGTCTTTCGCAAATAGATGGCAGAATAGTAAAGGTAATTCCACTTTCCGGGGTTTACTTGCCCAGAAGGGGAAACATAGTAATAGGGAAGGTTATATACATAACATTCAATGGATGGCTACTTGATATAAATTCACCATATGATGCATTTTTGCCTGTGGCAGAATGTAGAGGATATATAAACAAAAGCGATTTGGCTAGCCACTTTGATTTCGGCGATATGCTTGTTGCCAATGTTAAATCGGTCAAACTCAGAGGAGTGGACTTAACAATGAGAGAAAGAGATGCGCATAAATTAAAAGAAGGGATGATAATAGAAATTAACCCAAGTAAAGTTCCTAGAGTGATAGGAAAACAAGGGAGCATGATTAACTTAATAAAAAATGAAACAGATAGTGATATAATTGTTGGTCAAAACGGTATTGTTTGGATAAATGCCGCTAATATAGAAAAAGAGCTACTAGCAAAGAAAGCTATAATGCTAGTAGCAGAAAAGTCGCGTATAGGTGGCTTAACTGAAAAGACGAAGGAATTTTTGGAAAAAGAAAAAACAAAAAGAATAAAGTAAAATGTACGAAAAAAGATTTGATGGTCGCGATGCAGAAGAGACGAGAAAAATTGAAGCCAAAGTGGGGGTAGTGCCAAGAGCAGATGGCTCAGCATTGTTTACTTTTGGAAATACAAAAGCAATAGCAGCAGTTTATGGTCCAAAAGAAATGCATCCAAAACATTTAGAAAACCCCCAGGTTGGTTTGCTAAGATGTCATTATAATATGCTTAGTTTTAGCGTAGATGAAAGGAAGAGGCCGGGCATAGATAGAAGAAGTAGCGAGATATCTTTTATCACAACAACCGCGCTAAATCCTGTTTTACAACTAACAAATTTTCCTAATACAGTCATTGATATTTATATTGAAATCTTACAAGCAGATGCCTCAACAAGATGTGCTGGAATAAATGCCGCAAGTATGGCTTTAGCGCATGCAGGGATACCAATGACAGACTTAGTCGCGTCTGTTTCTGTAGGTAAAGTAGGTGATTCTATTGTTGTTGATTTAACAAAGGAAGAGGAAGACTTTGAGGAAGACGGCGAAAAAAAAGCTACCGATATACCAATAGCTATGCTATTAAAATGTGGTAAAATATCTCTATTGCAAACAGACGGAAAAATACCACCAGATGATCTAAAAAAAGCAATTGACATAGCTTGCAAGGCATGCATCAAAATAGGCGAAGCGCAAAAAAAGGCTTTAAAAGAAGTAGAATAAAAATGGAAATAACAAATCTTACAAAAAAAAGGGTAATAGAGTACTTCAACAGAGGCAAGAGATTTGATGAACGCTCTTTTTTAGAGTATAGGCCTATTTCCATAGAAATTGGTGCTTCAAAAAAAGCAGAAGGTTCTGCTACTGTAGAAATTGGAAAAACAAAAGTGATAGCAGGAGTAAAACTTGACTTGGCAGAGCCTTATCCTGATTCAGAAGATGAAGGTGCTCTAATTGTAACTGCAGAACTCTTGCCCATGGCGTCTGAAAAATTCAAGCTAGGACCGCCATCTGTCGAGGCTATAGAAGTAGCAAGGATTATCGATAGAGGAATTAGAGAAAGTGGCTTCATAAATCTAAAGAAGTTATGCATAAAAAAAGGAGAAAAAGTATGGTTTGTCTTTATTGATATTTATGTAATAAATGATGATGGCAACATTATTGATGCGGCTGCTTTAGCGTCAATAGCAGCATTAAAAAATACTGTTTTTCCAGAATTACTAGAAGAGAAAGTAGTTTATGGTAGTTTAACAACAAAAAGCCTTCCTTTGACTGAGAATATGCCGTTAACTTTAACATTCTACAAGATAGGAGAAAGTATTATTTTAGACCCTATAACAGAAGAGGAAGAAGCAAGCGACGCCAGGATTAGTATAGCAATTTCCGATGAGCAAACAATAAACGCTATACAAAAAGGCGGCTCTATTGCTTTAACAAAAGAAGAAATTTACAATATAATAAGCATCGCTATTAAGGAAAGGAAAAAATTTTATAATTTGTTTATCAAAAAATTTGAGGATGCGCTCAAACTTTAAAATGGAAGGAGCAAGAAATACAGAAAAAGGAAAAAAAGAATATGGCAGAATAGAAGGGTATACAAAGTATGAAATTGCTAGGATTCTTGGTGCCAGGGCATTACAGTTATCTATGAACGCTCCAAGGCTTTTGCGAATGGAAAAAAGTGAACTCGAGAAAATAAAATATGATCCACTTAAAATAGCGGAACTTGAATTTAGGGAGGGGGTGCTGCCCATAACTGTTAGGAGGCCAATGCCAAAAAAAATTGAGGTAGAGAAAAAAGAGGAGATAGAAATAGAGGAGGAAGCAAAAGAAGAAAAAGTAACAGAAGGAGTAGCAGAGGTAGCAGCAGAAGAGGTGACAGAGGGAGCAGCAGAAGAGACAATAGACCGTGAAACTGTAGTTGAAGATGAGTCAGAGACTGAAGAATGAAGAAAGAAAGGAAACAGAGAGCATTTCAGGAGAAGAGGAAGTGGAATAAATGTAAAGTAGAATATAGAATAAATATAAAATGATAGTTCAAGATATTAGAGCAAGGAAAATTCAGAACTCGCGTGGCGAGAATACGTTAGCTGTTGTAGTTGAAACAAAAAATGGTAAATTTGAAGCTAGCGCACCAGGCGGTGTTAGCAGGGGCAGAAACGAAGCAGAGCCTTTTTCAGTTAAAGGAGTAGATTTTAGCATAAATTTTGTTAATGTGCTTGGAAAAAAAGTAATTATCGATAAAATTATATTTAATGATTTTTCAGATTTAACCAAACTTGAGGAACTCATAAGAAAATTTGACAAAACAAAAGAGTTTAGCCTTGTTGGGGCTAACGCAGTTTATGCATTAGAAGCAGCGTTGCTTAAAGCAATAGCCGCTAGCTACGAATTGCAATTGTGGAGTCTCTTAACAGAAGGAAAAAAACCAAAAAAATTACCAACTCCATTAGGAAATTGCATTGGCGGCGGAAAACACGCAAAGCAGGAAAAAAAGACGGATTTTCAGGAGTTTTTGTTGCTGCCTAAGACAAAACATTTTTTTGATGCATACTTTATAAATCTCCAAGCATACAAGGAAGCAAAAAAAGAGATACTTGAGAGAGACCGCGCATGGAAAGGTTCTCTAACAGATGAAAGCGCAATTGCTTCTACGCTTGATAATGAAGCAGTGCTCTGCTTACTTTCAGATGTTGCAAAAAAAATTAAAGATACACTTAACATAGAGGTAAGCCTAGGCTTAGATGTGGCTGCTTCCTCATTTTGGAATGGTGTTAATTACACTTATAAAAATTTTCCAGATTCGCAAAGATTGGGTAGAGAAGAGCAGCTAAATTGCATATTAGATTTAATAGAAAAATATAATTTGGCTTATGTGGAAGACCCTTTAGACGAAAAAGACTTTGATGGGTTTGCAAGACTTCTTAGAATTATAAAAGAAAGAAATTTAAACTGCTTGATTGCAGGAGATGATTTGGTATGCACGCAACTTGAAAGGCTTCGAAGAGCGATAGAGACTAAAAGCATTAATGCTGTTGTTATCAAGCCAAATCAAAATGGTTCATTGTTAGCGGTAAAAGAGGTTATTGACTTAGCTAAGAAAAATGACATCTCAACTATCATTTCTCACCGCTCTGGCGAAACCCTCGATAATGTAATAGCCCATTTGGCAGTTGGATGGGAGATTCCAATAATAAAGGCAGGCATCCTTGGAAGGGAGAGATTTGCAAAGTTACACGAGTTATTACGAATTGAGAGAGCACTAGGAACAGGATAGTTCTCTTCTTGAGAAAGTTTTAAAAAACACGTTGGCATTAGAAAGTAATATGGCAGAAGAAAAGAAGAAAGAAGCAGAAAGAAAGGAAGAGAAAGTAGAAAAGAAGAAAGAAGAGAAGAAGAAAGTAGAGAAAGTAGCAGAGGAGATAAAGGAAGAAGAAGCAAAAGAAGAGAAGAAGGAAGAGAAAGAAGAAAAAGGATTATTGGTGCCATTAGACGAATATATGCGCTCAGGATTGTATCTAGGCACAAAAGTTATCTCAGCTCACATGCGCAAGTATGTTTATAGGAGAAGGGCAGATGGGTTAGCTACAATTAACACAAAGAAAATAGATGATATGCTAAGAATAGCGGCATCTTTTCTTTCTTTATACAGCCCCAAAGAGATTATAGTTGTATGCAAACGTCAGTCTGGATGGAACGGTGCAATTCAATTTGGGAAAGCAACCGGTATTAGAGTGTTTGCAAAAAAGTATTCAGCAGGTATAATTACAAACGTAAATCTGCAAGATTTTTTTGAACCTAGTTTGATGTTTATAGCAGACCCTTGGCTTGATAGGATACCTTTACTTGATGCTATAAAGCTTAATATACCAATAATAGCACTTTGCGACACGAACAACTTAGCAACTTATGCTGATTTAATAGTGCCTTGCAATAACAAAAGTGGCAAAAGCCTCGGGCTTATATTTTGGATTCTTGCTAGGGAATACATGAAAAAAAGAAATATAAAAGCACCTCTGCCAGCAATAGAAGAATTTGTTGGAGAAGAACCTCAAGACACTAATCTTCGAAAAATTTAAATAGATGCGTTTCCTTATTTCTTTGATTCACTTTTGAGTTACAAAAAATACAAAAATCTCTGATAAAATGATTATAAAAGAAAAATGATTATAAAAGAAGAATTTTTAAGTCGCTTGCAGAAAATCTTTGATTTAAACTTATATGAAACGAAAGTTTGGACAGCATTGCTGAGTAGAGGAGTAAGCACAGCAGGAGAAATAAGTAACATAGGAGAAGTACCGCGAAGCAGGACATATGATGTTCTTGAGAGTTTGGAAAAAAAAGGTTTTACTATGATGAAGTTAGGCAAGCCAATTAAATTTATCGCTCTAAAACCTGCTGATGTTATTGAAAGAGTGAAAAGAAATATGTTTGTTATCGCTAACGAAAAAGCAAAGCGGCTTGATGAGCTAAAAAGCGAGGATGTGGTAAAAGAACTCGAGTCTCTTTTTTCTGGTGGTTTGAAGTATATAGAGCCGCATGAGTTGAGCGGCGTATTGAGAGGCAGAAAAAATATTCATAATCATTTAGATACTATGATAGGTGGTGCAGAAAAAAATATAACAATAGTAACGTCAATTAGCGGCTTAAACAGAAAAGTTGATTCATTAATAAATTCATTAGAAAAAGCCCACAAAAGAGGGGTGAAGATACGCATCGCTGCTCCAATAAGCAAAAAGAACTATGATGCTGCAAAAAACATATCAAAAATTGCTGAAGTAAGGTCTTTAGACAATCTCAGGGCGAGGTTCACTATCGCAGATTCTAAAGAACTACTATTTATGGTTTTAGACGACGAAAGTGTGCATCCATCTTATGATATTGGAGTATGGATTAATACAAACTTTTTTTCAGGCGCGTTAGAAGGCCTATTTGGATTAGCATGGCAGCGCATGACACCTTTAAGCAAGGTTAAAATTTAGAATTTAGTCCGCGACTATTTCAGATGAGAGAAGAAGAACCTTTATAGCGCTTCAGTATATTTAAGCAAGGTTAAAATTTAGATTATTTCTCCAATTAAATAATGAGGCATACCGTTAGTTACTTTAACATCTACGATTTTGCCAAGTAAATTCTTTTTTGAGCGCAAAACAATTAATTTATAAGAAGAATTGCGAGAGAGCCATGTTCCGTCAAAGCCTTTTTTGTCAATCAAACATTTGCATCGCAAACCTATTAGCTTTTTATTTTTTGCAAGAGAAATACTATTTGACAAAGACATTAGCTCAGAACTTCTTTTTTTAATTTCTTTAATGCTAATTTGTTTTAGCATGCTGGCTTTAGTGCCAGGCATAGGCCAAAATCTGCTTATATTGATTATATCAGGTTTTATTTTTTTTATCAATGCAAGTGTTTTAGCAAAATCTACTTTTGTCTCAGTGGGATAACCGCAAATTATATCTGTTGAGAGCGTTAAATCTTGTATAACCTTCCTAAAACTTTCTATAATCTTAACAAAATCTTTAACTTTATACTCTCTATTCATATCTTTTAGAACTTTATCACTGCCAGATTGAAGCGGCAGATGCAAAAAGCGAAACAGCTTTTTATTCTTATTTTTATTCTTATAGCATTCTATAAGCCTATTAAGTATTGGTAATATATTGTTAGGATTTACCATCCCAAGCCTTACATAAAATCTGCCGGGAAGGTTAACAATATTATTAAGCAATTTTGGTAACTCTCTCTTGCCACTATCAAGACCATAAGCCCCATCATCTTGAGACGTCAGCCAAATTTCCTTGCAGCCTGCTTCCAAGTCTCTTTTTACGTTTTCAATAATTGCTTCAGCAGGGTAACTAAAAAGTTTTCTTTTTGCCTTGCGAACAATACAGAATCTGCAGCTTCCGACGCAGCCTTCACTAATCTGAGTAATTCCAATAATGGGATTTTGTCTCACTTTTGGCGCACATAGCTTTACTTCATTAGAATGTTTTATTAGGACAAGCCTTTTTTCTTCAATTAATGCTTTAGCAACTTTAACAATTTCTTTGATATGATGACTACCAAGCAAACTAGCTTTTGGGGCAAGCTGTGTAATTTGTGCAGCTTCAACATCAGGCATGCATCCAGCGACAATAAGAAATTTTGATTTTAACTTTTTTATGCGGTCTATCATTCTCTGTAAAGTCGGACCTTTTACTATGCATGTGTTAATTATTGCAATATCTGAAATGTTTTCATTGCTTACAACATTAAATCCTGCTCTTTCAAGTAGACCAGCCATTATCTCTGTGTTGTTTTGATTAGCTGCGCATCCGTAAGTTTCTATATAAGCATTATACATTTTTCATTTTTGCTTTTACCGTGCTGAGAATGTTAAACAAGATTTTTAATCTTTGCTCTTTCCTTCCTTGCTTTTTACATTCTTTCTAAAGCTTTAACTCCAAGCAAACACAAAGAATTGCCCAAAACTTGCCTTGTTGCCTTTACAAGAGCAATCCTCGCTTCTCTTAAGCCTGCCTTGGCTTTTATTACAGGGCATTCTGAATAGAATTCGCTAAAAAGTTGGGAGAGTCTAAATATATAGTTTGCGACTAAATGCGGTTTAAGTTGTAATGTAGCATCTTCAACAACAGTTGGAAATAAAGCAAGCTGTTTTATAAGTTCGATTTCTTTTTTGTTTTTTAACTCTTTAAAATCTGCTCCATATGTTTTTTCTTTTATTTTCTTCTTTATTTTCCTTTCCTTTTCTAACTTTCTTAATATGCTCGATGCCCTAGCATATGCGTATTGTAAATAAGGTCCTGAGTTGCCTTCAAAATTTAATGCCTCATCCCAATTAAAAAGTACATTTTTATTCTGCTCCGTCTTGAGGATGCTATATTTAACAGCAGCCAGGGCTATAGCCCTAGCATCTCCTCTACTTTTTCTTTCTTTTATTGCACTTTTTGCTTTTTTTACAGCTTCATTAATAAAATGAGAAAGCAACACAAGTTCGCCCCTTCTTTTAGACATTTTGCGCTTGCCAGCTTTAGTTTGGATTAGCACATGAGAATAATGCAATACTTTTGGTGCATCAAAACCAAGCAGTTTAAGTGCAGCTGAAAGCTGCTTGAAATAAAGTTTATGCTCTTCTCCAAGTACTATAATATTCTGCTTTATTCTCTTTAATTTGTCAATTGTGTAAGCTAAATCTCTTAGAGCATATAAACCAGTCCCATCTGAACGTGTTAGTACTAAAAGAGGTTTTTTCATTTCTTTTTCTAAGCCATTACTGGCTTGGTTAAGAACAAGTCTTCCACTCTCATCTTTAAATAGCTTTCCGCTTTTTTTTAGCTTTTGAATGACATAGCGTAATTTTTTATTCAAATAATCTGATTCATAGTCAAAAAAATCGTAGTGAATATCAAGTTGTGATAATATTTTACGCTGGCCTCGGACGCAAGTGTTAACTATAGACTTAAACTTTTTTATAGTCATTTTGTCATGTTGTTCAAGTTTCTTCAATGCTGCAAAAACTTCTTTTTCAAATTTTTTTTGCTTAAGTTTTTTTGCAGCTTTAACATAGATTCCTAGCATATTATCAAATTTCTCATTTCCCTTACATGAAATAACAAGCAATGCAACTTGCTTGCTTACGTCATTAATGTAATAATGGACTTCTGGATTATAATTTTGAAAAATTAACAATCTAACTATAGAGTCTCCTATTAAAGCGCCTCTTGCAGTTCCTATATGCGGAGGAGAATTAGGATTTATGCTTGTATGTTCAATCAAAATCTTTTTTCCATTGCCAAGATTGCTTGAACCATATTTTTCTTTCTTTTTTAGTATAGCATTAACAATAGCGTTAACAAAAATGGCTTTGTTAACAAAAAAGTTAATATAACCGTTAACAGCTTCAATCTTGCTAATTTCTTTTGGTAACTTTGGTCTTAACTTACTTGCAATGTCCTTTGCAATCTCGATAGGATTTTTATGCTCTTTTTTGGCAAGACTAAAACAAGGAAATGCATAATCACCAAATTCAGGTTTTGGCTGCTCTATCAAAGCGCTTACCTCTTTTTTGCTAAGCCCCAAATGTCGACTTAAAAGACCTATAACTTTTTGTTTCATTTTTTTATAAGGCTTTAAGGCTTAATAAATTTTTTCAAGCGCAGTTAACTTTTTAAAAACGGTATGCTATACTTTTATTATGAAATGTGCGCTGTGCGGAGAGAAAATTGAAGAAACATTCCTTGGCAAGCTTAAAGGAACTTATATGAAGATAAAAGGCAAAGGAGAAATAGTATCTGTATGCGCAGAATGTCAATCTAAACACGACGATAAAATCAAAGAAAAACTTTATAAGATGCCTCGGTAGCTCAGCTGGTTAGAGTAGCTCTTTCGTAAAGAGCGGGTCAAGGGTTCGAATCCCTTCCGAGGCTTTTTGCAGGAATGCCGGAGCGGTCAAACGGGCAAGCTTCAGGAAAACTTTTAAAAAAAGTTTTATCAAAATTTGAAAAAGCTTGTGGCTTAGTGCCTGCGAAGGTTCAAATCCTTCTTCCTGCATAAAGATTTTAAAGCCAAATAGTTTAGCTGTTAATGTATATTAATATGTTAATGCGGGGGTGTCGGAGTGGCCAAACGAGCAGGACTTAAGATCCTGTGGCTTAGTGCCTGCGCAGGTTCAAATCCTGTCCCCCGCATAAACCAAAAATTTAAATACAAAAATTTAAATACATTTTTAGCGTCTTCTATGTGGGCAGACTAGACTGGCATACTAGCCCTATGCCATTCACAAATGGGCTTTATGGTGGGTTGAAGTCAGGACTTGTAAGATGTAAATTAAGCAGTCTTGATCCCGACCATGAGGCTTTGTCCTGCTTGACCTTGCTCCAGCGAAATAGGTCAGATTCGGAAGAAAGCAGCCTTAAACTGAAGTTAAGGTGCTTGGAGGGTTACAAGGCCAAGAAAGGATTAAGGTAGCTGCTTAAGGCGCATTAAGCTTGTTTTGACGCGTCTGCCCTAAATTAAAAAAAGAAAAAAAAGATAAATAAGAAAAAAAGATAAATAAAGATAAAGAAGAAAAAGAAGAAAAATAAGAGGTAATGATGAACAAAAGAGGACAATTTTATATTATAGCAGCTTTAATAATTGCTGCTATTGTAGCGACACTTATAGCTGAAGTTAATTATGCAAGAAGGCAACCGAAGCCAATAAAATTTGAGGAATTAAGCGAAGACTTCGAGGCAGAGGTAACAAAAATTATAGACAGTGGTATTTATAGCGGAAAAACCAAGGGAGAAATAGACATAGAGATTAGAGGTTTTACAAGAAGGTTTTTAGAATATGCGCAAGAAAGGAATCCTGACATTCAACTTGTTTATCTTTATGGTAACGAGAACGAGCTCTCTGTTGTAAACTATGCATTTAATGCTAGCACGCTAACAACGAAAACATTACAAATGGTAAATTTGACTGGTGGAGGAGGAACTGCAGTAAGTACAGTTAAGATTGAGCTTGGTGAAAAAACTTTTACACGTGCGGTAGAAGAGAGAATGGAGCATTTTAAAGACATAAGTGCCACAGTACAAAATCCTGGTGAATGGGCTAAGTTGAGAGTTGCAGGAGTTGTTCATGACTTTGATTTAGCTAGTATGGATAAATTCTATTATATGATAGAAAGTCAAGGTAGGGTGGATAAGAGGGAAGTTTACATAACAAGGGAGCCACCTACAGTAGGTGTACAGTAGGTGTATAATGGCATATAAAAAAATATTAAAAGAAGAAAAAAAAGCAGTCTCAGAAATTGTTTCTTATGTTTTGCTAATAAGCCTTGCTTTGGGCATGTCAGCATTAGTCTACTCGTGGCTTAAATTTAAGGTTGAAAAGCCATTTCCAGAAGAAAGCTGTCCCGAAGGAGTAAGCCTCATACTTCATTCCTATAATTGCACAGGGCAGGGAATTATAAATATTACAATAAGGAATAAAGGTCGTTTTTTAGTTGATGGTTTTATTATTAAGATGAATAATGTAACAAGAAGAAAAGGAATCCCCGGAATGTATGCATTATTGCATAAAGAGATAGGTACAAATATAGTTTATCCGACAAATGGAATAGGCTTGCCAGGTTCGCTTAATGATAAATATTCAGCAGAGTTTGACTATAGCGCATATAATAAAATATTGCAAGTTGAAATTGAGCCTATAAGGAAGACAGAGGAGGGAGAAGATGCTTATTGCGAAAAAGCTATCACAAGCCAAGCAGTATGCTGTTCTATATATCCTGATGAATGTCTTCCTTAACAAAATATAATAAAAATATAAAAGGCAATAAAAGCAAAATTTTTAAACTTCTTTGCCTTTAAAATAAAAGAAAAAGAGAGAGATTTGAAAAATGAAAGCTGTTTCACCGCTTATTGCTACAATCCTCTTAGTTGTAATTGCTATTGCAGCATCTGCAATTATTTTGGTTTGGAGTAAGAGCTTTATTGCAGAGCAGTTAGAGAAATTTGGCGAGCCAATTGAAACAACATGTCAAAAAGTAAAGTTTGATACCCATCTTTCTTTTAAAGAAGGAATTTATGAACTTGTTATTAATAATCAAGGAAATATTAAAATAGTTGAGTTGAGCATAAAAGCAAAGCAAAAAGGAAGGTCTATAATAAAATCATTTCCGCCAAGAACTATAGGAGAAATTTCATCATATGGGGTTGGAAGAGGAGAAACAGGCATTATAAAGATTCACCCAGCAAACGATTTCAAATTCGAAGATCCAAGGAATATTTTATTTGACGTAACTCCAGTGCTACTTGGAAAAGGGCAAAAATCTAGCAGAAGCAAGCTATACGTTTGCAAAGAAGAAACAAAATTTGACCTTAAAGCACCGGAAATTACTTAACTAAACTTAATTAATACTAAGTAAATTATGCTAAAAATGAAAAAAAACAAGAAAGCTGTGTCAGCGCTAATAGCTACAGTTATGCTGATATTGGTAACAATGGCTGCAGTTGTCTTAGTATGGCAGATGGTTATACCTTTAATAAGGACGAGCATTGAAAAAAGTAATGCATGTAGAGACGCGATGGTTATGGTAAACACAGAAGCAGGTTTTACTTATTACAAAAATGATACAAGAGAAATAAGCGTAATGGTCGGAAGAGGAGAAGCAGATGTAAAAGTTATCGGGATTCAGATAAAGGTACTCAGCAGTGGTGGTGTTTCAAAAGTTTTTACAAGGACATCTAAAAAGAACGATACAATTCCAGGACCAAGCGAGGAATTTACATACAAAATTTCAGCAACGGAGCATAACTTAACTACAACAGAAAAACCAGTTTCTGTTGCGGTAGGAGCTATTGTCGCGATTGGAAAAGAGGAGTATAAATGTCCTCTAACACCTGAGGCATCTTTAAAAGAACTATAAATACATAGCGTAAACACAGCACAATTTGCATTTAGTTAAAGATGAAATTCGCTAGAAGAAACAAGAAAGCAGTTATATGGGTATCTACTGTTATCTATACTCTTATTGGTTTGTCAGTTATTGCTTTATTGCTTGCTGTTGTAAGGCCAAAGATAGCTGAAATGAAAGATTCCTTTATAATAAGTCAAACTATATCTGCTTTAAATGAGCTTGATGATGCTATTACTGAAATAAGGCAAGCTCCTGGAAATACAAGGCGCTATGATTTATATTTGTCTAGAGGAGAACTTAGAATTTATCCAAATGAAAGCGTAATTGAATGGCATCTTTCAGATTCGTATTTTAGGTATAGTGAATTAGATATGCCCTATCAAGCAGGAGATATTAGAGCTATTACAAGAAAGAGTGATGATCGTTTTGCTGTAACATTAACACTTGATTATAGCTATCTTGACATAACATTTGATGGGTTAAGAGAAGAGAAACTTCTTCAGCCAGCAAAAACACCTTACATTCTATTTCTTGAGAATAAAGGCTTAAGAATAGATAAACAATGGATAGACATTACGCTGGCATAGTTTTCTATCGTTAGATTTAAATATAAAGCATCCTTTTTAAACCTATAAAGTTACTAAAAGTGTTAAAAAAGGATGGCAAATAAAGAAGAAATAAAAGAAGTTTCTGCTGAAGGTGAAGTTATAATAGATATTACCCCACAAATTCCTAAGCTGCCAAAATATAAAGATAAAACTAAAATTAATGTGAGATATATGTTAATATCGCCCTATGCTTCTGTTCATATTTATTGGGATGAAAAGCTTGGCGAAGTAGTTTATGAGTTGGAAGAGCCTTTACTTAATAAGAAGGAAGTTGACTTTTTAGCAAAGCTTGAAACAGGCATGAGGGAGCTTATTAATGTTAACTTGCTTGTAGAAAAAAATAAAGAAGAAATGATGTCTTATCTGCATAAAACTGCTAAGCTTGTTCTTACAGAGCTTGGCTTAAAGGTAAGCAAAGAGTCTTATAGAAGACTTTTTTATTATCTCTATAGAGACTTTATTGGTTTAGATCAAGCAGAACCTCTACTTAGAGACTATTTTATTGAAGATATAGAATGCAATGGTATTAACACCCCTGTTTATGTTGTTCATCGCCTTTATAGAAATCTAAGAACAAACATTGTCTATAGCGAGATGGAAAAACTTGCCAACTTTGTTGAAAAACTTGCTCAGCGTTGCGGAAGATATATCTCTTATGCTTCTCCACTTCTTGATGGAACTTTGCCAGATGGAAGCAGAGTTAATGCAACCTACACTACAGATATCTCATCAAGAGGACCAACGTATACAATAAGGAAGTTTACAAAAGTTCCTTGGACTCCAATATATTTAATGAGTATCAATACATTAAGTCCTGAGATGCTGGCATATTTTTGGCTACTTTTGCAGTATAAATGCAATATACTTATAACAGGCGGAACTGCATCTGGTAAAACAACTTTGCTAAATGCTTTAGCATTTTTTATTCCACCAGAAGCAAGAGTTGTTAGTATTGAAGACAGCGTTACTGGAGATGCTAAAATTATTGTGAAATATGAAGACAGAATAAAAGTTATGCCCCTAAAAAATTTAATAGAAAAGTATAAAGGCAAAAATGCCGAAGTATTAACGTTAGATAAAAAATTTAAAATAAAATTCACAAGACCTTCTGCATATATAAAGCACAGAGTAAAAAAGGGCATTTATGAAATTATAACTTCCACTGGAAGAAAGATTAAGGTAACAGAAGACCATTCTCTTTTCTCACTTGGAAAAGATGGTTTAAGAGAGATTAAACCAACTGAACTTAGGGAACCCAACTCTTTTATCGCTGTCCCAAGAGGTCTTCCGATAAGCGGTAAACAAATAAAAAAAATAAATTTGCTTAAACATCTTGAGGTATTTAGCAAAGATTTTCTAGTAGGGGGGCCTATCAGAAAGATATTTGAAAAATATAAAAAGGAAGATTTTGATGCCAAAAAAGAACGGTACAGGTGGTGGAAAAACCATAACGTAATATCCATAAACGAGTTTAGGAAGATTAATTTCGAGTTTACAAAAGAGGAGTTAGATAGGCTAAGAATTAAGAGCAGAAACAAGTCTTCTATTCCAGTTATGTTTAAATTAGACAAAGAATTTCTTGAATTTGCAGGATTATGGCTCGGTGATGGAAGTTATGATAATTATAACAAAAATAGCGTTATAATATCTAATGCCGATGAAGAATGTAGAAAAAAAGTCAAAAAGATTGCCGAAAGATTAAATTTAAAAATTTCTGAAATGAGCGATGGCGGTGTTTCATTAAGGATACACAGCACGGTGTTTTACAAATTTATGCGGTATGTTTTAAAGTTTGATGGCTATTCTAGCACAAAAAAAATTCCTGAAATTATTTTTAATCTTTCAAACAAGCAGCTAAAAAATTTTGTAAGAGGATATTTTAGCGCAGATGGTTGTGCTAAGCTAAGCGAAGTATCCTGTTCATCTCAAAGCCGCGAGCTACTTGAAGGTCTGCAAACAATATTTCTTAGACTTGGTATAATATCGAGAATAAATGATGAAAAAAGAAAAGATAAATGCATTAATATGTCTATATCAGCGAACAAAAATATTCAAGCTTTCAAAAAGATAGGATTTTTGCAGGATAGAAAGAACAAAAAACTCAGTCTTATGAACAAGAAGTCGCACCACACTTTTTCTGATGTTGTTCCGTTGAGCATAGAACAGCTGAAAGAAATAAATAGCCATTTTAAGTTATCTTGGCCGTACCTCCAAAGAATGCAAAATATAGGCAGAAATTATCTACAAAGAATTTCCCCCCCCAATTCTTTTTTTAATGATATCTCGCATTCCGATATACTATGGGACAAAGTCAAGAAAATTAAGAAGCTAAGGTTAAAAGAAATAGATGTTTACGACTTATGCATTCCAAAAACTGAGAAGTTTGTTTGCAATAACATCTTCTTGCATAATACAAGAGAAATTAATTTGCCAAGGGAAAATTGGTTACCAAGTGTTGCAAGAACAGGTGTAGCAGGCGGTATGGGCGAAGTTGATCTTTTTACCTTGCTTAAAGGCTCTTTTAGACAGAATCCAGATTATATTATAGTAGGTGAAGTTAGGGGAAAAGAAGCTTTTGTTTTATTTCAGGGCATGGCTGCAGGACATCCAACTTTAAGCACGATGCATGCCGATTCTGTAGAGACAGTTATAAGAAGACTTGAGACGCCGCCAATTGACCTTTCGCCTACACTTGTAAATAGCTTAGATGTAGTAGCTGTTATGACTCATGCTATTGTAGAAAAACAAGAAACAAGAAGGCTTGTAAAAGTTGTTGAAGTAGTAAATGTAACTCCAGAGGGAATTGCCCAAACAAATACACCATTCATGTGGCAACCATCGACAGATGAATTTTTCTTTAAAACAGATAATAAAGTTTTTGAAAAAATCGCAGCAAGATATGGCTTATCAAGAGAGGAACTCTTACAGGAATTTACCTTAAGAGCAAAGCTACTTTTTGAGCTTTTCAAAAGAAAAGTATTTGGCTTCGAGGAAGTGCAAAAAGTAATAAATGCTTACTACAAAAATCCTGCTTCAGTATTAAAGCAGTATGGCATAACATAAAAATTTGTGCATATTAAAACAAAAATAACAAAAACAACAAAAACTTTTTTAATTCACTAACATAAAAATGGAAGAAGCAAAAGAAAAAAAGATAGTTGAAGAGCTTAACTTGCTTCTAGCTCAGCGAGACAAAGCAATGCCATTGCAGAGAGAGCTCTATGATAATGCAATTAACTCTTTGGTTGAGGAAGCTAAAGCACTTAATGAATCAATCCCAGGCATCCTTGATAGAGTGCTAGGAAAACTAGAGCTTAGAAAAGAACAACCAATAGAAAGAGAAAAACCTGTAGGAAAACTTATAAAAACAGCAGAGATAACAGCAAAACCAAAGCTCATAAAGCGAATCCCTACAATTAAAGGTGTTATAGCAGTTAGCAGAGAAGATAAAAAAAGATTTTTAGAAGACGTTAAAATAAAAAGCGATGCACTTAAAAAGCTAAAGAAGATAATTAAGGTTAGCAAAGAAGAAAAGAAAAAAAAGAAAAAGCCAGTTGAGGCTGCTTACAAAGAAGTTAGTTCATTTGCTGCGCTTTCCTCGAAAATTTTTTCTTCATTGTCATTTAAGATAACGAAACACTTTGCTGGATTGCAAAGAAGTTTAAGAAAGGCTAACATGCCTTTTCTGTTAAGTTCGTATATTTCAATTATGCTTTTTGGTGTTTTAATTGCATTAGTTGCCGGCGTAATTGGAAGCATAATAATAGCAATTCTATCGTCCCCTAAAAATCTTCTAGTCGCATTAATAAGAAATGTTTCATTATCACTTTTCTTGCCTTTAATTATTTTTTTCATTTTTTACATTTATCCATCATCACAAGCAGCATCGATAAAAGGCAAAATCGAGAATGAGTTGCCATTTGCGTCAATACATATGGCGACAATAAGTGGAGCAGGGGTTGAGCCAAGCAGGATATTCAGAGTTATTGCTTTGGGCAAGGAGTATCCTTATATAAGCATGGAGGCAAAGAAGATAATAAATCTCATTAACTTTTACGGTTATGACCTTGTAACAGCAATGAGAGAAACAGCAAAAACTACATCATCAGAGAGATTTGCAGATCTTTTAAATGGTATGGCAACAACAACAACTTCTGGAGGAGATTTGCGTGCTTACCTTGATAAGAATTCTGCTGACTTGCTGCATGATTACAAGCTAAAGAGAGAAAAGTATGTTGAAGTAAGTGGGACTTATGCAGATGTTTATACTGGACTATTGATAGCAGCTCCTTTGATATTCATGCTTATGCTTGCTTTAATTAATATTATAGGCGTAAAGATGAGCACATTAACTTTAGGAATTATTGGAATAGGAGCAATAATAGCCCTTAATATAGGCTTCATTATATTTTTACAAATAAGCCAGCCTGCTGGCTAAGCTTAAAAATGAAACTTGAAACAAGACATTATGTTGGGATTGGTGTAGGCATAGCAATACTAATAGGAAATATCTTGCTATTTAGGCAGAGTAAGATTTTTTATTTTTTGGCTGGAATAGCAGTTCTTGTTGTAGTTTTGCCTTTTATAGCTTCTGTAGTAATAGAAGCTGGAAGAGAAAAAGAAAAAGAAGAAATGTTTTTAGAATTTTCGCGCAATCTTGCAGAAAGTGTTAAAGCTGGGACACCAATTTCAAAAAGTATAATTAATGTAAGAGGTGGCAAATACGGCAGCCTTTCTCCACATATAGACAAGCTTGCAAACCAAATTGCTTTGGGCATACCAGTAAGGCAAGCTTTAGGTGTTTTTGCAAGAGACACAGGAGATAAAGTTATAGCAAGAAGCGCTGTTCTAATTACAGAAGCGGAAGAAAGCGGAGGAAAGATAGATGAAGTCCTTGAAAATGTTGCAAAAAGCGTTAGCGAAGTAGAAGACATAAAAAAAGAAAGAAAAAGCAGTATGTTCAATACAATTGTTCAGCTCTACATTATCTTTTTAATCTTTTTAGTTATCATGTTAGTTGTACAGATTAAATTTATACCAACGCTCTTGGGAACAATTATAGCAACAGGCGGTATGGGTGGGTTAGCTGAAGGCGGCGTTTTTGGTATGGGAGGCCAAGCAGAGACTCAAGCAATAATGAACCAGCTTTTTTTGATTTTAATGATTGTACAAGGCTTTTTTGCAGGCTTTGTAATAGGAAAACTAAGCGAAGGCTCAATAAAATACGGCATAAAACATTCAGCAATAATTACTGCTATAGCATATCTTATAACAACAGGCATCAGAGCATTTATGACCCCTGCTGCCGCAGCCTAATGCAGTCGCAACTCACTCGGCCAAAAATAAAAATGGAAGAACTTAAAACCAAAGAAACCAAATACGGCAATCAAAAAAACAAAACCTTAAAGTTGGTTTTGGCATTTTTTACAGCTGCAATTTTTTTATTTATCTATAGCAGCATTAACACCGGATTAAGTACAGCTGCTGTAGTTATGGAGTTATCTGTTACAGCAATTGCATTTGTCTATGCTCTATTAGCATTAACAGGACTTTTCTTAGGTTTTTTAGCCCAGTTAATTATATATAAGGCAATTAATCTTGAAAGCAAATCCTTCTTTTATGTTTTATTAGCAGTAGTGGTAATAGCAGCTCCTGTAAGAACATTTTTGATGCTCTTCCGCGATATCCCTACTTTAATCCAAACATTGACTGCTGCAGTTCCGCTTACTGGATTTGACGTAGCGGCTCTTTCAAAGGCGTTATTTTTTACTCCTTTCATTTGCACTATTTCGTTTCTCTTGCCATTCTTTTTACGGCAGAGAAAGATAACTAAGGAAAAACTTAAGCCATTAATAGCTATTCTTATAGGAATAATAGCAGAATACTTAATCCTAACAGCTTTGAAAGCAATTACCTAACAAAATTTATAAAAGCAAATGCATTAAAAACAAAATGAAAAAAAACAAAAGAGGAGTGAGCCATGTAGAAATGATTGTTTCGTTTTCGATATTTCTTTTATTTGTGCTTTTCCTTTTTACATACTTGAATCCTATAAAGCCCCCAAGCGTCTCGAAAGTATTGCTTGATATAGTTGAGCAAGGTCTTGACAATTACAAAGCAAAGATTTTAGAGATACCAGTTAGGGTTGAATTGGCAGGAGGCTGCTTCCAGATAGAATGTCCATTTGCTAATTGTAGCAACGATCATGTTTTTGTTAAAGATGAGAATGGGAATAACTGCGGATTTAATTACGATTCTGTAACTAAAAATTTGTCTATAAGTGGAGGAGGAAATTTTTTTTATCTTTACTATTCTGATAAATCAGTTAGTCATTTAGGGCCAACAAGTTGCACATTCATTCCTCAGTCACCTGCGTTTAGCATACCAAGGCTGCAAACCTTATACTTATATTCCGAATTGGAAAGACTAAATTCAACATATTATTCAAACTACGAGGACCTGCAAAACAATTTTAGATTTCCAAAGGCGTCAGATTTTTCAGTCAGCATATATGGCGAATATGGTTCATTGATATTTGCTATGAGCGTAACAAAGCCAAAAGGAGTTACTGTTAAAGCAAGAGATATGCCAATAACTATTCTAAAAGACGACACCAAAGAAATAATAAAAGGCAGAATGAACATACAGGTATGGTAAAGTAATGGTAATGGATAAGAATATCGATAAAAAGGTCATCAGACAACTAGAACAACCATAACAACCAAAAGGAGCATAATGATATCAGCAAAAAGGATTATCAGAAGTAGGATGATACCAGCAAAAATTGAGTTATCAGAACGACGAGATACCAGCAAAATTAGATTAACAAAACAAATGAAAGCAAATAAAAGATGATAAAAAACAAGCGCGCATTAGTTCAGATGTTAGAGGCAATAATAGCAATAATGATTCTGCTTGGATTTTTCATTTTTATAATGTCAAAGCAGGCTGAAAAGCCAAACATAGCAGAAGACATTTACAAGTTAGAAAGAAAAATTCTAAAAGAAGTAAGTGATAATACAACATTAAGAGAAGCTGTTCTTAATTTATCAAAAGATAACGTTACAGTCGAGTCGTTCATAGCAAGCAGACTTTATCCTGCTCATCCTGCTCTTAACTTCAGCATAGCAATATGCGAGCCGCCAGGAAAAGAATGCACAGGACCAATGCTGGCAGCAGATATTTATGTAGATGATATTGTTATTGGCTCACTCTTAGGGCAGCCAGGGCTAGAATCAAAAATCCTAAGGCTTTTCATCTGGGTTGAAGCCGCAAGGAAAGTTGAAGTGCCTGCAGCTGTATGCGGCAATAATAGAGTTGAAGCAGGAGAAGAATGTGATGATGGCAATACAATAAGCGGAGATGGTTGCTCTGCTACTTGCAAAGTTGAACCTTGTTACCCTATTGGCGAAATTATATATTTTGGCACCGATGTTGGAGTATGCGAAGAAGGACAAAAAAATTGCACAGAAACTGGCTGGGTAATCATTAAAGATGAAGTAGTAGGAAGCGATGAAGTTTGTGACAATCTTGATAATGATTGCAACGGAGTAACAGATGGGTTTAGTATATCATGCTATACAGGACCATCTGGAACAGAGAATGTTGGAATCTGCCATGGAGGAACAAAAACATGCACAGCAGGTAGCTGGGGCAGTTGTGTAGGGCAACAGACACCAGACATAGAAAGCCTAGGGGTTGGTAACTGTGGTGATACTTACGATAATGACTGCGATGGTTACTGCGATGATCATCCATTACCTCAATGTCTCAATGGACCAGAGCCAGAATGCATTGTTCAAGTTAAAAAGCATAGTATTAAATAGTCGAGCTTTTAAATAAAAACATGTCAAAAGTAACATTTAAATTTGATAAAGAGAAAGATTTATGGAATATTTGGGAGACTTGTAATTCTTCTTCTAGCTGGCATAATTTTAAGAAGACTGTTCCATCCCGTTTTTTAGAAATGTGTGAAGGGAAAGAGTTCAGTGAATGTAGAAAAAAATTGAGTGAGTACACAAAGAAAATGCATAATTCTGGATTAATTGAAATTTTTGTTAAAGCCGTTCAGGAAGCATGGAATAAAATTAATGATGAATTTTTCAAAAGACTTGAGAGAATTATGAAACACCCCATTTGTTCTGAAAATTTTATGGGGTATATCACAACTGTAATAAGATGTCCTTATGATGAGAAAGAACCTTCATTTATGATTTCTTTCTTTAGAGACCTTACCCATGTTCTTTGTACATCAGGACATGAGATAATGCATATACAATTCCATAATATATACTGGAAAAAGATTGAAAAAGAAATCGGAAAAGAAAAGACAGCTGATTTAAAGGAGGCATTGACAGTCCTTTTAAATTTGGAATTTCAAGATTTATGGTTCGTTGATGATATTGGCTATGAACCTCACCAAAAATTAAGGAAATTTATTGAGGAAGAATGGAAAAAAGAACCTGATTTTGATATTTTAATAAAAAAGTGTATAAAATACTTAAAATAGTAGAATTACTTTAATTACTCACAATTGGGGTATTCTTAAGAAATTAACACTTATCGTTATAGCAGGGAGGATCTCCACCACCCCACTGGTCACAATCGCAGAGATATGCTTTTATATCCGCATTCCTATAAGTCGCTTTAAAATTGCTGTCGAATATCCCCTTTATACTGTAGTTTTTTATTTTATTCAAGCAAATCTGTTTTCTACCAATTATTTTTTCAACTATTTTTTCAAGTGTTTTTACCATTTTTTTATTAGGCCTTTTGCGTTTAAAAACTTTACTATATCACTAATCTGCTCTTTTTTATTTTCTTTAAATTCTGAAGAAAGCTCATCTATTGTAAAACAGTCTTTTTTTTTGAGATAAATAAGGAAATTAAAAAATTGTTGATTCATATATGCTACTGCACTATTTCTTGGAGAAAAAATCAGCATTCCTTTCTTTTCATTACGGTATTTTAATCCCCCAATAACACTGAACTTGGTTGATGTGTCGACTTCAGGAATTCTTCGCAGAATCTTTCTGGTATCTTGGATATTTTCTGGCAAAGCTCTAGGGTCTAACCCTTTATATGAACCGCATTTAGTTTTTGCAGCCTCCCTGCAACCAAGAGAACATAGCTCTAATTCATTACAATTACTGCATTGTCTTGGAACAAAATTTCCATTTCTCCATCCTTTCATTCTCTGCCATATGTCTGTTAAATTTTCTTTTAGAAGATTTCCATATTCTTTTGGGCTATGTGTGCATGGTCTAATATTGCCTGAAGAAGAAATGGCTATTGTCGTCCTTCCAACTCCACAGTCTCTGCCTAAAAACTTCTCATATTTTTGAGGATCTCGAACAGCACATCTTGGTATGGTTTCTACTATCCCTACATTCATTCCAAATTCTTTTTCTAAAGCTAATAGATCATCAAGCGTTTGCATAATGTCTTTATTAGTTAACTCAAATTTTTTTTCTAGATACACGCAAGGAATCGCAGGAGTTGCGGCGAAAGAAGAGACTCCTAAATTACGAACAAACTTTCCGGTCTCATATACTTGATGCTTATTCGATTTAATTATGACCATATTTAATGCAAGAGGAATATTCTGTTTTACTGCGAGTTCAATTCCACTAATTGCTTTTCTAAAATTTTTTGTCCGGGTTATTTCACTATAAGTTTTTTCATTAGAGCTTGGCAATGGAGCAAAAAGGCTCGATATTCCAGAATCTTTTATTTTTTGAGTATCCTCTTTGTTTAGCATAGTTAAATTAGTATTCATCTTTACATCGATTTCTTTTGAAGAAAAATAATTAGCCAAAGGATAAACTAAATCTCTTCTCAAAAGAGGTTCTCCGCCGGTTAAAACAACCCCAAAAATTTCATTATCTGCCAACTTGGTTGCTATTTTTAATGATTCTTCTAAGTTCAGCTCATTTTCATATTTTCTATCGCCCCGCCAATAATTGTAACAATACAAACAACTATTATTACACCGCGGGGTAAGTTCCATCTGTGCTGTGATAGGGGCTTTCAATTCCATATAAGAAAAAGATTTTGCATTTGAAAGTTTATCTTTCATTTTAATAAATTACTAATTGTTAAAAAGTAATTAAAACCTTATTCCAAAGTAGGCTTTTCCGTATGTGCTGTTAAAGTTGAAATCAGGCGAATAATCTTTCTTAACCGTATAACTGGTGTCTGGCCACGATACTACTTCTCTTCCTTTTGTTTTCACCTTTCCGCCTCTGTAACCCAAGCCTGCTCCAATCAGAATATTATCCGTAATTTTGTAATCAACGCCAGCTTCAACTGAGAAACCAGTGCCGTTTCCTTTATAATCTGCTTTACGATATTGTTCATAAGGGTTATCTAATCTATCCATTGTGTAGCCAACATCACCTTTAACATTATAAAAGTTAACACCAATTGTTGAAGAAACATCAAGCTTGTCACTTAGGCTTGCTTTTTTTCTCGCGCCCAAAGAGAATGTGCTCATGCCAATATCTTCTTGCCTTTTAAAATTAAGAGGGACATAGCTTCCTCCTTTGTAATATTTATCCCAAATATCATAACTTTCATTATAATTGCTTCTTGAACTTGAACCCTTGTAGCCTGCAACAACACCAACACGAAAATTCTTAATATTGCCAAATTTTAATCTGTAAAGCAAAGAACCTTCTACCACAAAATCAATAGAACTTGGAGTTTTGATGTCTTTCCATAAAACTTTTCCAGTAGCATCGGCAATTGGCGTTGTGAACGTGTATTTGCCTGTTTTGAAATCTTTATTTAAGTCACTGTAGTAATCTCCTGCAGGATTTTTGAAAGGAAAAGTAATAGAAGGTTTAATTTCGCCTTCAAGTTTGCTTTGCTTTTTCTCTTGCTCTTTTGGCTGTGCTCTTGCAATGCCAGCTGCTGCAGGCAGCAACATTGCTGTTAAGACAAAAGGTGAAATAAGTTTGCCTAGCCTTTTTGATTTTAGCATATTGTTATTGGTAAGTGGTAACCTTTTATAAATCTTTTGGTTGAGGGTTTTGTTGGAAGGATTTATATACGTGAAAATTCATTATAAACAGAAGGCAAAAATGAGACTAATCCTTCTCCCGCAAAAATCTTTTGATAAGGAAACAGCTAAAAGCCTAGGAATAATAAAAGGGATAGCGGAAAAATTGCTGGTTAGCGCGGGAATAAGTGTGCCCAAAAGCTTTGAATTTTATAATTCTTTTGATAAGTTTGTTAAAAGAAATGCTCAAGAAGTTATAGACTATGGTTTCCCTAAAAACATAGCTTCTGATTTTATAAAGAGCTCTTTGCATACAAGCACATACGGCAATTATGATTTTAAGAGAGGGGTAATTTTAGAAATGAACTCTCACCCCTATTTTAAAGAATTCTACCCGGCACAGCAATTACTTGAGCTGATCATTCATGAATCTTTACACTTAGAGTTGCGCAAAAAAATGGGGTTTGAAATTAATAAGCTTAAATTTAAGTTTATGGTTAAAAACAAGACAATAAAATATGCCGGAATAAAAAAAGTTCTTCAGCTAGACGAGGGGTTTGCTACAGTTTTTTCTAAACTTTTGATTAAAACGCTGCCAAAAAGCAACCTACAGCAGATAAGAAAACTAGCGGTATGGACTTCAAGCAAAAAGCTTCCTGCTTACAAGAAAAGTGTCGGAAGGTATAGCATAGAAAAATTGGTAAGTTTTTTTAATAAAACTTTTGAAGAAAATAGCAAAAAAGGCGTTAAAATCATTTACGGAAAGCTGAAAAAAATTAGAGAAAAAGGTATTAAATCTAAAATTCAATCTATCTTAGATTTTGTTAATGAAGAGATCAAAAGTATCGCTAGCGAACATATCTATAGCTAACATCTTTTAAATTCACACTTTCTTTAATTTTTAATGTATTCTTGATACTTTTTTTAAGCAACCAGTCTAATACCATATTAGAATGGATGCAAAAACTTTTATCTATATCAAACATATCACCAGTCGTTATTTCTGCATTAAATACACACCCACCTCCGCAAATACCTATAGCAGGGCAATATTTGCAAACTTCTATATTAACTGGCGATCTTTTTGCCCATTTTTTTAAGATAGGAGAGTTTACTATTTCTTGTGGGCTTGATGTGGAGATATTCCCCACAATATGCTCGTTAGTTCCAAGATATGCTTGGCATACCCCCATATTCCCATTTGGAAAGAAAACAAGTTGATTGCCCGCTGCTCCGCAATCTTTAAAATAAACTTTTCCTTCTTTTTTGAATGCTTCTATTTTCCTTCTAATCCTATCTTCGTATATGCCGCAATTTTTTGCTTTTTCTGCCGCCTTCAAAAGGAAATTATTTGCATCGTATGGGGAGACTTTTGGAAATTTTTTATATTTTGCATTTAATAATAAGTTAAATCCAATAGTTTTTGTTCCAGTTTTATTAAAAAAGTCGATAACCTCTTTCATTTTTTTAATATTGCTGGGATTAATCACACAAGATACCCCAAAATCGATTTTGTTCTTTTTTAAATGCGCTATTCCCCTTCTTATTTATGTATGGCCAAGAAGGTTAAATAAATTTGATTTCATTTTCTCTTATGCTTTCTTAATAATCCTTTTGCTGTTCGAACAACTTCTTCAGCTTCTTCTTTTGGGACACTTTTCATATAATTTACCATTTTTTTAGTATTTTTTTATTCTTTTATTTGCTTTTTACCAAATTTTAAGTATTTTTTTTATACCATAATATCGGGCTTTCGGTTCGGGGTTTGGGGCTGGCAAGGTTCGGTTTGTGTTTTGCACTTCACTTTTGATTTTTGCGAAAGAAAACCAAAAAAGATTTATATATGCTCAATACGTGATGATATAAAATGCAACCTAAAGGATATAAATTCATTAAGGATTTAACATCTGATGTGTTATTTGAGGCTTATGGCAGAACACCCAAAGAGCTTTTTGAAAACGCAGCCAAAGCTTTATTTTCTGTTATTTGCCAGGTTGAAAAGGTTAAGCCTGCTAAAGAGCTAACGGTAGAGGTTAAAGGAAAAGATATCAAAGAATTAATGTTCAATTGGTTGCAGGAGCTAATATCCCTTGTTGATATTGAAGGAATGTTTTTTTCACGCTTTGTTGTTGAGAAAATTAATGATAAAAGCCTTAAGGCAAGGATTTACGGCGAGCCCCTAAGTCCTGAAAAAGGCGAGACTGTTGTTAAAGCTGTAACATATTACAAATTTAATGTCGAAAAAACTGCTGAAGGCTATAAAGCTACTATAAGCTTAGACATATAGGAAATTATTTAAAATACCTGTAATTAAAATAATTGTAAATTTGCAAAAAAGAAAAAAAGAGGAAGAGGCAAAATGAAAGAAAAACTCAAGAAGATAAGTGATTATGAATGGCTCTTGGAAAAAAATTCAAGAGCTGGAATGAATGTAGATGCAAAAATAATTGCATCAAAGCAAATAATTGATTCCGCGGAGGATACTGCTGTTGAGCAATTAACTAATGTTGCTTGTTTGCCAGGTATTGTCGAACCTGTTTTAGGCATGCCTGACATACATTGGGGATATGGTTTGCCAATGGGTGCTGTTGGTGCATTTAATGACAAAAATGGCGTAATCAGTTCTGGATGCACTGGTTTTGATATAAACTGCGGGATCAACCTTATAAGAACAAACCTTACCGCTACTGATATTAAACCAAAATTAAAGCAGCTAATGAATGAGCTATTTGCCAGAATTCCTTGCGGAGTCGGAAGCAAAGGTAAATTGCGGCTTTCTTCTCAAGAACTTGATGAAGTCTTGGTAAGAGGAGTTGACTGGGCAATTGAAAATGGCTATGGCACTAAAGAAGACAAAGCTGCTACAGAAGAGCAAGGATGCATGGCAGGAGCTGATCCAAGCAAAGTAAGCGACTTGGCAAAAAAAAGAGGCATACCTCAACTTGGCACTTTAGGAGCAGGTAACCATTTTCTTGAAGTTCAGCAAGTAAGCCATATTTTTGATAACGAGAAAGCAAAAAAGTATGGCATCACAAAGCAAGGGCAAGTTACTATAATGCTTCATTGCGGTTCACGTGGCCTTGGACATCAAGTTGCAACAGATTATTTACGCATTCATTCTCAAGCAGCAAGGAAATATAAAATTAAACTTCCAGATCCTCAGCTTGTTTGCGCTCCTGTAAACAGTCTAGAAGGAAGAAATTATTTTGCGGCTATGAAATGTGCTGTCAATTATGCTTTTGCTAATCGTCTTGTTATGACAAAATGGATAAGAGAAGCATTTGAGGCTATTTTCAAACGCAAATGGCAGGATATGGATATGCATACAATCTATAGCATATGCCATAATATATGCAAGTATGAAAAGCATATACTTCCTGGCACAAATGAGAAAGCATGGCTTTATGTTCATAGAAAAGGCGCAACAAGAAGTTTTCCAGATTCTCCAGTGTTAATAGCAGGAACAATGGGGACAGCATCTTATCTTCTTGAAGGAACAGAAAAAGCAATGCGCGAGACTTTTGGTAGCAGTTGCCATGGCTCTGGAAGAACAATGTCAAGGCATGCCGCAATAAGGCAATTCCGCGGCACAGAAATTAAAGAAAAACTTGAACTTAAAGGCGAGCAGATACGCTCGACGCATCCTAGTGTGTTGGCAGAAGAAGCACCTCTTGCTTATAAGGATGTTGACGCTGTTGTCGACAGCGTTGTGGGAGCAGGAATAAACAAAAAAATAGCAAGAATGACTCCTCTTGGCGTTGCGAAAGGTTAGAAGTTAGGGGCTGGATAGAAATTGGGGGCTAGGTAGTTAAGTATTTAAATTAGTTAAATATTTAAATATAAGACAACTCATAATTTTGGAAAAGAGGCAGAAGATGAAAAAAACAATGAAAAAAGCTCTGATAATTTTAGCTTTTGTAGCATTTTTATTTTTACTAAGTTTAGGAATAGTTGCTGCTGGGTGTTCGGGATGTGCTTGTAGTGCTGGTCAGGAATGCTATGAGTATGGCTGTAGCAACCCTTGTAAAAGGACCTCATATATTTGTGATCGCTGTTGTGTTAAGATATTTATTTGCCTTGATCGTGGTTATGGTGATCCGTTCTGGGGGGAGGGGAGAACTTGCTGGGATAATCAACCTAATGGGTATGTGTGTCAAACAAAAGCTTGCCCTTCGGATTATTATTTTGATGAAGGTGCCGATTCGCCAACAGGAACTAACTATTGTTACCTAAGAGACTATCCTACTAATTGTCAAGGAAGGTGTTCTAGTGGAGTATGCCAGTCCTGTGAATGTTCCCCCACAGATAAAATAGTAGCTACTTGTGGAGTTTGTAAGTATTGTTCTGGTTCAACATGTGCAAATTATCCATATGGAACAGATTGTGGTGGAGGCAAGAGATGCGACGGCAATGGGAACTGCGGGGAGTTGGATGCAGACGGAGATGGCGTTCTTAATGCATACGATAACTGTCCTGCTGCACGTAATCCTGACCAAAAAAATTCTGATACTGACAAATTAGGTGATGCTTGCGACAACTGTCCTAATGTGGCTAATCTTGACCAAACTGATTGGGATAATGATGGCGTTGGCAATGCTTGCGATAATTGTTGGCATGTGTCAAATCCCGGTCAAGAAGACACTTATGGAAAGATATGTCCTAGTCCCCCTTATCAATCGGACCCTTTATGCGGCGATGCTTGTGAACCTAAGGTAAACACAGCATATTGGACCGACATGAGAGGAAACAACGCAAACATAACACAAGTTGGCGATACTGTTAAGCTTGTTCTTGAAGGGGCTAATTGTAATGGCTTAGCAGTTAACTTCAAGATATGGGAAGGTGGAGCATCTAGCTGCTATAATGAAGAAATGCAGGGCTTAAGCACCTTTGAGGACGGCAAAGCTATTGTAGTTTGGCCTGTTCAATACTGTGAAGATGGCATTCCAAAAGCTAATGATGGATTTTATTTCGAAGCCTCGCTTGCAGATTATCCTAGCTTAAAAAGCACATCTGGTAAGCTGACTGTAAGTTCCACAGCTGATAATTTAAAGCCTCATGCTAAGATAACATTCCCTAATCATGATAAAAAAGAAAATTACCTCTTTAACACGAACTATGCGATTCCATTTACACAAGCAAGCTATGATGTTGATGATCCAATAACTTATTTATGGGATTTTGGTGATGGTGTAACATCTATAGACCCTAATCCAATCCATGCTTACATGAAAGGAGGTCCTCAAAAAGTAACTTTAACAGTGAAAGACGCAAGAGGGCTTAACGATACTGACAAAATAGAGATTCTTATTGATATGCCTAATTGGAACGATCACCCACTTGCTGTAATTTCGCGTCCTAAAGATGGCTTCACTTATGCAATCGGAATAGTACCCTGTGATGGTTCTAAAAGTATAGATGCTGAAACTCCTTTTGAAAATCTTAAATTTAGATGGTACTTTAATGATAAGGAGGACCCAGATTGCTCTGGAATTAAAGGCCTTAAGGGAGCAATTTGTAACAAATTCTTTGAGACAGCAGGGAAAAAAGTCATTACATTAGAGGTCGATGATGGTTCTCAAGCATCTGTAAGCACAGCGACAACAACTTTTTTCATAGCTGAAGAAGTTAAGGAGGAAGAGGGGGGAGAGAAAGAAGAGGCCGAAGAGGCGAAAGCTAAGGAAGTTGAGGTTAAGAGAGTGCCTTATCTAACAATCGTTACTCTTTTAATTGCTGCTCTCGTTGCTTTTTTAATTGTAAGAAAAGCGAGGAAAGCTAGGAAAGCAAAAAAAGTAAAGAAAGTAAAGAAAGTAAAGAAGAAAAGGAAAAAGTAAGAAGCAAAAGAGCTAAGGAAAAGAATTAAAAACTTTCAAGCATTTCTTTTTTTATGTTAAATTCAAAGATAAGAGAGATTCTGCGCAAAGAGCTGCAAGCAATAAAACCTTCTTCTAGCGAGCTTTCTAATATATCTGTTATTATTAAAAATTTTTTACTTTTGCTTAAACCTGAATTAAAAAATGCAGATGTGTTTGTCGGAGGCTCTTTTTCCAAAGGCACAATGATACGTAAAGGTAGTTATGATATAGACCTTTTTGTTAGATTTGGTGCTGCTTATAGAAAAAATTCAGCAAAGCTGGCTGATATCCTAGATGTTGCGCTAAAAAAAGCATTCTCAAGGTTAAAGACAAAGCAGATTATTAAAATTGAAAGGCTTCGAGGTTCTAGAGATTACTTTAGCATAAAGCTGGCTGAGGTGATGCCGGCACTAACACAAGTCACTGTTGAAATCGTGCCTGTTTTGAAAATAAAAAATGCTAAAGAAGCTTTGAATGTTACTGACGTTTCTCCTTTGCATGTTGCATATGTAAAGAAAAAAATAAAGCTCAAGCCAAAATTAGCTGATGAAATAAGGCTTATAAAGGCATTTTGTTATGCTCAAGACTGCTATGGTGCAGAAAGCTACATAAGAGGTTTTAGCGGCTATTCTCTTGAATTGTTAACATGCTATTATGGTTCTTTTCTTAACCTTATTAAGGCTGCATGCAAATGGAAGCCAAAGGTTATCATTGATCCTGCCAAATTTTACAAAGGAAAAGAAGTATTAGCTAGGCTGAACGAAGCAAAACTAAAATCACCTATTGTATTAGTAGACCCTGCACAAGCTGATAGAAATGCGACTGCTGCCCTAAGTACAGAATGCTTTAAAAGATTTGTTAAAGCATGCTCGGATTTTTTAGCACATCCAAGCGAGAAATTTTTTAAAAGGCATGAAGTTGATATAAAAAAACTCCTTGCCGAGGCAAAAAAAAGGAAAGCAAAATTGCTAGTATTAGAGGTTAAAAGCAATAAGCGCAAAGAAGATGTTGCAGGAGCGAAACTGCTTAAATTTTTTCAGTTTTTTTTAAGAGAACTTGAAAAAGATTTTTTTGTTTTAAAGGCAGAGTGGCTTTTCAAGCCAATACTAACTCAGAAAGAAGCGCTGTTTTTCTTTATCATTTCCAAACGTAAAAAAATTCTTGTTAGGGGCCCTCCTCTAAGGCTTGAAAAATATGCTACCTTGTTTAGAAAGAAATGGCCTCGGTGTATTGTCAAGAATGGGATACTTTACGCTGCTAGGAAATGTCGCAGTATAAAAGAAATTCTTAAGATTAAAAATCTAAAAGAAAGAGGAATAAAAAGCATAAGAGCAAAAATAGTTAGAGCTTAAAGATAAGAATCTATAGCACCGTATAGCATCTGATATCGCGAAAGTTAGCGATAAAGTTCTTTTGAAATTTTGGCTAGCTACTCAAATCTGCCATTTTTTACTCAGATCTTACAGATGCTTATATAAAAGAACGTAAATCTTGGAGATATTTTATGTGGTCTTCTTTTGCCTTCGTGATTTGCTTTTTTTCCTTTATTATGCTCTTCAGAAATGATAATCCTCTTTCACCACCAAGTACTTGCGGCAATATCACATAATCAGCACCTTTTTTATATAGCTCTAAAGCCTCTGAAATGTGGTCAGATGTAACAAATATCAAGGCATCAGGATTGGCTTCTTTTATCCTTCCTATCAGGAATAAATTGTCAGATTTTTCTGGAACTGTGCTTATCGCCAACTTTATATCTTTAAAGTTAATTTTACCTATAACGTCAGGATCAGCGATGTCGCCATAAATATTAGAAATCCTTTGCTTTGTTAATTCTTTTGTTATTTCTGGATTTATATCAACAACTATAACACTATCCTTTACCTTTGAAAAAGCTTTCAAGAAAACAGAACCCATCCTGTGGCAACCAAATAAGACAATCTTTTTTTTATTTTTTGTTATATATTCTACTTTTTCTTTTTCCGGCCATCTTTTAAGTATATTCAAAACTTTTGAAAATTTTGAAAAAAAGAAGTGTTCATTTGCAATGAAAAATGGTGTCATGGACATTGTTATAACTGTGATAAGGACAATCATGCTAAATGCTGCTCGACTTACATGTCCTAGCATCATTCCTTGCATTACTAAAATCAGAGAAAATTCAGATGTTTGTGCTTGATAAAAGCCAGTAAGGAAAGATGTTTTTTTTGTGTATCCCTGTATTCTTGTCATAACCATCGTTAGATAAGGCTCAACAAGCAGCACTACTGCTACCAAAGCAAAAAAAGGAAAAATTATTTTGCCTATCTCTCTAACAATAAGTTGCATTCCGACTGAAACAAAAAAAAGCACTACAAAAAAATCTCTCAGCCCTTTTATTGATCCCTGTATTTCTGTGTTAAAAGGGGAATTTGCAAGCATCACTCCGGCTATGAATGCTCCTATCACTACAGACAAACTCGGCATGCCTAAAAATGGAAAAATTGCAAGCAATACAAACAAAAAGCATGTTGCTATCGAAGCAAGAAAAAGCATCTCTGTAGACCTTGCAGAAAACTCAAAAACAGGGTTTATTATTGTTTTGCTGAGTAAAAATGCAAAAAGAGCAATTAAAACTACTTTGACCAAAGGCAAAAGTGTCATTTCAAGAGTAAAGATTTTTGAAGAAAGAATTGTTAGTGCAATTATTGCAATTATGTCTTGTATTAAAAGTATTCCAATATTAATTCTAGCATGCAGAGTATTTAACTTTCTTTTATCTGCGAGGAGCTTTACTGTTATAGTAGAAGAGAGAGGGATTGCGAGAGCAAGGAAAATCAGCTCACTTTTTTTGAAGGAAAAAAATAGAAGCAAAATAAAAGAAATCAGCCCAAGAATCAAAAATTGTAACAGTCCATTTATTACTGCTGTTTTTCCTATTTCTTTTATTTTTGGAATGCTCATCTCGAGACCTACAAAGAAAAGCAAGAATGCTATGCCAAATTCTGAAAATGTTGATATTACTTCTGTATTTTTTATCAAGCCAAGAAGAGAAGGCCCTATAATAACACCTCCAATTATGTAAGCAGGAATAAATGGCTGCTTCAGCAATCTTGCAATCAAAGCAAGTATTGTTGCAATAATAATTATAATTCCTACGTCGAACCATATTTCACCTGTAGGAGTAGCTATCTTTACCTTTAAAATTTCAAAAATGTCGCTAATCATTTGTTTGCCCTCTTTTTTTATAAGAAATTTCCTATTTATTTAAACTTTTCCAAAAATGAAAGGTTTTTATATGTTTTTGTATATAAAATTGTGGGGTGACATTATGATAAGAAGTGAGGCTGTGGCAGGACAATTTTACGAGGGCAGTTTTGACGGACTTGATAAACAAATCAGGAACTGTTTCGAAGGGAAGCTTGGGCCTGCTGCATTGCCAACTGGTAAGAGAAAAGGCAGGATATTTGGTGCTATTGTGCCGCATGCTGGTTACGAGTTTTCTGGCCAAGCAGCAGCGTGGGCTTACAAGGCTATTGCCGAGGCTGAGCAGCCAGATTTGTTTGTTATAGTAGGAGTAAATCATAGAGGAATTGGAAAAGAAATAGCTTTATCTCTAGCTGACTTTTCTACACCATTGGGTATTGTCAAGAACGACAAGGAATTTGCAAAGGCGATAATAAAAAAAGCCAAAGCAAATAATAAAATTGACATTCAAGATGAAAAAGCGCACATTTTTGAGCATTCTATAGAAGTCCAACTTCCTTTTTTGCTCTTTACAACAAAAAACCTAAAATTTGTTCCAATCATTATAAGCAACTATAGCTATGGCCTTTGCGAGATGCTTGCAAAAACAATAGCAGACGTAGCCAAGCAGCTACGCAAAAAAATATGCTTAATTGCGTCATCAGACTTTACGCATTATGGTTATAGTTATGGTTTTATACCTTTCTCTGAAAACGTAAAAGAAAATCTTTACAAGCTTGATGATGGCGCAATAGATAAAATAAAAGACCTTGATGCAAAAAGCTTTATTGATTACGCGCAAAATACCACAATTTGTGGAGCAGGAGCAATAGCGACAGCAATAGAAACATGTAAAGCACTTGGCTCAAAGAAAGCAGAATTATTAAAGTACTATACTTCAGGTGATATTGTTAAGGATTATAGTAGCGCAGTTGGTTATGCTGCAATAATTTTTAAATAAAATATATAGAATTTAAGATTTCTTGATAATAAAAGTTAATCAATAAGCATTGGTTAGTGCTGTCACTTTATTGTACTTAATTTTAACAGTTTAAAAAAGAAAAGTTTAAAAACCCTTATAACTAGCCTATTTTATAGTTTGGCACGGAGCAATCAAAGGTTCGGTTTGTCTTCGGACAAATTGATCTTCGGATCTTAACGAGACTTTGGCTTCGGACGTGCCAAAGTGGTGGAGCAATCGGATACGAATCTTCGGATTTGTTATCTGGCTTCGGACGCCATTTAGAGCAATCAGAATTTGGGTTTGACTGAATCTTCGGATCTGCTCGAACTTAAATTCTTGCTCTAACTTTTCTTTTTGTGCTTGTGTTTTAAGAATTATACTTGCTTCATTGCTGTGATATCATACTATCTTAATTTGCTAAAAATTTCTTCCATCTATTTGCTTATTTGAGAAGCGATCTTTTTTGTTTTTAGTATGCTCTTTAACCTCGAACAACTATCTATCTCTCTGATCTTTTCTTTCCTACCCCTCTTTTTTAGCTTTTTTTCCTAATTCTTTAAAAGCTCTTTTTATCAACTTTGGAGGCCATCCCCTCTCTACTAATTTGGCTTTTATCTGCTCATCAGAAAAGCCCACTTTCTCTGTTTGCTGAATATATTCCTTTATTTTTTCTAAGCCAATTTTTCTTAATTTTTCTCTTTCTTCTCTTTCTTCTTCCCTTCTAAAGCGCTCTAACATCTTCCTGCGCTTTTCAGCTTCTTCCCTTCCTTTAGCTTCTAATTCTCTCTCACGTCGTAATTTTTCTTCTTCTTCTCTTCGAGTAAGCATCTCAAGTTCTTTCTCACGTTGCAACTTTTCTCTCTCCTCCCTCCTAATCTTCCTTAGCTCTTCTATCTCTCTCTTTCTTGCTAGTTCTTCCCGCCTTTTTTCCTCTTCAGCAGAAATAATCTTAAGGCGCTCTAGTGCCTTTTCACGCTTTTCAGCTTCTTCCCTTCCTTTAGCTTCTAATTCTCTCTCACGTCGTAATTTTTCTTCCTTCCCTCTTTTAATTTCTTTTGGTCTTTCTAGCTTTCTCTCTATGGCAAGCCTTTTCTGCATTTCTTCTTCTCTTGCCGCGATAGTAAGAAAGCGCCTTTCAAGTTTTTCTCTTTTTGCCTTCTCTATTTCTGCTTTTCTCTTTAATTCTTCAGCCCCCTTAAGTTTTAGCTTTTCGAGTAGCTCTTCTCTTTGCAGTTTTTCCTTTTCTTTCTCAAGCTCTTCTATCATAGCTTTTTTCTTTCTTCTTTCGGCAAGCCGCTTCGCTCTCTCGCCTCTGCTTATTTTAAATACCTTAAGAAATGCTACAAATTGCAAGAATCTTCTTAGCTTATCTATTCTTAAAGCTCTTTCTGCTTCTCTTGTTGCAAGTTCCTCTTCTACTTCGCTTAGCCTTGTAGAATAAGAATGCATTCTGTTAGTGTAAACTCTTGTATCTAACTTTCCTTCTTTTATGTATTGACGCTGAGTTTCTTTCATTAAGTCTAAAAGCCTTTTCCTTTCAAGTTCGAGTTTTGCACTTTTGAACTTGAATAAGCTAGCCTTTGCACTTTCAAGTGCTATACTTCTCTGGATAGCTTTACTAAGTTTATCTTCATATTGCGTCATTGATTGAAAATACTCTCTCATGCTCAACTTCTTTTCAACAAAGCATTCATGCTGAGTAGTTTTCATCAGTCCAAGTAAAATTCCCTCTTCTTCTCTCAGTCCACCAAGAGAATGATTCATTACACTTAACTTTACTCTGAAAAACAAAATTGTTAGCAAGGCTAAAGTAATAATCATGCCGAAGAAAAATTGCAAGGTGTTTTGAGCTATAAAATAAAACAGGTTGAATTCGCCTTTTGTTTCTAAAGCGTATGTCATTTCAGCATCCTTTGCTCTTTCTAAAGCAAGCATATAGTCACCTCTTTCAGATGCTGCCTTTGCAAGACCAAGCATGCGTCTTGTGCTCTCAACCCTCGCCCCGCGACTTTCAGCGTCTTTAACCTTTTTATCTAGCTCAACTATTTTGTCATAGCTTTCCAAAGCAATCGTTGCTATGCTTTTAATCTTCTCGCTAAACTCTTGGACTTTTTCATAATTACTTTTCTCAAGCGCTTCTTGGGATTGTTCAAGCAATGACCTAACCTCTTTTATATTAAGCTCCAAAGTTCTCATTTTTTCAATATAATCCTTAGATAAAGCGATAAGCTGAGTGGCGTCTTCTCTTCCTAGCTCGTGAATTTCTAAAGTGACATAACGTTTCTCAACTCTAGCTGTTTTCATAGCTTCAACTTCTTTTACAGAATCAATTGTAAATGTTAAATTATGCTTTCCTACTGTGAAGTATGCCGGAGCAGTTATGCGAATTGTGAAGTTAAATGAAGAGTTTGGCGCTATCTCGTCTAATGTTGGAGGTTCTATGCTGATGTATTGTGCAAGATAGCCAGCTACTTTCATTTTAATTTCTTTTAATGAGGCATCCTTGAAAGGATTTTTAATTTCTAAAGAGAAGGTTTTGTCCTTGCCTCTAACTAATTCATAAGTTGCTTCCGATACTATCGCAGCAGCTCCAGGTGCTCCTCCTCCGCCTCCACTTACAGGCACTGTTACTATAGTAGGAGCAACATAGCAGTCAGGATCATGGTTATCTTTTGTGGAGTCATAGACGCAGCCATTGCCGCATTTGCCATCGCTATGGCTGCATTTTACATTAATTGAAATGTTATAGCTTCTGTTTGAGCAGCCGCTAACATTTTGGGCACAGCTTGCATTTACATAAATATAAGTGGTGCCATAAGTTGCAGTCTCGTTTGTAGTGATAGTCAAATTGTAATATTGAATATTGTCTGGAGCAGCAGTCTTGTTTGGCAGGCTTGTTAGATTATTGTTAAGAGCTCCGCTTGAGTTGGTAAAGCCTGTAGGCAAAGTCCAATTGAATGTAACGTTAGTTGCTGTCTCGTTACCATTATTCTTAACGTAAGCAGTGAGGTTTGCAGAGGAACTTTGATTTATGCTTGCCAATGCATCTATATGCGGCTTGAGATAAGGTCCTCCAGGAACGCTGTTAAGGTATCCGCTAATTGTTCTTTGCGCAGTGTCCGATCTATTATAACCATCCTCTACTGTTATTACAAAGTTTTCATTTTCTTTCTCTGTTGAGGCAAATAACGCTGTAACATTAACAACTCTTCCTTGACTATAGAGGACACCTTCTGCACCAAGGTAAAAATAAAGGGTAGGCGCTTTATCCGCTCCGTCAAATTCTAGACCATCTTCACGTGCCAAATCATGCGATATTTTAAAACGTATAGTGCAGTTATTGTTATAATGCTTGACATCACCGGTGTTGTTGATTGTTATATTGCCGATTACACTTGTTGATTCTAATACACCTGAAGCATTTTGTATGTCGTAGCTCATCTCCCAGCTGCAGTCATACTGCACATTTGTGCTGTTTGGCGTGTTATTTATGGCATTTCCAACTGTATCGTTTGCCCATACTTGGTAATACCATGTTCCGTTTACGCTTGCATTAAATGATGCATTGTACAAATTGCCTCCAGTGCTATTCATTGATTTATTGCTCCATACTCCATTGTTATAATCACTGTAATTTGCATATCTTAGAAGCACAGTATCAACTCCTGGTGAAACATCTGTTACATTTACTGTAACACTTATATTTACATTAGGGTCAACATCAGCTGGAGCAGAAGGGCTTATTGTCATGTTTGTTATGTTTGGTGCTACCGCATCTTCATAACCAACACTAACGTTCCACAACTCAGGAACACTTGTTGTATTTGAAGTATCATTTGTTTCAAAATATGCCTTGTATTGGAAATATCTATTAATTGAAATGTTTGTTGCTGACAAATTGGCTAATGCAGAATTATTAAAATAAGTATTTGAAGTGTTGTCATAACCCATAAGATATTCTCCTGAACATGCTGCATCATCGCAAGAGTGGACTTGGAAGGTTATATTTGTAACAGCATTTGTCCAGTTTGTGACGTTAGTCCAGCTTAGGTTTTTCCATGAAGCCGTTGCATTGACATCAAAAACCTTGCTCTCATATGTGCCATGTGTGGCAACACTTCTGTTGTAATGTGCTGAGATTTCTGCCGCGCTCAGGCTGCGATTGTAGATTGCGACTTCGTCGATTATATTGTTAAAAAATTCAGCTGCTGTGCTATCTGCTCCGATAAGACATTTTTTTGTATTGGCGGTAAGGGTTGTTGCAGTTCCACCATAAGTTCCTGACTGCTGGATACTGTCAACATAAATTCTCATATCTGTAGAAGAATTAATCACCGCAACAATATGATGCCAGCCTGTTGCTATTGCAGTTCCTGTAAACTCCCTATAATTAGTTCCATCTCCAAAACCAAGATGGGGTGTGGTAGAACCCAAAAATAGTACATAATTCTGGTCTTTTATGGAAGTGCTTTCGCCTTTTGATACTAGCCCCATCCAGCCACCACCTGTAAGGTTTGCCCACAATTCTATTGTAACTTGAGTAGTGATATTCAAACTTGCCCCATTTCCGCAATCAACATAATCATTCACGCCATCAAACTGCAATGCAGAGCCAAACTTGCCTGAAGTTGTCCAAGCAGGCTCTCCTGCTCCCTTAAATGTCCCATTATTGCCTAAGCCGCTGTAGTCATAAGTCCATGTTGTGTTGTCGCCTACGCTGCTATCATTATTCAAATGCATCAGCAGCACATTCCCGGTCATGTTTGCGCCGCCATTTGCGCTTTCATCTGATTGGTTGTTTGGCAGCTCTCTAATGAATTTGACGACGCCTGTGCTGTTTGATGAGACATTAGCATAAGTGCCTTCGTTGAAGTTTGCTTGAGTCTGCGTTTGCCATAGTGGCGCTTTTGCGAGGCTGAAAAGCAGAATGGCTATGAAAAGAGTTAATGATAATGTTATTATTGTTCTTATCTCGCTTTTCTTATTAGCTCTTATTTCACTTCTTTTATCTTTTCTTATCATTTTTTCTCTTTGCTTACTTTTTTTGCTTTTCTTTCAAGTTTTTTTGCAGGAGCAAGAAAGCGCTTTTTGAGTTTTGCCCCTTTTTTGAATGGCCCTAATCCTTTGAGTAGATCTCCTATTCGAAGTTTTCTTTTTTTCTTTCTCTTTTTCAATTCCTTCTTCTTTGCTAGTTTTTTCCTTCTCTTTTCCTCTCTTGCTGCAAGAGCAAGCAAGCGTCTCTCAAGTTTTTCTTTTTTTATCTTTTCAAGTTTTTGTTTTTTCCTTTTTTCCATAAGCGCTTCAAGTTCTAGCTTTTCTTGTAATCTTAGCTGCTTTAGCTTTTCTTCCCTTTTCTTCCTTTCAATCCCTTTCTTTCTTTCTTCTTCTCTTGCCGCGATAGTAAGAAAGCGCCCTTCAAGCCTTTCTCTTTTTGCCTTCTCTATTTCTGCTTTTCTTTTTAATTCTTCAGCCCCCTTAAGCTTTAGCTTTTTGAGTAGCTCTTCTCTTTGCAGTTTTTCCTTTTCTTTCCTAAGCTCTTCTATCATAGCTTTTTTCTTTCTTCTTTCGGCAAGCCGCTTCGCTCTCTCGCCTCTGCTTATTTTAAATACCTTAAGAAATGCTACAAATTGCAAGAATCTTCTTAGCTTATCTATTCTCAAAGCTCTTTCTGCTTCTCTTGTTGCAATTTCTTCTTCTACTTCGCTTAGCCTTGTAGAATAAGAATGCATTCTGTTAGTGTAAACTCTTGTATCTATCTTTCCTTCTTTTATGTATTGACGCTGAGTTTCTTTCATTAAGTCTAAAAGCCTTTTCCTTTCAAGTTCGAGTTTTGCACTTTTGAACTTGAATAAGTTAGCCTTTGCACTTTCTAACTCTACTACGCGTTGGACAGCCTTGCTGAGCTTGTCCTCATACTGCAGTATTGTTTGATAATATTCGTGTATGCTCAACTTCTTCTCAACAAAGCACTCACGTTGGATAGTACGCATCAATCCAAGTAAGATATCTTCTTCATCGCGCAGTCCAACAAGGGAGTGATTTATTACACTTAACTTTACTCTGAAAAACAAAATTGTTAGCAAGGCTAAAGTAATAATCATGCCGAAGAAAACCTGTAAAGTGTTTTGCGCTACAAAGTAAATCAAGTTGAACTCACCTTTTGTTTCCAAAGCATATGTTAGCTCGGCTTCTTTTGCCCTTTCCAGTGCAAGAGCATAGTCTCCTCTATCTGATGCTGCCTTCGCAATACCAAGTATGCGTCTTGTGTTCTCAATCCCTATACCACGACTTTCAGCATCCTTAACCTTTTTATCGAGCTCAACTATTTTATTGTAGCTTTCAAAAGCAGCAGTTGTAATACTTTCGATTTTGGTACAAAGTTCTTGTACTTTTTCGTAATCGCTTATATCAAGCGCATCTTGGGATTGCCGCAACAAAGTCTCAACTTCCTCTATATTAAGCCCTAAAGCTCTCATTTTTTCAATATAGCTTTTAGATAAATTGATTAATTTAATAGCATCCTCTCTGCTTAGCTCGTGAATTATCAAAGTGACGTAACGCTTTTCAATTAGGGGTGTTTTTACAACTTCAACTTCTTTCATAGAATCAATTGTAAATGTTAGATTATGCTTTCCTACTGTGAAGTATGCCGGAGCAGTTATGCGAATTGTGAAGTTAAATGAAGAGTTTGGCGCTATCTCGTCTAATGTTGGAGGTTCTATGCTGATGTATTGTGCAAGATAGCCAGCT